>WNGD01001731.1_pt1 | contig 23403 bp, 26 predicted proteins | sample 5400671 | NCBI WGS metagenome assembly WNGD01 (sample SAMN13153369, study PRJNA577476) | soil metagenome | isolation source: 40 cm soil or saprolite under grassland replicate 2 | place: USA:California | collected 2016-06-15
TCACGCAGGCCGCGGTCGTGCTCGCGGTCGTCTTCGTCTCGAGCCCCTTCTACGTCCGCCAGGCGATCGCGGCCTTCCAGGCGGTCGATCCCGCGCTGATCGACGCGGCGCGCACGCTCGGGGCCGGGCCGGCGCGGACCTTCCGCCGCGTCGCGCTCCCGCTCGCCGCGGGCGGCCTCGCGGCGGGCTCGTCGCTGGCCTGGGCGCGTGGCCTCGGCGAATTCGGCGCGACCTTGATGTTCGCCGGCTCGCTCCAGGGCGTCACGCAGACCCTTCCGCTCGCGATCTACGCCGAGCTCAACGTCGACTATCCGGTCGCGCTCGCGATCGGCGCGCTGCTCGTGCTCGTCAGCGTCGCCGTGCTCGCGGTCGTGCGCCTCACACCCACGTGGACGCGCTTCGCGTCGATCTCGCCCACCGGCTCCGCAGCTTCGACCTCGAGCTGACGCTCGAGGTCGGCGCGGAGACGGTCGCGCTCGCCGGTCCGTCGGGCGCGGGGAAGTCGACGCTGCTGCGGGCGATCGCCGGGCTCGTGCGGCCGGCGCGCGGGCGGGTGGAGGCGGGCGAGGTGTGGCTCGACACAGAGCGCGGGATCGACCTGCCGCCCGAGCGGCGCTCGGTCGGGCTCGTCTTCCAGGACTACGCGCTCTTCCCGCACCTGACGGTGGAGCAGAACGTCGGCTTCGGCGGCCGGGCGCGCGCGGCGGAGCTGATCGACTCGCTCGGTCTCGGTCGCGTCGCGCGCGTGCGCCCGCGCGAGCTCTCGGGCGGCGAGCGCCAGCGCGTCGCGCTCGCGCGTGCGCTCGCCCGCGCCCCGGCGGTGCTCCTCCTCGACGAGCCCCTCGCCGCGCTCGACGCCGCCACGCGCACGGCCGTCCGCGAGGAGCTGCGCCCGCTCCTGCGCGAGCTTCGTCTGCCGACGCTGCTCGTCACGCACGACTACCTCGACGCCGCGGCGCTCGCAGACCGGGTCGGCGTGCTCGTCGACGGCCGCATCGTCCAGCTCGGCACGCCCGCCGAGCTCGCAGCCGCGCCGGCCTCGCCGTTCGTCGCCGAGTTCACGGGTGGGAACGTGCTGCACGGAAAGGCCCGGCCGGCCCCGGACGGCCTCACCGCCGTCACGCTCGCCGACGGCACCGAGCTCGTCTCGACCGATCCGGCCGACGGCTCGGTCGGGGTCGTCGTCTATCCGTGGGAGGTGACGCTGGCCCGCGAGGCACCCGACGACTCGTCGCTCAACCACGTCCGCGGAGCGATCGCGACCGTCGTCCCGGTCGGCAACCGCCTGCGCGTCCGCGTCGGCCCGCTCGTCGCCGAGGTGACGGCAGCCTCGGCCGAGCGCCTGGGTCTGCAGCCCGGCGAACAGATCGTCGCGAGCTTCAAAGCGACCGGCACACGGCTCCTGCCGCTCGGCCCTTACTCGCCGAAGGCGCCGACTGTGTAGCCCTTCGCCTTCAGGTCCTTCGTCGCCGCGTCCGCGTCCTTGACAGCCTGCGAGTTGCCGATCGCGTTCGAGACCTCCTGCGCCTTCTTCGGATCGCCCTTGTCCGCGGCCTTCTTCAGCTTGTCCATCTCGCCCGCGAGCGCGCGCAGCGCGGAGACGATCTTGTCGTTGTCGGCCTCCGCGTCCTTCGGCGGCTTGATCCCGTCGAGATCGTCGGCCGCGTTCTTCAGCGAGTCCTCGGCCGCACCGACCTGCTTGGCGAGGGCGTCGAGCGAGCTCGGCGAGCCGCTCACCTTCGCGAACGCCGACTTCACCTGCGACCCCTCGGACTGGAGCTTCTGCTCGTAGTCGGACTTCGACAACCGCGCGCTGCCGCCGCAGCTGGCGGCCACGAGCGCGACCGCGGCCAGGGCGAGGGCGAGGGCGAGCGATTTCGCCTGCATCGTGTCTCCCCTGTCGTCGGCTAACCTGCCGCCTACCGGGGTGCCCGCCAGGGGCTGAGATCACACCCGTTGAACCTGATCCGGTTAGCACCGGCGAAGGGAGTGAGCGATGAGCGAGCAGACACCCAGCTGGGGAATCGATCCCGTCCCCGATCGGCTGCGAGTGCTCGGAACGTTCGACACGCTCCTGCTCTGGACGAACCTCGGCATCTCGCTGCTCGTGCTGGTCGCGGCCGCGTACTTCGGGCTCTCGCTGAAGCAGGCGGTGCTCGCCACCGTGGTGGGCGGGTTGATCGGGAACGCGATGCTCGGCGTCGCAGGGCTGATCGGAGCGGACGCGCGCGTGCCGACGATGGCGCTCCAGCGGGCGCCGCTCGGCCAGCGTGGCTCGTATCTCGCGACCGGGCTCAACGTGCTTCAGTGCCTCGGCTGGTCGATCTTCGAGATCACCGTGATCGCGACGGCTGCGGCCGCTCTCTCCGACCGGGTCTTCGGCTTCCACGCGACGTGGGTCTGGAAGCTCGTCTTCGGGGCCGTCGCGCTCGCGCTCGCGCTGCTCGGGCCGATCGGATTCGTGCGCCGCTTCGTCCGCAAGATCGGCATCTGGGCGGTCGCCGCGTCGATCGTCTACCTCGCCGTCTGGATCCTGCGCAACGGCGACGTCGGGCGCCTCTGGCACGAGGGCGGACACGGCGGCTCCTTCTGGCTCGGCGTCGACCTCGTGATCGCCCTGACCGTGTCGTGGGTGCCGCTCGTGGCCGACTACACCCGGTTCTCGCGCGACCGGCGCGCCGCGTTCTGGGGCGCGGGCATCGGCTACCTGCTGCCGACCCTGTTCCAGTTTGGCTTCGGCGCGATCCTCGTGCTCTCCCATCCGAGCATCGACGGGCCGACGGCGGTGCTGACGACCGTCGCCGCCGGCGGAGTCGGCTCGGTGCTCGCCCTGCTCGCGCTGACCGTGGACGAGACCGACGAGGCGTTCGCGAACGTCTACTCGACGGCGGTCTCGCTGCAGAACCTCGTCCCACGGGCGTCGCAGCGCGCGCTGATCGTCGGCGTCGCCGTCACCGCGACCGCGATCTCCCTTCCGCTCGACCTGACGCGGTACCAGCAGTTCCTGCTGCTCCTCGGCGCGTTCTTCGTGCCGCTCTTCGGCGTGCTGCTCGCGGACTGGATCGTGGCCGGCTGCCACTACGAGCCCGGCGACGTCTTCCGCGGCCCCGCGCTGCGTCCCGGGATGATCGGCGCTTGGCTCGTCGGCTTCTGCCTCTACGAGTGGCTTGCGCAGACGCAGGATCTCGGCTTCTGGACAGACTTCCTGGCGAAGCTGCATCCGCTCCACGGCGGGATCGGCGCGTCGCTGCCGAGCTTCGCCGCCTCCTTCGCGCTCGCGTTCGCCGTGTCGCTGGTCTCGCGGCGCGCGACTCTCCACGTGGCTGCGCAAGCACGCGAGTAGCCTTCGGCCCCATGCGGCCGCTGGCGGTGATCGGGCATGTGGCGCGCGACGTCGTCGGTGGCGGCGAGCCGCGGATCGGCGGCGCGCCCTGGTACGCAGGGCGGGCGTTCCGGCTCCTGAACCGCCGGGCGCAGATCGCGGCGAAGTGCGGCGAGCCCGAGCGGCGGGCCTTCGCGGCCCGGCTCGCGACACTCGGTCTGCCGGTGTCGCTGCGGACCGGCGGTGAGACGACCTCGTTCTCGCTCGACTACGACGGCGACCGCCGCCGGATGGGCGTCGGCGCAGTCGGTGAGCCGTGGCGCCCCGCGGAGGCGCTCGCCGCGGTCGGCCGCGCCGAGTGGGTGCACGTCGGGCCGCTCCTGCGCAGCGACTTCCCGGCGGCGACGCTCGCGGCGCTCGCGCGCGGCCGGCGCCTGCTCGTGGACGCGCAAGGGCTCGTGCGGGTGCCGAAGACGGGCCCGCTCGAGTTCGATCGAGAGTTCGACTCGGAGGTCCTGCGCCACATCGCGATCCTCAAGCTGGCGGAGGAGGAGGCCGTGGCGCTCACCGGCGGGATCGACGGGCTCGAGGAGCTCGGCATCCCCGAGATCGTCGTCACGCTCGCCGGCGAGGGCTGTGCCGTGATCACGGGCGGACGCCTGCAGCACGTCCCGGCCCGTGCGGTCGACGGCGTCGACGATCCGACCGGGGCCGGCGACGCGTTCGCCGCGACCTACATCGCCGCCCGCAGCGACGGACACCGCCCCGCCTCGGCGGCCCGCCGCGCGACCTCGCTCGTCTCCGGGCTGCTCGCCGGGAGGGTGCGCTGATAGCGGCTGCAGTCGCGACCGTCGACGGCGTCCTGCTCGTCGACGTCGACACCGAGACGGTGCTCGGGCCGGGCGACGAGCTCCCCGAGCCCGAGCGGCCCCGCGTCGAGCTGCCACGCGTGGTCGCGGCGGCCGCCGCCGGCTCGACGGTCGTCGCCGTGATCGACCGTCGGCCGCCGCTCGTCGTCTCTCACGACGCCGGCCGCACCTGGCGAGAGGTCGGAGGAGGCCTGCCGCCCGGCTTCGCCGTCGCCGTCGACGAGGCGAATCCCGACCGGATGCTCTACGCCGCCCGCAACCGGCTCTATCTCTCCGAGAACGGCGGCGTCTTCTGGCGCCGCCTCGAGCCCGAGCTCCCGGACGTCCTCGCCGTTTCGTTCATCGGGTGACGTTCCAGGTACACGCGTCTAACCTCGGGTCCCGACCCTCCCCCTGCTCACGCGCGAGCGTAACTCGGCGCGAGGGGCCCTCACCAGTGTCCGTGAGTGACGAGAGTGTGACTTCTCATCCACACGCGTCGGCGGTGGCCGTCAGATCCGGAACTCGCCGCGGGCGACGACCACGGCCGAGCCGCCGACTTCGACGCGCTCGACGCCGTTGGGGCCGCCGTCGACCCTGGCGTAGAGCTTCGACGGGCGGCCGATCTCCTCGCCCTGGCGGATCTCGATCTCCTCGCCCCAGCCGATCCGGCCGTGGCGGGCGAGGTGGAGCGCGAGCGGCCCCGCCGCGGAGCCGGTCGCGGGATCCTCCGGGATGCCGCCGTTCGGCGCGAACATGCGCGTCTTCCAGCGCGGCCCCGAGCCGGCGAAGCAGTTGATCCCGATCGCCTCCGGCAGCTTCGCGAGCCGACCCATGTCCGGGTCGAGCGCCGCCACCTCCTCCTCCGATCCGAAGGCGACGTACACGTTCTCGATCCCGTTGTCGTACCACTCGACGGGGAGCTGCGACTCGGAGAGGCCGAGGATCTCGAGCAGCTCGTCCGCAGCGGCATACGGCCGCACCTCCGGCAGCGGCTGCTCCATGCGGCCGAACGTGAGCCGCGGCCCGTCCCGCTCGAGCCGCACGGGCACGATTCCGCGCCCGGTCTCGAGCCGGATCTCGTCGAGCTGCATCGGCGCCGCCAAAACAAAGGCCGTCCCGAGCGTCGGATGCCCGGCGAAGGGCACCTCCATCAGCGGCGTGAAGATCCGCATCCGCGCGTGCCCGCCCTGCTCCGGTGGCAGCACGAAGGTCGACTCGGAGTAGTTCAGCTCCTTCGTCAGGCGCTGCATCTGCTCGCCCGAGAGCCCGCGCGCGTCGGTGAAGACGCCGAGCTGGTTGCCTTCGAGCGGCGTGTCGGTGAAGACGTCGCAGACGACGTAGCGGAAGGCGGCCACGCGCTCACACTATCCTGCCCCCGATGCGCCTCGTGATCGTCCGCCACGCCGAGGCCGCGCCGGGCTCGCCCGACGAGCTGCGGACGCTGACGCCCGAGGGCAAGGAGCAGGCACGAGCCCTCGGCCGGCGGCTCCGCGAGGAGATCGGCGAGCCGGACGCGATCCTCTCGAGTCCGCTCCTGCGTGCGCGGGAGACGGCCCGCGAGCTCGGCCTCGGCGAGCCGGATCCCGACGACCGGCTGGCGCCCGGAGCGACGGCGGACGGCGTTCGCGAGGCCGTCGCCGGCCGCGGCGAGACCGTCGTCGTCGTCGCCCACCAGCCGGACTGCGGGCGCATCGCCGCCGCCCTGACGGACGGGAACGAGCCTTCGTTTCCGCCGGCGGGGATCGCCTTGGTGGACATGTGAGCGCCATCAAGGTCGAGGGCCTGCGGAAGGCGTACGGCGCGAACGAGGCGGTTCGCGGAATCGACTTCGAGATCCGCGAAGGCGAGGTCTTCGGCCTGCTCGGCCCGAACGGCGCGGGGAAGACGACGACGGTCGAGATCCTCGAGGGATACCGCACCCGCGACGCCGGCACGGTCGAGGTACTCGGCAACGACCCGCAGCGGCCCGGCCCGGAGTTCCGCCAGCGGATCGGCGTCGTCCTGCAGCAGTCGCAGATGTTCCAGAGCCTGACGGTCGCCGAGCTCCACCGCATGTTCGCCGGCTACTACGCCCGGCCGCGGAACGTCGACGAGGTGATCGACCTCGTCGGCCTGCGTCCGAAGCGCGCCGCAAAGGTGAAAACGCTCTCCGGCGGCCAGAAGCGCCGCCTCGACCTCGGCCTCGCGCTCGTCGGCGACCCGGATCTCGTCTTCCTCGACGAGCCGACCACCGGCTTCGATCCGGCCGCGCGCCGCGCTGCGTGGGAGATGATCCGATCGCTCCGCTCGCTGGGCAAGACCGTGCTCTTGACGACGCACTACCTCGACGAGGCCGAGCAGCTCGCCGACCGGGTCGCCGTGCTCCGCCACGGGCTGATCGTCCGCGAGGGCACTCCCGGCGAGCTGACCGGCGGCGACCTCAGCGAGGTCGAGATCCGCTACCGGCGAAACGGTGAGGAGCACGTGCTGCGGACGACCGAGCCGACGCGGCTCCTGCACGAACTGACCGGAGAGGCGCTCGCGGCGGGCGAGGAGCTCCAGGGGCTCGAGGTGCGCCGGCCGACGCTCGAGGACGTCTACCTGTCGCTGACCGCGGAGGAGGCCGAGTGAGAATCTTCGTGCATCAGCTCCGCTATGAGCAGCTGATCTTCTGGCGGAGCCGGGAGTCGGCCGTCTTCGTCTTCATCTTCCCGGTGCTGCTCTTCCTGCTGCTCGGGTCGGTCTACAGCGGCAAGATCTACGGCGTGCCGGCGGCCGAGGCGCTGCTCGCCGGGATGATCGGCTACGGCTGCGCGAACACCGGCTTCGCAGGGCTCGCGATCACGCTCGTGATCCGCCGCGAGCAGGCAATCCTCAAACGGTTGCGCGCGACGCCGCTGCCGCTCCGCGTCTACGTGGCGGCGTCGCTCGGCTCGACGCTGATCGTGTTCGCGCTGCAGACGGTCGTCCTGTTCCTGATCGGCGGCCTGCTGTACGGGACGCCGGCGCCGTCGCGCGTGCTCTCGCTGATCCTGCTCGTGATCTTCGGCGCGATCTCGTTCGCGGCGCTCGGCGTCGGCGCTGCGGCGCTGATCCGCTCGGCCGAGGGCGCCTCCGCGGTCGTGAACGTGATCCTGCTCCCGATGGCCTTCCTGACCGGCTCGTTCGGGCCGACGCGCCACTATCCCCAGTTCCTGCGCGCGATCGGCGACGTGCTGCCGCTCAGGTACTTCATCCAGCTCGTGAACGCCGTTTACTTGCGCGGTCACGCGTTCTGGACAAAGCCAGGCGCGATCGCCGTCCTCGGCGCCTGGGGCATCGTCGGCCTGCTCGTGGCAGCGCGGCGTTTCCGCTGGGAGCCACACGGGGGTTAGGAGAACGCGGCGGCGGGTCAGAACCACGGCATGGTCATGGAACCAGCCATCGCGTTCTGCGTGCGCCAGCACGACGAGCCCGCTGTCGAGGTGCGCGTCAACTTCGGCGTCTTCGCCGGCCGCCACGTGACGCCGGCCGAGATCGACGAGCTGGCGCGGCGGCTCGCGCCCGAGCTCGACGACTTCTCGGTGATCGCCGAGCAGCGGCACGAGTTCTCGGGCGTCGTCGAGGCCTCGCTCCACCAGGTGCGAATCGAGGTGGCGCGCGAGGCGCTCACCGGTCCCGCCGCCGTGCTCTGCGACCGCCTCGTCGAAGCCGCCGAGGAATGGGCGGAGGCGTGCATCGCCGACCGCCACGCCGAGGTCAGCGAGCTCTAGCTCGAGTGAACTCGTCGTGCCGCCGCGTGTACCAGACGGGATTCCTGGCGCGTACGAGCGAGCCCGGCTCGGACTGAAGCAGGCACGTTCAGGCGAGACGGCGTCACTCGACGAGCTCGCAGGTTGAGCTAACGGATTCCCGCAGCGGTCAGGGCAAAGCTCGCGAGCGAGCGCGGCAGGCGCTGCGCCTTGCGCACGGTCCCGTCGAGCGCCTCGACGAAGCGCTCGATGTCCTGCTCGTCGACCGTGAGCGGCGGCAGTGCCTTCACGACGGCCATCCGGTGGCCGGCTACCTGGCTCAGGATGCGGTGCTCGGAGAAGAGCGGGCCGACGACGAGCTGGGCGAAGAGCCCAGGTTGCATCCGCTCGATCATCCGGTACGAGCGGCCGTGCGAGACCGGCTCCCCGAACTCGATCGCCCACATCAGGCCGAGGCCACGCACCTCGCGCACGACCTCGTAGCGCTCGACGAGCGGCAGGGTCAGCTCGAGCAGCAGCTCACCGAGCCGCGCGCTCCGCTCGACGAGGCCGCGCTCGTCGAGCTCGTGCAGCGTCGCGAGCCCGGCCGCCATGCCGAGGTCGTTCGGCGCGAACGTCGAGCCGTGGCTGACCGCGTTCTCCATCGAGTCGAAGACCGCCTCGTGGACGCGGGGCGCCATCAGCAGCGCCCCGATCGGCACGTAGCCGCCCGAGAGCGACTTCGCGACCGTGACGAGATCCGGCTCGAGCCCCCAATGCTCGAAGGCGAACATCGCGCCGGTGCGGCCAAAGCCGGTCTGCACCTCGTCGACGCAGAAGAGCGTGCCGTAGCGGCGGCATAGCTCCTGCGCGCCCTCGAGGTAGCCCGCCGGCGGCAGGTTGACGCCCTTCCCCTGCACAGGCTCGACGAGGAACATCGCCACGTTCTCGCGCCGCAGCTCCTGCTCGAGCGCGTCGAGATCGCCGAACGGGACGCGGTCGAAGTCGGGCAGGAGCGGACCGAACCGGCTCGTGAACTCCAGGTTGCCGTTCGCCGAGAGCGACCCGAGCGTGAGCCCGTGGAAGCCGTGGTCGGCCGAGAGAACGCGGCTCCGCCCGGTCGCGGCGCGACCGAGCTTGAGTGCCGCCTCGACCGCCTCGGTTCCCGAGCTCGTGAAGAGAACGCGGCCGAGCCGAGCGGGCGCCCGCTTCAGCAGCTCCTCGGCGAGCAGCGGCGGCAGGGCAGTGACCCCGAGCTGCACCGAGCCGGGCGTCTCGAGCTCGAGCGCCTCGACGAGGGCGGCGCGGACGCGCGGATTGTTGCGCCCGACGTTGAACATCCCGAAGCCGCCGAGCATGTCGAGGAAGCGGTTGCCGTCCGCGTCCCAGAGGTAGGCGCCCTCGGCGCGGGCCCAGCTGCGATCGAAGCCGATCGTCTTCAGGACACGCGCGAACTGCGGGTTGATCGTCCGCGCCCAGAGATCGATCTCCTCGCCCTCGCGCGCCGCGAGAAGCTCGCGGAGGCTGAACTCGGCCACGGACGCAGATTATCCCGATGCGCGGCGACGGCGTCTGGGGACGAAGATGAGCGCGCCGATCGCGCTGATGCACAGGACGATCGCGAGGATCTCGAGCCGGTCACGGTTCGTGTGATTCGCGGGGGCCTGGGCGGCGGGGAGGGCGAGCCGGAGCCCCGCCTGCCGGGCGAAGCGCTGGACGGCGACGCCTGCCGCGGTCGCGAGGCGCGCCCCCGAGGGGCCCGGCGGCGCGAGCGAGTCGAGCAGGCGCCGCTCCGCCGCGACCGGCTTGCCGCGGTGGTAGATGCCGTAGCCGTTCGGCATCACGATCAGCAGTCTACCGCGGTAGACGTAGTACAGCTCCTGGCCGAGGAACCGCGCGTAGGGCTGGGGCTGGCGCCACAAGGCAGTGACGGATCCGAGGTCGAACCGCGTCGCGATCAGCGCGACCTTGATCCGGTATCCGCCCTTCACGGCATCGGCGACGAGCGCCGTCAGCTGCCCGGCCTGCGCGGTCGGCACCTTCGCGTCGAGCGGGACGAAGACGTCCTCGGTGAGCAGGAAGTCGCTGGCCGGATCCCCGTCCGCGTGCGCAGCCGCCGGCACGACCGCGGCGAGGAAGGCCGCCGCGAGCACAGCCGCGAGCGGGCGCCTAAGGGCGTGGGTCGCTATCCAGACGTGTCGACCGGTCATTTCCGACGGCCGCGCGCAAAGCGCGCGGCCTGAGGGCGGCGCCGACAAGCGGCGCCTAGCCGAGGACATCGCGGGCCAGCAGGCCGACGACGACGAGCGTCGCCGCTCCGGCGGCGAGTGCGAGCAGGGCGGCGAGCAGCTTGACGCGGACGCCGTTCATCCGGTGGCGCGGTCGACGATGAGGACGGTGAACGGCTGCCGGCCGGGCGGCTGGATCTCGAACGAGATGCCCCAGTGTCCGACCATCACGAGCGCGGGAGCGGAGTGGCGGTAGAGGCCGGGCGCCGTCTCGGCGAGGTGGTAACCCTGCTGACCCATCTCCATGTCGAGCATCGCAAAGCTCGCGGTGACGTCGGCGCCGCGTACCGGCTTGCCGCCCCTGCTGATGCGGACGGCGAAGCTGTTGGGGACGGCGGCGCGGTTCGGGCTGACGTGGAGCTCGAGCCGGTAGCCGTTGCGCTTCACGACGCTCGCGACCGGGCCGGGGCCGACGCGGGCGCTGGCCTTGCCCACCTCCGCGAGCGCCTTCGACGGGGGCGCGAGGCTGGAGAGCACCGCCGCCGCGGCGACCGCGCCGGCGACCAGGAGCACCTCCCCGCCGACGAGCCGCCGGAGCAGGATCGCTGTCGGCGTCCCGAGCTCGGGCCGCTCCCGGGAAGCCTCGAGCCTCGGCTTCGTCCGCACGAGGTTGACGGCCGCGAGCAGCAGCGCCGCCGCCAGCAGTGCGACCTTGACGAGAATCGTCTTCCCGTACGACGTCTGCCAGAGCGAGGCCAACGTCGGCAGGTGCAGTACGGAGGCGCCGATCCCCGACCCGATCAGCGCGAGCACCGAGACGAAGGCGACGTTCGAGAAGCGCGGCACGCAGACGACGAGACCGGCGACGCGCCGGGCCGCCGGCAAGCTGCGCCAGACGACGAGCAGGCCGATCAGCCCTCCCACCCAGATCGACCCGGCCACGAGATGCAGCCAGTCGAAGAAGAGCGAGGCTCCCCGCGGCGAGGTCTGGCCGGCGTGTCCGGAGAGGCCGGGGACGACGAGCACGGCCGCCGCGGCGAGCAACGCGCCCGCCAGCGCGAGCAGCTCCGCGATCGAGCGCTGCCGCCGCTCCGGCCGGTCGAGCCAGATCGAGACCGTCGCGGCGGCGGCGAACAGCGCGAAGCCGAGCTCGAGATCGAGGTAGCCGCGGCCGAACGCCGATACGCGCAGCAGTGGGAAGAGCGCGCTGAGGTCGAAGGCGGAGCGCAGCGCGAACTGCGCGGTCGCGACCACGACGTAGACCGCCGTCGCCACGAGCGCAACTGCCGCGGCGACGAAGAATCCGCTCGACAGCCGGCGCAGGTTCGTGTCGCGCACGCGCCGGACCATCGGGCGGGCGATCACCATCCGCAGCGCGTAGATCCCGATCGCCGCCATCACCGACAGGAACGCGACCCAGCGAGCGATCACCAGTCGCGGCGTCGCAGCGGTCTCGGAGATCGCCGGAATCACGAACTGCGGCGCGGGTCCGGGATTCGGCCCGACCGCGAACGTGAAGGCGCCGCGCACCGGATGGCCGTCCACCGAGATCGCGCGCCAGTAGACCAGGTACCAGCCCTCGGGGAGCCGCTTGAGCGATACGACGAGCGTGTCCGGATCGGCCGGCGAGCGGCGCGCCGGGCCGGTCGTCTGTTGCGCTCCGCTCGCGTCGGTGACCGACACGATGGCGAAGCGCGGCTCGACCGCCTCGGTGTAGGTGAGGGAGACCTCCGTGGGCGGACGGTTCACGAGGCCGCTCGCCGAGGGCACCGTGCGCAGGAGCGCCGCATGCGCCCACGCCGTCGCCGGCAGCGACAGCGCCGCACCGAGCGCGACCAGCGTCGCGACGGTCCGCCCGCGTCGGCTCATGCCAGGGGGCGTCCCCCGGGGTGCACGAGCAGCCCTGTGACACCGACAACGAGGGCGACCGCGCCGACGGCGAGTGCGACGATCGCGAGCGTCGAGCTGCCGCCGGCTCCGAGCGAGCTCTTCGCCTCGATCACGGGCGCCGGCGTGTCCGAGCTCTCCGGCCCCGACCAGTCGACGACCTTGCCGCCCGAGTAGCTCTGGCGAACCTGGAAGGTGTAGCTCCCGGCCGCATTCGCGGTGGCGAGGAACTGGAACTCCGCGTCCTCGCCGGTCGGGACCGCGCCGCCGGTCCACGTGACCTTCTGGATCACGGCCTCCTCGCCCGAGCCGGTCTGCTCGACGCTTCGCTTCCAGCCGCGACTCGGGACGAACGAGTCGATCGAGAAGCCCTTCGGCGGCGTCAGCTCGATCTTCGTCGTGGTCTGCCCTTCCTCCTCGGTCGGAACGGCCAACATGAAGACCTGGGTCGCCTTCGCGAGCGCGACCGGCGGACTGACCTCGGCATGCGCCGAGGCCGAGGCGACGGCGACGAGCGCCGCGCCGGCCGTGAGCAGGACGGCGAGCGCGCGCCTGCCCGCGTTCGTACCGTTCATCTGTCGGTCTCCTTTCCGGGTCAGATCGTGGCCGCGGCGAGCGCCGCGATACGTGCCTCGATCCGATCCGGCGGCCCGCGCGCGGGGAGGCCCGCGCACACGGGTCGCGCCCGCCGCTGCGCGACAGGCGTGGGCGAGCGCCGCCGTACGCGCGGGCCCACGAGCTTCGGACGTGCAACGAGCCGCGCGATCGTCCGCCGCATCCACGCGACGAGGTGCTCGGCCGCCGCGACGATCGCGACGGCGACGAGCGAGAGTCCGGCCAGCAGCGGGAGCGCGTCGCGGTGCACCGGCCCGACCAGGCAGTGGAGCCCGTGCCAGCCGAGCCCGGCGCGCCAGTGGAGGTACGACTCGAGGAGCGCGAACGCGAGCGATGTCGTCACCGCGAGCGCGGCGAAGCGGCCGAGCATGCGCAGCGGCCGGATCCGCGGCGGCGCGAGCACGTGTCCGCGCTCCAGCGCGAGGCGCTCGCCGACCGCCAGTGCCGCTGCGCCGACAAAGGCCGCGGAGACGACCGCCGCGATCCCCAACACGACCAGGCTCAGGACGATGAGGCGGGGGCCGCCTGCGGAGCGCTGGAGCTCGAGCGTGAGCACGGTCGGCCGGGGAGCGAGCGCGTACGCGAGCCAGCGGGCGCCGAGAACGACGAGCGCCCCGGCGGCACACCACGCCGGTGCTCGCAGCATCTCAGCTCACCTTCAGCGTGAACGGCGCCGTGAGAATGTGGCCGTTCACCTGGCACTGGAGGAACAAGCGCCACGTGCCGGCCACGGGGACGAGGACTCCGACCCGGAGCTTCCCCGGGCTGGACGAGCTGCCGGTGACCCTGGCGGCGCCGAGGATGCTCGAGCAGCCGATCGCACCCGGAGCGCAGACATGGGTGTGGAAGTAGTCGAGCGTGCCCTGACGGAAGAAGATCGCGTGGGCGAGCGCGCCATACCACGGCGTGAACCGCGCCGGCCGGCCCTGCGGGTCGCGGACGGTGATCGTGATCGAGCTCGCCTCGATCGCCCTCAGCCTGGGCCGTCCATGCAGCTGGAAGCGGTAACCGTCGACCTCGACCGTCGGCCGGAACGGCGGCAGCGGCCGCGCGGGCGCGGAGCCCGCGACGCGGATCGTACGGAAGAGCTGGAAGTTGCGCTGCGGCCCCTCGAGGTTCGGATACGCGTCGACGACGAGGCGATAGCTGCCGGGCGCGGGAAACGTGACGCGCTCGCTGACCCGCCCGTCCGCGCCGACCGGCGGGTGGCGGTGAATGATCGAGGAGAGGTCGCTCCGGACGATGATCAGGTGGATCCCCGTGTGCGGGCCAGCGCCGCGGCGGTAGTCGACGAGCGGCTTGCCGTCGGGCTGCTGGATCACGAAGGCGAGCGTCACCGGACGGTTCGCCGCGACCTCCCCGGCGGGGTCGAAGTTCGCGAGGTGAAAGGTCCGGGCGGCCTGAATCGTCGGCAGCGACGGCGTCGCCGACCCGCCGCCTCCGCCGCAGCCGCCCGCGCCGAGGGCCACCGCGGCGAGCGCGCCGACCGAGAGGGCGCCGCGAAGCGTCACCGGAGACCTCTCCCGAGCGGCCGCTGCTCGTCGTCGGTCAGCAGGCCGATGGCTCCAGCGGCCGCGCCGCTGGGCGCCCCGAGGGCGGCAATCGCGACAATGATCAGCAAGCAGGCCAACTTCGCTCCTCGTGAGCACGTGGGAAGCCCCCGCGCGGGGGCACAGACTCAGCGCGCGGGCAGAGGAGGAGCGCGGAGCGCGTGTCCGGCCGCGAGCGGCCGCGGGCTGCGCCGGCCGCCCTGGACGACGCTCCACACAGGCATCGGCGCGTGTCGCGCCGTGCGCGGGGGCGCACCGAGTGCGCGCGCAAGCACGGCCGCTCCGACGCCGAGCGCAAAGGCGAGCGCGAGCGCCGTCACAGCGATCCCGGCCAGGAGCACGAACCACTGGCTCGGCGTGAACGTCGCGAATGCGGGCCGGCCGGCCTCGACCGTCCGCTCGAGCGATTCCTGCGCCAGGAGGAACAAAAGGCCCGAGCTCGCGATCTCGCGGGCGACATCCGCGAGGGGACGGCCGGGCCCGATGTGCCTCGGCGCCGCCCCGGCCGCGGCCAGAGCGACGAATCCGACGAGGCCGGCCGCCGCGGCGAGTGAGAGCGCCGCGACGAGCGGCACGTACCAGCCGAAGTAGCCGTGCACGCCGTCCGACGGCCAGAGCGTCCGGTAGACGAATGCGTGCGTCGCGAGCGCGCACACGGCCGCGGCCGGGAGACGGCGGGACGAGCCCAGGAGGCGGCGGGCGGGCACGCTTCGGCGAAGCATCCAGACGCGAGCCGGACCCGTCAAGTGAGATCCGACGCGGCGCCGGTGACGTAGGAGTGCGCGAAGTAGTCGTCGACCGAGGGAGAGGCAGGAACAATGACGCGTCTGGGTGTCGCCGCGGCGTCCGTCGCCGCATTCGTCGTGCTCGGTGCGGCCGCCGAGGCTGCCGCCGCGCCGGCTCCGGGCTTCACGGAGCTCGTCAGCGCGAGCAGCGCGGGCGTGCAGGGGAATCAGGACAGCGAGAGGCCCGCGATCAGCGCCGACGGGCGCTTCGTCGCCTTCGCCTCGTTCTCCGACAACCTCGTCCCCGGCGACACGAACGGGACGACGGATATCTTCGTCCGCGACCGGGTGACCGGGACGACCGAGCGTGTGAGCGTCTCGAGCGCGGGCCGGCAGGCGGACGGCCCCAGCGGCCTGATCAACGGCATGGCCGGGCCGTCGATCAGCGCCGACGGCCGCTATGTCGCCTTCGACTCCGAGGCGACGAACCTCGTCAGGGGCGACACCAACAGCGCCGATGACGTCTTCGTGCGCGACCGGCTCCTGGGGACGACCGAGCGCGTCAGCGTCGCGACGGGCGGCGCGCAGGCAGGCGGCGTCAACGGGGCGATCAGCGACGACGGCACCCGCGTCGCCTTCAGCTCGAGCGCCGACAACCTCGTCCCCGGCGACACGAACTTCGCCGAAGACGTCTTCGTCCACGACCGCGTGAGCGGCGCCACGGTCAGGGTCAGCACCGCGACAGACGGAACCCAGGGCGACAACCAGTCGTTCGAGCCGTCCCTGGACGGGAACGGACACGTGGTCGCGTTCACCTCGGCTGCGTCGAACCTCGTCGCGAACGACAACGACGGCACCTTCGACGTGTTCGTGCACGATCTCGATACAGGCGTCACCGAGCCGATCAGCGTCTCGCCCGACTCGGGCGTCACGAACCACGGCGGTCAGCCGAACATCAGCGCGAACGGCCGCTTCGTCGTCTTCGACACGCAGGCGCGGGACCTCTTCCCGGACGCGAACGGCCCGGTTCAGGACGTCGTCCTCTTCGACCGCACGACGCACTCCTACCAGGTCGAGAGCGTCAATGACGCGGGGCAGCAAGGCAACGACAACAGCTCCAACCCATTCGTCAGCGACGACGGGCGCTACGTCGCGTTCACGTCGTTCGCATCGAACCTGGTCGGTGACGACACGAACTTCAGGGACGACGTCTTCGTCCACGATCGCCAGCTGGGCATCACCTACCGCGTCAGCGTCGGCAGCAACGGCCAGCAGGGCGATCTCGACAGCATCGCGAGCGCGATCGACGCCGACGGACAGGTGGTCGCGTTCTGGTCGGACTCCGCGACCCTCGTCCCCGAGAGCGGCCAGAGCTTCTTCGCCTACGACGCTTTCGTGCGCGACGCACGGCCGGCCGCGAACCTGGCACTCACGCTCGCCGACTCGCCCGACCCGGCGACCGTCCGCGGCGACCTCACCTATGCCGCGACGATCTCGAACAACGGGCCGGCGGCGGCCACCGGCGTGACGCTCGTCGCCGACCTTCCCGCGGACGCGACGTTCGTTTCGGCGAGTGGCGCAGCCTGCACTCGCGGCGGCAAGGGCAAGACCGACGGCACGCTGACCTGCAGCGTGGGCTCGCTCGCCGCCGGCGCGTCCACGTCTGTGACGATCCTCGTCCAGCCGTCGCGGGCCGGGACGCTCATTGTCATGGCGAAGGCCTTCGCCGACCAGCCCGATCCGAATCGAGGTGACAACAGCGCGACCGCAACGACGACCGTCACGCGCTGAGAACCGTTCCGTAAGAATGGAGTGATGAAGGGCAGGCTCTTGCTTGCCGCGATCCCGCTCGCCGCCCTCGCGTCGGCCGTCGGCGCGGGCGCGAGGATTGCGGCGGCGGCGCCGGTGCCGAAGCCGTCCGAGTTCAGCGCGCGCGTCGACAACCGGTGGTACCCGCTGAAGGCGGGCACGACCTACCTCTATCGCGGCGTCAAGGACGGCGAGCACTCCCGCGACGTCTTCACCGTCACGCGTCGAACGACGAAGATCGACGGCGTGCCGTGCGTCGTGATCGAGGACCGCCTCTACCTCAGCGGTCGCCTCGAGGAGCGGACGACCGAGTGGTTCAGCCAGGACCGGCAGGGCAACGTCTGGTACTTCGGCGAGAACACGGCCGAGCTCGACAAGAGCGGCCGCGTCACGAGCACGAGCGGAACCTGGCGGGCGGGCGTCAAGGGCGCGAGGCCGGGGATCTTCATGTTCGACTATCCGAAGGTCGGCCAGGCGGCCCAGCAGGAGTTCTCCAAGGGCCAGGCGGAAGACGACTTCCAGGTGCTCAGCGTCCGCGCGTCGGTGATCGTGCCGTACACCTCGTCGAAGCATGCGCTGCTGACGAAGGAGTGGACCCCGCTCGAGCCCGGCACGATCGACCACAAGCTCTACGTGCGCGGGATCGGCACGGTGCTCGAGCGGACGGTGAAAGGCGGGGTCGAGACCGCGGCGCTGGTCTCGGTCACGCAGTCTCGGTGAGCAGGGCCGCGCCGGCGTCCGGGCCACGGCACGCTGGCTCTACACTGGTCGCCGCACCGGGCCCCCGTAGCTCAGTGGATAGAGCAGCGGTTTCCTAAACCGCGTGCGCTGGTTCGATTCCGGCCGGGGGCACTCCTCTTTCGGCGGTGCGGGGCAACGCCGGGGGCAACAACACGGCGCGTCGCGGACTCCGGCCCATCTCAGGTGAGGCCGGGAGTGCACGGCGACGGCAGCAACCTCGTACGTCCGAACCGCCTCTCTAGGATGCCGTCGTGCTGACGCAAAGTCAGCTCTAGGCGCGTCTAGAAGCAGCCGACCTCGACCCTGAGCTGTCGTGGACGGAAGCGGAGCTGCCTGAGCGCGAACGGACTAAGCACCACCACCGGCTACACCCCTACCTCGGCAAGTACGTAGCGCAGCTCGTCGAGATTTTCCTGCGCCGCTACTTCCGCCCCAGCCAGGTCATCCTCGACCCGTTCTCCGGCAGCGGGACAACTCTCGTCGAGTGCTCGAAATTCGGAGCGCACGGCGTCGGAATCAACATTTCGACGTTCAACGTACTCCTCGCGCGAGCGAAGACGGCGGTTTACAACCCGTTCATCGTCGAGCACGACTTGCGCGCCGCGCTTGCTCGGCTCGACACTTTCGTCGGCGTCAGTCACGGACACTGTCGCTTGCCGACGACTTCGTCGATGCCGCGACGACTGCCCTGATAGAGAGCGAGTATCTGCGGGAGTGGTTCGATGTGCGAGCGCTCGCGGAGTTGCTGTTCTACCGGTCTCTCCTACCTGAGTACGAAAACGGCATGCGTGATCTCCTTTCCGAGCCGGCCCGCCGCTCCCGGGCCTCCGGGCCGGAAGCGGCGGCACCCGCTCAACTCAGACCACGCCTACACAGAGAATCGGACAGACCCGTCGTCGACTGCGGATCGGTGAGCAGCGTGTCGCGTCCGTCTCAACTAGCGCAGTGGCCGCATCGCTCCGACCGCCGCCCCCGCCTCGGCCCCACGCTTCGTCTCGAACAGACGACGTCGAGCGTCGTGACCGCCTCGCCGAACTCATCCGCTGCCGGCTCGGAGACAAATCGGCTCTACGCGCCTTGCATGCAGCGAGCTGCTTCGCAGAGTCGAAGTGCGGATCTTGCAGTCAACTTCAACGGCGAGTACCACTTTCCGAGATCCCGATTCCGGGTGGTGAAGTTTTTCGGGAGGCTGCCGATTATGGAGTCGTCACACTCCTTTCTCTGCGGCCAGGAGGCCCTATGCGGACAGACCCCTCGCTTCGTGCGGATTCGACGCCGTCAAGCCCGGCGTTCCTTTGTCTCTCGCTGGCCAAGGGCGATCGCGAGGTCGCGCTCCGCGACTATCTTCTTCGCCTCGGTGCTTCGGCCGAGATCCGCCCTGATCTGACCATCCGTACGACGTGGGACGCAGAGGACGATCTGACCGCTTTCGTGGATTCGTGGGCCGAGACGAACCGTGTCCACGTCGAGCTTCGATCGGAGCACCCGCTGTGAATGCTGAGGTTCGAGAGTTGTCGGAGAGGCGGGTTCCACTGGGACAGCTGCTTGTCGAAGCCGGCCTACTGAGTCCGGCCAACCTCGAGCTGGCCCTCGCCGAGCAGAAGGGGACGGACCGTCCCCTGGGACGAATTCTGGTCGAACGAGGCTTTGTGGCCGTCCCGACAATTGCAAACGCGCTCGCCGAGCAGCATGGCGGTCTGCTGAAGACCGAATATGGCTTCGCGACTGGCTTGAGGGCGACGACGCCGCGCCGGAGCGGCGAAGGGCATACCGTGTTGCCGCCTCTACTCCCGCCGACATCGCCTGTTTCGCTCGGGCCGAAGCCGTGGCGCGATGACGACGATTTGCCGGCCCGGCGCCCGAACGCGCCGCCGGGGATTGGTCCGACCGATCCGGCCGCAGCACCAAAGCCCACGTCCGAGGATGACGTTCGGACTCCAATGCCGTTGCTACGGACGGCCCCCAGCATGGCGGAGTTCCCGGCAGATGGCGATGAGCCCCGAGCCGTCGAAGCGGAGTTGACGCAGATTGTGGAGCCTTCGGCCGATGCGGCCGCTGCTCTGCTCGTCGCGCTCAACGACGATGACAGCATCGATGAGATCGAGACGCTCGTAGAAGCACTCAGACGCGCCGTCGCCTCTCAAACCCCTGCGAGCGCCCTCGAGGGTCGCTCTCCCGACAGGGGCGAGGCAGACACCGCGGAAGTCGCCACCTCTGGGGCGGATGTTCGGGTGAGCGGGTGCGATGCCGAGCCCAGCGCGAGGGCCCTCGCCGTGCGCGTCACGGAGCTCGAGGCGGAAGTCGCGTCGATCGGCGCAGCTCGAGATGCAGCAATCGGCGCGCTGACGGTCGCACAGGCCGCAGCCGCAGCAGACGCCGGCCGTATCGACGAGGCTCGGGCCGAGCTCGAGCTTCGGGCCAGCGAGACCGCGGCGCTCCGCCGCGAGGTCGCGGAGCTGCGTGCGGCGAGCGCGAGCGACAGTACCGACGCAGTCACTCCAATGGACGAGACGGCGTGCTCCCCGTCGGCGGACGCGGACGAGCAGCTAGACGACGACGCGGTCCCACGGGCCGGAAACCCGGCGGGCGGCGGGATCTTCGCTCCCCCTCGTCTAGGCGAGCTTCTCGTCCGCAGCGGCCGGCTCACGCAGGAGCAGCTATCGGAGGCTCTCGTGGAGAGCCGTCAGACCGACGACCGGCTTGGCCACGTGCTGGTTCGCAACGGCTGGGTCTTCGAAGAGGAGCTGGCGCAAACGCTCGCGAAGCAGTGGCAGATCCCCTACGTGAGCCTGCTGCGGATCGGCGTGGACTCGTCAACGGCGTCTCTCCTGCCGCGCGCGATCGGGCTTCGTTTCGGTGCGATCCCGGTCCGCGTCAAGGGTTCCAGCGTTCAGGTGGCATTCGCAGATCCATCGGACGAGGAAGCCGTCGAGGCTACACGGCGATACCTACCTTCGATCGAGCCGGCGGTCGCAGAACTCTCTGACATCGAGATGATGTGGCGATCACTCGGAGCGTGACCGATTTCGATGTACCGCACCGGCTAGCTCGAACAGCCGATGCCAAACGACGCCGCGCGCAAACTGCTGACGTAGCAACGACCGCGACGACTTCGTGCGCGCTCGGGGGCTGGTGGAATTCCAGCGCAGGCCAGGGATCTTGCGCACCGTGGTTGATGAGGCTGCGAGTCCGAGATTCTCGTGCTCGCCGGCGATACGTTAACCCCACGGGTTCTCGCGTGCGAGACGAACGATTATCGGTTGCCACGTCTGTGCGGGCGGCGGCCGTCCCGCCACACGTGCGGGTCACGCACAGCAGCGCGCCATCAGCTGCCGGTGCCAGAGCAGCAACGTCTCCGGCGTCACGCAAGACCATGACCTCGCGATGCAACACCAAGATCTCCAGGTCGTTCGACCTCCGAGCGCCCGAAAGCAGCACGCGCGCGACCAGGCTCCGTGCCGCGAGATCGACAAACGACCAGACCACGTACAACCTCCTACTCGACACTGGAAGCCGGAGCTAGTACAGCCGAGCTCGCCCACCACCTCTTCGAACGCGAGCAAGCCCGCGTCCTGCTCCTATCAGCAACCCCTACAGGTGTACACGATCGCCGAGGACGTCGGAGAAGACCACTACCGCGACTTCTTCGACACGCTCCGCTTCCTGATCGGCGACGGCGGCGTCAATCGCTTCCGAAGCAAACGCCTCGCCTATCGGAAGGTGCTCTTCGAGCTCGCGACCGCGACGGGAAACGACTCCACGAACGGCGTCTCCGCGTCGAACAGGAACTTCGCCAAGTGATGGTGCGAACGGAGCGCCTCGCCAGAACGCCAGACCGCAACGACATGCTCTTCGAGCGGCTCGACCCGGACACATCCCTGCACCCGGACGATCTTCCCTCATGCGTAGCGCTCTCGACAGGCTTGCCCGCAAATTCGCAGCCGGCGGCGTCCTCGAATTCTGGAAGTCAACGCCCTGCACCTTGAACTTCATTGAGGGCTACAAACTGACGCCTTCTCTCAAGCAAGCATCCAGCAGCGGCATCTCACAGAAGGAGCTCACATCACTCGTTGCCGGCGTCACAAGCGGGATCTCTGAACCTGGATTCCGTTGATGCGGACACCGATTGGCGTCACGGCCCGCGCTGCGAAATGCCGAACGCAGAATCACACCCACCTTTCCGAGGACAACCGGATGATGCGCGCAGCCCGGTACTGCGCCAGGATCGGTAGTCGAAGAGTGCACCACTCGCGGCGTCGTTGATCGTCCGCCTCTCTTTTGAGGCTGGGCGGGTCGGTGATGTCGAGCGAGGGGTGCGGAGGTGCGGAGCGCGTTGGAGTGGGCGCGGGTGCGGGCGGTGGCGGCGGACGGGTTCTCGCAGCGGGAGATCGCGGAGCGGCTGGGGATCAATCGGCGGACGGTCGCGCGGCTGGCGCGGAGCGACGAGCCGCCGCGGTTCCGGCGCGCAGCGGCGGCTCGCAGCTTGATCGGCTGGAGCCGATGCTGCGACGGTTGCTGGGTGAGTGGCCGGCGATCAAGGCGCCGCGGTTGACCGAGATCGTTCGCGACGAGTACGGCTATATCGGCTCGGTGCGGTTGGTGCAGGAGCAGCTGTAGCGATTCCGGCCGCAGGCGGTGCGGCCGGCGCAGCGGACTGGCTACCGGCCGGGTCAGGTGCTGCAGCTCGACTGGGCGGAGATGCCGACCCGGCCGACGCTCGCCGGACGGGAGCGGCGCCTGTACGCGCTGGTTGCATCGCTGCCCTACTCGGGTGCGCAGACCGCGTTCTTCTCGGTCGACCTGACGCTCGAGTCGTTCCTGGAAGGACACGTGCGCGCGCTCGAGTGGCTGGGCGTGGTGCCGCGCGAGTGCGTCTACGACAACCTGCGCTCGATCGTCGCCCGCCGCGAAGACGACGAGGTGATCTGGAATCGCCGTTTCCTGTACCTGCGTGGCCACTACGGTTTCCATGCCACACCATGTACGCCGGCGACACCGGGGGAGAAGGGCTCGGTCGAAGCCGCCGTGCGCTACCTCAAGAGCGGCTTCTGGCCGGCCACGCGCTTCGCCGATCTGCGCGAGCTCGACGGGCAGTAGCTCGACTGGCGCGACCGCGTCTGCAACGTGCGCACGCACGCGAGCGGCCGCTTCCCGGTCGAAGAGCGCCTGGCTGAGGAGCGGCAGGCGCTTCGGCCGCTGCCGCCGCTGCGCTTCGACTGGTCCGGCTACCGCTCGGTGCGTGCACCGATCGACGGCTACCTGCGCCACGGCGGCTGCTTCTACCGGGCGCCGGAGCGCCTGGTGCACGAGCGGGTCGAGCTGCGCTTCGATCGCGAGCAGGTCTGGATCCTGCACCGCGGTGTCGAGGTCGCGCGCTACCGGCGCAGCTACGAGCAAGGCCTCTGGCTGCCACCGCCGATCATGCGCCCGCAGCCGCCAGCGGTGCCGGCGCCACAGATGCTGGCGCGGGTCGAGGTCGTCCCGCCCGAGCTCGCCGACTACGCGGAGCTCTGCGCATGAGCCCGGCCAAGACGAAGACCGGTGAGCGGCTGCCCTACCTGCCGGCGAAGCTGAAAGCGCCGCGCGTGCTGGAGCGGTCGAGCAAACGGCGGCGCTCGCGCGCGAGCAGTCGTGGCCGTACGAGCGCTTCCTCGAGACCCTGCTCGAAGCCGAGGTCTTCGCCCGCGACGCCTCCGGTGCACGGATGCGGATCCGCCGCGCCAGCTTCCCCCGCGCTGAAAACGCTCGAGGACTTCGACTGGAGCGCGCAACCCTCCGCCGAGAAGCCGCTCGTGCTCCACCTCGCCCGGCTCGCCTGGATCGAGGAGCACGCCAACGTCTGCTTCTTCGGCCCGCCCGGCACCGGCAAGACGCACTGTGAGACTTCCGGCCGGTCCGTCCTGGGCCGTGGACAGGCTCGGCGTCGGCAGTGGTGGAGATGACCCGAAAGACTCATTGACCCCTTCGTCGTGGAGGGTCTCCTTGC
>WNGD01001732.1_pt1 | contig 23395 bp, 29 predicted proteins | sample 5400671 | NCBI WGS metagenome assembly WNGD01 (sample SAMN13153369, study PRJNA577476) | soil metagenome | isolation source: 40 cm soil or saprolite under grassland replicate 2 | place: USA:California | collected 2016-06-15
GTGTAGAGTTTGTCCCGATAATCGGGCCGGTCGGGCACCCACCCGTACCAGGCATTCACTTTTGGTTTCGGCATACTATCTCCTTTGGTTGTTGGTTTGTGTTGAACCCGAAAACCGAACTTGGGTCAGATAGGTCGCCCTCTGATCGACTTCGGTTTTCGGGTTGAATAGTTTGTAAAAGTTCTGAAGATCTACACCCGGAGCGCCGCAAACTGCCGCGATATTTTTCGTCCTCGGCACGCGGCCGCGGCTTCATCTTGTGTTCGCGGCCGGGTTGCTCTCGCTGGTGTTGACGCGGCTGAAGTTTCTTTTGCTTGGGCATGGAACCTCCGCGCGGCGCGAGTTACCCTACCATCTCAGCGCCGGCGTTTTCGCGTGCGCGCTGCTTTCTTCGCGGCAGCCGAGCGCGACCGTGCAGGGCGTCGGCTCGCCGCCCGCTTGGCGTGTCTCGACAATGCTTTCTTCGACGCTGACCGGCGACTCTCGCGCTTGAGCGCACGTTTCGTTGCGCGGGAGCGTTTCCGCGAAGGCTGTTTGCGGCGCACGGCGCGGCCCTTTGCGAGATCACGCTTCGCCTGACGTTTTGTTCGCTTTTTGCCGCGCTTTGGCGGCGGCAATTTTACTCCGGCCCGACGCGCCTTGGAGAGACCAATGGCGATCGCCTGCTCTGGCGAGCGGGCGCCGTGTTCGCCTTCCTGAATATGTTCCATTTCTTCGTGCACGAACTCGCCTGCCTGCGTAGAAGGCGTTTTGCCTTCGCGCTCGTCTTCGCGTGCCCGTTCGATTGCTTCTTCTTCTGGCATATCACGAACTGTTTCGCCTCCAGCGACGGATTTGGACGTAGGAGATTGCGTCGAACCTCAACACCGCTTTTTGCCGCGGCGACTTTTGCGCTCACAAGGCCGGCTTCGGACACAAGCTGACAAAATGATTGCCACTTCGCGTTGCGCCCAGTTAGTCTCAGCCCATGCGCACAATCCTGATAATTGTCTTGCTCCTCCTCTTACTCGCCGCACTGCCAACGTGGCCGTACAGCTCAGGCTGGGGCTATTATCCAACTGGGGGCTTGGGGCTGATCCTTTTGATCGTGCTGATTCTGTGGCTGCTGGGGCGCATCTAACGACCCCAACTCGCGACTGCTTCGGACCCATTTGGGTCGAATCATCTCTTTTTGGCAGCATCGCGCAGATCACGCCCCACTGAGCGAAACGGCCCTTTGGACACGGCTGAAGTGCACATGCGCAGCGAACAATCTTTCGTCCCGTGAAAGAATTGGACTCATACCTGAATGATCATCTCGCCGGCTCTGTTAGCGCCATGGAGTTCATTGGTCACTGGACGCATGTCCACAAAGGCGAGCCACTCGGCGGCTTCCTTGCGGAAACCGAAGCGGAGATCAAAGCAGATCAAGATACATTGCACGATGTCATGCGTTCGCTTGGTGTGGAAGAAAGCAAAGTGCGCCAGGCCGGCGCATGGGCGGCGGAAAAGGTTGGCCGCGCGCGATTGATGATTGCAGGCGATGAGCCGGGCAGCCTGGGATTGGTGCTCACGTTGGAAGGGTTAATTATGGGAATTACTGGAAAGAAACTGCTGTGGCGTGCGCTGGCCGCGGCGAATTTGCCGCAGCTGAGCGGCTATGACTTCAAGGAGCTAGAGCGTCGGGCCGAACAACAAATCGAACGAACGGAAACCGAACGAATCCGAGCGGCACGGCAGGCGTTTGCAAACTGGTGTGCTGAAAATTGAGCTCCTCGATGCCCGCACGCGTTAAGAAATACCGAAAGCAGAAGCCAATCGAATCCGGATTCGCTACTGATTCTGCGGAGGCGGCGGAGGAAGCCGGTCTGCACTACGTTAGCGATGATCGTCCGGGCTACACGCGGAGAGCGAACAATGGCGAGTTCGAGTATTTAGATACAGAAGGCAAAACAATCGGCGACGAGCAACGTCTCCTCAGAATCAAACGTCTGGCAATTCCACCAGCGTGGACGGATGTTTGGATTTGTCCCTCCCCAAGTGGCCATATTCAGGCGACGGGTCGTGATGCACGAGGACGGAAACAATACCGTTATCACGACCGGTGGCGCGAGTTGCGCGACGAAAATAAATTCGATCGCCTTGCCGCATTCGCCAAGGCGCTGCCAAATATTCGGCGGCGAATCGCCAAGGACCTCAAATTGCCTGGTCTGCCGAGGCGAAAGGTCCTCGCCACAGTCGTGCGATTGCTCGAACGAACTTTCATTCGCATCGGTAACGAAGAATACGCGCGTGAGAACAAATCATTTGGGCTAACGACCATGCAGGATCGGCATGTCACGGTGAAGGGAGACCGATTGCGTTTTCGTTTTCGCGGGAAGAGCGGACGCGCACACGAAGTGGATATGACCGACCGGCGCATCGCAAAGATCGTTTCGAAGTGCCAGGACTTGCCGGGCCAGGATCTGTTCCAGTACATCGATGACGGCGAGGTGCGCGACGCTGCATCGCAAGACGTGAACGACTACTTACGCGAAATCACGAATGAAAATTTCACGGCCAAAGATTTCCGGACGTGGGCTGGAACAGTCCTGGCAGCGATCGCACTCAACGCGCAAGGCGAGTTCGAAACGAAGAAACAGGCCAAGGCGAATGTGAAGACAGCCGTTTGCGCCGTGGCAGAACTTCTCGGCAACACACCGGCCATTTGCCGCAAATGTTACGTGCATCCGGCCATCGTCGAAGCTTACCTAAGCGGTAGGCAAATTGCCGGACTCGGCGAAGTAATCAAAACCCCTGACAACATCAATCTGCGCGCGGTCGAGGCGGCAGTTCTGAAGTTTCTTCGCGCGCGACGGTGGGACACCTGAACAATTCTAAGTTCTCGGTGTTTCTACTCTTCTCGATGAACGGTTTCGAAGCGACGGCGACGGCAAACTGAGCCTGACACGGGTTAAAAAATCGCCGGAACAAGGCGCATGCGCTTCACTAGCCGAGTGGCTAGCTCATCGCAAACGTTGGTTCCCTCCGTTCCCTCCAACTCACGCGTGTCCTTCCTTTTACGGCGTCGGCGCAGGTGACTCCGCAGGCGAGGGCGACTCAGTTGCCCCCTCTGTCTTCGGCGGAGTTTTCTTTGCGGCCTTGTGCCGGGTCCGCGATGGAGTGGGTGACGGTTTCGTTACTGCCGGTGCCGTCGTGGTCGCAGTCGTTCCCTGCTGTTGTTGTGTGCAAGAAGCGACAAACGCCATGCCAATCAGCGCGGCGATTAAACACAATATGTATTTGTTCATAGGTTGTTAGTTTCAGTTCGATTCCCGGCGAATGTTTGGTTGCCTAAAAAGTTCGCAACGCGCGACTAACGAAAGTTTTTCGAGTTCCGATAGCCTCGGAGACGCAGCTAACTCTAGCATTCGCAGGAACAAAATTCGGCCATCCGCCTCACGGCTTTGATCTCGGCCTCGTGCGATTCTGTGTATATGCCAACTGCAGGCGAACGCGCCGGCGCGAACCCGTCCTTCTGGGAACGCACGGCGCAGAAATTTTCAACCGCCCCTCTTCAGCAAGACATCACAACGGACGTATGCGTCATCGGCGCCGGCATTGCCGGTGTGACTACGGCCTACCTTGCCGCGCGGGAAGATCGTGATGTCGTCCTCATCGATGATGGACCAGTCGGAGGGGGAATGACCGGCCGAACAACCGCACAGTTGGTTAATGCAATCGACGATCGCTATATCGACATTGAAAAGTTTCTCGGCGAGGAATGCGCGCGGCTGACTGCCGAGAGCCACACCGCGGCGATTGACTGTGCAGAGCGAATCGTTCGTGAGCATAAGATCGATTGCGATTTCGAGCGGGTGGACGGCTATTTGTTTCTGCCGCCCGGAGGTCCGGTCAAAGAATTGATGAAGGAACTGGAGGCAATTCACCGCGTCGGTCTGCGCGACGTCGCGCGATTCGATTCGCTGCCGGATACAAAAATTAATTCCGATGCGGTGCTGCGCTTTCCGCGACAAGCGCAATTTCATCCGTTGAAATATCTGAATGGGGTGGCGGGAGTGATCATCGATTGCGGCGGAAAAGTTTTCACCGGCACGCGCGTGGTCGCTGTCGAAGATGGTGATCGGGTCAAAGTGAAAACCTTGGATGGTCATACCATCACAGCGCAAGCGGCGGTGGTGGCGACCAACTGCCCGATCAATAACCGGGTGGCGATCCATTCAAAACAGGCGCCGTATACGACCTACGTCATTTGTTTGCGCGTCACGCGCCAAATTGGACATGCCCTTTTCTGGGATACGGCGGAGACTGCAGAAGAGGAGAAGAAGGAGGTTGGACCGGTGCCTTATCATTACGTGCGATTCGCGCGCGACGACGAAGGCGATGTGCTCATGGTTGGCGGCGAAGATCACAAGACCGGACAGGCGGAAGACTGCCAGCAGCGTTTCGTGAAGCTTGAACGGTGGACGCGCGACCGATTCCCATTTGTTGGCAAGATGACTGACCATTGGTCCGGCCAGGTTATGGAATCAGTGGACGGCGTGGCCTACATCGGTCGTAGTCCCGGGGATAAAAATGTCTACGTTGTCACGGGGGATTCAGGCAATGGCATCACGCACGGAACACTAGCTGGCATCTTATTTGTTGATCTTATCGCTGGGCGGGAAAATCGGTGGGCGAAGTTGTATGATCCATCGCGCAAGACGTTGAATCCGCGAGTGCTCGCGGATTACATCGCCGAGAACGCCAACGTGGCGGCGCAACTTCGTGATTACGTCACGCCGGGTTCAGCCAAGTCTGTCGATGAGATTAAGCCCGGCGACGGTGCAGTATTGCGGGACGGAATAAAAAAAATCGCAACGTATCGGGACGAGGGCGGAACGCTGCGCGCGTTTTCGGCGGTCTGTCCGCATTTGAAATGTGTGGTGCGCTGGGACGCATGCGAAAAAACTTGGGACTGCCCGTGTCACGGCTCGCGCTTTGACGCGTTGGGCCGCGTGCTTAATGGCCCGGCCATTTCCGATCTCGAACCCGCCGCGGTTCCCGAATCCTAACGCTGCAACAGCGCAAGTGATTTACCTTCGCGACACTCCACTTGATCCATCGTGCACTGGCGAGGGTCTATGTCGAGACGCCAACGTAGAAATTTTGTGCCGTGCCGAAATCGGCCGCCGGTAAAATGGTCGTAGGCAACTTCCACTGCGACTCGCGAATCGACTGGTTCCCATTCACCGGTGCGATCTGTGCTCCAACGGCTCGGTCCCCCCGGTGCGCTGCCAGTGAATCCCGGTGGTTTCTTGAGCGCTTCAAATTTCTTTGTTAACTCGCGACGTTCTGATGCTTTAAAAGCAGATGTGAATCCGACGTGGTGGAGCAACCCATCATCGCGGTAAAGCCCGAGCAACAGAGAACCGATGAGGCGGCTGCCGCGCGCGTAACGAAATCCGCCAACAACGCAATCGGCAGTGCGGATTTGCTTTACCTTGACCATTGCGGTGCGCTCGCCCGAAGCATAGGGAGCGTCCAGACGTTTCGCGAGGATCCCATCAAGGTCGCCGCCGACCTTCTTAAACCACTCGGTGGCTGTGCGGGGATCCGTCGTCGCCGGAGAAAGCCGCAAATACTTGGCCGATCTCAAATTCGAACGTGCAAATGTTTCAAGAAATCCCCGGCGTTCGCGCAACGGTCGCTGCAAATACACTCGGACACTCTCCCCGAGCAGATCGAACACTATGTACGTTGCTGGATGAGCTTTGGCTAATTTCTGAACGCGACTCGCGGCCGGATGGAGACGCAGTTGCAGTTCATCGAACGAAAGTGAGCCGCTGACGGGGACAACAAGTTCGCCGTCGAGAACGAACTGTTGCTCAGGTAGCCTGGCGAGAGCGGCGACAATATCGGGGAAATAACGCCCGAGCGGCTGCCCGGCCTTTGATTGCAAGTAAATCTCCTCGCAATCACGAAACGCAATGCAACGAAAGCCATCCCATTTCGGCTCGTATTGCCAGCCGTGTCCGGTCGGAATTTCCTCGACCGAACGCGCTTCCATTGGCGGGAATGGTGGTTTTAATAACCTTTTCTGGCGCAGCTTCACGGAGAAAGTATTGCCAATGACACCTTCGATTACGCTCTGCTATTTCCCGAGTGGCTGTATCGTTTTCTCTTCTCTTTTTGCGTCCTGTGCAGCACGATTCCAGAAGACGGGCGCGTATCAGCTTTCAGAAATTTCTTCATCAGTCCAAGCGCAGAGTCATTTTCTTTCTTCGTGTTTGATACAGTGCAATCCGAAGGCACGAACAAATTAAAATCGCGCATGTAGGCATCGTTTGCGGTGAAAAGGACGCAAAAATTCCCAGCGATACCGGTAAGAATTAAAGTTTGGGTTTCCAAGTAGCGGAGAAGGGTCTCGAGGGTGGTAGAAAAGAACCCCGAATGCTTTGGTTTGAGCACGAAGTAATCGTTTTCTTCGGGCCGCAGTAATCTCACGATGTCGCGGCCGTGACCGTGTCGTGCACAGTAGTCGACAGTACGCCGAAAGTCGGATTTCCATCGACCGAAATTGTCGTTTACGTAAATGACCGGGACGCCAGCTTTTTGTGCCTGCCGTTTTAAGCGTAAGAGGGTTCGTGCCATTGGTCGTGCATGTTTCATTAATTGATCCGCTTCGGGAAAATCAAAATCGTTGATGACGTCGATTAAAAGCAGCGCGACCTTGTGTTTGTCTGGTGCGCTGCCGTGCAGATCGACGTTTTTTTCTGGCATCGACTTTCTCTAGGGATAGGAGGGTGGCATGGCGTCTTACAGCCTTGGCGCCCTTATCCTTTCATTTTTTGAAACATAAGCGCCTGATTTATTATCAACGTGACAGCGCTAAAGCCGAGCCAAGTCAGCACCCATTCCTCCCAGCTGAGATTCATTCCTCCCAGCCAAAGAATCAGGCAAACTAGCGCGCTTGCAGACAGGGAAAAGCAGAAGAGGCAGCTGAGCCATTCCTTAGCCGAGCCTCGCCCACCTGGCATTGCATTGCGAAGACGCTCAAAAACAGCAAACGGACCGCGCTCCTTCGTAAACAGATGGCTCAATCTGAAGGTTGCTAACGACCCTAGGATGAAAAGGAACCAGCGCATTTTGTCTCCGTTCATAATTGCAAAACCGTGCCGATACCGAAGGTTCCACGGTTGAAGAGACTAGGATCCAATGCCGATAGCGCGCCCACGGTCGACCATCACGGTTCGCGCTGAAGATTGCCTTTCTTACTATCTAGCTCGTCGTTTTTGAATGTGAACATGGCGAATTTCTTGCCATCTTCGTACCGGTAAGTTGTTTTTTTGAAGATCATCATATCCTTCGTTTCGACTGTAGTCGGCGGCCCGAGAATTCTTTCCACCTGCGCCTTGGTCATTCCGGTGGTGATTTGATCGTAATTACTGAGCGTCAATTTCGATCCTGTAACAACGCTGTGATTACAACTCACCGCGACTAACAACCATGCGAGGAGGGATAATGAAATGCATATCTTACGTGATGTCATAATTCGAATTTCATTTTCTGTGGGTAACCTATTACGCAGCTGCTCACCAAGCTGGCCGTTAAAGAGATGCGAAGCTCGCCACCGATAAGCTTTTAATCACGAGGGCGGCGGGTGATCCCCGGAGCATGATCGATGAGGCAAGCAATGACGATAACAGCGGTCGGAAGATAACGGCGCACGTTCGCACGATAATCAAGGCCTCGGGTTAACCGTCATGTGTTATAGGCTTTTGTCCTACCAGACGATCATCCGCCGTCCCGATTGTGCATTTTCATTAGTCGAAGCAGGTTCCTGCCACACGAAGAATGATGGAACCAATAACGTTAAGAAAGAATATCTGAGATGCGTCTAACTGATAGAATCAAACAAGCGGGGGGGACTGGGTACATTTTACTTTGGCTTCTCGGAATACCGATTCCGATTTTGCTCCTGATCTTTCTGCTGCGGGGCTGCACATAAACATTCAGGGAGCTACAGCTTCATGAAAGACTCAGGTGGGGCAACACCAACGATATTAAATCCACACATATGAAACTAGAAACACTCAAAGACCTTTACATTCACGAACTTAAAGACCTCTACAGCGCGGAAAAGCAGATTATCAAAGCGCTGCCGAAAATGGTTAAAGCCGCTACTAACAAACAGCTTGCGGCGGGATTCGAAGAACATTTCGAGCAGACGAAGGAACACGTGGCGCGTCTTGAAAAGATCTTAGCGAGCCATAATGAGTCAACTCGCGGCCCGAAATGTGAGGGCATGGAGGGTCTAATTAAAGAGGGAGAGGAAATGATCGAAGAAGATGCTGAAGAGGAAGTGCGCGATGCCGGGCTAATTGCTGCGGCGCAGCGCGTCGAGCATTATGAGATGGCTGGCTACGGCTGCGCTCGGACATACGCCGAGTTACTGGAGGATCGTGATGGTGCGCAGTTACTTCAGTCTACCTTGACCGAAGAATCAGATACAGACAAAAAGTTGACCAAGTTGGCCAAATCCGCGATCAACGTCGCGGCTAAATAACTAAAACCAGTGGGCGTCCTGGTGCGATCAGTATACCGGTACCCCGCAAACTCTAACGAAAGGACCCATGAAACGAACTTTACTAGCCTTAGCTTGTCTCAGCGTATTTAGCCTAGCGGCATTGGCTGGCAATGAGAAGGCGAAACCCGATAACACAGCAACAAACGAGCGGGATCGCTCCGGTGAAACCAAGACTTCTGGAGACCAGTCAAACAGTTCTGCGGATTTAAAAACCACGCAGGCTATTCGGCAGGCGCTAATGAAAGACCGCGAGCTTTCAACGACTGCGAAGAACATTAAAGTCATTACGGCCAACGGCCACGTTACACTCCGCGGACCCGTTAAGACTGCGCAAGAAAAAGCAAGAATCGATCAGCTTGCAAGATCAGCGGCTGGCGGCGGCAAGATCCACGATCAACTCGACGTCAAAGGATCGAACTAACAAACAACCTCACACAAACGAAAGAAAATCATTATGTCTAAATCAGTATTCGGTATTGCAACTACACACGGCCAGGCTGAACGAATTGTTCAGCAGCTCCAAGGTCAAGGCTTCGCAACTTCGGAAATTTCAGTGCTCATGCCTGAGACTGGCGGCACGCGTGACGTCGGTCACGTTAAAGCGACAAAGGCGCCGGAGGGCGCAACGACAGGTGCAGCCGCCGGCGGTGCCACCGGAGGCGTGATCGGATTGCTGGCAGGAATTGGCGCTTTGGCGATTCCCGGCGTCGGTCCGTTTATCGCCGCGGGTCCAATTATGGCGGCGCTTAGTGGCGCGGCCGTCGGAGCGGCGACCGGCGGTGTCGTTGGCGGTTTGATCGGTCTCGGCATTCCCGAGATCGAGGCAAAGCGCTATGACGAGAAGTTGAAAAAGGGGAATTACTTGATCGCCGTGCATACGGACGAAAGCGAAGACGTTGATCGGGCGAAGCACATTTTCAAAACTGTTGGCGCTGAGGATATCAGCACCGTCAGCGAAGCATCAGCACCGAAAGCATGAAGATTGGGGAATTCTATGGATGACGAAAACCAAATGGGCCAAGGGCCTGCGGTTCCGCCGCAGGCGAAAGAAAAAGCAAATCGTGGCGTAACGCACGGTCGCAAAGCGGCGGAAGATTTCCGCTCGGCCGCAGGCGCAATGGCCGATGAATATCGGGAGCGCGGGAAAGAAGTATTGGACGATGCACTTCATCGCGTCCGCAGTTTTCAGGACGACAGCAAGCAATACGTTCGCGAGAACCCGACGAAGGCAGTCTTTACCGCCCTCGGGGTCGGTTTCGTGCTCGGTTTGATTTTCCGTCGTTAGGGCGCAGTGGACGGGCAGCCCGCCGGATGTGCGGCTCCGCAGTTCCTTGCGCGCCAGACATAAGCGCTGCTTTCAGGTTGCGCTGGGCCGCCCAAAATATTATGACAGTGGACACCCAGAAGGAAAAAGCTAAGCAACAGGAAGAATCGCGAGATTTCTTTTGCGTAGTGAGCGATGCCTTTCGGCTTTTTGCAAGGCGCTCGTCGATGGTGCTCGGTAGCGCTTGGGCTTTTGCCAGCGCTATTCTCATTATCGTCATTTGGGGACTAACCGGTCCCACGTTTCATTATTCGGACACGTGGCAGCTCATTATTAATACTGGAACGACAATTGTTACTTTCCTGATGGTCTTTCTCATTCAAAATACGCAGAACCGCGATGCCAAAGCGGCTCATTTGAAACTCGACGAAGTAATTCGAGCGCTGAAGGGCGCTCGAAATCAACTCATCGATCTGGAAAAACTTTCCGACGAAGATCTAACCAGCCTTGAGAAACAGTTCGAGCGAGTTCGAAAAAAAGCAGAGCGGAACGGAAACAATGCTCGGGGCACGCGCCGAGCGAACCGCGCTGAGCACGCGTCCAAGGGCAAGGGGATTTAGGGCGCGCCGCCCGCCACGCAAACGTGATTTGTGCCTAACGCCATCCGTTTAACAGAATTGAAGGTTGGGGCCATAATCAATACCTCAAGCGGAGGCTGCGATTTGGAATCTGAGCAGAAGATGCTCAGTATCCTCAAGCGTGCGGGCATTGTTGAGCCGAAGGCGTGGTGTGGCGAGGCAAAAGAAATGGAGCGTTCGTTCGCAGAGGCGGCCGGGCAGAAGCTGGAAGTGCTTATCGTGCTTGGTGGCGACGGCACCATCCGGACAGCTGCAGAAGCATGCGCCGAAAAGGAATCCTATCTTATTCCGCTTCCCGGGGGGACGATGAATATGCTTCCTCGAACGTTGTATGGAAACGTGCCGTGGGAAGAGGCGCTAAAGAAAACGCTCACTGCTCCCTCAGCAAAAGTGCTTTCCGGAGGTCGGGTCGCGAACAAACGGTTTTTTATCGCCACCATTGTGGGAGCGCCTGCGCTTTGGACACAACCCCGCGAATCTATGCGGGAAGGAAATATAGCGGATGCTATCAAAAAGGGGAGCGTCGCCTTTCAAAGGATGTTTGAAACTAAGGTGCAGTATCTTATCTCAGGCGGAGGAAAGGGTGAAACTGAAGCCGTGGCGCTTATCTGCCCGTTGATATCGAAAGAAATGTCCGATTCGGAGCAAGCGCTTGAAGCCGCGGTCATCGATGTGGAAAGCGCAGCTGAGCTGATAGGCCTTGCCACTACCGCCGCGTTTGGTAAATGGCGCGATGACAGAAATATACTTCTCACCAAAACAAAGCGCGTAAATGTGCAATCAAGCAAAGAAATTCCTGCGACTCTCGATGGAGAAAAGGTTAATTTAGGCAGGAGCGCGGAGATTGATTTTGTCTCCAGAGCGCTCACGGTTCTCGTGCCTCGCAAATAACAGGGCCGAGATCCCGAACTTATCTATGCGCGCTATTTTGCAACCACCACGCGCACGATTACGAGCGAATCCTTAACCAAAGGCCTTTCGTTGTGGAAAAGCAGCCTAGCTCGGAAACGTCAGAATCATTTTTTGGAAATGTCTTCAGCCTATTGAAACAAACGTTTCAGGAGTGGTTGGAAGATAAGGCGCCGCAACTGGGCGCTGCGCTCGCCTACTACACTGTTTTTTCGCTCGCGCCGCTGATCCTCGTGCTGCTCGCGATCGTGGGAGTAATTTTCCGAGATGATGCGGCAGGTGCGTGGAACAAGATAACGCAACAGATGAGCTATTTTCTCGATCCAAACGCTTTGCAGGTAGTACAAAACATTGCCGAAAAAGCTTCGCAACCTGGCAAAAGCACTATTGCGACGATAATCGGAGTCGCGCTCGCGCTTTTCGGCGCGAGTGGTGTGTTCGGTCAGCTCCAGGACGCCTTGAACACGATTTGGGGTGTCAAAGCAAAACCCAGTCGCGGTATTTGGGGATTTCTGCGAACCCGCTTTCTATCATTTGCGATGGTTGCCGGCATCTGTTTTCTGCTGCTCGTCTCGCTAGCGATCGAAGCCCTGCTTAAGGGATTTAGCCACTACGTGCAATCTGTGTTGCCGGGTGGAATCGTGATCGCGCTGACCGTTTATCTCATCTTTGACTTTGCGGTCGTCGTACTACTCTTCGCGATGATCTTCAAGTTCCTGCCGGACGTCAAAATTCAATGGCGAGACGTTTGGATTGGCGCCGTCATGACTGCGATCCTTTTTGGCCTGGGGAAATGGTTGCTGGGCTTCTATCTAGGCAGCGGCGCTGCTAGCTCGGCCTATGGAGCTGCGAGCTCACTCATCACGTTGTTACTCTGGGTTTACTATTCATCGCAAATCCTCCTTTTTGGGGCTGAATTCACCCAAGTTCATGCCGCGCGAGCCGGTCGCGAATTCAAACCCAGCGAATACGCAGTCCGCGTCGAGACAAGAGAAGTCGAGCACGGTTAGCAACTAGATGTAGACTTGCCGAGATCGCCGTGCTGTAGAGTGCGCTATCTCAGCGCGGCACCCATGCCCGTGAAGGGTGGGTCCGCTATTTCGCTTCACCAGCAACACATAGCAGGAATTTTTTTTGGGGAAATGTGTCGCTGTTTTGATTCAGAGAGTAACGGCGGGCGTCTCTGCTTCTTGTCCAACATGTTACAACGTCCAAAATCGCTCGTGAGAACGAATTAATTCAAGAAAGGAGAAGCATGGGCACTATTCTACTGATTATCTTAATCCTGCTGCTAATCGGGGCATTCCCGGCGTGGCCGTATAGTTCCGGTTGGGGATACTGGCCGAGTGGAGGCCTCGGATTGATTCTCTTGATCGTTATAATTCTCGCTTTGACGGGACACCTTTAAACCACTGTCCTGTTTCGGCGAACGGGCATCTGTGCGATAAGGAACCACACTTGGCAGGATTCCCTAGGAATTTCCGCCGTTTGTGTCTGCGATTTCATAGCTGCATTGGATAGGGGAATTCCTGTTTGTGAGCCAGATGCCTGAGAACGTTTCATTTTCCGCGAAACGTTAAAACCAAAGCTAAGACCGCGTTCGAAGGGTTGGGACAGAGATTTGGGAATCACCATGGCGATTAAGGCTTTCAGGACAGAAAGAACACCCGCAGGAAGCGGTGCGTCAGTGAAGCTTGGATCTCGCGACGAAAAAGGGGAACATGCGAATTGCTCAGGTTGCGCCGCTAATCGAAAGTGTACCTCCGAAACACTACGGAGGAACGGAACGGATCGTCTCTTATCTTACTGAGGAATTGGTTCGCGTTGGACATGACGTTACTCTGTTTGCCAGCGGCGACTCCGTTACAAGTGCGCGGCTCGTTGCGCCGTGCCAGCGCTCGCTCCGGAAAAACGAGCGCTGCAAAGACCCGGTGGCGCGGGAAGTCCTCCTGCTAGATCACCTCATCGAGCACATTGATGAGTTCGATCTGATTCATTTTCACACTGGATACCTTCATTTTCCCATTTGTCGCTATCTGTGGGTTCCCCATGTCACGACGTTGCACGGCCGCCTCGACGTTCCCGACTTGGTTCCTGTGTTCGACCGGTTTCGACATGAACGGCTTATATCCATCTCGAACGCTCAACGGCAACCCTTGCGTTGGGCAAACTGGCAGGCGACGGTTTACCATGGATTGCCCAAAGACTTATTCCAGTTTCATCCCCACACGGGAGATTACCTTGCGTTCCTGGGACGGGTCTCGCCAGAGAAACGAGCGGACCGGGCGATCGAAATTGCCAAGCGCGTCGGGATGCCCCTCAAGATCGCCGCCAAAGTTGATCGGGTCGATAGACGGTATTTCAAACGCGTTATCGAACCGCTGCTGAATGACTCCCTGGTGGAATGGGTTGGCGAAATCAGCGACTCGGAGAAAAACGAGTTTCTGGGAAATGCCTACGCATTACTGTTTCCAATTGATTGGCCGGAGCCTTTCGGGCTGGTCATGATTGAGGCGATGGCGTGCGGTACTCCAGTAATTGCTTACGACGGTGGATCTGTTGCGGAGGTGATGGAAGACGGAGTCACAGGTTTCATTGTAAGAGAACTGGATGACGCGGCGGAAGCAATTCGCCGGGTTTGCAATCTTAGTCGGGCATGCTGTAGGCAGGTTTTTGAGAAGCGTTTCACTGTCACACGAATGGCAAGGGACTATGTGAAGATATACAAGCGCACGATTGACCGTCGCATGAGAAGTTTTAATCGCTGTATAGAATCGTCGCGGCGTGAGATCGCAAACGCGCAGGTGCGACTGCCAGAGGTCCGGGCAAAAGACAAAAACGCAACACTGATAACTAATTGAAAATTTCTGGTGAGTTGGTTTCGATAGATTCACGCGAGCTTTGCAGTTTTTTAAAATCGAAGACGCACAATTCCACACCTAGCGGCGTTTCTTTGTTAGGGCCGGTGCTAAAAACGCGCTGCGTCAATAAAGAATTAGGGAACAAAAAAAGTCAGGAACAAGAAAGGAAAAGCCGGATTATGAAGCTGGATACGTTACAAAAACTTTACACCAACGAACTGCGGGATCTTTATAACGCGGAGCATCAGTTATTGAAAGCCTTGCCAAAAATGGCGAAGGCTGCTTCATCCGAAGATTTGAAGGACGCTTTTGAGAAACATTTGGAACAGACCAAATCCCACGTAGAACGGCTTGAACAAGTCTTCGAAGAGCTTAATGAAAAGCCAAAGGGTAAGACATGCCGTGCTATGAAAGGGCTTGTTGAGGAAGGCTCAGAAATTCTGCAGCAAGACGGCGAAGAATCCGTACTTGACGCTGGTATCATTGTTTCGGCGCAGAAGGTCGAACATTATGAGATCGCCGGTTATGGCAGTGTTCGCACTTTCGCTCATCTGCTCGGCCAAAACAAAGCTGCAGAGCTTTTGCAAACTACTCTTGATGAAGAAGCGGAAACAAATCAGGTTCTCAACAGACTCGCCGAAAGCATCGTAAATCCAGAAGCCCTCATGGAAACCGAGCTAGCCGTCGCGGGTTCAAACCGATAACTAGCTGCCTTTGGAAAGACATGTCACTAGAGGTGTAGCACTAGGCCCCAACATCCTTAGGAAAATTACTGACCTTTCTCAAGGAACTTAGGAGCTTCGTAAGGTCAGCTTACAGCAAGATTCATCAGTCCAAACCGCCTTTCTAGGACGATTTCAAGAAAGACAAGGCCTGATCGCTAACTGCGTAAAGGCCAGTCAGAAGTCAGTAATATAACAATGAAAGGTACTATGGAAGCACAACGCAATCCGAACGAACCGGGCAAACCTTCTGCTCCTGGGCAGCAAGGCGGCCAACAACAGGGAGATCGCGAGAGACAGGAACGTGAACGCCAACAGCGCGAACGCGAGAAACAAGGCGGTGGTGGCGGCCAGGAACGCGGTGGCGGTCAACAAGGCGGTGGTCAGCAAGGCGGACGATAAGCCTGGTTGTAGCGGATTAATAAACGGCGGGAGGCGACTCCCGCCGTTTTTGCTCGACTGTTTGTCGCCGCTCGGCGATCCGGTTAGATGAATTTCAAGCGCGCTCAGCCCCGACTTGATCGAGAACCTCTTGGAGCTCGTGAAGGTCTATTGGTTTGACGAGATGAAGATCGAATCCCGCTTCCTTGGAGCGCCGAATGTCTTCCTCTGTGCCGAAGCCAGTAATCGCGACTGACTTGATTCGCTGCTTGCGCTTCGCTTCGGCAATCACCTCGTAACCGGTTCCATCCGGGAGGCCGATGTCGCACAGGAGCACCTCGACGTTCTCCGAAGAGATGATGTTCAGCGCATTGCGGATGTTATCGGCAGTTAAAACGTGATGACCGAAATGGGTGAGCAGACGCGACAACATATATCGCGTGTCCCGGTGGTCTTCTACGAGCAGGATCCGCAATGGCTTTGGCGGATGCTTCGAAGCGCGAGAAGCCTGATCAGTTTTCCCGGCTCCCTCCGGCAGCGCATCGAGCGTTACCTTGAATGTGGCACCGAAACTGCGTCCCCGGCTCTCGGCCTCGATTGTGCCATGGTGAAGATCGACAAGGTGCTTGGAAATCGCGAGACCCAGCCCGAGGCCGCCAAATTGACGAGTCACGGAAGCATCAGCCTGCTCGAATGGCGTAAATAGCGAGGCCAGTCGCTCGCGTTCAATTCCAATCCCGTTGTCGGTAATGTCGAAATGGAACCGGCCTGCGTCATTGAACGTGCGAATGGCGATCTGCCCATTGGGTGGCGTGAATTTCACAGCGTTGTTGATTAAATTCCAAAACACTTGCTGTAGCCGAATGCAGTCAGCAAGGATGTGATGCTGTTTTGCATCGAACTTGGTGGAGAGCTTCATTTTTTTGGCCGCAATGGCTGAACTTGCGGTTTCGATCGCATTGCGAATAACGGTGTGTGCGTCGCAGCTTTCCACGTCGAGGCGAAGTTTGCCGCGGGTAACGCGGGTGAGATCGAGCAGGTCGTCAATCAATCGTGCCTGTAACTTCACGTTGCGCTTGATCAGTTGCACGTCTTCTGCGAAGTCCGGCGGAAGTTTTGCTGCATTGTCTTCCAGGTAGGTCGCTGCCGCAAGAGCCGGCGTGAGCGGCGTGCGGAGTTCATGACTGAGCGCCGCGAGAAAGTCGTCCTTCGCCTTGCTTGCTTTTTGCGCTGCAATTTTTTCCGCTTCAGATTCCCGGCTGCGGATTTGATCGGTAATATCGCGCGTGACTTTGGAAAATCCCCGAATTTTGCCCTTGTCGTCGCGCAGCGCGGTTAATACAACTTCGGCTTCAAAAGTTGATCCATCTTTGCGGACGCGGAGGCCCTGATCACGAAAGTGTCCTCGCCGCGCCGCCTCACGCAGATTGCGTTGCGGCTTACCAGTGGCAACGTCGTCCGCCGTATAGAAGCAGGCAAAGTTTTTCCCGATGATTTCTCGCGCCGTGTAGCCCTTAATCTTCTGTGCGCCTGTGTTCCACGTCACGACGTTTCCATTCGGATCCAGCATGTAGATGGCGTATTCTTCGACGCTATCCACCAGAATGTGGAATTGTTCTGCGGTCTGGTACAGTGCTGAAGCAGTGGATCCGTTGTCACCCATTGGCTGCGAACGCGATTTCGAATGGGATTCGGACGGCCGGTCTTGTTTGGTTCCCTCGCTACACAATTCCTGGGCGAAATCTGCCGAAACAGCCGGAAAGATTTTCGATAACGTATAAGCACTAACCTCGGTTGGCGGCGGGCGTAAGCTTCCTGCAAAATTGTCCAGTCCAAACGGCCCTTCGAGGGCGATTTTACAGAAAAACGAAGGTTTCATCGCAAAATGCGATGAGACTGGTCAGAAGTTAGTAATAAAACGAAAGGTACTATGGAAACACAACGCAATCCGAACGAACCGGGTAAATCTGGCGCTCCTGGACAGCAGGGCGGCCAACAGCAAGATCGCGAGAAAGAGGAACGCGAACGCCAACAGCGTGAGCGTGAAAAACAAGGCGGTGGCGGCCAACCTGGCGGTGGCGGTCAACAGGGTGGCGGCGGCCAACCTGGTGGCGGCGGTCAGCAAAGCGGACGATAAGCCTGGTTGTCTGGGATTAAGGTGCGGCGGGAGGCGACTCCCGCCGCTTCCTCCATCCGCGGACGTGCAGCACCCGCGAGCTCTCTTAGCCGCCTCTCAGTGTTTCTTTTTCTTGCGCGAGGGGTTGTTATCCGTTCGTTCTTTCGCAACCTTTAACGCTGGCGTATGCGAGCGTGCTAAAGCTCGAGCAAGATCTGCTTCATCGGTGAGATCGAGACGTAACGGAGTAATTGACACCCAATTGTGCTCGACTGCCCAGCGGTCAGTCCCTTCCGCGGCGCCTTGTAACGGAGTCACAGTAAACCAGAAGATTGCGCGCCACCTCGGGTCTTTGTCGGGGACAACCTTGCCATCGTAGTGCCGTACAGACTGGCGCGTCCAACGAATGCCTTTCGGTTTCTCCGGCAGATTTACATTCACTAAAGACAACGTTTTGTCCGGCATCAGCAGATCGAGCACTTTGGCGACGTAAGGCTCGAGCGCCAAAAAATCTGGCTCGTGACTGTCGCTGACACTTGTACTGAACGCGATGCCACGTGATCCAAGCAGTGCAGCCTGTTTCGCTGCTGCCAGTGTGCCCGAATGCCAGCAGGAGTTCCCCAGGTTCAAGCCCAGATTGATACCGGAAAGAACAAGATCCACGTGTCCCCAGCGATGCATGCCGAGTGCGACGCAATCGGCCGGCGTGCCATTTACGCGATACGCGTCGAAATCGTCTAGCTGAACACGTTTAAATCGGAGTGGCCGCGACGATGTGATCGCATGACTCATTGAGGATTGCTCGACATCAGGGGCCACGATGCGCACGTCACCAAAACGTGCTGCTGCTTTCGCCAGCGACACAATACCCGGGCTGTAAATACCGTCATCGTTCGAAATCAGGATTCGCATCTTCACATAACGAAACGTCTATCAGACTGCTTTGGCCAAAGATGTTGTAAAGGCCGTTCGCATAACCTTCATGGTAAATGATTGAAATGATGCATCCACTTTAGTTACCGCATGGGCCACGCAAAAGAACCACGCATAGCCAAGGCTTCGTTCGATTCATTTTTCAGGAGGTGAAGCGATGTTACGTTGGGCCGTTATCTTTTTGATAATTGCGATTGTTGCAGCGCTGTTTGGATTTACTGGCATTGCTGCGGGCGCTGCCGCGATTGCCAAGTTCTTATTCGGCCTCTTCCTGCTGCTGTGCCTGATCTTTTTCATCCTGGCAATATCAGCAGGTAGAAGAGTCCCGTAATTCTGAAGCAGAGGGTTATGTGTGTTGCGGTTGCACAGCGCACGCAAACATGCGCTTGTTCTGCGCGCTGGCGAAAACCAAACAGCAGCTGTACGCCGAACGCGCTTCATGTGCATCCACGTAGCACGAAAATCAAAGCCAGAACTGGCAAAGACAACGATGCCCAAAGTAAAATCCGAACCGCCAGATCCCGTTTTATTGCACGGCGAGTGACTCTGGTTGCATCTGCCCTGTTACTCCAAAGGCGCACCTTAGATCATCGCTAGTCACACGAGGATTGGTCTTACGGCGTTATTTTGTCGCAGCGCCTCGGATTCGCACCGCTTGTATCCAGCTTCGCAATTGGTCAATCGGCATGAAATTGACGACCCGTTCGGGTGGAACCTTTGCCCACAGAATAGCGGCCAAGCCGAGCTCAATAAATTCCAGCTGCCACGGATGATGAGCATCGGTACCGAGTGAGATTCGGGTTCCGTACTTTCGCGCAGTTTTGAGCAGCGCAACGTTCAAGTCCTGTCGGTCCGGATAGCAATCAACTTCCAGCGCTTTGTCGAGCTGAGTAGCTTCTGCAAAAACACGCGGCCAGTCTGCGCTCAAGCCGATCCGAAAATTGTAAATGCGGCCGCGCGGATGACCCAGGATTTGAATGTGTGGGTTGCGCAGTGCTGCAAGGTAACGCTCCGTTTGGTCTTCAACTATCCGCAAAGAGGAATGGAATGAGCCCAGAACGAGGTCCAGAGCTGACAAAGACTCAGGCGACATATCGCCTTCGCCGCTCCTGTTAAGGTTCATTTCAACAGAGCGAAGAACTACGAAGTTTCTGCCGGATTTTCGAAGTGCGGTGTTGAGCTTCGCTATTTCCGCTTCCTGTTTTTTCAGCGCGCGTTCGTCGATGCCACCGGCAATCTTTAAACCCTTCGAATGATCAGTGATCGCGATGTAATCATATGACCTCTCGATTGCCGCGTCGGCCATTTCGGCAGTGGTGCCCGATCCATCACTCCAGCGGGTATGCATTTGCAAATCGCCGCGCAGGTTCTTTGCCCATTCCGGTTTCGTTGCCAGCAGCTGTCTCGCTTCAGCGAGTGAAAGGAAGTCGCGGCGAATCGCGGGAGTCCTTCTGGACAAGCGAGGAGGCTTATCAAGCCAGCGCTTGATTTGTTTTTCGATAAACGGGCCGATTGCGCGCAGCTCGATCAACGATCGGTTCTGCGCTACAAGCTCAGCCACCTCGTCCGGCCATAGAAAAGCGCTGCGCGCAGCTCGCCGAAACGCGCGTGAGAGAATGCCACCCTCGCGCTCCGCCTGACGGGCAAGCAGCTCCGCAACCTTAGTATTCGACAGCACATTTGAGAATCGACCCCGATTGGAAGTTCAGGGGTTTCCAAGCAATCACCGGCTGACATCGCAGTCTGGTTGCACTCATTTCCTCGCCGAATGCGATTTAATAATGATGGCCGAGACGGTTGAGGAAATTTCACGGAAACCCGAAATTCGCAAAGAGCTGCAGCGAGCTACTGGCGAAAAACGTTCGGAAGGGGTTAAGCCACGTGGCAAAGACAAACTCTGGTTCATTATACACGCACTGGTCCTTGCTGGTTGTGTCGCGGCATACGTTATCCTCGGCTGGAAGTTGATTCCGCTGCCGCAATCAACTCTCGGTATTGTTGGGCGAATTCTGCGCGGCACAGCCCTGATCGTGATCGTTCTCGCCGTCGCACGAGCTATCTCGGTTTATGCGCTGGGTCGCATCGAGGATCCTTCCACTCGTTTTACGCTTCAGCGCATTATGCATCTGGTCGTCGCCCTTGCTATGGCGGTCATTGCCATATCGATAATTTTCGTCAATTGGTATGCCGCGATTGCTGCCCTCGGCGTTGGCTCAATCATCATCGGGCTCGCCGTACAAACCCCGATGAAAAGCTTCATCGCCTGGATTTACATCCTCGTTCGCCAGCCTTTCCGAGTAGGTGATCGCATACAAATCGGTGACGCCACGGGTGACGTAATTGATGTTGGGTATCTCGATACCACTCTGTGGGAATTCGGCGGCAAATACATTTCCGGCGATCACCCGAGCGGCCGATTGATCAAATTTCCCAATGAAAAAGTGCTCGACGAAATCGTTTACAATTATTCGTGGCCGCTTTTTCCCTACATTTGGAACGAAATTAAATTCTATGTCGCTTTCAATGCCGATCTCGAGTTCATCGCCAGCACGATGCAGAAGATTACTGAGGAAGAGCTCGGCAAGGAAATGATAGCGCGCGTGCAAACATTTCGTGACTTGCTCGCCCGTACGCCCGTCGATGAATTGGAAGTTCACGAGCGACCACGAGTGATTTTTCGCGTAAACGAGAATACGTGGCTGGAGGCAATTGTCCGCTACCTGGTTCCACCGCGTGAAGCTGGTCGCGTCAAAACTCGTTTGATCAAAAAACTTCTCGCTGCGCTTAATGTCGCTCCCGATAAGGTAATGTTCCCGTCAGGCGCGAATCGTTGAGCTGCTTCGGCAACGGCGATGATGCCGTTCGGGTCAAAGCAAATCGATGCGCGGTTTAGGACGAAGCAGAAGCTGACGATGACCCGCTCGGAGCGGGCGGCGTCGCGGGCGCCGGCGCTGCGGCCGCTTTCTTTTTTGCGGCGGCTTCAGCCGCGGCGGCGAGTTTTGCGTCGACGTCGGCCGCTTCGGTTGGGCAGATGCTGTGATAATATTCGTTTGGCTTCGACAACTCCTCTTTGCGCTGGAGGAGATGGTTAAAGCGTTCGCGCTTACTCAGCTCAAAATCCTTGTCCATCTTGATTGCTTCAAATGGACAGACCTCGACGCAAATCTGGCAGCTCATGCAGACCGAAATATCGATGTCGAACACCTTCGGGTAAAACTGCGGTTTGCCCATGTAATCGGGCTTTTTGTCGTCGCTTTTGACGATGTAGATGCATTGGGGCGGACATTCCTTCTCGCAAATCTTGCACGCCACGCAGCGCAATCCCGCGTGCGGGTCGTCGCCGTCGTAAAGCAGGAACGGAAAATTGCGATAGTTCTCCGGAAGCGGATTGCGCTCTTCGGGATATTGCACCGTGATCAGCCGCTCCTCGTCGAAATAACTTCCGACGAAATTTCGCGCGGTAACCGCCATGCCCTTAAGTATGCCCGTGCCAATCATCGATCCACTTCTCCCATTACGATATCCACGCTACCGAGAATTACCATCACGTCGGCAACGGTGTGGCCGAGGCACAGGTCTTCGAGCACAGTGAGATTAATGAAGCTCGGCGGGCGCACGCGGTAGCGATACGGGTTCGGTCCGCCGTCACTGATGAGGTAAAATCCGAGCTCGCCCTTCGGCGCTTCAATTCGTCCATAGGCTTCGCCTACTGGCGGTCGAAACGCGCGGATCTTCACCTTTGGATTCACGATCGGTCCCGACTGAATTTGCGCCAGCGCCTGTTTCAAAATCTCGACGCTCTCGCGCATTTCCAACGCGCGCATCATCAGTCGATCATAGGTATCCCCATGTTCGCCTAAGGGAATCCGGAATTTGAAGCGCGGATAAAACCCGTAGCCGTCCACCTTTCGAACGTCGTAGTTCACGCCACACGCGCGCAGCATTGGGCCGGTAATTCCAGCGCTAATCGCGAGATCGGCCGAAAGTTTGCCCACGTTCTGCGTTCGCCCGATCACGATCTCGTTTCCAAGAATCAACTCCTCGAACTCGTCGAGAAACTTCGGGAATCGATCAACAATCTGCCTTGCCCGCGCAAGCCACGCATCGTCAGCGTCCACTCGACAGCCACCAAACCGCATGTAGTCGCACATCATACGGGAGCCGGAGAGCGATTCGAACAGATCGAGAATCTTTTCGCGCTCACGGAACGCATACATGAGCGGTGTGCCCCACGCGCCCATATCGTTGAGCAGAAAGCCCAACAACGACGCGTGATTTTGAAGCCGTGTCAGCTCAGCCAGAATGATGCGCAGATACTGAGCGCGCTCAGGAACTTCGATGCCGGCAAGTTTCTCTACACTGAGCGCATAGGCCCAGTTGTTGGTCATCGAGCAAAAATAATCGAGCCGATCGGTATAGGGCATCGACCCGAGGTAGCTGGTGTTCTCGCCGATCTTTTCGTGATTGCGATGCAAGTAACCAAAGACCGGCTTCAGCTTGCGCACGATCTCGCCCTCGAGGGCGACGTTCATGCGAAACACGCCGTGTGTCGATGGGTGCTGCGGCCCCATCGACACTTCGAGTAACTCGCCTTCCAATCGAGAACCCATCGTTACCGGTGGCCGCTCGATTGCTTCGAGTGTTTCAACGGTCGCGCTCATTCTCTCCGCTTTAACGCTTCAACGTATCGCCGCTTCCTGCCGTGATTTTCTCCGCCCCATCAAGCTCCGGGCGCGGCGTGTAGTGCTGCTTCGCTCTCGCGAGCACGTCGTCGTGCGGCGTCGGTTCCCATTCAAAATCGTCCGGCTGCACATAGTCTTTGCGCATCGGATGATCTTCGAACTCGTCCCACATCAAAATCCGCCGTAAATCGGGATGACCATCGAAACGAATGCCATACAGATCAAAGATCTCCCGCTCCTGAAACTCGGCGCTGCGCCAGACCGGCGTGAGCGACGGTAAGTGTGCGCCCTCTGCGCGATCTGCCGTCCGCATCCGAATGATCACCGGCCCGTGTTTATGC
>WNGD01005369.1_pt1 | contig 23390 bp, 23 predicted proteins | sample 5400671 | NCBI WGS metagenome assembly WNGD01 (sample SAMN13153369, study PRJNA577476) | soil metagenome | isolation source: 40 cm soil or saprolite under grassland replicate 2 | place: USA:California | collected 2016-06-15
TGTAGTTCCGACCTTCACGCGTGCCCGTGCGGATACTGGGGCGACACCAGCCGGCACTGTAGCTGTTCGGATTCCGCTGTCACACGCTACCAGCATCGAATATCGGGACCACTGCTCGATCGCATCGACATCTTCGTCGACGTGCCCCGCGTGGACTATGAGAAGCTGGCGGATGGGGTATCAGCGGAGGGCTCTCAAGAGGTTCGTTCGCGGGTTGAAGGCTGCCGGGAGATACAGCGGCTGCGATTCTCGGAGTCACGGCTGGCGGCGAATGCGGAGATGGGCCCCGTTGAGGTGCGCGAGTTTTGCCAGCTCTTCCTCGATGATGCAGCGAGGTCGCTTCTGCGCACGGCGGTGAACCAGCTGGCGCTTTCTGCGCGGGCGTTTCACCGGGTCTTGAAGGTGGCCCGAACTCTGGCGGACCTGGCGCATTGCGAGGTGATAACGTCTGCGCATGTAGCCGAGGCACTTCAATACAGACGGCGCGGCCAGGGCTGACTGCTTGGGCGTCCGCTGGGGATCCAAAGGGGCGTGCTAGACTCGGCCCATGGCAGCCGTTCCGCTGACGGACATCGAACCGCTGCAAAATGTCCTCTCGGCCCGACCGCTCGGGCTCTTCTCAGACATCGATGGGACGCTCTCGCCGATAGTCGAACGGCCTGAAGAAGCAACGGTCACACCGCGCTGCCGAAACCTACTGAAGCGCCTCACCGGCGAAGGTGTGCGGGTGGCGCTCATCACCGGACGCACGCTTGAAGTAGCGCGCTCGATGGTGAAGATCGATGAGGCCGCGTATGCGGCCAACCATGGGCTCGAATACTGGTTTAAGGGTAGGGTGGAGTGGGCGGAAGGAGTCGATGAGTATAGAGCTCTCGTCGAGCAGGTCCTGGCTAAGACGACTCAGCTTGAGGTCGCCGACGTTCAGGTGGAGAGGAAGGGTCCGGGTGTTGCTTTTCATTATCGACGGGCGCCCGACGCCGAGGCGGCACGAGCGGCGATACTGCACGCAATGCCGTTATCCACTGCGCGGCGCTTCAACGTGAGCGAAGGCCGCAAAGTGATCGAGCTACGCCCTGACGTTCAGGCTAACAAAGGCACTGCGACACGACTCGTCGCCGATCGGTTGGGGGTAAGGGGAATCATTTCTGTTGGCGACGACCGGACCGACGTCGATATGTTCGAAGCCGTCTCGGATTTGCGCTCGCGGGGCATCGAGGGATGTCGAGTGGCGGTACTCAGTGCTGAAACAGTGCCGGAACTGCTGTCGGCCGTGGACTACACGGTCGAGGGTGTAGAGGGAGTCGAGTGGCTACTGGGGGAGGTGCTCAAAGCTGTTGGCGGGAAATCGCCATGAGGTCGGCGAACTGGCGCTCCAGCCAGAATGTGATGTCCTCGTCCTGGATGAGTGCCTTTAGGGCGGCCGCCCTCCGTTTTCGTTCCTCAGTAGGCATATTGAGGGCCTCGTGAAGCGCGCGGACGGTCCCTTCGAGATCGGTAGGAGCAATTGGAATGCATTGCTCCGACAGCTGCTCAAAGGACCCAGCAAGCTCGGAGAGAATCAACACGCCGTCCCTTTCATTGACTAGCGGCCCCTCTTTGGAGACGAGGTTCATCCCATCGATGATAGGGTTTACCAGGAGTACGTCGTACAGTGACATTCCGGCGATCGCCTGCGCGTAGTTTTCTTCGTAGAAGACGCGAATTGGCTGCCATTCGAGGTCCCCGAAGTGGTCGTTGATGGAGTCGATAAGCTCGAAAATTTCGTCTGTGTATGTCTGATAGACGCCGAGTTCGCTTCGAGACGGAACGAGGAACTGTATAAACCCCACCTCTCGCCTCAGTTCGGGATGGCGCTCGAGCAGGAGTTCGTAGGAACGCAGCCCGCGAATGATATTCTTGCTGGGCTCAGAGCGGTCCACCCGCACGACCGTCTGCTGCTGCATGAGCGGCCTTAGACGTGCCTTATACTCTTCGACCTCGGGCGAGAGGGCGTATTCCTTCAGGCCGGCGGCGTCAACCGATATAGGGTAGGCGCGCACGCGGGTGGTGTGGCCGCGAAATCGCACCAAGCTTTTGGCGTAATCGATATCGACGCCATCGAGGAGCGCTTCGCAACAATGCAGAAAGTTGCGAGTATCGCCGATAGTTTGAAGACCGACGATGTCTGACGCGCAGAGGTCTTCATGGATGCGGCGGCGCATGAACTCCGGCAAGACCCCCCAGTAGCGCGGGCCGGGCCACGGGATATGCGTGAAGTGCAGGATCGTAGCTTCCGGCACCTCGCGACGGACCACGGCGGGCGCAAGATAGAGGTGGTAGTCCTGGAGGAGGACGTAAGGAGGTTCAAGCTGTTGCTTCGCTTCGTGGACGACGGCTTCGGCGATCGCTTCGTTTACCGGGATATAGCCACTTTCCCAGGCTTCGTACACTGCGCGTCCGATGTTCGGAGTGCGGGGCGTGTTCCACATGAAGTGCTGGACGAACCAGAGCAGCGGGTTGCAAAAAACATAGTAGTGACGCTGATAAGTGGACTGGGGGACGGTCACAAAGCGGACGTAGATCTGGTTGTCCGGCACGTTGAGAAGAGCGCCCTCTGCTCGCTCAGCGGCGAGACGGTCTCCGTCAGTCATGGCGGACGCCACCCATGTCGCCGGGACGAAACGGGCGGCTGACAAGAGCGCCGTCACCATGCCCCCGCTACCGCGATGGGCGACGAGCGAGCCATTGGCTTCGATGCGGTATTCCATTGGGCCGCGATTGCTAGCGATGATAAGGGGGCGACGCTCAAGGAGCTGTCCCGTGAGGGCTTCGAGGGAACGAAGCCTATCAGGTGAAGAACTGGATCCGTTGGAGATGGACATAACGGCTGTCGCGGGAAAAGGGCGCTTACTCAGCATCGCCGAGCGCGCCCAGGCTGTCAACTCGAGCTGCCTTGATAGGCGCCGTTCGTCGCCGCTATCATGAATGCGGTCGCCCCCGTAGCTCAGTCGGATAGAGCGCCGGCCTCCGGAGCCGGGTGCACAGGTTCGAGTCCTGTCGGGGGCGCCATTCCTTCGTAGCCCACGTACGAATTCGCGATTATGCGGCGCTCAGTTACGTCTCCCTGGACCCTGTTGGGCGACCAAAAAGCCTATCCTGTCGGCGCGTCGCTGCTCATCGGCTGGCGCCACGATTTTGTGGTTTTGCAACGTCTGCGTGACGGGGCAGATACTTATCGCGCAAGCGGCGCAAAAGAGGGTGCCTCAGCGCTGGCCGTGACGGTATGCCACTACGTAGGTAATCTGTTTGCGGAACCAGGTCCAGGGTGCGGTCCAGCGGACCTCTGATTGCGATTTCTCAGTCATTGAAAGCGGCAACCATCCGTGTTCGTGCGCCCGCCAAATGTCGTCGAGCATCTGTTGCACAGTAGGGTATTCGCGAAGAACACGCCGCCCCACCGTCCGCAACCACGTCTCGTCTCCTAGCACTGTTGTATCCATTGCGGATGAACCTGACTTAGGCGACGCGCTCTAGAATCTTGCGGTTAAGCGACGGGACGAACGGCTGAGCCGAGAATCGTTTCGGACTTGCGCAGGCGGCAGTAATGAGCCGGCGTTGTTTCTGATGGTCGCGAAAGATGGCAAGGTGGCGCAGGATGCGTCTACGGCTCGCGGCATCAATTTGCCGATGATGACGGCTGCCTTCTGGTGCCTCCCAACATAGGACCTCTTCTGGCGCGATATTCAAGAGGTCAGCCAGCTCGCGTGGCGTCAGTCCGTGGCTGATCCGTAGTTTGCGAAGTTCTTCGGCTTCCATTCAGTACCTCCAGTGTTTATATCGCGTAAAGCAGCCGCGCCGAGCTATAAGGAACGTTGTCGTTCGGTTGAGGACTGCTTCATGGCGTAGAGAAGAAGGGCCGCTGATACCATGTACGGCGGACTGACGCGAAGCCATCTGACAGCCATTAAAGGACCCGCAATCGGCGATCCTTTAGCCTAGAAATCGTATCTCGAGCGAGCGATGGGACTCGAACCCGCGACCGGTCGCGTAGAATAGCGCTGGCGATGGCGACACTTGACGGACTCGAAGGAGAACTGCTCAGCATTGGCTCAACCTATAGCGGGAAGTGGACGTATGCGCTGACCGACATGAGCTCGGGCCAGAAGATCGGGCACCGGCAGGACGACGTCATGCCAACGGCTTCGTTGATAAAAGTACCGGTCCTCACGGCGCTATACCGCGCCGTGCACGAGGGACGGCTAAGGCTGACGGACCGCATCCGCTACGGAGACGAGCACCGCTGCCTCGGCTCAGGCGTGCTGAGCCGGTTGACGCCCGGCGTGGAGATGACGGTGCGCGACGCGGCCGTGCTGATGATCATCATCTCGGATAACAGCGCGACGAATATCGTGATTGACCTCGTTGGGCTTGACCAGGTGAACGAGACGATGCGCTGCTTCGGGCTGGGGCGAACGACCATCTTCCAGAGGCTGGGGGATACGAAGGCGGGCCTCGACGCGCGCAAGATGTCGGTGAGTACCGCCGGCGAGATGACACGGCTGCTCGAGCTGATCGCTCGACACGAAGCCGTGCCGCCGGAGGCGTCAGAGGACATGCTGCGCATCATGCGGCGGCAGGACTACCGGCACGAACTCTCGCGGCTGTTGCCGTGGAACGAGATGAACATGCTGGAGAACCACACGGAGAACTGGGTGGCGGAGAAGGGCGGCTCGTTCCTCAACGGTATCCGAACGTCGGGCGCGATCTTCAACGGCTCGCGCGGGAAATTCGTGATGTCGGTCTTCTGCGAGGGCGGTACGGGCCCGGGGACGGGACGTGAATCCGACGGCAATCGCCTTAACGGCGAGCTGGGATACGCGGCCTGGCGGGCGCTGGCGGCGGGTTAATCCCGCCAGCCCACCGGTTCGTCGACCCCCATTAGGTCACGCACGCCCTTGCGAGCGGAGAAAAGCAAGTCCGTCAGGCGTGGCATGGATCATTTCGCCGAGACCTCCGCGGTGCACTCGAGTAACCAACCGAAGATCGACGGCATCCTCCCAGACCGGAAAGCGGGGACACGAGGTTCGCCAGGCTTCCATGACGTCGGCGTATGATCTTGGTTGCCTGGCGATCCATTCGACCAGGTCGGCTACAAGCGACGCGTTTTCGATTGTCCTGGGGTCCCAATTGGTAGACATGGACAGTTCCATGCTACTCCCTCCACCTCACCTCGTACACCCGCACGGGCTCCTCGCGAACCGCGCGAGCATTGTCATTCCATTGACTTCGTCTAACCGCTGACTTTTGTCTGGCCCCGAATTGTGCTCACGGCCAGCTTCACGCTGTCCCCCGGACTGACACCGACCTGGACGTCTTCCAGCTTGCCGTCGGGGCCGATGACAAAGTGACTGCGGTTGGTGATCAGCCTGCCCATGAAGCGCTTCTCGCCCCACACGCCGTACTTCACCGACACAGAATGGTCCTCGTCGGACAGGAGCGGGAACGGCAGCGAGTGCTTTGCCTTGAACGATTGGTGACTCTTCGCCCCTTGCCCGCTGACGCCCAGCACCACAGCGTTCTTGTCCTGGATGACTGCGAACTCGTCGCGGAAGCCGCACGCCTGCGCCGTACATCCTGGCGTGTTGTCGCGCGGGTAGAAGAAAAGAACGATACGTTTGCCGCGAAAATCGGCCAGCGAGACAGGATTCCCGTTCTCGTCAGGGAGCGTGAACTCGGGCGCCGGGTCGCCAACCTTCAGCGTTTGCATGCGGCGATCTCCTTTCGGCGCCCATCATAACGCCCGGAAAAAGCTCGCGCCTCGTCGCTAAGCGAAGCCCTTCCGGTACATCGTGACGACGACAGCGCCGCCCAGGCCGATGTTGTGCTGTAGCGCGACCTTTGCGCCCTTCACCTGGCGCTTGTCTGCCTGTCCCCTGAGCTGCCAGGTGAGCTCGGAGCACTGGGCTAAGCCGGTGGCGCCGAGGGGGTGACCCTTCGAGATCAGCCCGCCGGAAGGGTTCACGACCACTTTGCCACCGTAGGTGAAGGCCTCCTCCTCGACGAGTTTGTGGGCGGTACCTTCCTTCGCGAGGCCGAGCGCTTCGTAGGTGATCATCTCGTTGGCGGAGAAGCAGTCGTGAAGCTCGATAACGTCCACGTCGTCCGGGCCGAGACCCGTCTGTTCGTAGACGCGGTTGGCGGCGAGGCCGGTCATCTCGCTGCCGATGAGCTTGATGCTGCTTTTGCTGTCGAAGGTGTCGCCGGTGTCGGTGACCATCGTCTGGGCCAGGATCTCGATCGCCTTGTCCTGGAGGTTGTGCTTCTTGACGAAGTCCTCGCTGGCGAGCACCGCAGCGCCGGAGCCGTCGGATGTGGGGCAGCACTGGAGCTTGGTGAGCGGCTCGTGGACCATCGGCGCGGCGAGGATGTCCTCGATGGAGTACTCGTCCTGGAACTGCGAGTAGGGGTTGTTGACGGAGTGCTTGTGGTTCTTGTAGCCGATCTTGGCGAAATGGAGAGGCTTCGAACCGTATTTCTCCATGTGCTCGCGCCCAGCGTTGCCGAAGAGCTGCGCGGCCGGCGGGTGCGGCTCGAACCCGCGGAGCTGCACCATCGCATTCACGTGCTGGTCCATCGGGTTGATGCGGTCGGTGAAGGTCGCGCCGAGTGAGCCCTTCTGCATCTTCTCGAAGCCGAGTGCGAGGACGCAGTCAGCGAGGCCGCCTTCGACGAGCTGCTTGCCCATGAAGAGGGCGGTGGAGCCGGTGGAGCAGTTGTTGTTGACGTTATAGACGGGGATGCCGGTGAGGCCGAGCTGGTACACGGCGCGCTGACCGCAGGTGGATTCGCCGTAGACGTAGCCGACGACAGCCTGCTCGACTTCTGAGTAAGGGATTCCGGCGTCTTCGAGCGCCTTCATGCCGGCTTCCTTGGCCATGTCGGGGTAGTCCCAGGCCTTCGAGCCCGGCTTCTCGAACTTGGTCATTCCGACACCGATAACGTAGACTTTGCGACTCATGCTGCTCCTCTCGAGCTAACTCCATCTGGATGTCACGATGGCGTACGAATCTGACTATAACGTAAACGTCACCGCTGGTTCTAGTCAGACGTCCAGCCAACTCACCTCATCCTCCGATCATCTTGGAAGCACGCCCAACAGTGCCGTGAACGAGATCGCGAATGGCAAACTAAAGCCGGAAGCCGATCTGGGTTACCGAGATCGCGTTCAACACGCCCTCGCCGAACAAGGCGGGCTACGTGGCGTCCGAACAGACGAAAGCCAGCTTCCTGCCGCAAGCGTTGCCGAGGCTCAAGGACGCACAGCTGCCTGTTCTGGTACACGCTGCAGGAGAACGAGGATGTGGGTGGGTTTGCGCTGACAAGGAAGAACAAGACGACGCTACAAACGACGTACCTCCCGGCCTACCACACGTATCGCGACTTGGCGTATCCGCAGTAGAATCTGCAATACGTCTCGTGTTCGGGAAGGAGTCAGACGTGAAGGCTGCAGTATTCCACGGCGTGAACCAACCGCTTACTGTCGAAGATATAGACATCGGCACGCCCATGGCTCGTGAGATCATCGTGCGGACGGCTGCTTCGGGAGTTTGCCACAGCGACTTGCATTTCGTGGAAGGCCTATGGCCGTTTCCGCCGCCGGCGGTCCTCGGCCATGAGGCTGCAGGCGTCGTCGAAGAAGTTGGTGAGCAGGTGACCTATGTTAAGCCGGGCGATCACGTAATTGCTTGCCTTTCCGTGTTCTGCGGACACTGCGAGCAGTGCCTGACCGGCCATCCGAACCGATGCTTCAGCCCGGAGACCCGCCGTGCGCCGGACGACCCGCCAAGACTCTCTCAGAACGGCCAGCCAGTGAACCAGTTCATCAACATTTCTAGCTTCGCTGAGAAGATGCTCTTGCACGAAAACGCCGTCGTGAAGATCCGAGAGGACGTGCCCCTTGAAGCGGCGGCCCTAATTGGCTGCGGCGTCATGACAGGTGTCGGCGCTGCACTAAACACGGCTCGCGTCGAGCCGGGCTCAACGGTTGCGGTTTTCGGGGCTGGGGGAGTCGGGCTCGCGGCGATCCAAGGATCGCGTATCGCGGGTGCGCGCATGATCATCGCCGTCGACATCTCTGAGAGCAAGCTGGCGACCGCCAGGGAGCTGGGGGCGACGCACATTGTCGATGCCTCGTCCGGGGATCCGGTCACGAGGATTCGGGAGATGACGAACGGTGGCGCGGACTACGCCTTCGAGGCGATCGGCCTGAAAGCGGTGGCGGCGCAGGCGTTTGAGTGCCTGAACGTCGGCGGGACGGCGACCGTGATCGGGATGATCCCGATCGGGGAGAAGGTAGAGATCGATGCTCGGATGCTGCTCAGCGAGCGTAAGCTACAGGGCAGCATCATGGGTTCGAATCGCTTTCGGGTGGACATGCCACGCTACATCGACTTCTATCTTCAGGGACGGCTGAAATTGGATGAAATGATTACTCGCAAGGGCCATCTCGAGGACGTCAACGAGGCGTTTCGCGCGATGAAGGCAGGTGAGGTCGCGCGGACAGTCTTGACGTTCAACTGACGTTCGGGCGACGAAGCGGGGTCGCCCCTACGAGAACTGCTCGAAGAAGTCCGTTACGGCAGCGTTGAAGCCGGGCGCGTCCTCAATGTTGACGGCGTGACCCGTGTGCAGGTGGGCGACGGAAATGCCCGGAATCGCTTGCTCTGCAAACCGCGCCTGATCGCGGAAGCCTTCTTCTCTATCGCCGGCTACGAGGAGAGTCGGAACCTGATTCGTAGCCACGCGATCGCGGACTGATGAGTACGGGATCGTGTGGACGGCCGTCCGCGCGATGCCGACCGGATTGTGCAGTTCGTAATCTGCGATAAGGGCTTCCTTGGCTGCGTGCGGCAGCCGGCGACTGCGAGTGGGCCGAAAGGGATGGCTGTCGAGTGCGGCCCGGCCATCTTTTTCCAGTTGTTTGGCCTGCGCTTCCATTATTGGCATCACCCGCTTCGCCCAATCGCCGCCGGCGAGCGCCGAATTGGAGTTCGTGAAGACCTGCGCGGTAACGCGATCGGGATGGTCCAAGGAATAGCGGAGCGTCAGAGCAGCGCCGAGGGACTGACCGCAGACGAACCAGCGATCAGCACCCAATAACTCCCGGATCGCCTCAAATTCTTCGACGTAAGCGTCAGGCGAATAAGCGGCTGCATCGTCGGGAGTGGGCGAACGCGCGTGCCCGAACAACTCGATCACGACGGGGCGGAAGGACGTGCCTAGCGCCTGGAGGTTCAGGAGCCAATGGGCGCGGCTGGAAAGGAAGCCGTGGACTAGCAGCAGGTAGGGGCCTTGCTGCCCATGCACCTCAAAATATAGGAGCTGTTCGCGTCGAGTCAATCGACGAAGCCGTCAGCCACCGTTGAAACGCGCCTTGCGCTTTTCGCGGAAAGCGGCAATCCCCTCGCGCGCGTCGGGATGATGATCGGTGACAGCGGTTTTGGCCGCAATGTCATCCAGAGCGCCGGCGAACGACGTTTCCGCCGCATTGTAGATCGAGCGCTTGAGCATGCGCATCGCCACCTGCGGTCCTTCGGCCAGTTCTCGCGCGAGTTCGAGCGCGCGATCGAGCAGCCGGCCGGAGGGGACTGCTTCGTGGACGAGGCCGAGCTCCAATGCTTCTCTGCCGGTTACGATGCGGTTACGCATGAGGAAGTCCATCGCCTTGGCCACGCCGAGCAGCTGCACGAGCAGGTATTGTCCACCTTCGTCCGGCATCAGGCCGAAACGAAGCGTGCCGCTGCCAATACGGGCGTCCTCTGAAGCGATGCGGAAGTCGCAGGAAAGAGCCAGGGACATACCGGTCTGGATGGCGAAGCCGTTGATCGCGGCTATCGTGAGCTTGTCGAGGTCCCGAACGGTGGTGTTCAGCCGCTGCGAGATGGCGCGGAGGGCGGAATAAGTCCCGATGGGGTCAGCGTGCCCGCGGCCGATGTCTGGAACGAGCTGCTTGCCCGTGCTCCCGTCCAGCGGTCGGCCTGAGATATCGTCCCCCGCGGAGAAGGCCTTGCCGGAGCCGGTCAGGACGAGGACGCGAACGGCATCGTCCATCTGCGCTTCAGTAAGGACCTCGACGAGATCGCGCTTCATGCCCTGGGTCATGCCGTTGAGGCGGTCGGGCTGGTTGAACGTTATGAGCCCGATGCCCGGGTCGTGTAGCGCGACTTCGAAGCCGCGGAAGGTCCCGGTTTCCATCGCTGGCCTATTGACCGCTGAAGGTCGGTGTTCGCTTTTCGACGAAGGCGCGCGCTGCCTCCCGGTGGTCCTGGGTCGTGCCGGACAGCCGCATGTTCAGCGCCTCCTGTTCGAGGAGCGTCAGCAGATCGCTCGTCTCGGCGCGGTTCAGATTCTCTTTCATGCGGGCGTAAGCAAGCGCAGGGCCACTGGCGATGGTTGACGCGACCGCCATCGTCTCTTGCTCAAGATCGTCATGGGGCACCACTTTGCTGACCATTCCGATGCGCTCCGCCTCCGGGGCTTCCAGGACCTGGCCGGTGAAGTAAAGCAGGCGCGCCCGCTCGTTGCCGACGAGGCGCTGGAGGAAGTAGGAGCCGCCGAAATCGCCGCTGAAGCCGACGTTGCGAAAAACAGTCCCGAATTTTGCGCGGTCGGAGGCGATGCGGATGTCGCACGCGAGCGCGAGGCTAAGGCCGGCGCCGACAGCATGGCCATTGACCATCGCGATCGTCGGCTTCGGCATTGTGTGAAGCGTGTAGCTGGTGCGCCGCTGGGACTCGCGCAGCTCATCGACTCCGTAGGCGAACGAGGCGGCCGGTGAGCGCTTGCCGTCAGACTCCCGCCCGCCCTGGGCTGCCATGTTCTTAACGTCGCCGCCGGCGCAGAAGGCGCGACCAGCGCCGGTAAGGACGACGCAGCGAACGGTGTTGTCCCAGCGCGACTCGTCGAGGTGTTGGGCCAGCAGCGGCATGAGATCGCCGCCCATGGCGTTCAGGCTGTCCGGGCGGTTGAGGGTGATGAGAGCGACACCGTTGACGCGCTTCTCAAAAATGACATCGGGCATGAGGCGCCTCCTTCTTTACACGGGCCCCCGAAGATCAGGGCCTTGCGACCAACTATCTTACAGCCTCAGACGGTCTTGGTGGATACGCCAACGGAGTACGGACCGGGTCGCTTTGTCCGATGCGATTGACGGTGCGGGCAGTGATGACGTATTAGTCTTGCAGAAACCAGCCGGCCCATTCACGAGGGACGTTCCTTGAAGAAAGGCCGTACAGTCAGGCTACTCGCTGCCGCTCTCGTGGGCTACGCTATCGGTAGCTTTCCCACCGCCGACAGCGTGTCCCGCTATGCGACCAGGCACAACGGCGACGATGCCGCAGTGGACCTGCGGGTGGCAGGCTCACGAAATCCCGGAGCGCTTAATGCAGCCAAAGTCCTTGGGTGGAAGTGGGGGGCGTTTGTTCTTGCGGGTGATTTCGTCAAAGGAGTGCTCGCTTCACTCGCAGGAGGAGCTGTTGCCCGCGGTGATGGCTCGTACGCGGCGGGTAGCGGGGCGGTAATCGGGCATTGCGCGCCTGTCTGGAGCGGATTTCGCGGAGGGAAAGGGCTGGCAACAAGCGCCGGTACCGCGCTCGTTTGCTTTCCGGCCTACATGCCGATCGATGTGTCGCTGGCGGCTGCAACTCTAGCATTTTCCCGCGGCAGAGCGGGCACGGCCACATATGTTGCGTCCGCAGTGTTCATCACCGCCGCTGTTTACTGGTGGCTGCGCGGCGGGGGAAACGTCTGGGGGCCCAGACCCACGATAGGCCTGCCGCTGTACGCCCTGTCCACCAGCGCGATCATCGCTTATCGCTTTCTAACGGCGCCGCCTGCGACCACATCACAGGTGCATCTAGCCGAGATGAAAATGGAAACTGTTGAACCAGCAACAGCTGATGTCCCGTAATTCGCCGAGATGATTGGAAAGATTGGCGTCGTCATAGATTCCGCGGCTTATCTGCCGCAGTCAATCGTCGATAAGTACCTGCTGTTAGTGGCGCCACTGAGCGTCGAGCTGGATGGAGAGCGATACCTTGAGGGGGTCGACATAACGGCGGATGAGTTCTACGAGCGGCTGCCGTCGGCAAAGTCAGTGTCCACGTCGCAGCCTGCCGTCGGCCGCTTCATGGAACTCTATCGGCAAGCGGCCGAGACGGGTGCCGAGGAGGTCTTGTCAATCCATATCGGCTCGAGCATCTCCGGGACTGTGCAGTCCGCACGGCTGGCGTCTGGATCGTCTTCGGTTCCGGTGACAGTCGTGGACACCGGCCAGGCCTCCTTCGCGGAAGGGTTATGCGTTCTCGAAGGAATCCAGGCGCTGGTGGAAGGGAAGAGCGCGACAGATGCGGCAGTGTTGGTGGGAGCGGCGTCGAGGTCTGTTGGCAACACCTTCGTAGTGAAGGCGCCCACTGACCTGATGGCCGGGCACGTCGAGGAAGCAGCCCGGACAGTGGGCGACCGCCGGCTAAGAGTGGGCGTCGGGCATGGGGCAGCGCAAGAGATTGCAGCCGCCCTGCGGGCGCGGATCGCGGAAATTGAGGGGGTCGAGGAGGTCATCGAATACGTTGTGGGTCCCGCTGTTGGGGCTCACACCGGTGCCGGCACGGCCGGCGCGGTGTATCTCGCCCGGCCGGTCGTCCTTTAACCAGCGCAATTCGAGACTGGAGGGTTCGGGGTGAAATACAAGTACGACGTTGTCATTATCGGAGTGGGGTCGGCCGGAATGATCGCGGGCGAGGTGGCGGCCAAGATGGGCGTGAAGGCTGCACTGGCGGAGCGCCATCGGGTGGGAGGCGACTGCCTGTGGACGGGCTGCGTGCCCAGCAAAGCTCTCCTGGCCAGCGCCAAGGCTGCGCACACCATGCGCCATGCCGACAAATACGGTCTGGCACCGGCTGAGATCGAGCCCGGTACCGCCTCCGTCTGGCGACGAATCCGCGACATCCAGCAAGAGATAGCGGCGACCGATGACAACCCGGACAAGTATGCTGAGCTGGGAGTCGACTTGTTATGGGGCGATGCGGCGTTTGACGGTGAACACCGAATTCGAGTCGGCGAGCGCGTCCTCACGTCGAAGTACGCGCTCGTATGCACTGGTTCGCGCCCGGCGGCCCCAGCTCTCGAAGGTCTGGCCGAGACCGGCTACCTGACCAGCGAGAATATTTTCGAGCTGGAGCGCGCCCCCCGCTCGCTCATCATCATCGGCGGCGGGCCGATCGGTGTTGAGATGGCGCAGGCGATGAACCGCCTCGGCGTAAAGACGACTGTGCTTCAGCGAGCTGGGCGAATCCTGGAAAGGGATGAGCCCGCGTTGTCCGGGATTCTTCTCGAAAAGCTGCGAGGCGAGGGCGTCGACGTTCAGCTGAGTGCGGAGCTTATAAGCGCAGAACGCGAAGGCGGGGAAAAGGTGGTGCGCGGAAGGGTGGGAGGAGAGGACAAGCTATGGAGCGCTGAAGAAGTCCTGGTAGCCGCTGGGCGGACGCCGAACATCGACAGCCTAGGCCTCGAGTCGGTGGGGATAAAGACGGGGCCGCGCGGGATTGTCGTTGACGACAAGCTCCGCACGCGTGCCGGCTGGGTCTATGCCGCCGGGGACTGTGCCGGACGGTACCTGTTCACGCACAGCGCGGCCGCCGAGGCCGTCACCGCATTGCGGAATATGTTCTTCCCGGGGTCAGCCAGCGCTCCGGAAGTCGTCCCCTGGACTACATTTACGGACCCGGAGCTTGCTCACGTTGGAATGACCGCGGGCGAGGCCCGAAAGAAGCTCGGGAGGGACAACGTTCGCGTCTTCGAATGGGACCTGAGTCATTCCGATCGGGCGCGCGCCGAAGGGGCGACGGAAGGTCAGATCATTGCGGTTACTGATGCAAAGTTCAGGATTGTTGGCACGCACATTTTGGCGCCGGCCGCCGGCGAAATCATTTCGCAGTTCACGCTTGCCGTAAGCAAGGAGATGCGCTTGACACCTGATTTCGGTAATCTCGTTCAGGTCTATCCTACGTTCTCGACCAGCGTCTCGCAGCTCGCCGCGGAGGCGACCTACGGACAGCTCCAGAAGCCACTCCTTCAAGCGTTGCGCCGTATCAACGGCCTGCTTTCACGGAACTGAGCGGGCGAGGCGGACGTCAGTCGTGGTCACGAAGGCGGCCGTCCTCCAGCCAGAGCACCCGCTGGGCAAACTGCCGAGTGCCTTCTGTCCTAACAGTTGCATGACTTCGTAGCCGCGCTTGGCGTCCAGGTTAGCGGTGGGTTCATCGGCCAAGATTAGGTCCGGGTCCTTGGCCAGTGCCCGCACGATTGCCACCCGCTGCTTCTCACCATCGCTCAGACGCTTTGGCAGCGCGTGAATGCGGTGGCTCAGACCGAATGTCTCAAGAAGATGCGAGGCTCGCTCCATGGCGTCCGATCGTCCGTTGCGCGAGCCGTTCTGGATGACCACCCGAACGTTCTCAAGGGCGGTCAGGGCTTCGAGAAGGTTGAAGCTCTGGTAGACGAACCCCACCTTTTGCCGCCGGATGGAAGCTAGGTGAGACTCGTCCATGTTTGTCACATCGGTGCCGCAGACGTGTACCCGCCCGTGGGTTGGTCTGAGCAACGCACCGGCGATGGTAAGAAGAGTCGTTTTGCCGGAACCGGAAGGTCCCATGATAGCAACGATCTCGCCGCCGCGAATATTGAGCGTGACGTCGTCCAGAGCTGTAACGCTGAAGTCGCCGGAGCGATAAATCTTGCTGACGCCCTCCAACTGAAGGATCAGCGGTGGCGCGCCCTGCACAGGGCTATCCCTTGAAGACCATAACCGGGTCTATGTTGCTCAGGCGGCGCACGGGTATATAGGCAGCGATGAGCGCCATGACCAGTGTTGCCGCGGCGATCGCGGCGATGTCCTGCCAGCGGACCGAGACGACAAACTGCGGCACCGTATCCTGAGCAAACGGTGCGAGCAGCAGGGTAACGCCTGCGCCGAGGAGGAACCCAAGAGCGCCTGTGATCATGCTTTGTTCGAAAACCACCCGGTACAGATACGGATTCGTAAAGCCTTCGGCTTTCAGTATCCCATACTCGCGTGACTTCTCGACGGTCGCTGTATAGATGGTGAGGCCGGCAATGGCTAGCCCGACCACGAAGGCAACGATCAGCACAACGATCAATATGGGCAGTATGTTGCTGAGGATCCGGTCCCTCGTCTCGCTGGCGAAGTCCTTGCCCGTGACCATATGCACTCCCGGCGCGGCAAGCTCAACGCGGCTGGCGACTACGTCTCGTTGCGCCGGGTCATGAAGGGTCAGAACGAAGAAGGTACGCTGGGTTCGCGGTTGTAACTCGAGGAAATCGATAGTCGTGTCGAGGGTGGCAAACGCCACCTGCGTATAGATGAAGTCGCCGCCACGCGAGAAGCCCGAGACGGTGAGTGACTTCGTACCTTTAACGAGTCTATCGCCGATCTGTACACCGTGGCGCTTATGCATTTCAACGTCGATAACGACTTCTCCAGGGCCTGGCGGGCTCTTACCCTCCACGACCTCAAGCGGCCCCCCGAGACCAATTTTCGGATCGTATCCAACCAGCTGGACGTCGAAGGTGTCGGAGCGGCTGCCGCCGGCCCGGTAGACTGCCATTGGGCGGACGATAAGCGGACTCACTACGTCGACTTCTGGGAGCAGCTTGAGCTGGACGCCCAGGCTGTCGGGAAGAACGGATCCAGCCGCAACGAAGTCTGTTGTGCCGTCGCTCGTCGCCCACAGGTCTGCCGGAACGTGTTCGACGAAGCCGCCGACCTGCTGGCTCCAGCCGCGATAGAGCGAGAGAAGAATGCCGATGAGAAAGACAGAGAGGGCGACACCGCCGACAGAAATGCCGAGGCGCGTCCTCTCCGCGAACAGGTTCTTGCGCGCGACGAGTAGCATCGGGGGGCTGCGGGATTGTAGTTTACGTGGTGTGCAAGTTAGCCTGCAAGGAGAATTTGACCGTGGATGCGCACGGGGGGTCGAGCTTCCACGCGTCATGAAAGCATAGATTGCTCCCCATCAAAAAAATCCCCACTGCGTTGCCGCGCAATCGACAATGCACGCATGCGCTTTGCGTCCTCGCTCTCGTGCTTGCATTGGGTACAGCCGAAGCGTGCGGCGGGGATGCCAGCCCGCGTGTCCGTGGCACCCTTCGACCGACCTCCTCGCCGATCGCCAGCGAGGATATCGCTTTCGAATCTCAGCGCAGCAGCCGGGTTGAAATCCATGCGAGCAATCGGTTCGGATCCGATCTCGTGAACCTTTCGGCGAAAGCCGGGTCGACGAACAGCCATCCCAGTTGGTCCCCGGATGGGAAGAGGCTGGCTTTTACATCGGAGCGAGAGGGGCCCGGAGACATCTATACCATGAACGCCGACGGCACCGACCAGGTTCGGATCACTCACGGTCCAGCAGCGAACGGCTTTCCGGCTTGGTCCGCGGACCGTCAGTTCATCGCATTTGCTTCAACAAGAGACGGCGACAGCGAGGTCTACGTCATGAAGTCAGACGGAAGCGAGCAGAGGCGGCTCACTAATAGCCCGGGCGTCGATAGCTTCCCCTCCTGGTCGCCGGATGGTTCGCGGATCGCGTTCGAATCAGCGCGTGCGGGGAACACAGACATCTACGTTATGAACGCCGACGGCTCCGACCAGAAGGCCCTGATCGCCGACACGGCGGTGGATTTCGCCCCGCACTGGTCACCGGATGGCCGGAAGATAGCGTTCGCTTCCAACCGGGACGGGAACAGTGACATCTATGTGGTGGACGCGGACGGGGCGAATTTGCTGCGGATAACCGATAATCCAGCCGACGACGGCGATCCGGCCTGGTCGCCGAGCGGCAGCCGGATCGCGTTTTATTCCGACCGAGACGGCAGCCGAGACATTTACTCCATGGACCCCGACGGAGGGGCGCCAACACAGTTGACCCGCGGGGACGCGGTGTATTTCGCACCGGCTTGGTCCCCCGATGGATCTCGCATCGCGTTTTCATCTAGTCAGGACGGCAAGCTATCGATACTCGTCATGAAAGCGGATGGCTCGCTGATAACGCGCCTAACTGACCGGCCCTTTTCGGACCTATCGCCGGCTTGGTCGCCCGACGGTAGCAAACTGGCCTTCGAGTCTAATCGCGACAATAACAGCGAGATCTATGTAATGGAGGCCGATGGCTCGAACCAGGTGCGTGTGACGAACAACGCCGCTGCGGACCGACGACCCGTGTGGTCCCCAGACGGCCGAAGCCTGGCCTTCGAGTCAGAGCGCGATGGCAATCGGGAGATCTATGTCATGCGGGCGGATGGCTCTAACATTAGGCGCCTAACGAACGACGCGGCGGCTGATTATTCGCCGGCGTGGTCCCCGGATGGGTCGCTTTTGGCCTTTACCTCGGACCGTGACGGCGATCCCGAAATATATTTGATCCACCCCGATGGAAGCGGTCTGGTGAAGCTTACCAACAACTCCCGTCGAGACGAGAACGCGGTTTGGTCGCCGGACGGCTCGCGCCTGGCGTTCGAGTCCGAATCGGGAGGCGATGTCGATATCTACGTCGTCGGCGCGAACGGCTCGGGCCTCAACCCGATCGCGAGCTCGCCCGGCCGCGATAGGTCGCCTGCCTGGTCCCCGGATGGCTCGCGCTTGGCGTTCTCGTCCGATCGGACGGGAAACCTGGAGATCTTCGTCGTGAGTCTGGATGGTTCTGGTCTTCGAAACCTGAGCAACGATGCCGGTAACGACTCCGGCCCCGTGTGGTCCCACAGCGGTAAGTACGTCGCGTTCGTTTCAGAACGGGCCGGGACCAAGAGCATCTTTACAGTCAACGCCGATGGTAGCGGGCTGGTGCGTGTAACCGCGCACGAGGGCGGAGGCGACGATGCCCCCGCCTGGCGCCCGATCTTCGCTGGTGGCGGATGATGCGCATCATGCAGTGGGCGGCGATATCGGCGTGTGTGTTCGCCGTTCTTATTGGTGTCGCCGCCGGATGTGGTGGTGAGGAAGGGAAGCCGCAGCTGTTTAACCGGCTTATATTCCTGACACGGCAATCCGGCGATTACGACATCCGTCTGCGCACGAGCAATGACCGTCAGCCCATTGAGCTGGGCCGGGTGCTGCCCTGGGACTCCCAGCCTGTGTGGTCTCCGGATGGCAGCCGAATCGCCTTCTACTCCGACCGCAAGTTCAATCTGCCGGACAGGGATGACAACGTGGACATCTATGTCATGGCGGTGGACGGAACGGGCCTGACGCGCTTGACCGACGACCCAGCCTCAGACGCATTTCCGTACTGGTCGCCCGATGGTCAGCGGCTCGCCTTTTATTCGGAGCGGGATGGGCAGGGCGATGTCTACATAATGAATGCAGATGGATCTGGCATTGAACGAGTGACAGATGACCCAGCGCTCGACATTCCATATGGCTGGTCGCCCGATGGTCAGCGGCTCCTTATTTCGTCTGCCAGGAGCGGAAACCTTGACCTGTACACGGTGAAGGCCAGCGGCGGTGATGCCAAGCGGCTTACCAAGCTGCAAGGAAATGACGTAGCGGCGCAGTGGTCGCCCGATGGAAGTCAGATCGCGTTTGAATCCGCAAACGGTAGAAATCGTAAACGCTGATGGTTCGAACCTGATCGACCTGACGCTAAGGCCACTCCGAGATGCGCACCCAGTTTGGGCACCGGACTCGGTTCGACTTGCTTTCGTTTCGGACCGGACGGCAGACTCCGAGATCTACGTGATGGACACCAACTACTCCTTTCTGACACAAGTCACCGCCGCGCAGCGTGAAGACGCCTGGCCGGCGTGGTCGCCCGATGGGGCGCGGCTCGCCTTTGTATCAGACAGGGATTCCAATCGTGAAATCTATCTGGCAAACGCCGACGGAACAGGGCAAACTCGGTTGACGAATGATCCCAATCCAGACCTTTCGCCGGAATGGTCGCCGGACGGTTCTCGGCTGGCGTTCGTGCGTTACCGGAGCGGTCGGCGAGACATCTACGTGATGAACGTCGATGGGTCCGGCCTCGTACGCCTGACGAACGATGAAATCCCGGCTGCCCGGGGAATCGAGCAATAAGGAGGCGCACCGTGACTAGCGACAATGAGGTTTACGTTGGCCGCTATCTAGGCGAGCGAGTCGTGGAAATCACTCCTGAACTGGTCCGCGAGTACTCGGAAGCAGTCGATGATCACAATCGCTGGTATTCCGGCGAATCGCCGTTCGGCTCAGCGGTGGCGCCTGCGCTGCTGCTCCATTCGGAGGTATACCGGACGTTGTCCTGGTACCTGCCGAGGATCTACGGCAATCTTCACGCTCGCCAGGAGTGGGAGCTCTTCCAACCTGCGACGGTTGGAGACAGGGTGACAACTCGTTCGCTGATTGTCGACCGCTACATCAAACGCGATCGCGAGTATGTCGTTAACGAAGTGACTTGCTTCGGCGAGGACGGCAGGCCGCTGAACCGGGGCCGCACACACCAGAGCTTTCTCCTCGAGCGACAGCCGGAAGGAGTTGTCGTAGACAAAGAGCGCGAAAAACGCGCGGACCGGCGGTTCGATGTCGGCGAGGGCGAAGTGCTGGAAGAGATAGCGGGGCACGCGAAAGAGGTGACCCTTGAGATGTGTCGGCGCTTTTCCCCCCGCAAGAGCTACCACAACGACGTGGAAGAGGCACGGAAACTTGGGTTCCCGGACATCGTCGTGCAGGGCATGATGCCGCTCTGTTTCCTTTCGGAGATGATGAGCGACCGATTCGGCGAAGGATGGTTCGCGGGCGGGAGGATGAACGTGAACCTGGTAAACGTTGTCTGGCGTGGTGACAGTTTGACGTGCCGGGGAATCATGCGGGAAGTATCGCCAGAGGGGTCCTGCCAAAGGGCAAACCTGCGGGTCTGGTGTGAAAAGGCGGACGGCACCAAAGTTGTGGTCGGTTCCGCGAGCGCCGTCGTGCTTTGAGCGACGGGGAAGATTTGGCCGAGGCGATCGGATGAGCGAGCGGACTATTGCCGCTGTGTCGGCAGGTGGTCTACAAGTTCGTCGAGTGCTTCGCCGCGGCGTACCCAACGCCGCATCTCGCGCTGGAGAAGAGAGCTGACTTTTTCGAGAGCGTGAGCGCGCTCCGGGTCTTGCTGCCCGGTCATCGCTTGGCTGACCTCACGGAGCGCGTCCTCACAGGCCGCCGCCATTCGCCAAGCGAAGAAGCAGCGCCCGCTGGCGTCGGCCCAGGCGGAATCCGAGGCTGCTGAGTGATGTGCCGCTTCCGTTCTCATTCTTCGTGTCCTGGAGGATGTAGTTCTGTTTATTGAGATGACGCCGCAGCGGGCGCGTTACACGACGCCGGCTCCTGCAGGAGTCCGTACACCGATCTGATACGATTCGTATTTGTTATACTAAGAAAGTCCCGAGTGGAGAGGTGATCAAGCTTGCCCCGAAGACAGAGGCGGCGCCGGCGAGGCCCAACAGATTACCAGGGACCGCGACGGGCAAAGCCGCCGTTTCCAATAAACGTAATCTTCAACGCTAAGGCGTTCTACATCGTTTTCATTGTCCTCATTATCACGAGCTTGGCCGCCACGGCTATTGCCAGAAGCTCCAGCGGCGGGAAACGCTCGACGGTGCCCGAAGCCGAGGACCGCGTTACGGCTGAAGAGACGCCGAACAATTCGCTCACGTTTGGCGCGCCGGCGCCAACAATCGACCGCTCGAAATCCTATCTGGCGACGATCAAGACGGACAAGGGAGATATCAAGATAGACCTCGCCGCGGCAGCGCCTGATACGGTGAACAGTTTCGCTTTCCTCGCTGGTAACGGCTTCTACAACAACACGGTATTCTTCTACGTCGATAAGCAGTACGCCGCGCAGGCCGGAGACCCAACATGTCGCAAAGACGCGCCGGGCGTTTGCTCGGGTGCAGGCGGGCCGGGGTACTCGTTGCCGCTACAAAACGCCGACGCAGGGCGCAAGCAATGGGATGTCGTAGCGCCTACGTTAGTCCAGGGTGGCGAGGACGTGAGCGGAAGTCAATTCAGAATCCTCTACCGCGACGACCCGCGGCCCAACGTTAAGGAGACCGTATTCGGAAAGGTCATAGACGGCACGAGCATCCTGGAGGGGCTCAGCAACCTGACACCATGCTCGGTCGCGGGCACCGCTAACTGCGACAGGGATCTCTCCTCGGCGCTGATCATCAAAGAGATCGTCGTCGAACCGAAGGTCGTTTAAGGGACCTGTCGGCCCAAAGAGACCACGCCCGGGCCTGGGCGGTGGTTAACTAATCAGCGAGAAGCGGTTCAGCGCTTCTTTTCGTCGGTTGCGGCCGGCTCTTTCTCGTCCGTCTCCTGTTTGTCCTCGTCCTGACCATCGCGCAGTTCGCGCCGGAACTCGCGGATGCCACGGCCGAAACCCTTGCCGATGTCACCGATTCGGGTGGCGCCGAAGAGGACGACAACAATCGCGAGGATAATGAGCAACTCTGGAGCGCCCAAGCTCTGGAACACTAGTATCACCTCTCCCCAGTGCGAAGAATATCACTGCCTTTCGTTTCTCACAACTAACTATGGCCGGCGCTACTCTCCGCCCCTCTTTCAATTACGAACATCAGGCCTAGAAAGATTGCGGTCGCGGCGATACTCACAAGAGCGAGCTCCCAGAGACCGCCTACAAGGAAGAATATCGCAGCCGCAGCCGCGAAGCTCATCGATGTCACGACGAGTATCCGCGCGACTACGATGCCGAGCGGCATCTGCCGCTGAGCGGGGCCGGCTTGGTCATCGCCTTCTTCGGGGGCGTCTTCCTGCATCTCGAGAAGCGGCCGAAAGAGTGGGTCGCATGACTTGCGTCCACCCTATGGGTCGGCTGGTCGGGGTGGGCGGATTCGAACCGCCGGCCTCCTGGCCCCAAACCAGGCGCTCTAGCCTAGCTGAGCTACACCCCGCTATAGTCGCTGGATCAACTGCCCGTAGATAGAGTTTATATCTGCATCTAACAAACGGCTATTACTGGAATTAAACTTCTGCGTTCGCAGAAACTAGGCGCTCACCCCCTTTCCTAACTGCGCCACCTTGGTCTTTCCAACTATAAGGACTCGGCTCAGGACATGGGGCGCGAGATGAAAAGAGAATCGTTCGGCTGTCGACTCGGTGCGTCTGAAAGGTCCTGAGTTTCCAAACGCGGCTAGCGCGCCTCTCGGGGCTGTGTGTCATCCTCCTCCACTTGGACGTGCTCCGTCAAGATCATGCGGATGTAGGCGGCTCGGGGCAGGCCTCCAACGCGGCGACCCGTCACGCGGGCCTTCAGCGTCCAGTCAGTGGGCGGAGTTTCCAGGGCTATGACGCTTATCAGCCGCTTGGACTCGGCCGACAGGCCTCAGTCTCGGGGCGCGCTCTCTTTCCAGTCGTTTCGATGCTGCGCGCCGGCTGGCCATCAGGATCGCCGCGTAGATGTCGTGGAGCACGGCGTCCGGTAAAGTTATCTCCACGTCCCCTGTGTGTGGACGACACTCCTCCTGAGACCAACCGTTCTGAACGACGTTGATGGCCAACGACATGATGTCGTCTGCCGTCAGCTGTAGGGACAGGGTGCCGCGCCGCCGGACGGCTGACCAACGGGAAGGCAACTCCCCCACCTCAACAGTGGCGTCGCTCGGGGCCCATCCCTGTCGTTTCATGCCGCTGGCGCTCGCTGGCGACTCGGCGGCCTGGTGGTCGCCGCTCGCTGCTTCTTGGCCGCCTCGACGCTAGCCCTGAGGGCGGCCATGAGCTCAACGGCGCGGTGGGGCAGGGCCGGAGGCGCGAGAAGCTCCTGTCCCTGCAGCTTGGCCTCGATGACGCTCATCAGCGCCTCCCGGTACTCGTCGCGGTAGCCAGCCGGGTCGAAAGGCTCCGAGAGGAGCTCGATGAGCGTGAAAGCCATAGTCAGCTCCTGCTCAGTGAGCTGCACCTTTGGCACTTCCGCATCCCGTTGCACCCGGATCTCGTCGGGGTAGAAGAGCGTCTGCAGCATCAAGGCGCCGTCCAGAGGACGCAAGACGCACAGCCGCTCCTTGTTACGGATCGCTATCTGGGCCACGGCGGTCAGCCGTTTCTCAGCGAGGGCGCGCAGAAGCAAGGCGAAAGGTTTCTCGCCCAGCTTCTCGGGCTCGAGGTAGTAGCTCTTCTCGTAGAACACGGGGTCGATCTCCCCCGCCCCGACGAAGCCGGACAGCTCGATCGTTTGCTTGCTGGCCAGGGGCAGCTTCTCGAAGTCGTCCTCGCTCATGACGACGTGCTCGTCCCTGGCGTACTCATAGCCCCGAACCCGTCTCGTCCCACTCGACTGCGCGCTCGCAAGGAGGACACCAGC
>WNGD01002377.1_pt1 | contig 23376 bp, 23 predicted proteins | sample 5400671 | NCBI WGS metagenome assembly WNGD01 (sample SAMN13153369, study PRJNA577476) | soil metagenome | isolation source: 40 cm soil or saprolite under grassland replicate 2 | place: USA:California | collected 2016-06-15
CGGTGAAGGAATCGATCGAGCGCGCCCTCAAGGGGCAGCCGAAGATCGACCAGGTGATCTCCCAGGCGAAGACGGCCTCGCATCCGTTCGCGGGTGGCGCGGACAAGGCTTGAACTCTCGGGCAGTCGCCTGATTGCACGTCGAGGGGCGGGGGCTGCCGCCCCTCGACTGCTTTTCGACCCCTGCGTCGACTCATCGTGGAGCATGAATCCTGATGCGTAAGCTGCTGCTGCAGCTGGACAGCTCCAGGCTGCCGAGCGTGTTCGATCGCGTGGTCGCCTACGACGGGGGCGCCGATGAGGTGATGAGCTACGGCGGCATCGCCGAAGCCGACGTCCGCGACTTGATCCACGGCTGCATCTTCACGCGCGGCCCCAAGGATCTGAAGAACACCGCCGTCTTCGTCGGGGGTGCGGACATCGCCGCGGGCGAGCAGCTGCTCGCCGCGGCGACGAAGGCGATGTTCAAGCCCTTTACCGTATCCGCGATGCTCGACTCGAACGGCTCCAACACGACGGCCGTTGCCGCCGTGGCCAAGATGGTGCAGGCAGCCGGGGTGGGGGACGTGCGCGGCAGGCGCGTCCTGATCGTCGCGGGAACGGGGCCCGTCGGGATTCGGGCGGCCGGCCTGTTCGCCAAGGCGGGGGCCGACGTGTGCATCACGTCGCGCAAGGCCGACGCGGGCGAGCGGGCGCGCGACCTCGTGCTCAAGCGGTTCGGTGGGAAGGTGCGTGCCATCGCGATGCCGGACGCGAACGAGGCGATCCGCGCGTGCGAGCGGGCGGAGCTGCTGCTGAACGCCGGACCCGCGGGGGTGATGCTGGTCCCGAAGCAAGCATGGGCGAATCGGTCGGGGCTGAAGGTCGTCGCGGACGTGAACGCGGTTCCGCCGCTCGGCGTCGAGGGGGTCGAGGCGACGGACGACGGCGTGACGAAGGAAGGGGTGGTGTGCTTCGGCGCACTCGCCATCGGAAATCTCAAGATGAAGGTGCACAAGGCGTGCATTGCGCGCCTGTTCGAGCGCAACGACCTCGTGCTGGACGCCGAGACCATCGCCGACGTCGCGCGGGAGTTGGTGGCGCCGAAGCCGTGAGCCGATGCCCCGCGTCATCGGCATCGACCCGGGGACGGTGAGCATCGATCTCTGTGGACTCGAGGACGGCCGCCTGTTTCTCGACCGCTCCTGGCCCACCGCCGAAGCGCTGGCCGACCCGGCGCGCTTCGTGGCCGCGCTCGAGGCGGCCGGCCCGCTCGATCTCGTCGCCGGCCCGTCCGGGTACGGGCTGCCGCTCACGCGGATGCAGGATGCCACCGAGGAAGATCTGCGCCTCGCCTTCCTGGCGGTCCCCGGAGAGCCGGGGGCCATCGGCGGGCTCCGCGGGCTGGTGCGCGCGCTGGTGCGCTCCGCCCTGCCGGTCGTGTTCACGCCCGGCGTGGTGCATCTCCCCACCGTGCCCGCGCACCGCAAAGTGAACCGGGTGGACATGGGCACGGCGGAGAAGGTGGGCGCGGCCGCGCTCGCGGTGTCCGAGCAGGCCCGGCGGCTCGGGCGCCCGCTGTCGACCGTGTCGCTCGTCCTACTCGAGCTGGGTGGCGCATTCACCGCCGCCGTGGCCGTCGCCGCAGGCCGGATCGTGGACGGCGTGGGGGGTTCGGCCGGACCGCTGGGGTTTCGCGCGGCGGGGGCGCTCGACGGCGAGGTCGCGTATCTCGCGGGCGAGGTGACCAAGGCGCTGCTGTTCGGGGGTGGCGCCGCCACCATCGCCGGGTGGGATGAGACCACCGCCTCGCCTGAGCGCCTCGCGCACCCGGCGACGCCGGCGGAGCAGGTCGCGCGCGATGCGCTGATCGAGAGCGCCGTCAAGACGGCGGTGGCGCTCGCGATCGCCGTCCCCCCGCCCAGGGAATTCGTCCTCTCCGGCCAACTGGCGCGCGTCGAGCCGCTGGCGCAGGTCATCCGCGAGCGGCTCGAGGCGTTCGCCCCGACGCGACGGCTCGAGGGATTCGCCCACACGGCGAAGGAAGGAGCCCAGGGTGCCGCACTCATCGCAGACGGGCTCGCCGGGGGCGTGAATCGCGAGCTGGTCGAGCGGCTGGCGATCCGTGAGGCCGCGGGCAGCGTATTGGACCACCTGTATGTCGTGCCGCGCGAGCACGCACGGCGTCGGTTGGGGTTGTCATGACGCGCGTGCTGCTCGCCGGCGTGTCGACTCGCGACATCGCGGAGTCCGCCGTCCGTGCGGGGTACGAGGTGGTCGCGGTTGACGGATTTGGCGATCTCGATCTCCAGGCCTGCGCGACGGAGGTGCATGTCGTTAGGGTCGACGGTCGGTTCAGCGCCCGCGCCGCCGCGGCGGCTGCGCGGGACCTGTCCTGCGAAGCCGTCGTGTACGAAGCGAGCTTCGAAAACCACCCCGGCGCCGTGCGTGCCCTCGCGGCCAACCGGGTGCTCTGGGGCAACCCGCCCACCGTGCTGGCCCGAGCGCGCGACCCGCGCCGCCTCACCGGGGTGGTCGCGGACGCCGGTTTGCCGGGCCCACGCGTCCGCCTCACGCGGCCAGCGCCGGGCACGCGCAGCGCGTGGCTCGTGAAGCCGTTGCGCTCGGGAGGCGGGGACGGCATCGCGGTCTGGCGCCGCGGCGCGCCCGTGCCGCGCGGCACTTACCTCCAGCAGCGCATCGCCGGCGTGGCCGGCTCCATCGTGTTCGCGGCAGACGGGCGCCGCGCGATGCCGCTGGGCCTGTCGCGCATTCTCGGGGGGGAGTCGACCTTCGGCGCCGACGGATTCCGCTATTGCGGCAGCATCCTCGGATCCGCCGGGGATCCGCAGTTCCCCGCTGACGAGCGCTTGCTCGACAAGGCGACCTTGCTCGCCGAAAGCGTCACACGGGCGTTCGGGCTGGTCGGGGTGAATGGGGTCGACTTCGTCGCGCGGCGCGGCGTGCCCTACGCGATCGAGGTGAACCCGCGCTACACCGCCGCGATGGAGCTGGTCGAGCGGGCCTACGGGCTTTCGCTATTCGACGTGCATGCGCAGGCATGCAGGGGCGCGCTGCCGGCGTTCGACCTTGCGGCCGCCCGGCATCGCACCCCCGAAGCGGTCGGCAAGGCCATCGTGTACGCGCGGCGCCCCAGCGCGCTGGGCGACACGCGGTCCTGGCTCTTGGATCCGGACGTGCGGGATATCTCGCCGCCGGGGACTCACTTCGCCCCGCGCGATCCGATCTGCACGATCTTCGCACGCCGGCGGGACGCGGCGGCCTGTTTCGCGGCCCTGGCGCACCGTGCCGCCCGGCTGTATCGCGATGTCGAGCGCCACGAGGCGCAGAGCGCATGACCGATCGCACCGTCGCGAACGTCACCTGCCTCGGGTGCGGGTGCGCCTGCGACGACATCGCGGTCGTCGTGAAACAGGATCGCATCGCGGACGCCCGCAACGCCTGCGCCCTCGGGGCGGCATGGTTCGGCGACGGGACCGTGCCCGCAGAGACACGCGTGAACGGCCGCACCGCGTCGCTCGACCGAGCGCTGACCGAGGCCGCAAGACTCCTCACCGGTGCGAAGCGCCCGCTCGTCTATCTCGCCGGCGACGTCTCCTGCGAAACGCAGCGCGAAGGCGTGGCGATCGCAGACCGGCTGCACGCCGCCATCGACAGCCTCGCCGCGACGGCCGCGACGGCCGTGCTCGCCGCTCAGCGCCGCGGACGCGCCGGCGCCACCCTCGGCGAAATCCGCCAGCGCGCCGATCTCCTCGTGTTCTGGGCGGTGGACCCGAGCGCGCGCTATCCGCGGTACGGCTCCCGCTACACCGTGGAGCCGCGCGGCTTGGCGGCGCCCCAGGGCCGAAACAGCCGCACGCTGATCGCCGTGGACGTGGGGGAAGCCGTGGCGATCGCGCCTGCCGACGAGGTGGACGGTCTGGAAATGATGCGGGCGGCGGTGCAGGGCCGAGCCGCGGGAGTGGAGGAGCGCTTCCGGTCCGTGGTGGAACTGACCCGCCGCATGACCGCGGCGCGCTATGTGGCGATCGTCGCTGACAGCGAGCCGGGCCTCGTTGCGGCCGATCCGGCCCGGGCGGAGGCCCTGGTGACGCTCGCCCAGGCGCTGAACGGCCCCACGCGGTGCGCGTTGTCCACCCTCCGGGGGGGCGGCAACCGCTCCGGCGCGGATGCCGTGCTCACGTGGCAAACCGGGTTTCCGTTCGCCGTGGACTTCGCTCGGGGGTACCCGACCTACCGCCCGCAAGCGGACGCAGCCGCGCTGCTCGGCACGGGAGAGGTGGACGCCGCGCTCGTGATCGGCACGCCGGCGACCCTCCCCATGTCGGTGGTCGCCGGGCTCGCCCGCATCCGGAGCGTCGCGATCGGACCGCGGGCGAGCGCAGCGACGTTTCAGCCCGCCGTCGCCATGGACGCGGGCGTGGCGGGGATCCACGAGGGAGGCACAGCGTTCCGGATGGACGACGTCCCACTGCCGTTGCGGCCATCGCTCGAGGCCCCGCGCGCGGCGCTCGCCACGGTCCGCGCCCTGCGCGATCGGCTCGGCGCATGAGCCAACCCACGCGGCTGCGCATCGCCGGCGGCACGGTGTACGACCCCGCGAACGGGGGGGGGGCGGACGGCGTCGTGCGCGATGTGTGCATCGAAGGGGACCGCATTGTGGCTGAGCTGCCGGCGAGCGCTCCGCGACTCGACGCCCGCGGCATGGTGGTAATGCCCGGTGGTGTGGATATCCACGCACACGTCGCCGGGTCGAGCGTGAACCACGCCCGCCGGCTGCTGCCCGAGGAGCACGCCGCCGACCCCCTGCCCCCACCTCGACTCGAGGACGGGAGCCTGGCGCGTTCCGGCACGGGTGGCACACTGCCGAGCACGTTCGCGACGGGGTATCGGTACGCCGGGCTCGGATACACGACGGTGATGGAGGCGGCCGTGGCGCCCCTCGCCGCGCGGCACGCGCACGCGGAGCTCGACGACACGCCGATCATCGATGCGGGCTTCTTCGTGCTGCTCGGCAACGACGAGTACCTGCTCCGCCAGCTCGCCGCGGGCGAGGCCGCGCGGGCCCGCGACTACGCCGCGTGGCTCCTCGGCACGACGCGCGGCTACGCGATCAAGATCGTGAACCCGGGGGGTGTGGCGGTGTGGAAGGGCGGCGGCGGGGGAAATCGGCGCAACGCGAGCGGCCTCGACGACACGCTCGGCTCGAGCGGCGTCACGCCACGGGTGATCCTCGAGACGCTCGCCGGGGCCGCCAACACTCTCGCGTTGCCGCACCCGGTGCACATCCATTGCAACAACCTGGGGCAGCCGGGAAACGTCGCCACCACGCTCGAGAGCATGAGGGCCCTGGCGGGACAGCGCGCCCACTTCACGCATCTGCAGTTCCACAGCTACGGCGGAGCGCCGGGCAAGGGGTGGGCGTCGGGGGCGCGCGAGGTGATCGAGTACGTGAACGCCCACGCCGAGGTGAGTGTGGACGTCGGGCAAGTGATGTTCGGAGCGGCGACGACCGTGACCGCGGACAGCCCGGTCGAGCATCTGTTGCACGCGAGCAGCGGCCGCAAATGGGTGAACGTGGACATCGAGCTCGAATCGGGCTGCGGCATCGTGCCCTATGCCTACAAGGAGAAGGCGGCGGTCGCGGCGCTGCAGTGGGCGGTGGGGCTCGAGCTGTTCCTGCTCGCGAACGACCCGTGGCGTGTCGTGCTCTCGACCGATCATCCGAACGGCGGGACGTTCCTCTCGTATCCCGAGCTGATCCGGCTGCTGATGGACCGGGCGTACCGCGACGAGCAGCTCAAACGCGTGAACCAGAAGCTGCTCGCGGGCAGTGCCCTGCTCGATGGGTTGCCACGCGAGTACACGCTCGGCGAGATCGCCATCATCACGCGGGCGGGCCCGGCGCGCCTGCTCGGGTTGAAGAGCAAGGGACACCTGGGGCCCGGGGCGGACGCGGACGTGACGATCTATGCAAACGACCCCGACCGCGCCAAGATGTTCGCCACGCCGCGCTACGTGATGAAGGCCGGGACGCTCGTCGTCGAGGATGGACAGCTGCGCCGCGCGCCCGCGGGTCGGCGCCTCGCCGTTCGACCGGAGTACGACGCGGCCGTCACCAGGGACTTGAAGCGATTCTTCGACGAATACGCGTGCGTCGCGTTCGAGAATTACGGGGCGGGGGCGGGGGCGGGGGCGGAGCCGGTCGCATGAGGATCAACGGGGTCACGATCGCGGACACGTTCGCCGAGGCGTTCACGATGCGGGTGGCGCGGATCGTGATCACGGGGCGGACCGTGAAGTGGGCTCGGGAGGCGGCGACCAAGCTCACCGGGTTCGCGACGTCGGTGATCGGCTGCAAGTGCGAGGCGGGCATCGAGCGGGAGCTCGCGGCCGCCGACACGCCCGATGGGCGACCGGGGATCAGCGTGCTGTTTTTCACGATGGATAAGCAAAGCCTCCCCGAGCAGCTGATCGTGCGGCTCGGGCAAACGGTGCTCACCTGCCCCACCACTGCCTGTTTCGACGGCCTCCCCGATGTGCCCGATCGGCTCGCGATCGGGAAGCCGCTGCGGGTGTTCGGCGACGGGTTCCAGGCGAGCAAGGTGATCGGCGGGAAGCGCTACTGGCGCCTGCCCGTCATGGAGGGGGAGTTCCTCATCGAGGAAACGTTCGGAATGCTGAAGGGCGTGGGCGGCGGAAATTTCCTGATCCTCGCCGACGATGCAGACGCCGCGTTGGCGGCCGCGGAGGCGGCGGTGGACGCGATGACCAGTCTCCCGGGCGTGATCCTCCCGTTCCCGGGCGGCGTTGTGCGGAGCGGCAGCAAGGTGGGCTCGAAGCGGTACAAGAGCATGGTGGCGACGACCAACGACCCCTTCGATCCGACGCTCCGGGCGATTACCGAGTCCCAACTCCCCGACGGCGTGAACAGCGTGCTCGAGATCGTGCTGGACGGGACGGATGCCTCGTCGATCGAGGCGGCGATGCGCGCCGGGATTCCCGCGGCGTGCCTGCCAGGTGTGAACGCCATCACGGCGGCGAACTTCGGCGGCAAGCTCGGGCCGCATCATTTCCATCTGCGGAAGATCCTCGCATGAGCGACGCCGTGACGCTTTCCCTCGCCGAGCCGCCGACTCACGCGCTGATCGCGGACTGCATCGCGGCGGACCGGTTCGCAGGGCTGGACGCGAAGGCGATCGCCGAGCTGCCGGTCGTGCACGGCGGCCGGCCGGGGACGCTCGGAGAGTTTTTCAAAGTTCGGGGCGGACACTCGAGCGTCGTCCGGATCGAGGGCGACCTCCCGCAGGTGGAAGCGATCGGCGCCGGGATGGCGGGAGGTGAACTGACGATCGACGGCCGCGTGGGGCGCGACCTGGGGCTCGCGATGGCGGGGGGTCGGATCGACGCGCGCAGCCATGCGGGCGACAACGTGGGCGGCGCGCGGCCCGGGGCGGCGCGCGGAATGACGGGCGGCGAGATCATCGTGCGAGGGAACGTCGGCGACGAGGCGGGGGCCCGGATGCGGCGGGGACTCGTCGTCGTGACGGGGGACGCAGGACGGGGGACGGGGCAAGGGATGATCGCCGGGACCGTCGTGCTGCTCGGGAAGGCGGGGCCGGGCGCCGGCCGCTTCCTGAAACGTGGCTCGATCGTCGCGCTCGCGCCGATCGATCGGCCGGGCACGTTCCGCTACGCGTGTACGTACCGCCCGCCGCACGTCGGGCTGCTGCTCCGCTACCTGCGCGGCCGCGCCGGCGCGCAGATCGCCGATCGTTACATGGCCGGCAGGTACGAGCGGTATTGCGGTGACCTGGCCGAACTCGGTAAAGGAGAGATCCTGCAATGGGCGGGGGCGTGAGCGGCCCGGGGGGGGGGCTGGGCCTCAACGAACGGTCGTGGCAGATCGCGGACGCGATGGCCACGCACGCCGGAGCGCTGCGCGTCGCCGTGCGCACGCTTCCGGGGGGCGCGCGTGTGATCGACGCCGGGGTCGACGCGCCCGGGGGCTTCGGGGCCGGCCGGGCGGTGGCCGAGATCTGCACGGGCGGGCTCGCCGACATCGCCTACCCTCCGGTCCCGATTGCCGGCGACACGTGGCCCGGCGTCCGCGTGTGGACGGATCACCCCGCCGTCAGCTGCATGGCGTCCCAATACGCCGGCTGGGTCATCCAGGTCGGGAAATACTTCGCGATGGGGTCGGGGCCGCTGCGCGCCCACGCCCGGGTCGAGAAAGAGCTGTTTGCGAAACTCGGATACGCGGAACAGGCCCGGCGCGGCGTGCTGGTGCTCGAGACCCGCACGCTGCCGACCGACGAAGTCGCAGCCTGGGTCGGTCAGAAGGCTGGCCTCGCGCCGTCGCAGCTTACGTTCGTCGTGGCGCCCACGGCGAGCCTTGCCGGCGGCGTGCAGATTGCCGCGCGCATTCTCGAAACCGGCCTGCACAAGATGGACACGCTCGGCTTCGACGTGAACAAGATCGTGAGCGGAATCGGGACGGCGCCCCTCCCGCCGGTCGCGAAAAACGATCTCCGGGCGATCGGCCGTACCAACGACTGCATCCTGTACGGCGGCCAGGCGCGCTATACCGTCCAGGCCGACGACGCAGAGCTCGCCGAGCTCGTTCCCAGGATTCCCGCGTCGGCGTCGAAGGACTATGGCACGCCGTTCTATGACATCTTCAAGCGGTACGACAGCGATTTCTACAAGATCGATCCGCTGCTCTTCAGCCCCGCCGAGGTGTGGCTGACGAGCGTGCAGAGCGGGAAGACGTATCACGCGGGACACGTGAACCCCGACGTGTTGCGCGCATCGTTGCTCGGGACGTGAACCCTCATCAGGAGCTCGACATGCGTTCGGTCCTTCTCTCTTCCCTCCTCGCCGTCGCGGCGGGAGCGTGCTCGCCCTCCAAAGAGAATGCGGCCCCCAGCACTGCGCCGGCCGGCGTGCAGTGGACGGCGACCGTGCTGTACAACCACCCGAAGGATACGGCGGCATTCGAGAAGTACTACGCCGAGAAGCACGTGCCCCTGTTCGCGTCCCATGCGCAGGAGATCGGCGTCACGCGCGCCGAGTTGATCAGGTTCTCGCCCTCGCCCGACGGCAAGCCGGCGCCGTTCTACCGGCAAGCGGATCTGCGCTGGGACTCGAAGGAAGCGCGGGACAAGGGCATGGCCACCGAGGGGTTCAAGGCCGTGGCGGGAGACCTCCCGACCTTTGCTACCGGCGGCTTCACCGTGCTCCTCGGTCAGAAGACCAACTAGCGACCGTGCGTGTCGCGATCCTCGCCGCGCGGCAGGGGGGGGGCTGGCACACCGACCAACTCTGTCGTGCCCTGGCCGTGCGGGGGCACGAAGGAAAGGTGCTACCGTACGAAGGGGTGGTAGCGCGCTTCGGAAGCGGAGCGGCACCGAGCTTCGTGGCCGCCGGGGACGACCTGGCGGCCTGCGGCGCCGTGCTCGCGCGCATCATCCCCGCGGGCTCGCTCGAGCAGATCATTTTCCGAATGGACGCGCTGCACGCGCTGGAGGAGGGCGGGATACCGGTGATCAACTCACCCCGGGCGATCGAGCGCACCGTGGACAAGCTCTGGACCACGGCGCTGCTCGCCCACGCCGGCCTCCCGGTGCCCGAGACCGTCGTGTGCGAGCATCCCGACGAGGCGATGGCCGCGTTTCGCACGCTCGGCGACGTCATCGTGAAACCGCTGTTCGGCTCGATGGGCCTCGGGATGGTGCGGGTTTCGACCGAGGAGATGGCGTTCCGCGTGTTCCGAACGCTGGAGACGCTCCGGAGCGTGTATTATCTTCAGCGGGCGATCGATCACGACGGCTGCGACGTGCGGGTTTTCGTGGTGGGCGGGCGCGTGATCGGCGCGATCGAGCGAAGCGCGCCCGGGTGGAAGACCAACCTGGCGCGCGGCGGCCGGGCGCGAGCCGTCACGCTGCCCGCGGCGCACGTCGAGTCGGCGCTGACCGCCGCCAAGGCGGTAGGCGCAGACTACGCCGGCGTCGATCTCCTGCCCGCGCGCGACGGCACGGTGTACGTAGTCGAGGTGAACGGGATCCCCGGATGGCGCGGCTTGCAGGAAGCGACGTCGAGCGACGTCGCCGGAGCGATCGTCGAGCATCTGCTCGGACGCATGACGCCGCGGTGACTCCCGCTGCGGCGCTGCAGGCGGCGGACGTGGCGGCCGCCGCGCAGCTCGCCTGCCTGCTGGAGGCGAGCGCCCCCAAGCCCGGGAACGTTTCCCCCTTCGCCTCCTTCCGGGACGCGACGTACGAGGATTTCCTGGCGAGCGCGGCGGCGATCGGCCCGGCCCTCAGCTTGGCGGGCGAGCGATCGCTCGGGGCCACGATCCGCGCGGCCGTCGAGGCCACCGCCCGCTGGGCGCCGTCCAACACCAATCTCGGCCTGGTGCTGCTGCTGGCGCCGCTGGCCCGGGCACAGTTGCGGCCGGAACACAAGCCCCTGCGCGCGCGGCTCGGCGCCACGCTCGCCGACACCACCGTCGCGGACGCACGCGACGCTTACGTGGCGATCCGGTCCGCCGCGCCGGGGGGCCTGGGTCGGGCGAGCGAGCAAGATGTCGCCGGCACGCCCACCGCGACCCTGCGCGACGCCATGGCGCTCGCGCGAGACCGCGATGCCATCGCCCGCGAGTACGCGACCGATTTCGAGACGACGTTCGAGGCCGGCGCGCCCGGGCTCCGCCGGGCGCTGTCCGATGGGCTCGCCTGGCGGGAGGCAGTCGTGGAGGCCTATCTGACACTGCTCGCGGCGTCTCCCGACACCCATATCGCACGCAAGCTCGGCACGGACGCGGCCGTCACGGTGCAGCGCCGCGCCCGCGCCGTGCTCGACGCCGGCGGCGTCCGTACGCCGGCGGGCCGGGACGCGACCAGCGCGCTCGACCGCGAGCTCCGGGACGAGGCCAACACGCTGAATCCCGGGACTACGGCTGACCTGACCGGCGCGAGCATCTACGTGGTGCTGCTGGAAGGAGGGTGGCATGGCCACCCATAAGCAATTCAAGGTCGCCGTGACGAAGGACAATCTCGTCTTCGCCTCGGCCCACTTCATCACGTTTCCCGGGCATCGCTGCGAGAAACTGCACGGCCATAACTATCGGACGCGTGTCGTCGTGGAAGGCGGACTCGACCCCGAGGCCCACTACGTACTCGATTTCTCGATGCTGAAGGACCTGATGAAGCGGCTCACCGACGAGATCGACCACAGGGTGCTGCTCCCGCTCCAGAGCACGAAGATCCAGGTCCGGGAGGAGGGTGAGACGGTGCGCGTCGCCGTAGCGGGGAAGCCGCGCTACGTGTTTCCTCGCGAGGACTGCGCGCTCCTCCCCATGCCCAATACGACCGTCGAGATGCTCGCGCAATACCTCGCCGGCCGCGTGTCCCAGGAGCTCGCGTCCGCCGGGGGGATAGCGCTGCGCGCGGTAGAGGTGGAAGTCGAGGAGAACTTCGGACAGTCCGCCACCTACCGCGAGTCGCTCGGGTGATTCGCGCGCCGCGCGCCCGCGACATCGTCCCGGTTGATCCTGCCGTCGTGCAGCGCCGTCGCCATCAGCGCTCCGTCGAGCCCCGCGGCAGCGAGACGCTCGAGCTCGCGCGCCGTGCCGATCCCGCCGCCGGCGAGCAGTTCCACCTGAGGGTGGGCGCGCCGCAGCGCCCGCACCAACACGGGGTCCACGCCGCGCCCACTCCCGACACGGGCAAGGTCCAGCACGACGATTACGCGGGCGCCCGAGGTGACGGCCGCGCGTGCGAGGTCGAGCGGCGTCCCGGAGAGCCGGGCCTCCACCAGCGGCACGCCCTCCCGGAGGTCCAGCGAGAAGGCGACGCGCTCCGGTCCGATCGCCCGGGCGATCGCGGCGAGCGCGTCGAACGACGGCAGGGTCTCGAGGCCCACGACCACACGCGCTGCCCCCGCCGCGACGAGCTCCCGCGCCCGCGCGGGCCCCACGACCGCGGCATCCACGAGCAGCCGGCCGCCGAGGTCGGCGAGCGCTCGCACCAGCGCACCCTGCACGGCGCCGCCGGCCAGGGCGTCGAGATCGGCGACGTACCACTCGTCGCAGTCGAGGGTGTCGCGGTAGGCGCGCGCCAGGGCGAGGGAGTCACCCGCGGCGCCGCCGGGAACGAGGAGCGAACGGACCGGTGCATACGCCTCACGCCGGCCGGCGTGCGCCAGGACCGCCCGGCCGGCGCGCAGGTCGAGCACGGGAATCACGCGCAATGAACGGCGTCCTGGGCTGGGACATCGGCGGCGTGAACACGAAGGTGGCGCGCGTGGCGGACGCCCAACTGCTCGCCGCCCGCGCCGCCCCGTACGCGCTGCAGCGCGATCCCGCGGCACTCGCCCCGCTGCTCGCGCACCTCGCCCACGACCTCGGCGCTGGACCCGCCGATGCACACGCCGTCACGATGACGGCCGAGCTGTCGCAGCTGTTCCGGACCAAGCGGGAGGGCGTAGGGTTCGTCCTCGACGCCGTCGCAGCCGCCTTTCCGGACGCGCGCGTGCGGGTCTGGAGCGTGGACGCCCGCTGGCGCACGCCGGCGGAGGCGCGCCGGGAGCCGCTGGCGGTGGCGGCGGCGAACTGGGCCGCCACCGCGCACGTCGTCGGACGACTGTGCGCCGACTGCCTCCTTGTCGACGTCGGCTCCACGACCACCGACATCATTCCGATCCAGGGCGGGGCGCCGATGGCGCGCGGCCGGACTGACATCGAGCGGCTGCAGACAGGTGAACTCGTGTACAGCGGCGCCCTGCGTACCCCGGTCGAGGCGATCGCGCCGACGGTGCCGGTGCGGGGCCGGCCGACCGGAGTCTCGGCGGAAGGATTCGCGCTCGCGGGCGACGTGCACGTGTGGCGCGGCGAGCTCGCGCCGGCCGACTACTCGGTCGCGACCCCGGACGGACGCCCCACGACCAGAGAATTCGCCGGCGAGCGGCTGGCACGCGTCGTGTGCGCGGACCGGGAGATGCTCGACGAGGCGGACATCGGTGTGATCGCGGATGCGCTGTGGGACGCACAGGTCACGCGCATCGGCCAGGGCCTCGAGCGGGTGCGCGCGCGGCAGCCCGCGCTGGCCCGTGTGGTCGTCACGGGGCTCGGTGAGTTTCTCGGCGCCGCCGCCGCCCGGCGGATCGGGCTGCACGTCACGCATCTCTCCGACGCCCTCGGGCCCGCGGCACGGCACGCCCCCGCGGCCGCCGTGGCGCTGCTGCTCCCGTCATGACGGAGGAGACGCCCTTGGTCCACACGGTCGTAAAAGTCGGCGGGGGGTTGCTCGGCAAGGCCGGCGCCTTCGAGCTGGTGATCGAAGCGCTGACCGCTTTCCGAGCCGGTCGCCGGCTCGTGGTGCTTCCGGGCGGCGGACCGTTCGCCGACGCGGTCCGCGAAATGTTCAAGCGCGTCAAGATCAGCGACGACGCGGCGCACTGGATGGCGGTGCTCGGGATGGACCAGTTCGCGCACGCGCTCGCCGCCCGCCTCCCCGAGGCCGCGCTGGTCGACGGCGACGGCGGGATCGCCGCGGCCCTCCAGGCCACGCGGCTACCGGTGCTCGCGCCATACCGCTGGCTCCGGGCCGCGGATCCGCTCCCGCATTCCTGGGAGGTCACGAGCGACAGCATCGCCGCCTGGCTGGCCGGCCAGCTCGGCGCGCGGCGCGTGGTGTTGATCAAGCCGGCGCCCGCCGATCCGAAAAAAGTCGTCGACTCGTACTTCCTACGCACGCTCCCGCACGGCGTGGAGCATCTCATCGTCACCGTGGCCGATCTCGGGCAGCTCGACGTCGCGCTCCGGGAGGACGTCCGGCCCGACCGGCACACGAGGGGTGGGCGCCGCGTCGGCTGAGGCTCGCAGCAGAGCGACCCGGGTGCGCGATACCCGGCCCAGCCGTCCCCCGACGCACGCGGCGCCCCGCACGCCCACGACATCGGCGCCCAGCGCGCGTGCCAGCGCGAACTCCGGGCCGGAAAGGCCGCCGGCGAGTGCCGCGAACAACCCCGCGGCGTGCGCCGCGGCGACCCAGGCGGCCACCGACGCGATGGTCGCGATCGTGAACAAGGGCGCGACCTTGCTCGCCGTATCGAGCAGCACGCCCGCGGCGCCGGCGGCCGCGGCGACGGCGACGATGCGCGCGGGCGCGAGGCTCTCCGCGCCCCGCCAGTCCGCGTAGGCGACCAGCACCACCCGAGTCCCCTCGTCCGGCGGCACCCGTCGCTGAGCGGCCACCGCCAGGCGGCGCGCCCGGGTCTCGCTCGTGACGCCGGCGAAGCCCACTTTCACGAACGCGACACCGACCGACACCGCCGCGCCTACCGCCCTCGCGAGTGCTGCCTCGCTCGCGGCGTCCCCCAGGGCGGCACTGAGCGGTCGCGCGCCGGCCACCGACGCCCGGATCGCCGCGAGCCGGTGCAGCGGCACGGGGCCCAGTGCGCCACGCCGGGGGTCCTTCGCGTCGATCACGTCCGCGCCGCCCGAGAGCGCGGCACGCGCTTCGGCGGGCCCGGCAACGCTGATGAGAAGCTGCATTTCCGGCGGCTCCCTTGTGGCTGTCCCGAAACCGCCGGTAGGTTAGGCGTTCGGAGACGCGATGTCAAAACGACAGCCGAACGAAGTGTTGCCGGCATCCCCGGGCAGTGCGGTCGACGCCCCGGCCGTGATGTCGCTGGAGGGCAAGGTGGCGCTCGTCACCGGCGCGTCCAGCGGCATCGGGCGGGCAATCGCCCTCGCGTACGCGGCGGCCGGTGCGGACGTGGTGCTCACGTACCGGACCAACCGCCGCGGCGCGGATGAGACCGCCGACGGCGCCCGCGCCGCCGGCCGCCGCGTGGAGTCGATCCGCGCGGACGTCGCTGTGGAGGCCGACGTGGACGCGCTCGCGGATACGCTGCGCCGCACGTTCGGACGTGTGGACGTGTGGGTGAACAACGCGGGAGCCGACATCCTCACCGGTGACGCGGCTCGCCTTTCCCGCACCGAGAAGCTCGACCGGCTGCTCGCGGTGGATCTGCGCGGCACGGTGCTCGCTTCCTGGAAGGCGGTCGAGCTGATGCAGGTCCAGCCCGCGGGCGGCGTCATCCTCAACATGTCCTGGGATCATGTACTCGGGGGCGGGCTGAAGAGTGAGTACGCCCAGGTGTTCTGCGCCGCCAAGGGCGGCGTGTACTCCTTCAGCCGTGCCCTCGCACACTCGGTGGCGCCACTGATCCGCGTGAACGTGCTCGGCCCAGGCTGGATCGAGACGGCGTACGGCAGCGAGCTCGATCCGGCGGTGAAGCAACGCATCTCCACGAAGATCCCGCTTGGACGGTGGGGCACGCCGGCGGACATCGCCAACGCCGCCGTTTATCTCGCCTCCGATGCAGCCGCCTATGTGACCGGCCTGATGCTGATGATCAACGGCGGGGGCGTGGTCTAGCCCTCGATAAGGAGACCGTCATGGCAGCGAAAGAACCGACCTACTCCGACGCGCAGATCGAGGCGAAGCTGAAGGACTTCCCGGGCTGGTGGTACGAGGACGGCTGGATCAGGCGTAACTACAAGACGGACGGCTGGCCCACGACGCTGATGCTCGTGAACGCGATCGGCTACGTCGCCGAAGCGGCCTACCATCACCCCGACCTCTCGGTGACCTGGGGGCGCGTGATCGTGAAGCTGCAGAACCACGCGGCGGGCGGCATCACCGACAAGGACTTCGAGCTCGCTCGCAAGATCGAAGAGGTCGTCCTGTGGCGCCCCAAAGGCGGCGCGCTCGAAGGGACGCCGAACAAGTTCGTGCGCTCGGGCGACCCGCGGTGACGGCTGGTGCGGCGGTGCGCGCGCCGCGCCGCGTGTTGTTCGTCACGGGGAAGCTCGCCGAGCCCGCGCTGCGCCGGACCATCGCCGAGATGGGTCCGGCGTTCGCGTGGGAGGTGGCCGTCATGAAGATCACGGTCGCCGCCCTGATGACCACGCCATGGATCGCCCGGTTTCTCGAGGTCCCGGCCGATACCGACCTGGTGCTCATCCCCGGGCTGTGCGAAGGCGACGCCACGGTGATCGCGCAGCGGGTGGGCGTCCCAGTCGAAAAAGGGCCGAAGGACCTGCGGCAGATCCCGGAATACTTCGGGCGCGCCGCCCTGGCCCGCGACTATGGCGGCTACGACATCGAGATCGTGGCCGAAGTGAACAATGCGCCACGTCTCGCGCGCGAGGCGATCCGCCGTGAGGCGGAGCACTATCGCGCAAGCGGCGCCGATGTGATCGACATCGGCTGCACGCCCGGGCGCGAGTTCCCCGCCCTCGGCGACGTGGTGCGTGAGCTGGTGGGCGAGGGGATGCGGGTGAGCATCGACTCGTTCGACGCCGGGGAGATCCGCGCCGCGGTGGCAGCGGGCGCGGAACTGGTCCTGAGCGTGAACGCGTCCAACCGGGAGGTGGCGCGCGAGCTGGTGGGCAGCAAGGCGCGCGTGGTCGTAATCCCCGATTTTGGCCAGGGCCTCGAGACCTTGGAACCGAGCGTCGCCGCGCTCGAGCAGTGGGGGGTGTCGTACCTCATCGACCCCGTCATCGAGCCGATCGGGTTCGGATTCATGCGCTCGCTCGAGCGTTACGCGGAGACGCACCGGCGCTATCCCGGTGCGCCGCTCTTCATGGGGGTCGGGAACATCACCGAGCTCACGGCGGCGGACACGACGGGCGTGCACGCCATGCTCCTCGCCGTCTGCCAGGAGCTGGGCGTGCGCGCCGTGCTCACGACCGAGGTGATCCCCTGGGCCCGCGGCGCCGTGCGCGAGATCGACATCGCCCGGCGGCTCATGTACCACGCGGTCACCCACAACGCGCTCCCCAAAGGCGTCGACGACCGGCTCCTGACCGTGAAGGACGCGGGCGTCCTCGCCTACGCCGAAGCCGAGCTGCGGGAGCTGCAACGTGCCGTGACGGACCCGAACTTCCGCATCTTCGCCGACCGCGACACGATCACGGTGTTCAACAACGAGCGGTTCGTGCGCGGCACGGACATCCACGAGATCTTCGCCCAGCTCGACGTGGACGAAGCGAGCCACGCGTTCTACCTCGGGCGCGAGCTCATGAAGGCGAAGCTCGCCGTCACCTTGGGGAAGACGTATCGACAGGAGGGCGCGCTGCAGTGGGGCTACCTCACGCCGCCGGACGACCGCGGGCCCGAGCACGTGAAGCTGACGCAACGGTCGGCGCGCTCTCGCGCACGCGCCGGGCGCGCCAAGGGGAGCCGATGAGCGCCGCGTCGCCGCTGGTCCATGAGCTCGTGCCCGCCCCGGACCCGGTCGAGACCTGCGCGCGCTTCCAGGGCATGCCGTTTGTTTTGTTTCTCGACAGCGCGACTGATCCGGAGCACCTGGGGCGCCACTCGTTTCTCGTGGCCGACCCCGTCACGGCGGTACGCTCGAAGGGACTACTCACGCAGCAGCTCGTGGAGGGGATTTGGATCCGCGTCGCAGCGGACCCGTTGGCCCATGTCGGGGCGCTCGTGGCGGCACACGCCGCCGAGCCCGTGGCGGAGCTCCCGCCGTTCCAGGGCGGCGCCGCGGGCTACGTCGGGTACGACTGGGGCATGATGCTCGAGCGCGTCCCGCGGCCGCGCTACGACGATCTGGCCGTGCCCGACCTGCTGCTCGGTCTATATGACTGGGTTATCAGCTGGGACCACGCCGCCGGACGGGCGTGGGTCATTTCGACGGGGATGCCGGAGCGAGGAACAGCCCGAGAACACCGTGCGGCCCGCCGGCTCGCTCTCGTGAAGGATCGGCTGGCCCGGTCGGGTGCAGGGGGGCTCCCTGCGCGACAAAAAGACGCAGTCGCTCCGGGAGCCCCCCCGCACCCGGCTCGACGCTCGGCCGCTCCATCGTATCCGGTGCCCGGTGTCCCTGGCGTCCGGTCGAATTTCACGCGCGAGGGCTACCTCGACGCCGTCGCCCGCGTGATCGAGTACGTGTACGCCGGGGACATCTTCCAGGCGAATCTGTCGCAGCGGCTCGAAGCCCCGCTCGCCGGCACGCCGCTCGACCTGTACCGCCGAGTGCGGAGCCGCAACCCGGCGCCATTCTCCGCCTACCTCGAGTTCGGCGACCTGGTGGTGGCGAGCTCGTCCCCCGAGCGTTTCCTGCGCGTGCACCCGGGCGGCCGAGTCGAGACGCGACCGATCAAGGGGACCCGTCCCCGGGGGCTCTCCCCCGAGCACGACGCAGCGCTCGCGCGCGCTCTCGTGGAGAGCGACAAGGACCGGGCCGAGAACGTGATGATCGTGGACCTCCTGCGGAACGACTTGTCGCGCGTGTGTCGCGCGGGCACGGTGCGCGTGCCGGAGCTGTTCGCGGTCGAGCACTACGCCACGGTCCACCACCTCGTCTCCACCGTCGTGGGTGAGCTGGCGCCGGAGCACGATCCGGTGGACCTGTTGCGGGCGGCTTTTCCCGGCGGCTCGATCACCGGCGCGCCGAAGGTGCGCGCGATGCAGATCATCGCGGAACTCGAGCCCACGCAGCGCGGCGCGTACTGCGGCTCGATCGGCTACCTCTCGCTCTCGGGCGCGCTGGACACGAGCATCGTGATCCGCACCTGTCTCGTGCTCGGCCGCGACGTGTACTTCCAAGTCGGGGGCGGCATCGTGGCCGATTCCGATCCCGAGCAGGAGTATCGGGAAACCTTGGACAAGGCGCAGGGCTTGATCGCCGCATTGCAACCATGATCCCGAACGGAAACTCCCTGATCGCGTTGCTCGCGGCGGGGCTGTGCGCGCTCGCGGCTCCCCCCCCCGCCGCGGCGCAGCAGATCTTTGACGGCACCACGCTCGCCGGCTGGGACGGCGACACCGCATTCTGGCGGGTGGAGCATGGGGCGATCGTCGGCGAAACCACGTCTGAGAAGCCGCTCAAGGCGAACACGTTCATTATCTGGCGGGGCGGCAGGACGCGGGACTTCGAGCTGACGCTCGAGTACCGAATGAGCACGCGCAACCCCGCCGGCAACAGCGGCGTCCAGTTCCGGAGCGCGCTGCTGCCGGACGCGGGGCGCTGGGTCATGAAGGGCTATCAGGCGGACATCGACGCGGCCGACGCATATACGGGCCAAATCTATGAAGAGCGGGGGCGCGGGTTTCTCGCCCGGCGAGGCCAGGCCGTGCGCGTCACCGACGGCGGGCAAGTGACGCCGCTGGAGCCGGTGGGCGACCCCGACGTCCTGAAGTCGTTCGTGAAGCGCGGGGACTGGAACCAGGTCCGAATCGTCGCTCAGGGCGCGACGATCACGCAGTTCGTGAATGGACATCTCACGAGCATGCTCGTGGACGAGGACCCTCGCGGCCGCGCGTTGGACGGCTTGCTGGGCCTGCAGCTGCACGCCGGACCGCCCATGAAGATCGAATTCCGGAACATCCGCCTGAAGCAGGCGGATTCCGTCACGACCCTCGCGCACGCGGACTGGCTGACCGACGGTGACAACCCGCGGCGCACCGCCTGGCAGGGGGATGAGACCATCCTGACGACCCGCAGCGCCAAAGACGTCAGGTTGCTGTGGAAGATCACGCTCGACAACACGCCGCGGGAAATGCACTCGCTCTTGCCGGCGCTCGTGGTGGGTCGGGTGGACACGCGCCAAGGACTCACACAGATCGTGGTCGTGACAGGCGTGTCCGACAATCTGTACGCGATCGACGCCGGGCGCGGCGTGCTGCTCTGGAAGAGACGCTTCGACCACTCGTCGGTGGGCGACACCACTCCTCGGAGCGGTCTCATGTGCCCCGGCGGCATCACCGCGACGCCGGTGATCGCTTCCACCGCCGTGCCGGGCCGGTACACGATCTACGCCGTGTCGTGGGACGGGATGCTCCACCAGGTGAACGTCGCCGACGGCGAGGATGCGGCGCCGCCCGCCAAGTTCATGCCGCCGAACGGCAAGCCGTATGCGCTGAACCTCTGGAAGAACGTGATCTACACGCACACCGCTCAAGGGTGTGGCGGTCATCCGAACATGGCCTACGCCTACGACCTCGCCACGGGCAAAGTCGGCAGCTGGGGACCAGCGGGCGGCGGCATGTGGGGCCGCACGGGACCCGCCATCAGCTCGAACGGCGTCATGTACACCGGGACCGGGGACGGGCCGTGGGATCCCGAGCGCGGGATCTACGGGAACGGGATCGTCGGCATTCAGCAGAATCCGACCACCAAAGCGCTCGAGCTGGTGGACTACTTCGCGCCGTCCAACGCCGAATGGCTGTTCAAGCGCGACCTCGACATGCAAGTGACGCCCGCGATCTTCGAGTACAAAACCCGGGAGCTCATGGTCTCGGCCGGCAAGGAGTGCCGTGTGTACCTGATGGACACCGAGTCTATCGGCGGCGATGACCATCGCACGCCGCTGTACCGCACGCCGCTCTTGTGCAATGAAGGCATCAATTTCGCCTCCGCGGGCGTCTGGGGAGCGATGGCGAGCTGGGTGGATGCGAACGGCACGCGCTGGGTATTGGCGCCGTTTTGGGGACCCAAGCACTCACTCTTCCACGCGCCGGTGGAGCACGGCGAAGTGAAGGACGGCGCGATCGCCGCGTTCAAGCTGGAAGAACGGGACGGCGGCCTCCAGCTCACGCCGGCCTGGATCTCTCACGACATGAACCGCGCCGAGCCACCGGTCGTCGCGAACGGCGTCGTCTTCGCGTACGGCAGCGGCGAGAGCACCACGCAGGCGACGCCGGAGCTGGGCCTCCGGGCCAATTCGTCCGAGATCCGCATCAAGAATTCCACCCATGCCGTCCTGCACGCGCTCGACGGTCAAACCGGCGAAGAGCTGTGGTCGAGCGGCAGCGAGATCACGTCCTGGAACCACTGGGCCGGCCTGGCGGTTGCCAACGGCCGCGTCTACCTCGGCACGTTCGACGGGACGCTGTACTGCTTCGGGATCACACCATGAGAGCGTCCGCCGCGGCGGCGATGGTGTGTCTGGGCGTCGTGGCGGGGATGCCCGCCGCGCGCGCCCAGGATTGGACGACGGGTGGTTATGACGCGCAGCGCTCGTCTTGGGTCAGAGCGGAGGGCAAGATCTCCGCGGCCAGCTTGCAAAAGCCCGGATTCCAGCTGCTCTGGACGCTCAAGCTCGATGATGAGTCGACCGCGGCGCGCACCGTAACGCCGCCCGTGCTGCTCAGTCTCGTGATCGGATACCGGGGATTTCGGTCCTTGGGTTTTGTCGGCGCGCCGTCCGATCACGTCGTGGCGATCGATACCGACCTTGGCCGGGTGGAATGGGAGCGGCGGCTCTCCCCGGGGGCGCCATCGCCCGGTGGCTCGCCGGCCTGCGCGCGGGAGATGACGCCCACCTTGGCGCGCCCGACGAACGCGGCGCTCCCGGACTTGATCGGGGGAGCCAGGCGTGCCTCGCGGGCCGGTCAGCCCGCACGCGGTGCGGTCGGCGACCCCGGGGAGGGCGCCGTGACGCTGGCAGAGCTGGAGGCACGTCGCCGGGAAGCCCCGCGGGCCACCCCGGTCCCGCCCAAGTCCGCCGGCCCGGGGACGAGCCCGCGCCCTTTTCCCATCTTGTACGCTCTGTCGAGTGACGGCATGCTGCGCGCGCTGAACGTCATGAACGGCGCCGACGCCGAGCCACCAGTGCCGTTCCTTCCGCCCCATGCCAACGCGCGTGGGTTGATCGTCGTCGATGACGTCGCCTACGTGGCAACCACCCGGGGTTGTGGGGCGGCCCCGGATGGCGTCTGGGCACTCGACCTGGGCGCGAAACAGGTCACCACGTGGCGCGCCCCTCGTGGGATTGCGGGCGCCGTCGGTCCCACCATCGGTCCGGACGGAACGATCTATGTGGCGACGAGGGACGGACAATTGGTGGCGCTCGAGTCACGCACCCTGAAGCCCAAGGGGGCCTATCGCTCCGGCGGGCCAGCCTTCATCTCCTCGCCTGTCATCTTCGAGCATCAGGGCAGCCTGTTGGTGGCCGCGTCGAGCCGGGATGGACGGATCCGGCTGCTCGACAGCCGCCACTCGTCCTTCATCAGGATGCCGCTGTTGTCCCACACCGCGGCGACCGCAGCCGACGCGCTCGCCAGCTGGGCGGACACGGACGACACCCGCTGGCTCGTGCAGGCGGCCGTGCCGTCTGGCGCCATTGTGACGTGGAAGGTGGTCCACCGGGACAGCTTACCGACGCTCCAGCCCGGCTGGGTGGCGCGTGATATTCCGGCGCCGCTCGCGCCGGCGGTCGTCAACGGCGTGATCTTCGCCATCTCCCGCGGCGCGCGGCCCGCTGCGCCCGCTGTGCTCTTCGCGCTCGACGGAGCCACCGGTCAGGAGATGTGGAACAGTGGCACCACGATTCCACCGGTCGTCCGGGCCGGACTGTCAGCCGGGGGCAGCCAGGTGTACGTAGCGACGGGCGATGGTACGCTGTACGCGTTCGGATTCCCGATGGAGCACTGAGGTGCGCTGGGCGGCGGTGGGGGTCGCGGTCCTGATGGGCAACGCTCACGCGGCGGCCCAACTGCCCGATGGGCCGGGCAGGGAGGCGACCGTCAAGCTCTGCTCGCACTGTCATGGCGCGGACGTCGTGATGTCGCTCCGCCAGGATCGGGCGGGGTGGGCGGCCACGCTGCGGAAGATGAGCGCGCTCGGCGCCAAGGGAACGGACGAGGAGTTTCGTGCCGTGCTCGAGTATCTCGCGGCGCACCTCCCGGTCGAGGAGCTCGCGCGGATCAACGTCAACACAGCGACGGCGATCGAACTGGAAAGTGGACTGACGCTAAGGCGCTCGCAGGCCGCGGCGATCATCGCGTACCGGTCGCAGCACGGCACGTTCAAGTCCCTCGAGGATCTGAAGCAGGTGCCGGGTCTCGATAGCGCCACCATCGAAGCCAAGAGGGATCGCGTGACGTTTTGACCGTGGGAACCATGATCCTGCTCATCGACAACTACGACTCGTTCGTCTACAACCTGGCCCGCTACGTACGCGAGCTGGGAGAACAACCCGTCGTACGACGCCATGACGCTACGTCGTACGAGGAAATCGCGACACTCCGGCCGTCACACATCATCATTTCCCCCGGGCCTTGCACGCCCGGGGAGGCGGGGATTTCGACCGACGTCGTCCGGCGCTTCGGCCCCACCACGCCGATCCTCGGCGTCTGCCTTGGCCACCAGTGCATCGGCGCCGCCTACGGCGCCGCCATCGTGCGCGGCGGGCGCCCCATGCATGGCAAAGCGTCCCAGATCCATCACGACGGGAGTGGCCTGTTCGCGGGTCTCCCGAACCCGTTCCCGGCGGCGCGCTACCACTCACTCGTCATCTCCCGCTCGGGGCTTCCTGCCGATCTGCGCGTCAGCGCCAGCGCCG
>WNGD01001735.1_pt1 | contig 23375 bp, 21 predicted proteins | sample 5400671 | NCBI WGS metagenome assembly WNGD01 (sample SAMN13153369, study PRJNA577476) | soil metagenome | isolation source: 40 cm soil or saprolite under grassland replicate 2 | place: USA:California | collected 2016-06-15
CTCCAACGAGCCGACGGCAGCGGACCCGCCGCTACATGACGCGCGCTTGCTCCCCGCGATTCTCGCGCCGCACTCGCATGTGTTCCTCCGAGCGGACCCCGGGGACGTGCCGCCGCCTTACCGGGCCATGGTCTGGTATTCAGATAAGGTGACGAGCCGACGTTTCCGTCAGAGGGCGTTCTCTCGCCCGGTGGCTCCCGAGCCCGCTATAGGACTGACTCATCCGATACTGAGGTCGTGGATGCGCCAAACAAACCCGCGATTCGGGTCACGTTCACCGAACCCGCTCCCCTGTTCCAGCACGAGCTACACGAGGAACTAGCCGCCGAGGGGTTCGACGTTCAGCCCGGTCCCGGGCCGATGGAACGACGCGGCGCTCCTGAGGTCGCTGTTGGCATCCTCGTCGTGGCGATCCAGATCATCCGCGTTGGGCGCGAGGCCAACGATTCGATGGCATGGGTCCGGAAGATCGTCCGCGGTATCGACCACGCTGCCCGTCGAAGGAAGATCATGCCCGAGACCGTCGTCACCATCTACGGACCCGACGGCGACCCGCTGAAAGAAGTCCACATCCCACGCAAGCACGAGGACCGCTGAGGTCAAGTTTCCCAAGAGTTTCCCGAGAACTCTCGGTCAGAGTTCGTAAGGAGATCGTTCGTGCTGGTAGATGGAGCGCGCCGGGAGGGAGTCGAACCCCCAACCTTCTGATCCGTAGTCAGATGCTCTATCCATTGAGCTACCGGCGCAGGCAGACCATGCTACCGCGCCGTCGTTCCGCTCAGGAAAGGCGCTGTCGCGCCAACTCTTGGAGGTCGAGGACAACGACGCTGGCGTCGACGTCGAGCGATGACCCACCCGGAAGCCGTCGTGCGCCTCCATCGGCGATCCGGTCTCGAAGATCGCTCTCGGGCCGGCGTCCGAAGGTGCGGTGGTTGGTCGCGCTCCGCTGGATCGTCTTCATGATGTCCTCCTTGGTTGCCGTCTGTGTTCATGCTCGGCAGCTCGCGCACGCGGGCGCAGGGGTCAAGGGTTGCGAAGTTCGATGATCGGTTCCCTACGGGTCCGGCTCGGGATGACTAGTCACCGGTGTGCTGGGCTAGCCGAACTACCTCCGAAAGGGTACGGTCGGGGCGAGCGGTACCAAGGAGAGGATGCAGGTATGGGCGTGCTCATGATCGTGCTGAGCCTCGCTACGGCCGGCGTCGTGGTGGACTACATCGCCGAAAACGACCTGCTCAGCGCCCCGAACCAATCGATCGCGCTCTTCGGAACGAACATCACCGTCTCTGGCGTCGCGGTCGTGATCATCGCCTTCGCTCTGGGCGCGCTCGCCGCTGCGCTCTTCGTGATCGGGATGGGTCTCATCCGGGGCAGCTCCGACAACTGGCCCGCGATGAAACGGCGCGTGGCCGAGCTGGAGTGGGAGATCACGTCGCTCCGTTCGAAGCTGCGTCTCAGCGAGGTCGTGAAGGCCGAGAAGCAGCGCCACATCCAGCTGCCCGAGGCCGAGGCCGACGCCGAGGAGGCGAACCTCGACAACTGAGGGCGGCGGCCGCTTTTCAGACCTCGGTTTCGGTGTGGGCGTAGTACTCGTACGCGGACATCGCCTGGCCCGTCGGGCTCTTCCACTCGCGTTCTTCGGCGGGCAGCTTCCCGATCATCTTGGCCATCGCGCGAACGTGTTCGGCGACCGAACCGCAGCACGAGCCGATGTAACGGACGCCGGCGTCGCGAGCATCGGCGGCGAAGGCGGCGAGGTCGCCGCGGGCGAGCGTCTTCGCCGTGAGCCCGTATGGGAACTCGGGCCAGGAGGTGAAGTCGGCCGCGTCGTCCGTCGTCGCGTACCCGACGGGTTGTGAAGCGACGGGAACGGCACCGGGCACCGCCTCCACCATCTCGACGGCGATCGGGAGCTGCTGGGTCGGACCGTTCAGACAGTTGACGCCCACGATGTCCGCACCAGCGTCGGCCAGTCGTTTCGCCGACTCGCCGGGCGTATCGCCTTCGTAGGAACGAGCCGGAAGCCGTTCGAAGCACATCGTCGCCATGACGGGCAGGCCGGTCGCCTTCGCGCGTTCGACGAACAGCAGCGCTTCGGCCGTGAAGGAGAAGGTCTCCCCGATCCAGAAGTCGGGCGGCCCGGCGTCCAGCTGATCCTGGAGCTGCCGGTCGAACAGCTCGCGGACGTGATCGGCGCTCTTCGGGTCGGCGGGGTCGTACGCCCAAGTGAGCGAGAGGTTCCCGGCGACGAGCGCGTCGCCCTCTGCAGCGACCTTCCGAGCGATGCCCACCGCGTCGCGGTTGATCTCGTCGACCTTGCCGGCGAGACCGACGGTCGCAAGCTTGTCGTCACTCGCGTAGAAGGTCATCGTCTGCAGGACCTCAGCGCCGGCGCGCAGGAACTCGCGGTGCAGCTGCGCGAGCGCATCGGGATGGTCGATCACCACCTCGGGCGTGAACGGCCCCGCCTGCACGTACCCGCGCTTCTCGAGCTCGAGCAGGTATCCGCCATCGCCGAGCACCGGACCTTCCGCGAGCCGCTCCAGGATCCCCTTCGACACGTCAGCCTCCTCGGGACGAGGGACCGAGTGTATGGAGGAGTGCGTCGGCGGATGACCCCTCGCGGCGACCCGTGGTCATCCGTCGGCGGAAGCGGAGACGACAGGATTCGAACCTGTGAGGGAGCTCAACACCCCCTAACCGCTTAGCAGGCGGCTGCTTTCGGCCACTCAGCCACGTCTCCGTCGGAGATTCTAGCGAGGCGGGCGTCTGGGTAGGCTGCGCCGGTGCCACATGTGGTCGTGGTCGGCGGGGGGATCATCGGCGCGGCATGCGCCGATGAGTTCACGCGACGCGGCGTCTCGGTGACCCTGCTGGAACGTGACGAGCTCGCGTCCGGCGCCTCGGGCCGGAACCAGGGGCTCTGGGTTCCGCCCGAGGACCCGGCGCTCCACCAGATCGCGTCGCGCTCGCTCGCCCGTTACCTCGAGATCGCGGACGAAGCTCCGCTTCCGATCGGGATCGACGCGCGCCCGATCGGCACGGTGTTCGTCGCCGTCGACGAAGAGGCTCTCGGAGCGGCGAAGGACACACTGGCCGCGATCTCGGCAGGAGGGTTCGCCGTCAGCGAGCTCGACGACAGAGCGCTCGTGGTGGCGGAGCCGGGACTGGCACGGGACCTCGCGGCAGCGTGGTTCATCGACGCCGGCCACCGGCTGGATCCGGCCGCGCTCACGATCGCGCTGGCGTTGCTCGCGGCATCCCGCGGCGCGGTGATCCGGCACCACCTCTCCGCGCGAGCGCTGACGACCGACGGCGATCGAGTGACGGGGGTCGTGACGGACGAAGGGAAGATCGAGGGGGACGAGGTCGTCGTGGCGGCGGGACCGTGGTCGCCGGGCCTGCTCGAGCCGCTCGGGTTCAGGCTCCCCGTCGTCGGCGTTCGCGGGTGGCTCGTGCGGGTCGATCCCGGCGAGCCGTTGGTCCGTCACCTGGTCCGCACGGCGGAGCGGAACGGCCCGGTCGGAGCGGCCCGCGTTGGCGACATCGCTCGCAGCGGCCTTCCCGCGAGTGACGGGTACGGCTCCATCGTGCATCCCTACGACGATGGGACGGCGCTCATCGGATCGTCGCGGGGCGCGTGGCTCACGCCGGAGCCCGAGGACCCATCGGTTCCGCGACGGCTCCTGACGGGCGCGATCCGGATCGTTCCTCGGCTGGCGGATGCCGCGATGGTGTCGTCGTGGTGGGGGCTCCGGCCGATGACGCCCGACGAGCGCCCGATGATCGGCCGGCTCGGCGACGGCCTCGTCGTCGCCACCGGTCACGGGAGCGAGGGCGTCATCAACGGCGCGGGGACGGCCGAGTTGGTGGCGTCGGTCGTGCTCGGCGAACGGCCGCCGTTCGATGCGTCGCCCCTCGACCCGCTCCGATTCGCTTGAGAGTCGGCTCAGCGAGCGAGCCGGCCGGCCTCGTCGAGGAGCGTCAGCGTCCGGTCGAGCGGCAGCGCGTGCAGGGTGTGTCCGTCCCGTCCCGTCGTCGTTCGGGCGGCGATCAGGGCGTTCACCACGGCTTCCTCGGTCGCTTCCACCGTCGCGCGGAAGAGCGCCGAGAGCACCGTTCCCGCCTGGGGACCGTCGGCGATCGCGGCCGGCGCGAACGCCTTGCCGTCGCGCGGGATGCGAGCGGCGGTCGAGAAGGCGAGCAACTGCTCGCCGCGTGTTCGAGGCGTGGGAACCGCCGCGCGCGAGACCCATGCCGGCGCGCTCGGCGACCCGCCGGAGCTGGTGCGGCAGCAAGGGCAGGTCGGTCGCGACGACGACGATGCACGAGCCCTCGTGGTGGTCCTCGGGCATGCGATCGGTGAGCCGTTCGCCGACACGGACGCCATCGATCAGCAGGTCCTCGCGGTCGCCGTGGTTAGTCATCACCAACACGCCAACGGCGGATCCGCCGTGATCGGCGTCGATGATCCTCGACGCGGAGCCGATCCCGCCCTTGAAGTCGAAGCACTGCATCCCGGTGCCGGATCCGACGCATCCTTCTTCGACGGGATCGGACGTGACCGCGTCGAGCGCGGCCCACACGTCGTCGTCATCGATCGGGTCGGCGAGCACGTTCGAGAGCCACGAGTCGTCGCACTCGGTCACGCACGGCATCACCGACTCGCCGGCGTCGCCATCGTGCCGCGCGATCCAGCGCACCGTGGCGTCGTAGGCCTTGCCGATCAGGAGCGACGACGTGAGGACGATCGGGGACTCGAGGATGCCCCACTCCCGGATCGCGTTGATCCCGATCAGCTCGCCGTACCCGTTGAGGATGTGCGTGGCCGCGTACACGGGCTCGGTCCACGGGAAGCCTTCGTGCGGCATGATCGCGGTCACCCCGGTGCGCACCGCCTTCGGATCCCCGTCGTCGCCAGCGATGACGGTCCGGTGACCGACGCGGACGCCCGCGACGTCGGTGATCGTGTTGGACGGTCCCGGCGCGCCCCGACCGATCGTGATGCCCAGGTCGCGGGCACGACGGTTCGACATGGCCCGCTACCATACCGGCCGTGGGGATCCTCGGCCTCGGTGTCTCGTTCCGCCGTGCGCCCGTCGAGCTGCTCGAGCGGCTGGCGTTCGACGACGCTGACCTGACGAAGGCCTACCGCCACGCGCAGGACCTCGACGGGCTCGACGAGGTCGTGATCCTGTCGACCTGCAACCGCGTCGAGGCGTACGGCAACGTCCCGAGCTATCACTCCGGCTTCTTGGCGCTGAAGCGCGTGTTGATCGAGACGCGTGGCATCGAACCCGACGAACTGACCGACCCCTTGTACGCGCATTGGGAACGTGACGCCACCGATCACCTGTTCTCGGTCGCCGCAGGCCTGGACTCGATGGTCCTCGGCGAGACGCAGATCCAGCGCCAGGTGCGAGATGCGCTCCGCCGTGCCGAGGCCGAGGGCGCGGCCGGTTCCACCCTCGCCACGGTGTTCCACGCGGCGGTGCGCGCGGGCCGTCGGGTGCGGCACGAGACGGCGCTCGGCGCGGCGCCGGACGCCTACGTCGCGATCGGGGCGGACCTCGCGGACGAGGCGCTGGGCGGGATCGCGGGACGGAAGACCGTCGTGATCGGGGCGGGCGGGATGGCCGAGCTCGCCGTCCACCACCTCCGGGGTCGAGGCGCGGGTCCTCTGCGGGTGCTCAACCGTTCGGTCGAGCGGGCACGAGCCCTGGCCGAGCGAACGGACGCCGACCACGGCGGGCTGGATGCGCTGCCCGACGCGTTGGAAGACGCGGACCTGATCGTCTCGGCGACCGGCGCGGCCGGCCACGTGATCGCTCGGGACGACCTGGCGAGGGCGACGGCCGGCCGTGCCGGTCGGCCGCTCGTGATCCTGGATCTGGCCGTGCCCCGCGACGTGGGGCCGGAGGTCGCCGATCTCGACGGGGTCGGGGTGATCGACGTCCTCACGCTCCGCACGCGCATCGGCGACCACTCGCCGCAGACCGCCGAGGAGATCGGGCGTGCCCACGCGATCGTCGACGACGAGGTCCGTCGGTGGGTGACCCGCCGGCGTGGCGACGAGCTCGCGCCCGTGATCCGGGCGCTCCGCGAGCGCGGCGACCGCGTGGTTCGCGCGGAGCTCGATCGCTGGGCATCGCGACTCGCCGAGCTCACCCCTGACCAGCGGGATGCGGTCGAAGCGCTGGCGCGCGGCGTATCGGCCAAGCTCCTGCACGATCCGATCGTCGCGATGAAGGAGCGGAACGAACCCGGCTCCGACCGCGAGCACGCGAAGCTGCTGGCCGAGCTCTTCGGGCTCGACCCCGACGACCAACGGTGACCGCTCTTCGGATCGGGACTCGAAGATCGGATCTCGCGCTCGCCCAAGCGGGTCGGGTCCGTCTCCTGCTCCGAGCGAACGGCCTCGACGCCCAGATCGTGCCGATGACGACCGCCGGAGACGAGGGCGAGGCCGTCGACGTGACGACGTCGCCCGCGGGGATCAAGGGGATGTTCATCGACACGATCGTCTCCGCGCTCCGTGACGGTGCGATCGACCTCGCGGTGCATTCGGCCAAGGACCTGCCCGCCGAGGAAGAAGACGACGTGGTGATCGGGGCCGTCCCCGAGCGTGGCGACCCTCGCGATGTGCTCGTCCTGCGCGGTGAACGGCCGCTGGGAGCCGGGATGTGGGTGGGAACGTCATCGGTCCGCCGGCGGGCGCAGCTCCTGGCAGCCCATCCGGGTGTGGAGGTGGCCCACCTCCGCGGCAACGTCCCCACGCGGCTGCGGAAGCTCGACGCCGGCGACGTCGACGCCGTGATCCTCGCCGCCGCCGGACTCGACCGGCTCGGCATCCGTCGCGAGCACGCGCATCCTCTCGGGGTCGGCGAGATGCTGCCGGCTCCCGGCCAGGGGTGCCTGGCCGTGCAATGCCGGGCGGCCGACCGGAAGCTGCGCGCCGCGCTCACGTTGCTCGAGCACCACGCGTCGGGCGTGGCCCTCGAGACCGAACGAGCGCTCGTGCGCCGCCTCGGCGGCGGCTGCGACCTCCCGCTCGGTGCGATCGCCGCCGTCCGGGGCGACACGGTCCGCCTGGCAGCGATCGTCGCCTCGCCCGACGGATCCGAGCTCCTGCGCGCCGCGGCCGACGCGTCGCTCCCCGAACGGGCGGCCACGCTGGTCGCGGATGCGCTCCTCGGCCAAGGCGCGGACAGGATCCTCGCGTCGGTGCAGGGCGCGTGAGCCGCTCACCGCTCGCGGGCAAGACCGTCCTGGTCACGAGGCCCGCTGAGCGGAGCGGCCGATTGGTCAAGCTCCTTGACCAAAAGGGGGCCCGAGCGATCGTCGCCCCGACGATCGCGTTGCGTCCCGTTCGCAGCGCGGCCCTGACGGCCGCGCTGCGGGACCTCGCCGGTGGCCGCTACGCGTGGCTCGTCCTCACCTCGCCGGCAACGATCGCGACCTTGGCCGAGCGGCTCGCCGGACCGCGTGAGGTGCGGGCGTCGGTCGCGGCCGTCGGCGACGGAACGGCCGAAGCGTTCCGTCGCTGGACACGACGCGACGCCGACCTGCGACCACGGACCTTCACGGTCGCGGCCCTCGCCCGCGCGTTCCCGCGCGGCGAGGGCCGCGTCCTGTGCCCGCGCGCCGACATCGCGCCCGACGGATTGGAAGGTGCGCTCGCGGCGAAAGGGTGGAAGGCCGAGCGCGTCGACGCCTATCGCACGGTCTTCCCACGCAAGCTGCCGAGCGAGGCCACGCACGCCCTCGCGGAAGGCGAGGTCGACGCCATAACCTTCACGAGCGCCTCGACCGTCCGGGGATTCGTCGGCGCGCTCGGACGAGTACGCGGGCTTCCGAAGATCGTCTGCATCGGCCCCGTGACCGCTGCCGAGGCACGGGCCCATGGGCTCCCGGTGCATGCCGTCGCCGACCCGCACACGACCGACGGTCTCGCCAACGCCCTGGAGCGGGTCTTCGCCGCTCGGCGGCCCGGCCCAAGGCCCCCGAGGCGGTAGCGGTTCGGGCACTCCTCGGGCCGACGAGCCCGGAACCTACGCGATACGGATCTTGGCCGCGACCGTGTCCGACCGAGTTGATTCGTTCGAGGATGCACCGGTCACGGGGATCGTGACGACCCTCCCGATGGTCGCCTTCGACGTGATCGACACCACCATCTTGATCGTGGTCGATGCGCCCACGGCGAGCTCCTCCGGATGTCCGATGAAGGACCACTCGAAGGCCGGGATCGGCACTCCGTGGTCGAAGAACTTCAGGCTGACGCCTTGCAGGCGGAATCCGCCGCTCCGGACCCGGATAGTGTCGGTCGCGTTGCCGTCGTTCTGGATCGTGATCGCGAACGTCACGGAATGCCCTCTGGCGACCTTCCTCGGGATCGTCTGGTGATAGCCCGTCTGGTTGTAGATGCCGTCACCGACGAACACGCCGCGGTTCCCTATGAGGAGATCGGGCCGGCCGCGGACGGCCGTCGCCTTGGTGCCGTACCGCACGACGGCGATGTCACTGCCGGTCGTGTCGTCGAAGTTGCTGCCGGCCACGACGATCTTCCCGCCCGGCGCGATGGCCACGCCCGTGGGCGTGGTGCTCGACCCGCCGAACGGATCGGTGCTGAACGCCGTGAAGACGGTGCCATCGCCGCCGAACGTGGGGTCCAGCGCGCCCGTGCTCGTGTAGCGCGCGGTCACGATCCCGTCGGCCCCGTCGGACGTATCCCCCGCGCCCTCGCCGACGGCGACGATCCTCTCATCGGGTTGGAGCGTGCCCGCGCTGAAGCCGTAGCCGAATCCGCCGAGCTCCGTCTGGACGATACCGCCCGTGCCGAACCCGGTGTTGAGCGTACCGTCGGTGTTGTAGCCGACGAGGAGCCCGTACTCGTAGCCGGATGAGCCGATCGCAACGATCGACCCATCGGACATGAGGGCCACGTCGGACGCGGTGTCCGGTCCGGCGGTCGCGTCGGTCTTCACGATGCCGTCGCCGCTGAACGTCGTATCGAGACTTCCGGCGGGGTCGAAGCGGAGCACGGCCACGTTCTCATTGCCCGTGATGCTGAGCGACGCGCCCGCCACGACGATCGCGCCGTCGGGCTGGACGCCGATGCCGCTCGCGATGCCGCCGAACCCGATCTTCGTCGTGGTGATCCCGTCCCCACCACCGAACGACGCATCGGGCACCCCGCCGGAGTCGAATCGAGCGAGCAGGATATCGCCGCCGAAGAACCCTGAGAAGTTGCCCATCCCCGTTGCGACGATGGAACCGTCGGCCTCGATGGCGACGCCCAGGAACACGGCTCCTGTCCCCACCGAGATCGTCGCGATGCCGTCTCCGCCGCCGAACGTGTTGTCTGGTGTCCCATCCGGGTCGTAGCGGAAGAGCGCGGCGCTCACACCATCGTCCGTGAACCCGCCGACCACGATCCGCCCGTCATCTTGGATCGCGATCGCGAAGGCGGCGTCGTCCCCTGAGACGTCGGTGATCACGATGCCGTCGCCACCGAAGGTGGGATCGAGCGTGCCATCCGCGTTGTACCGAACGAGTGCGATGTCGGTTCCGCCGTGCGTGGTGCCTGCGACGACGATCTTGTGGTCGGCCTGGACGGCGACGGCTTCGCCCGTGTCATCCCCGGCGACGTTCGTCAGGACCTTGCCGTCGTCGCTGAACGTCCGATCCAGGTAGCCGGTCGAGGCGGCCGCCGCGGCGGGCGGGACGAACGTCAAGACCGTCGCGAGCGCGAGCGCGCCGACGGCGATGGTCCGGAACGGGGTTTTCATCAGGAAGCAACTCCCTCGTGATGCCGGCGCCCGACGGCGAGGCTGCGAAACCGACCGGCGCCGGAGTGTAGCCCGGCAAAGGTTGCTTGTCGACGCCACCGCCCCCGGCGGATCGCTGCAGGTACGCTTCCGGCGATGAGCTTCCCCGAGCATCGCGCGCGTCGCCTCCGGCGCACCCCGGCTCTCCGAGAGCTCGTCCGCGAGACCGAGGTCCGTCCGGCCGATCTCATCGCGCCGCTGTTCGTCAAGGAAGGGCTCGAGGATCCCGCACCGATCTCGTCGATGCCCGGCCTCGTCCAGCACACGATCGAGTCCCTCCGCAAGGAAGCCGCCGAGATCCGCCAACGCGGCGTGGTCGCGTTCGTCCTGTTCGGGATCCCGTCGCGCAAGGACGCGGAGGGATCGGAGGCATGGAACCCCGACGGCATCGCGCAACGAGCGGTCTCGGCCCTTCGCGCCGACCTCGGCGACGACGCCGTCGTGATCGCGGACCTCTGCCTCGACGAGTACACCGACCACGGACACTGCGGTGTCCTGAACGAGCGCAATGAGGTCGACAACGACCAGACGCTCGAACGGTACCGGTGGATCGCGAAGGCGCAGGCCGAAGCCGGGGCGCACGTCGTCGCGCCCAGCGGGATGATGGACGGCCAGGTCGCGGCGATCCGGGGAGCACTGGATCACGCAGGTCATACGGAGGTCGCGATCCTGGCGTACGCGGCGAAGTTCGCGTCGGCGTTCTACGGACCCTTCCGCGAGGCCGCCGAGGGTGCCCCGCGCTTCGGCGATCGGACCGGTTACCAGGAAGATCCCGCGAACGGCGACGAGGCGCTCCGCGAGATCCGCGCCGACGTCGACGAGGGCGCCGACATCGTGATGGTGAAGCCGGCGCTCCCGTACCTCGACATCGTCCGCGCGGCGAAGGACACGACGCGGATCCCGGTCGCCGCCTACAACGTGAGCGGCGAGTACGCCATGCTCAAGGCCGCGGCGCAGAACGGCTGGCTCGACGAGCGTCGCGCCGTGATCGAGGTGCTGACGTCGATCCGTCGCGCGGGGGCCGACATGATCCTCACGTATCACGCCAAAGACGCGGCCGACTGGCTGCGCTGATCCGGCTCGCCGCCGGCACGAGCCGGCTCGTGTCACACGGCGAACGGTTGGTACCCGGGTGGTCGGGGCGGGCTGCCCTCTGCCTCCTCCCAGCGCTCGGCGATCCACACGAGGAGATCGTCGCGGAACCGAGGCGCGGTGACCTGCAACCCGGATCGGACGCCGCTCGGGAAGGCGCCGGCGGGCAGGGAGAGCGCGGGGTGCCCGGTGATGTTCTGCAACGACGTCACGTACAGCGTGGGATCGGAGCCGCGGCCGTCGGGCGGCCCCTCCGCGGCGATCGCGTCGGCGGCCATCACGGGTGAGAGGACGACGCCGTCCGCGCCGAGGAGCTCGTCCAGCGCTCGGATGTACTCGAACCGGTGCCGCCGAGCGGCGAGGTACTCCTCGGTGCGCACACGGGACCCGATCTCGAGGAACGAACGCGCGGACGCGGTGAGCTCGTCGGCATGCTCCTCGATCCAGGAGCTCCCGAACAGGTGCGCGTGCTCGGCCGCGCAGACGGTCACCCACTCCTGCTCGAGCGCGCGGTCGCCGAAGAGCTCGCGTGGATCGATCACCCGCGGAACGGCGTCGAAGACCTCCGCGAACCGGGCGAGCGCAGCCCGGAACGGCTCCGCGGCCTCCGGAGGGAGCGGTCCCATGTCCTCCCACCGCTCGAGCGAGAAGACCGACCCGAGGCTCGGCGCGTCCGATCGGCTCCGGACGGCGTGCGTGGTCGGGTCGCCGGGCGTCGGACCCGCGAGGACGTCCAGCAACAGGCGGAGATCCCCGGCCCGAGCCGCGAGCGGCCCGTCGGTGGAGTAGTCGATCCAATCCGGGATCGGGTCGCGACCGATCACGCCGTTCGTCGGCTTCAGCCCGAAGAGCCCGCAGTAGGAGGCGGGGATCCGGATGGATCCCCCGCCGTCGGTGGCGGTCGCGATCGCGGCCATCCCGGCCGCGATCGCGACCGCCGACCCGCCCGAGGAACCACCGGGGGTCCGCTCACGGTTCCACGGGTTCCGCGTGGGACCGAACAACAGGTTCGAGGTGAACCCCTCCGCGGCGAACTCGGGCAGATTGGTCTTCCCGACCACGACGGCGCCGGCGGCGCGGAGCCGTGCGACGACGAGCGCGTCGCTCCGCGCCGCCGGCGCCGTCGCGAACGCCTGCGATCCGAACGTCGTCCGCATCCCCGCGACATCCGTCATGTCCTTCACGAGGAGCGGCAGGCCGGCGAGCGCCCCGGCCTCGGCACCGTTCGCGATCGCGGCGTCCAACCCGCGTGCGTCCTCGAGCGCGTGCTCGGCGCGGAGCCCGACGACCGCCCCGAGATCGGGGTCGAGGGCATCGATCCGGCGCAGGGACTCGGTGACGAGCTCGTGCGCGCTCGTGCGACGCTCGCGAACGGCCGCGGCGAGCTCACGCAGCGTCGTCCCCCGTTCGTCGGCCATCCCAGGGACCTCCGTCAGCCGGGACCGGACGCGTTCGTTTCGGCGAACCAGCGAGGCGAGCGGCGCCGGTACAAGCCGTACGCGATCGGGCCCGCCGCGATCGGGAGCCAGTACGACACCAGCCGATACGCGAGGGTCGCGAGGGTGGCTTGTGCGGCGGGGACCCCGGCGAGCACCAGCGTCGCGGCGAGACCCGCCTCCACGAACCCCAGACCGCCGGGGGTGATCGGGACGAGCCCGAGGACGACCCCCGAGACGTAGGCGAGCAGCACGAGGGACGCCTTCGGACGGGCGCCGGCGGCGACCAATGCCGCGAGCAACGCGAGGTAGTCGAACAGCACGTTCCCGGCCGAACGGAGGATGGCCTGTCCCCACCGCTCCCCGAGCGTCGCCCGGACCATGTCGCGCTCGCGCGTGAGTCGCTCGTCGAAGCCCGTGAGCGGCGGACGCCTCCGCAGCACGGCGTTGCGCAGCCGCTGGAAGACGCGGGCGGCCCACTCGATCGGCCGGTCGGCCAGCAAGAGGGCGGCGCCTCCGGCGACCAGCAGGACGAAGGCCCCGACCCCGAGCCATGCCGCTCGGGCGAGCCCTCGGTTGACCGCGACGCCACCGAGGATCGCCGGCACCGACAGGATCGGCAGCGCGAAGACGGTGGCGACGTTGATCAGCGAGACGGCGGTGAGCCCCGTCGCGATGTGGGTCGGATCCATCCCCCCGCCGACCAGCAGTCGGTACTGCGTGGCGGCGCCGACCGCGTTCCCGCCCGGGAGGACCCTGCTGATCGAGTTCCCGGCGAGCTGCGACGTACCGATCAGGAAGTACCGCCGCGATCGCAGGCAGAGGCCGATCAGGGTCCAGATCGAGAGGAAGCTCGCGACCTCCAGGGCCGCCATCACGAGGAACCACACGGGGTTGACGTGGCGCAGTTCCGCGAACGAGCCGAAGACCGCGACCAGGGACGGCCACACGATATAGAAGCCGATCAGGGCGACGACCAGCGCGGCGATCCGACCGGGCGAGACCACACGCGGCCTGGCCGGTACGCTCCGGGTCTGGGCCGGGTCGGTCACGTGGCCAGCGTCCCTTCCCGGACGCTCCGGCGTCAACGGCACCGCTTCCGTAGCATCGGGCCGTGACGAGATCCGAGGAGCTCTTCGTTCGCGCGGGAACGGTGATCCCTGGTGGCGTCAACTCTCCCGTTCGGGCGTTCGGCGCGGTCGGGGGCACCCCGCGGTTCCTCGACCGTGGCGAAGGCGCGTACGTGATCGACGTCGACGGGAGGCGGTACGTCGACCTCGTCGGCTCGTGGGGGGCGCTGCTGTTCGGCCACGCCCACCCCGAGATCGTCGCGGCGGCAAGTGCGGCGGCGGCCAAGGGCACGACCTTCGGAGCGCCCACCGAAGGCGAGGTCGAGCTCGCGGGGCGGATCGTGGACGCGCTCCCGGGGATCGACCTCGTCCGGCTCGTTTCGAGCGGGACCGAAGCCACGATGTCCGCTGTGCGCGTCGCGCGCGCCGCGACTGGACGCGATCGGATCGTGAAGTTCGACGGCTGCTATCACGGCCACGCCGACGCCTTCCTCGCCGACGGCGGCGGCAGCGGTCTCGCGACGTTCGGTATCCCCCGCTCTCTCGGGGTGACCGAGGGCTCGGCGAAGGACACGCTCACGGCACCGTACAACGACCTGCACGCTCTGGACCGCCTGCTCGACGACGTCGGCGACGGGCTCGCGGCCATGATCGTCGAACCCGTCGCCGCCAACATGGGGGTGGTCCCACCCAGACAGAGATTCCTCGAGGGCCTCCGAGCTCGGTGCGCGGAACGAGGGAGCGTCCTCATCTTCGACGAGGTGATCACGGGGTTCCGCATCGGCTACGGCGGGGCACAGACCCGCTGGAACGTCACCCCGGACCTGACGACGCTCGGCAAGGTGATGGGGGGCGGGTTCCCATGCGCGGCCTTCGGCGGCAGACGGGACCTGATGGAGCGACTCGCGCCGACCGGGCCCGTCTATCAGGCCGGGACACTCAGCGGGAACCCCGTCGCGGTCGCGGCGGGCATCGCGACGCTCGATCTCGCGCGTCGCTTCGATCCTTATCCGGGACTCGAACGCACGGCCGAGACGTTGGCGACGGGGCTCGCCGCCGCGTTCGCACCCAGACCGTTCCCCGTCAGCATCGGCCGGGCGGGTTCGCTCCTCAGCGTGTTCTTCGCCGAGGGACCCGTGCGGAACTTCGCCGAGGCGAAGGCTGCGGATCACGATCGGTACGCCCGGTTCTTCCACCACATGCTCGACCGTGGCGTCGCCCTGCCGCCTTCGGGGTACGAGCTGTGGACCCTCGGGACCGAGCACGGCCCCGACGAGGTCGGGGCCGTGCTCGAAGCCGCCGGGTCGTTCCAGGGTTAGACGCAGCGGGGCGTGATGCCGAGCCGGCCGCTCACGCGGCCGGCTCGGGAAGAAGGTCCTCGTCGCCGGTGCCGATGTCGAGCACCGTCACGACTGCGTCGGACTCTCGATCGACCTGCGGCGGGGTCCAGTCGGGATCGTGGTCGGTGATGCCGAACAGCTCCCACTGACGCATGACGTACGGCCTCCTCGCACCATGGAACGGAAGAGATATCGGCATCCGACGCCGGCCGTGCGTATCGGCCCTCCGGTCCGTTCTGCCGCCGAACGGTGCAGCCGAACGGGGTAGGCTCGCGGGCCGATGCCGCCGACCCCGCAGGATGACCCGCCGGACGGGGCTCTCGAGCACTCCGCGCCGTACGCGGCGTTCGTCGCCGGCGCCCGCGCTCGGTTCGGGGACGAGGCGGACCCGTGGCTCGATGCGCTTCCGGACCTCCTCCGCGACGTCCGCGCGCGGTGGGCCCTCGAGCTCGACGATCCCGGGACCTCGGACGGGATGCGCTATCGCATCGACGCGACGAGAGCCGGCGAGCCCGCCACGATCGAGGTGGCGTACCCCGACGGTTGGTGGCCCGAGACGACCCACGCGTTGGAGACGTGGGACGGCGATGCGACGCTGCGACTGCTCGAGCACGATCCGCGCGGTGTTCGCTTGCTCGAGCGACCCGAGCCCGGCAGCGCGCTCCGCTCCGAACCCGACGAGCGGGCGTCCCTGCAGGAGGCCGTGAACGTGTGCGGTCGGCTGTGGGTCCCGGATCCGGACGGGATCACGTCGGTGGCCTCCGAGGTCCGCGGGTGGGCGTCCACGTTGGAGACGCGGCACATCAGGGTCGGCCGGCCGTTCGAGCGGGAGTTCGTGCGGAGCGCGGTGGATCTGTTCGGGACGCTCGGACCGACCCAAGGGGAGCGGGTCCTGCTCCACGGGGACCTTCACCTCAACTCTCTGGTGCTCGCGAACGGCAGGCGCGTCGCGCTCGACCCGCAGCCGCTCGTCGGGGAACCGGCCTTCGACGCGGCGTCCCTCCTACGGGACACTCCGGAGGAACTGATCGTGGACGTCGACGGCGGACGCGAGCGGGTTCGGCTGCGGTTCGAGGTCTTGACCGAGCGCCTGGGGTGCAACCCGGCCCGGATCCGGGGATGGGCCTTCGCGACCTCGATCGATCACGCGGTCTGGTGCTGCGAGCAGGGCGACCAAGCGCTCGGTGCCACCGTCGTCGAGGTGGCGCGGATGATCCGGGCCCTCGACGTCGAACCCCGTCGGGCGCAGTAACACCGCGCAGCGTGGGGCACACTATAGGGGCGATGGAACGAGAAGATCGAACGGAGGTTCCCGTGTCTACCGAAACCGCGACCTTCGGCGCCGGATGCTTCTGGGGCGTCGAATGGGTCTACAACCGTGTCCCGGGCGTCCTCCAGGTGGTATCCGGCTACAGCGGAGGCACCGTGGAGAACCCCTCCTACCGCCAGGTGTGCACCGGCCGAACGGGGCACGCCGAGGTCGTCCAGCTCGTCTTCGACCCCGACGTGGTCACCTACGACCAGCTCCTCGAGGTCTTCTGGGCGATGCATGACCCGACGCAGATGGACCGACAGGGCCCCGACGTCGGGACGCAGTACCGGAGCGTGATCCTCGCGCACTCGCCCGAGCAGCGGGTGGCCGCAGAGCGGTCCAGGAGCGAAGCGCAGATGCGGTTCGATCGCCCGATCGCGACCGAGATCGGCGACTTCGTCGCCTTCTATCCGGCCGAGGACTACCACCAGCGCTACTACGAGCGGACCGGGCACGAGCCGTACTGCCACGTCCTGCCCGCCGGGCTCCTCGAGCAGCTCGGCTTGGTCGGTCAGCCCCGGTAACCGACCACCTTGTGCGAGCTGTCGCACAGGGGTTGGCAGCGGGACTCGCCGCAGCGGCAGAGGGAGACCCGGTCGCGCGGCGGCAGCTCCCGCTCGTCGTACGTGATCGCGGCGTTGCCGGCGACCCGGACCGGCCCGTCCGGCTTCAGCGCGAGCGCCGGCGGCCCGGCCGGGTCCGGCACATCCCACCGGTAGGGCGCCGGCTCTGGCCCGGTCGCCGGCTGCTCGTCGAAGCAGCCGTACGGCGCGGGGCGGTCGCAGAGCGGCATCGAGGAAGACGTCCCGCACCGGCAGATCGCGTAACGCTCACCGGCCTGTTCGATCCGCTCGACCCGCCAGACGTCGCCGTCGTGCTCGAGTCGCCCGAGCGGAAACCCGTCGACGAGCATCGGCCCGCCTCGGACGATCGAGATCCTCGGTCCACGCATCCGGCGAACCGTAGCAGCGCCACGTCGATCCGCCGTCGGCCGAGCCGCTAGTCTCCCGATCATGCTCGCGTGCGACCGATGCGGACGCAGCAACGACGACGACGCCCATTTCTGCCAGGCCTGCGGAGCATCGCTCCGGGTCGAGACGCCGCAGCAAGAGCGCAAGCTGATCTCCGTGCCGTTCGTCGACATCGTCGGTTCGACCGCGCGGGCCGATCGAGCCGACCCGGAGGACATCCGGGACCGATTGGAGCTGTTCTACGACTCGTTCCGCATCCAGACCGAGCGGTTCGGCGGGACGGTCGAGAAGTTCATCGGCGATGCGGGCGTGGCCGTCTTCGGGGCGCCGCTGGCGCACGGGGACGACGCGGAGCGGGCGGTCCGGTGCGGGCTGGCGACGCTGGCGGCCGTCGCCGAACTGGACGGCGCGCGTCCGGGCCTCGATCTGCGGGTCCGAGGTTCGGTCTGCACGGGCGAAGCCGTCGTATCGCTCGGGACCGAGCACGAGCGCGGCGAAGCGCTGGCGACGGGCGATGTCCTGAACACCGCAGCACGTCTGCAGAGCGCTGCCGACCCGGGCGCGCTGCTCGTCGGTGAGGAGACCTACCGAGCCACCCGACGCACCATCCGGTACGCGCCGGTCGACCCGATCGTCGCTCGGGGCAAGCGCGAACCGGTGCCCGCCTGGGTCGCCATGGGTGAACGCGGCGAGGAGCGCCGGTGGATCGGGCCGTTCGTGGGTCGGGATCGGGAGCTGGACGTCCTCACCACGGTGTGGGCCAGCGCGGTGAGCCATAGCCGTCCCCAACTCGTCACGGTCCTCGGACCGCCGGGGATCGGGAAATCGCGGCTCCTGCAGGAGTTCCTCGAGGGCGTCGAGACCAACGGCGGCCGGGCGATCGCCGGCCGATCGCTCCCGTACGAGGAGCAGACGGGCTACCGGACCTCGGCCGAGCAGCTGAAGCGGGCCGGGGGCCTGCTCGAAACGGACCCGCCCGAGGTGGCGCGCGCGAAGCTGATGGGCCTCCTGACCCAGCTGCTGACCGAGATCGAGGCCGCGGAGATCGGGCGGTACCTCTCGTTGCTGCTCGGGCTCGGACTGGACGAGCCGTCCGAGGATCGGACCCCCCTGTTCTTCGCCGTTCGCCGGTTCGTCGAGGGGCTCGGGCTGCAGCGGCCCACCGTCATGGTGTTCGAGGATCTCCACTGGGCCGAGACCAGCCAGCTCGATCTCCTCGAGTACCTGAGCACCCACGTGCGCGACGTGCCGGTCGCGTTCGTCGCCCTCGCGCGGCCCGAGCTCCTCGACGCGCGCCCGACGTGGGGCGGCGGGCTTCGCGCGCAGACCACGATCCCGCTGGAGCCGCTCGACCCCGAGGACGCCGTCGCCGTCGCCGTCGGCACACTCGGGACGTCCCCGGAGCGGACGGCCACGATCCAACGGCTCGTCGAGGTCGCGGGCGGGAACCCGCTCTTCGTCGAGGAGCTCGCCGCCTCCGTTAAGGAAGGTGCGCATGATCCCGAGGCCTTGCCGAGCACGGTCCGCGAAGCGATCGCGTCGAGGATCGACATCCTCCCGGCGGCGGAACGGTCGGTCCTGCTCGATGCCTCCGTGATCGGGAAGACCTTCTGGCGCGGGGTGCTGAGCTCCATGACGGAGCCAGGGGCCCTCGATGAGGCGCTCGACGCCTTGGAGACGCGCGATCTGATCCGGCACGAGCCGGGGAGCCGGGTCGAGGGCGACCGCGAGTTCACCTTCAAGCACGTGCTCACCCGTGAGGTCGCGTACGGGACCCTGCCCCGCGCCGTGCGACGGGAGCGGCACGCGGCCGTCGCGACCTACCTGGAGCGAACGCTCGGCGACAACGTGCGCGACATCGCATGGTTCCTCGCGCACCAATGGCGGGGGGCAGGCGAGCATGGACGAGCAGCCACGTACCTGGTCACCGCCGCGGAACGCGCCAGATCCTCGTTCGCGAAGGACGAAGCGATCGCGCTGTACGACGAGGCGATCGAGCTGGCGGACGATCCGGCGATCGGCTCGCGGTTCCGGTTGGACCGTGCCCTCAGCCTGATCGAGCTCGCGGAGTTCGGCCCGGGGGCCGACGATCTCGACGCGATGCTCCCCGACCTCGACGGTCCCGACCTGATCGACGCGCTCATCGGCCGGGCCCGCGCCAGCATCTGGCTCGAACAGGTCGACGAAGGGTTCGCGGCCGCCGAGCGGGCCCGCGACCTGGCGGAAGCGGCGGGCGACCTCGAGAGGATCGCCCCGGCGATCGGCTACCTGACCGGTATGCACACGCTGCGCGGCGAGATCGACGAGTCGATCGCCCGTGGGGAGGAAGCGCTCCGACGCTGGGTCCCCGGGACTCGAGCCAGCGACTTCGCGACGGCGAACGAATTCCTCGCCGATGCCTATTACTGGACGGGCTCGTACGAGCGAGCCGAAGAGCTGGCCCGACGTGCCACCGAGGTCGGCGGTCAGACGCAGAACGTCGAGGCGCTCCTCCGCGGCGGTGGGTGGCAGGGCGTCTCTCTTGCCGCGATGGGACGCACCGAGGAAGCGCTCGAGGTGTTCGAGGGGCTCATCGAGACGGCCGAGAAGATCGGCCGGCCACGCTTCGCGTCGCCCTCGCTCAACTACTCGACCCTCGCGCTCCGAGACCTGTACCTGATCGACGACGCCCGGCGCAGGAACGAACAGGCGCTCGAGCTCGTTCGCCGAGAAGGTCAATGGGGGATGCCGGGGATGCAGGCCGAGATCGACCTGATGATCGCGGACCTGATGGAAGGAGAGTTCGGTCGCACGCAGCGCGAGTGGCCACGGGTGTGGGGCGAGGCGATCAACGGCGCGACCTGGCGCCCCTGGTTGGGTGGCTGCAGGCTCGCGTTCGTCCGGACCGAGCTCGTTCGACAGACCGAGGGCACGGACGAGACCATCGTCGCGGCGACCGACGCGCTGGGCCGCGCGCAACAGGCGCGGCGCCCGAAGTACGAGGCGGCGGCCAGCGAGGCGCTCGGCACCACCCTCGTGCGGATGGGCGACGCCTCCGGCGGGATCGCCCGTCTCGAGGACGCCGTTCGGCTCGCGGACCAGCTCGGCACCCCGACCGCACGATGGCAGTACCGAGCGGCGCTCGGCCGCGGGCGGTACTCGACGGGTGACGACGCCGGCGCCGAGACGGCGTTCCAGGAAGCGGCCGCGGTGATCCGGGACTGGACCGGCACCCTGAGCGCCGAGCACGCCGCCGGGTTCCTGGAGGCCGAGCCCGTGCGCGAGGTCCTCAAGGCCGCCGGGTCCCCTCCGGGCGGATGAACAGACTCCCGATCACGATCCGCGACGGAGCGGGCCCGCCGTACCTCCAACTGTTCGAACGGCTCCGCGCGCTGATCGAGCGCGGATCGCTCCTGCCCGGCGAACGCCTCCCCACCGTCCGCGCGCTCGCGGAACGGCTCGAGCTGGCGCCGAACACCGTCGCCCGCGCGTACCGGGCCCTCGAGGACGACGGCTGGATCGTCGGGCGCGGCCGGGCGGGGACGTTCGTCGGCGACACGCTGCCGGAGCGCCCGGCCGCGCCCGACGACGCCCTTGCGCGGGCGGCCGTCGCCTACGTCCGTCGTGCGGAACAGCTGGGCTTCGACCGGGCGGCCGCAGCCCGCGCCGTCCGTTCGGTCTGACGGTCCTTCCCCCGGGACCCCCGCGCTCCTATACTCCTCGAACACATGTTCGACGCCGCCGAGCTGAACCCCGAGCAACGGGCCGCGGCCACCCACGTCGGGGGACCACTGCTGATCGTGGCGGGCGCCGGCACCGGGAAGACGACCACGCTCGCGGCGCGGGTCGCCTGGCTCGTCGCCGAGCGCGCGATCCCGCCCGAGCGCGTCCTCCTGCTCACGTACAGCCGGCGCGCGGCGAGAGAACTGCTCGGCCGCGCGCAGCGGATGACCGGGCGCGCCGACGCCGGTCGCGTCTGGGGCGGAACGTTCCACGCGGTGGCGAACCGGCTGCTGCGGATCCACGGCCGCACGCTCGGGCTTTCCCCGGCGTTCACCGTCTTCGATCAGGCCGACGGAGCGGACGTGATGAACCTCCTTCGGGAGGAGCTGGGATTCGCGGCGCGCGGCCGTCGCTTCCCGCGCAAGGACACGCTCGCCTCGATCCATTCGCGCGTCGTCAACGCGGGTGTGAAGCTGGACGACGTCGTCCAACGCTGGTACCCGTGGTGCGTCGACGAGCTGGACGGGATCCGCGAGATCTTCCGTGCCTACGTCGAACGGAAACGGGCGCACCAGACGCTCGACTACGACGACCTCCTCCTGTTCTGGAAGGCGCTCGCGGAGTCGCCGGTCGCCGGGCCGCAGCTCGCGTCGATGTTCGACCACGTCCTCGTCGACGAGTACCAGGACACGAACGCGATCCAGGCCGATGTCCTCGAGGCGATGCGGCCGGTCGGGACCGAGCGTAACCTCACGGTCGTCGGCGACGACGCCCAGGCGATCTACGGGTTCCGCGCCGCGACCGTCCGCAACATCCTGGAGTTCCAGGACCGGTTCCCCGGCGCGACCGTCGTCAAGCTCGAACGGAACTACCGCTCGACCACCGCGATCCTCGAGCTGTCGAACGCCGTGATCTCGCTCGCGCCGGTGCGCCATGACAAGTCGCTCTGGACCGAGCGGACCGACGGTGAGCGCCCGGTCCTGCACTCGTGTCTGGACGACTCGGAGGAGGCGGATGCGGTCTGTCGTTCGGTCCTCGAGCACCGCGAACGGGGAGTGCCGCTCAAGGAGCAGGCGGTGCTGTTCCGAGCGGCGCACCATTCCGATCGTCTGGAGATCGAGCTCCTCAGCCGCAACATCCCGTTCGTGAAGTACGGCGGGTTGAAGTTCCTCGAAGCGGCGCACGTGAAAGACGCACTCGCGCTGCTGCGGGTCCTCGAGAACCCGATGGACGAGGTCGCCTGGTTCCGCGTGCTGCAGCTCCCCGACGGCATCGGGCCGACCGCCGCCAGGAAGGTGATGGACGACCTCGGTGTGGCGGGATCCGAGGACCCCTCCACCCCGTTGAGCCGCTTCCTCGAACAGCCCGTCGCGGTCCCGAAGGGCGCCGGCGAGGGGATCCGCGAGCTCCGGTCGGCCCTCGACGGATGTCGGGACGAAGCCTCGACGTCGCCCGCCACACAGCTGGAACGGCTTCGCTCCTACCTGGAGCCCGTCATCGCCCGCAGGTACGACGCGCCGGGTCCCAGGGCGGCCGACCTCGAACAGCTCTCGCTCCTCGCCCGCGGGTACGAGTCACGAGGCCGGTTCCTCGCCGAGCTCACGCTGGATCCACCCGCCTCGACCGCCGACCTCGCCGGGGCGCCGCTGCTGGATGAGGACTACCTGATCCTCTCCACGATCCACTCGGCGAAGGGCCTCGAGTGGGACGTCGTCCAGGTGATCCACGCGTCCGACGGCAACATCCCGAGCGACATGGCGACCGGTGACGACGAGGAGCTCGAAGAGGAGCGGCGCCTGCTCTACGTCGCGCTCACCCGGGCTCGGAACGCGCTGACGGTCTCGTTCCCCCAGCGCTACTACCGCCGGCAGAAGCCGCGCGACGACGTCCACATGTACGGGTCGGTGTCGCGGTTCCTCGAACCCGACGAGATGCGCGCGCACCTGGACGAGGACGGGCCCGCCCTCGACGTCCGAGACGACCACGTCGCCCCCGTCGCCGGCTCCGCCGGCGTCGACGCCTACCTCGCCGATCTCTTCAGGTAGGAGATCTCGGTCTCGGTCCCAAGGAACCGCCCGACGTCTCGCGCGTCCTCGTCGATGCGCCGACGGAGGGTGTGCTCCAGCGGTCCGAAGGGGCTCACCTCCAATCGCGAACGGTCACCGGAACGCTCCGAGCTCCACGTCCCCACGGCCCTGCCGTCGACGAGGACCACCGGGTGCAACCACCCTCCCCCGCGCTGGATCGACTTCCACGCCGATGCGGACGCGATGAGCTGCCGATCCTTCCACCCGAGGAGGTATTCGTCGAAGGCGGGCAGCAGCCTGACCACCTCGTGCGAAGGTTGCGGGGCCGCGCGCCGAAGCGCCCATCGAGGACCACTCGCCGTGGACACCTCGGTCAGACGAGCCTCGACGCTCCGCCAGGCACGTCGTGCATCGGCCGGGGCGACGCCCGACCACGTCGCGAGGTCCGCCGGGTCGGCAGGGGCGTGGGCGCGCAGATAGCGGACGACGAGCTCGCGGAACGCCGATTCCGGATCCATCGGCCGGCCCGGCCCGAGCCAGTCGCGGACGAGCACGAAACATCGTTCTCGTCCGCGGTCGGGCCCGTAGCAGATCGTGC
>WNGD01002535.1_pt1 | contig 23368 bp, 19 predicted proteins | sample 5400671 | NCBI WGS metagenome assembly WNGD01 (sample SAMN13153369, study PRJNA577476) | soil metagenome | isolation source: 40 cm soil or saprolite under grassland replicate 2 | place: USA:California | collected 2016-06-15
TACCGATGCTGTTCGTCGAGTTCCATGGCTCGCCGGCGGGGGTCGCCGAGCAGTCGGAGCGTTTCGGCGAAATCGCGGGCGATCTGGGCGGCGGCCCGTTCGAATGGGCGACCAAGCCCGAGGACCGCTCGCGCCTGTGGCAGGCGCGTCACGACGCCTATTGGGCGGGGCGGGGGTTGCGCCCCGGCGCGCAGGCGCTCGCCACCGATGTCTGCGTGCCGATCTCGCGGCTGGCGGAATGCGTCACCGCAACCCAGCGTGAGATCGCTGCGCTTGGCCTCGTGGCGCCGATCCTCGGCCATGTGGGCGACGGAAATTTCCATCTCACCTTGCTGGTGGACATGAGCGACCCGGCGGAGGTCGAGGCCGCGAAGACGTTGTGCGAGCGGCTGGTCGAGCGCGCACTCGCCATGGACGGCACGTGCACCGGCGAGCACGGCGTCGGGCAGGGCAAGATGAAATACCTCGCAGGCGAGCTGGGAAGCCCCGCGCTCGCGGCCATGGCCGCCATCAAGCGCGCGCTCGACCCGGACGACATCATGAATCCGGGGAAAATCGTGGCGATCGCATGAGCCGTTCGCCGCGCTTGCGATCCAGCCCCCGCCTCTAGGCAGCGCCGGCGAAAGCGGTCCGGTTTGCTCGAATTTCGCCCTAACTTATTGGCCGCCGACATAGATTTGCCGTCAACGCGCCCGATATTACCGCCCCGCTCGGGGCTCAAGGTTGCGGATCGGGGATCGCGGGCACGGCCGGCCGCCGTTATGATCCGGCCACATAAATCGTGCTCAACTCGTTGGTGATCAGGCTCTTTTCCGAGGCCTGGCACACCGCCCGGTGCGAAGGGCTTCGGCCGGACCTGGGGTGGAGACGGCGTGCAGACGACGCTGCTCGGTGTCGCGATTGCGATCATCCTGGCGCTGGTGACGGCGCTGGTGGGGCCCCTTTTCGTCGATTGGAGCAGCTATCGCGGGGAGTTCGAGACCAGAGCCAGCCGTCTGAGCGGGCTCGACTTCCGCGTCACCGGTGCGATCGACGCCCGCCTCCTTCCAACCCCGACGCTCATGCTGGAAGGCGTCGAGTTCGGCCGCCCGGAAGAGGGCAGCAAGGTGCGCGCGCGCCTGTTGCGCATCGAATTCGCGCTGGGCGCGTTGGCGCGCGGCGAATGGCGCATTGCCGATGCCCGCTTGGAAGGCCCCGAATTCTCGGCCGGGCTCGACGGCTCCGGCCGCCTGGCTTGGCCGGTCCCCAAACTCGGCTTCGATCTGGAATCGGTTTCGATCGCGCGGCTCCACATCCAGGACGGCCGCGCCAGTCTCGCCGACGCCGCAAGCGACGCCCATCTCGTGCTCGAGAAGCTCGAGTTCACGGGCGAGTTGCGCACGCTGGCGGGGCCGGTCAAAGGCGATGGCTCCTTCGTCGTCGCCGGCCAGCGTTATCCCTATCGCATCGCCACCAGCCGGATCGCCGAGGACAGCGGCGCCAAGGTGCGCTTCGCGGTCGATCCGATCGACCAGCCGCTGGCCGCCGAAGCCGACGTCTCGATCTGGATCGAGCGCGGCATACCGCGCTTTGAAGGCAGCGTTCAATTCGCGCGCGCAGTCGGCCGTGCGCCCGCGGGCGCCGAGTCGCTCATCATCGAACCGTGGCGTGTCACCAGCCGCATCAAGGGCGACAGCGCAGCGGCCGTATTGGAGCAGATCGAGTTCCAATACGGCCCGGATGACAGGGCAATCAAGCTCAGTGGCGGCGCCAATCTGACCCTCGGGCTCAAGCCAAAGGTCAGCGGAGTGCTGTCATCGGCCCAGATCGATCTCGACCGGGTGCTGGCGCTGCCCGAGGGGCGCCAACGCCCGCTCGCCGCTGTCAAGACGCTGGCCGAATCCGTGATCGCGGCGTCGCGGCTGCCCATTCCGGCAGCGCTGAGTATCAACGCCGAGAACGTCACGCTCGGCGGCGCAACGCTTATGCGCGTCGGCGCCGAGCTGAGCGCCTACGCCGATGGCGTGGACATCAAGAGTCTGGACCTGCGCGCGCCCGGCATGACCCAGATGCGCCTCAGCGGGCGCCTCGGCGCCACCTCGACGGGCGTGCAGTTCGTGGGATCGACCAAGGTCGAGGCCAACGATCCGCGCGCGCTCGTCGCCTGGCTGACCGAACGCAGCGATGAGCCGGCCGCGTCGTCCACCGGTCCGTTGCGCTTGGGCGGCGATGTGACCCTCGGCGGCGACGCCATCACGATCAAGGGACTCAAGGTCGAGTTCGATCGCATGACGGTTGCCGGACATTTGGCCTATGTCTGGGCGAGCGACGATCGGCCGGCGCGGCTCGACGTCGCGCTCACCGCGCCCGAAATCGATTTCGACCGCGTCCATGCCGTTGCCAAGGCCGTGCTCGGCGACTCGACCTTCGACTGGCCGCGCGAAGGCGCGCTCTCGCTCAAGATCGCCCGCGCGTTTGTCGCCGGCGTCGAGGCGAAGCAGACGGACGTCAACATGCGCGTCGATGCGAACGGATTCGAGATCGAACGGCTAGCCATCGGCGATTTCGGCGGAGCGGGGCTGGCGGTCAAAGGTCGCATCGATGGCAAGGCGCAATCGCCGCGCGGCGCCGTGATGCTCGACCTCGACGCGCGCGCCCTCGACGGCGTGGTGGCGCTGCTGGAGAAGATCGCGCCGCAGACAGCCGAGCAGCTGCGCCGCGCGGGCGGGCGTTTGACCCCGGCCACATTGCGCGCCTCGCTCTCCATCGATCCCGCGGCGGCGGGCAGCGCCAATGCGAAGCTCAGGATCGAGGGCCGCGCCGGCACGTTCCGCGTGGCGCTGCAAGGCGACGCTGGCACCGCCAGCGACGCCGTCAAGCTCGAAAATCTCGCGACGCTCGGCGCGGCCAAGGTGAACCTCGGCGGGCGCGTGGACGCCGATGACGGCGCGGCGCTGATCGAACTCATCGGGCTCGATCGTTTGGTCGCGGTCGACAAGCGGCCCGCGCGACTGGCCGTGGCGGCGAAAGGACCGCTCGACGGCGACCTCGTGGTCGACGGTCAGCTCACCGCCGGCGCGCTCAATATCGCGACCAAAGGCACCATCCGCGTTCCGGTTCGTGCGAGCCCGAGCGCCGAGCTCAATCTCAAGGTCACCAACGCAAACATCCGCTCACCGCGGCCGACAGCGGGGGGTCGCGTCGCCGAACTGCTGCCCGCGTCGGTGACCGCGCGGCTTGCTCTGAGCGAGGGCATGCTGCAGTTCAGCGAGGTGGCGGGAACGGTGGCGGGCGCGAGCGTTGGCGGGCGGCTTGCCCTCGGGATGCAGCAGCAGCCGATCACGGTCGACGGCGACATCGAGCTGGGCGCGGTCGATCTGCCGGCCGCGATCGCGCTTGCAATCGGGATCCCGGCGCAAGGCGCGGGCGCGGCCACCGGCGCGAGCGGCAGTGCACCAGGCCCTTGGCCGGCCGAGCCGTTCGAGCAGGGATTGAAGGCTCTTCGCGGTCAGATCGCGGTCAAATCGGCGCGCGTCGCCCTGACGCCCAAGCTTGCCGCGCGCGATGTCCGCGGTGTCGTCCGCGTCGGCGAGTCGGAACTGGCATTGGAGGGAATCGACGGCAGCATTGCCGGCGGCCGCGTGGCCGCTGACCTGACGTTCCTGCGCCGCGCCGACGGGCTCACTGCGCGCGGCCGCGTGCACCTCGCCGGCGCCAATGCCGCCGAACTGCTTCCGGGCGAAGGGGCGCTCTCCGGCGGGCTCACGCTCGACGTGACCGCCGAGGGAACGGGAATGAGCCCGGTTGCGCTTGTCGGTTCGCTTGCCGGCAGCGGCAGCTTCACGCTCGAAAACGCTCGGGCTGCGCGGCTCGATCCGGCGGCCTTCGACACCGTGATCCGCGCCGTCGATCAGGGCTTGCCGATCGACGCGATCAGGGTGCGAGACCGCATGGATGCCGCGCTCGCGAGCGGCGGCCTTGCCGTCAGCCTCGCGGAGGGCGCGATCGCCATCGATGCCGGCCAGGCGCGACTGAGCAATGCGGTCGTACGCGCCCAGCGCGGCGATCTCGCCGTGAGCGGAAGCGTCAACCTGACCGAAGCCGCCCTCGACGCGCGGCTCACCTTGTTCGGAACCGGCGGCGCGGGCGTTCCGGCCAACACCCGGCCGGAAATCGGCATTGCACTGAAGGGGCCGATCGACGCGCCCAAGCGCACCATCGACGTCGCTGCGCTCGCGAGCTGGCTCGCGCTGCGCGCGGTCGAGCAGCAGTCGAAGAAGCTGGACGTGCTCGAGGGCCGCGCGCCTGTGCCGCCGCCGGCTCCTGCGGCGGTCAACGCGCCAACGAGCGTGTCAAAACCCAAACCCGCGGCGCCGGCGGGCGAACGCGTGCAACCGCTGCCGCCGCCAATCGACATCCGTCCGGCGCCGACGCCGCGCGCGCCGCGGCCGCAGCCCGGGTCAGCCGCAACGCAAGGCGCGCCGACCCAAGCGCAGAAGCCGGCGCCCGCGCCCGCGCGGCCGCGCTCCCTGTCGGAAATATTGTTCGGTCACTAGTGTCCCGATTCCGAAGTTCGCAAACCTTGCGGCACACTCTCAAGCGAACTTCGGAATCAAAGGGACACTAGCAAGCTCATGACTCTAGTGTGGTTTTTTGGATTTGAAGTTCCTATACAAGCCTGCTGCACACTCGTAGGAACTTCAAATCCACCACACTAGCGCGTCGGAAAAACGCGCCGGAAACCGCTACGCGGTCGAGGCTGCGCGCGCGATGATGACGCCGCGCGTTCCGTCGCGACCCTCGTTATCGTCGGACAGCTGGTTGCGATAGAAATCGAGCACGAACAAGCGAATCGCCGACGACAGGTTGCCGTGTTGCCGCTCGGAATCGATCGCGGCGACGAGGTCCGACAAGGTCATGTCGCGCCCGGTGGCGATCTCCTTGAGCCCCTTCCAGAACGCATCCTCGAGGCTGACGCTGGTTTTGTGACCAGCGATGACAATGGAGCGTTTGACGACCGGAGATTTCATCGCTCGTGTCCCGTTTCGATCCGGTGGCGCTCGAGGTCGCGGCGGGCCTTGACGTCGCGCTTGGTTTCGAGTTTGCGCTCGGCTTGGCTGCGTCCATGCCGCAGTCGATTGGCAGATGCTGTTCGCTCAGCGAGCTGCCGCTCGGCCTGCTTGCGCGCCCTGCGAAGGTTAACGACGTCGCCCATCCTGCACTCGGTGAGCCGCTCCGGGGTGATGCAGGTCCCTCGCTTGTGGCTTCGGGGCCAAATACGCCCATAGCGTGGCGGCGGGCGCGCGCGTGAGTTCCCGCCGCCCAAGGCGCCCAAGTAAACGTCTCTCGCATTACAGCTTTAAAATCGGATTTTTGCCCTCAGTCGTGGCAGCCCATAGTGTTGGTCGTGTCATTTACGGACCATCTATAATATAGTCGTCCTTTTTGTATACTTTAATTACTCCAACCGCTGCAAATCGTTGACATATTTTCTTGAAGAAAGAAATGTCATTGCTGACGTTTTTGCCGGAAACATTTTGCACCAGCGTTCAAAAGGCGCGAAAATTCAGAGCAGCACGGTGACACGAGGGAAGCGCCACACCCCTCACAAAAGGTTTACCGACAACGGACGGACCCCCTCCACGCGTCCGCGCCATCTCGCCGACGCCCGCCTCACCGCGGCGCGAATCAAGTGGAACCGAGTCATCTTCTGCGGGCGCACCAAGCGGTGGAATTCCGCCGGCGAATAGCGAGTGGCTTATTCTTCGCCGCTTCACCACTCGCGGTCGTCTACTTCTTGCGAAAGCGGTCGAGCCGCACGACCTCACCGCCACCCGCGGGCTTGTCAGAGTCCGCGTCCGACCTCGTCTCCGCCGGTTCAGGATTGGCGGCGACGGGCACCGCCACGCTGGTCTGCGTCATGGCCTTGTGCTCCGCCGGCGGGCGCGCTGCGTCACGGTCCTTGCCCGCGGGAGCGCGCTCGCTCGCTTGCCCGGACTCTTGGGCTTCCTCTTGGGCTCCCTCTTGGGCTTCGGCGTCCGCCATTTCTTCGAACTGCAAACCAAACTGCACCGAAGGATCGAAGAAGCCTTTCACCGCCGCAAAGGGCACGGCCAACCGCTCCGGCACGCCGCCGAACGACACGCCGACCTCGAAGCCGCTCTCGGTCACCACGAGATCCCAGAACTGGTGCTGCAGGACGACGGTCATCTCTGTGGGATATTGCGCGAGCATGCGAGGCGACAGGCGCACGCCCTCGGCGCGCGTGTCGAAGGAAATATAGAAATGATGCTCGCCCGGCAGACCGTTCTTGGCGGTGTCCATGAGCACCCTGCGCACCATGCCGCGCAGGGCCTCCTGGGCCAAGATGTCGTAGCGGATGTGATCGACCGCCATCGCTGATCCGTTTCCCTGCGTGCACACCATCGGCGGCGTGATCCACGCAGCAAGCGCGCCGGACTCACCGCAGGAATGCTAGCGCGCGCCAGCCTGAGCGCGCCAGCCTTCGCTTTCACTTAAATATGGAAGTGGAGGCTTCTGTTGCCAGGTGCCTCCGAACCCCGCCTGAAGCTGCTAAGACCTCAGGACTTCAGATCGGTATTCCAAACCGCATTACGCGGCCTGGGCAACCGGAGCATAGTTGTCGTTGGCAACTATGAATTTGGCCCGATAACGGTGGAACCATGCCGAGCAAAAGCACGCCCTTTACGCCCTCGTCGATCCTATTTCGCCCCCGCTAGCAGGGAACAGTAATCAGGGGTCGATGATCAGAAGCTGTTTTCTTGTTGCGGACTCCTGATCACTGCTCCCTGGTGGAGGCGCCGGGTACTGCCCCCGGGTCCGATAGGTTTATTACGACGGCCGTTTATCGCCATAGCCGGCTCGCGCCGGCAGCTACGAATATAGGCGCAGAAGGTTGACGAAAAAAGAGCAAGGAACGACGGCTGCAAGGGGGGCGGGTTCGCCTTGGCCGCTACCCGCCCATCTGCAAGTTGGCAGCCGCGGCCAGGCAAATAGCGGCTTGCGGGAAAATCATTTGGTTGTGGGCTTGCATCCTAAAGCTGCGGATTTTTGCCGCGGCCGCGCTGCTCGGGCCTGCCGGCCCCGTTTGACGCTAAATTTGCCGCGGTTGCTTCCCGTGGCCCATTGGAATGTGCTACGGATTACGCTGTGCGAACCGAGTGGGAGGTTCGGCGCGCACAGCGCGGGGGGTGTCAGGGAGGGAACATGTCCGAGGGCGTATCACCGTCCCCCAGGGGGACGCGTCCGGGCTTTTTAGTCCATACGCACAATTTGATTGGCGGATTGATCGTTACGGTACTCGCTCTCTTGATGCTGGGGTACGCATTTTATGTACCGAACACGGTGATACCGCGATTGATGTTAGCTGGTTTGGCGTTGATCGGGATCGCCGCAGCCGTTGGTTTCCTGCCTGTCCATGGTCCGCGAGATTTTTATGGCGGCATCGCCCTCGTGATGCTGCCGACGCTGGCCTTGATCGCGTCCGCAGAATTACCCGGGCAGCGCGGTTTCGCCTTCGGCCCCGGCACGGCGCCGCGGCTATTCTCGTTTGTTCTTGCCGCCCTCGGCGCCGCCGTAGCGATCGGCGGTGTCTTTGCCGAAGGGCCGCCGATCGAAAAGTACAGAATACGCGGTCCGTCCCTCGTCATTATCGCTATTCTCAGTTTTGCCGCCATGATCCGGCCGCTCGGACTGGTCCCCGCAACATTTCTGGCGTTCATGATCTCGATCCTCGGATCAACGGAGATGCGGTGGATCGAAAGCACGATCGCCGCGGCGCTGATGACGTTGTTTTGCGTGTTGCTGTTCGTCTACCTGCTCAACCTGCCGTTCCAGCTTTGGCCGCGCTTCTACTGACTCCGGGGTGAGTAAGTCATGTCGGACCTCCTCGCAAACCTCTGGATGGGCTTCCAAGTCGCGGCCAATCCATTCAATATCCTGTTCTGCCTGCTCGGCGCGCTGGTTGGCACCTTGGTCGGCGTGCTACCTGGTGTCGGCTCGGTCGCCACCATCGCGATGCTGCTGCCGATCACCTTCGGCCTGCCCCCGGTCGGCGCGCTGATCATGCTCGCGGGCATCTACTACGGGGCGCAGTACGGCGGCTCGACCACCTCGGTGCTGGTCAACATCCCAGGTGAAGCCACCTCCGTCATCACCTGTCTCGACGGCCACCAAATGGCGCGGCAGGGCCGCGCCGGGCCCGCGCTCTCCATCGCCGCGATCGGTTCGTTCTTTGCCGGTTGCGTGGCGACGGTGCTGGTGGCGGCCCTCGGCGCGCCGCTGACCAGCCTCGCGCTGCTGTTCGGACCGGCCGAATATTTCTCGCTGATGGTGCTGGGCCTGATCTTCGCGGTGGTGCTGGCCAAGGGCTCGGTGCTCAAAGCGGTCGCCATGGTCCTCACCGGTCTGCTGCTCTCGATGGTCGGTTCGGATCTGGAGACCGGCGCCGGGCGCATGACCTTCGACATCCCGGAACTCGCCGACGGCATCGGGTTCGCCAACATCGCCATGGGCGTGTTCGGCTTCGCGGAGATCATCCGCAATCTCGAACTCCCCCCCGAGAGCCGCGACATCCTCAAGACCAAGATCACCAACCTGATGCCGACCCGTCAGGACCTGATCGATTCCTCCGGTGCGATCGCCCGCGGCACGATCATCGGCTCACTCGTGGGAATTCTCCCCGGGGGCGGCGCGGTGATCGCGTCGTTTGCGGCCTACACCTTCGAGAAGAAGCTATCCAAGCATCCGGAGCGCTTCGGCCGCGGCGCCATCCAAGGCGTGGCCGCGCCGGAGAGCGCCAACAACGCGGCGGCGCAAACCTCGTTCATTCCCCTGCTCACGCTCGGTATCCCGCCCAACGCGGTGATGGCGCTCATGGTCGGCGCCATGACCATCCACGGCATCGTGCCGGGTCCGCAGGTCATGACCAAGCAGCCGGAGTTGTTCTGGGGCATGATCGCGTCGATGTGGCTCGGCAATCTGATGCTGGTCGTCATCAACCTGCCGCTGGTCGGCATCTGGGTCAGCCTGCTGCGCGTGCCGTATCGGCTGCTCTATCCGTCCATCATCGTGTTCTGCTGCATCGGCATCTATTCGATCAACAACTCGCCGACCGACGTGTCGATTGCGGCGATCTTCGGTGTGATCGGATATTGGTTGGTCAAGCATGACTTCGAGCCCGCCCCCTTGCTGCTCGGCTTCGTGCTGGGGCCGCTGATGGAGGAAAATCTCCGCCGCGCCATGCTGATCGCGCGCGGCGACGTGACGGTGTTCTTCACCCGTCCGATCTCGGCGGTCCTGCTGAGCACGGCCATCATTCTGCTGATCATCGCCGCGCTACCCAAGATCCGCCGACGCCGCGACGAAGTCTTCGTCGAATAGGAGGGGCAGCGGCGACCGACCGGCTGCGACAAGTTATCGCCGCGCGCGGGCAGCAATGTCTGCCGTGCGGTGATAGTCATTCGCACGTCAATCGAAGACTAAAAAGAGTATCCATAGATGAGGAAACGACCATGGGTCATATGCTGTCGCGGGTGCTGTCTCGCGCGATTACCGCCGTCGCGCTCGGCTTGGCCGCAGGCTCGGCTGCGGCGCAGACCGATTATCCGCAACGCCCGATCACGTTGATCGTGCCGTTTGCCGCCGGCGGGCCGACCGACGTCGTTTCCCGCATCGTCGGCGACCACATGACCCGCACGCTCGGGCAGCCGGTCATCATCGAGAACGTGGTCGGGGCCGGCGGCACCACCGCCTCGACCCGGGCCGCGCGCGCCACCCCCGACGGCTACACCATCGAGATGGGTCATATGGGAACCCACGCCGCCTCGGTCGCGCTCTACCCCAACCTTGCCTACAAGCCGGACGCTGACTTTGCGCCCATCGGCCTCGTGGCGGGTACGCCGGTCTTGATCGTGGCGAAGAAGGACTTTCCGCCGAAGGACCTCAAGGAGTTCGTGACTTACGTGAAGGCGAACGTCCCCACGCTGAACATGGCGCATGCCGGCGTCGGATCGGTATCGTTCACGACCTGCCTGCTGCTCAACTCGATCCTGGGCGTGAAGCCGACTTCGGTCCCATTCAACGGAACCGGCCCGGCCCTGACCGCTTTGATCTCCGGGCAGGTCGACTACATGTGCGACCAGATCGTCAATCTCGTGCAGCAGGTGCAGGGCGGCCAGATCAAGGCCTATGCCATCGGCACGCCCGAGCGCAGTCCAGCGCTGCCTGGCGTGCCCACCAGCACGGAAGCGGGCCTGCCCGAATTCCAGGCCCAGGCCTGGAACGCACTCTTCGCCCCGAAAGACACGCCCCAGCCCGTGCTCGACAAGCTCACCGGCGCGCTCGACAAGGCGCTCGACGACGAACAGACGCGTAAACGACTGCTCGAACTCGGGAGCGTGCTGCCGGACAAGACGGGACGCGGCCAGCAGGCGCTCGCCGCCCTGGTCAAGAGCGAGATCGCGCGCTGGACGCCGATCATCAAGGCGGCCGGCCCCACGAACTGACGCTTGTATTCACAACTCGTGCTGCACATTTCCCCGACAGCGGGGAGGGCGGTAGACTCCGCCTGCCGAGTCGGCCCTTTGCCGCCTGAGGACCGCAGCCATGCGTCAGTACCACGACTTGCTGGAACGGATTCTCGCCGACGGCGCTGAGAAGCACGATCGCACCGGCACCGGCACGCTGTCGGTGTTCGGTCATCAGATGCGCTTCGACCTCGCGCGCGGCTTCCCGCTCACCACCACCAAGAAGCTGCACCTGAGATCGATCGTCCACGAGTTGCTCTGGTTCCTCGCCGGCGACACCAACGTCAAATATCTCAACGAGCATGGCGTCACCATTTGGAACGAATGGGCGGACGCGAGCGGCGAGCTCGGGCCGGTCTATGGCCGGCAGTGGCGCTCCTGGCCGACGCCCGATGGCGGCGTGATCGACCAGATCGCGAGCGTGGTCTCCGCCATCCGCCGCAATCGGGACTCGCGCCGCCTCATCGTCACGGCCTGGAACCCGGCCGATGTCGACAAGATGGCGTTGCCGCCGTGCCACTGCCTGTTCCAGTTCTACGTCGCCAACGGTCGGCTCTCCTGTCAACTCTATCAGCGTTCGGCCGACGTCTTCCTCGGCGTGCCGTTCAACATCGCCTCTTATGCGTTGCTGACGTTGATGGTGGCGCAGGTGAGCGGGCTTGACGCCGGCGAGTTCGTGCACACGCTCGGCGACGCCCATCTTTATCTCAATCATTTGGAGCAGGCGCGGCTGCAGCTCGCGCGGCCGCCGCGGCCGCTGCCCAAGATAACCCTCAATCCGGCCGTGACCGATCTCTTTGCCTTCCGCTACGAGGATTTCTCGCTCGAAGGCTACGACCCGCACCCGCACATCAAGGCCAAGGTGGCGGTGTGAGCGGGCCGCGTGCGGGGTCGCGGATCGAGATCGTTCTCCTTGCCGCGGTCGCCGACAACGGCGTGATCGGGCGGGGCGGCGCGCTGCCGTGGCGGCTCAAATCCGACATGCTGCGGCTTCGCGCCCTGACCTGGGGCAAGCCGGTCGTGGTGGGGCGAACGACCTATCTCTCCTTCACCAAGAAGCCGCTCCCCGGCCGCACCAACATCGTGGTCAGTCGCAACCAGAATTTTGCCGCGCCCGGCGCCTTGGTCGCATCGAGGCTCGACGCCGCGCTGGAAGCGGCGCGCGGCGATGCGCTGCGCCGCGCGGTTCCTGAGATCATCGTGCTGGGCGGAGCGGACATCTACGCGCAAACGATGGCTATCGCCGATCGCCTGGTGATCACCCGCGTGCACCTGCAGCCGGACGGCGATGCGAAATTTCCGGCCATCGATCCGGACATTTGGCGGGAAACGGAACGGAGCGAGCATCGCGCCGGACCCGATGACGAAGCGAACTTCACCACCCTCGCTTATGAACGGCGCGCGCCGGCGGATGGTAGGCGCTAACCGGGAATTCAAGACCGTGCGCCGTCCCGCCGCACGCGCTCGAGCCGCGTTGTAACGCAATCACACCTCCCCTATAACCCCATCAAATCGAGAGAGCCGCGCCGGCCTTGGGGCCGATGCAGCGAGGAGATAGTCGATGCCGTGGAGCAATCAGGGCGGCGGGCCGTGGGGATCAGGGGGTGGAGGTAAGGGCCCCTGGGGCTCGGGGCAGCAGCCGTCGGGCCCGACGCCACCCGACCTCGAGGAGTTTCTGCGCCGCAGCCAGGACAAGCTGCGCACGGTGCTGCCGGGCGGCAGCCTCGGTGGCAAGGGGCTCGGCCTGATCGTGCTGGCCGCCATCGCCATCTGGTTGTTTTCCGGCTTCTTCCGCGTCGAGCCCGACGAACTCGGCGTGGTGCTGCGCTTCGGCGCCGCCGTGCGCGAGGTCAAACCGGGACTGAACTATCACTTGCCGTATCCGATCGAGACGGCGCTGACGCCGAAGGCCTTGCGCGTCAACAAGATCGATATCGGCATGCGCGTGGTGGAGGACCTGCGCCGGGGCACCACGATCCGCGACGTGCCGGAGGAGAGCCTGATGCTCACCGGCGATGAAAACATCGTCGATGTCGACTTTTCGGTGCTGTGGAAGATCAAGCCGGAGGCGAAAGGGGTAGAAAACTATCTGTTCAATATCCAGCAGCCCGAAGGCACGGTGAAGGCGGTGGCCGAGAGCGCCATGCGCGAGATCATCGGCCGCTCAACCCTGCAGCCGATCCTGACCGGGGCGCGGCAGAACATCGAAACCGCCGTGCATGAGCTGATGCAGAAGGTCCTCGACAATTACGGCGCAGGCGTCCAGATCACGCAGGTCCAGCTGCAGAAGGTGGACCCGCCCTCGCAGGTAATCGATGCTTTCCGCGACGTGCAGGCCGCCCGCGCCGACAGCGAGCGGTCGCAGAACGAAGCGCAGAGCTACGCCAACAAGGTGGTGCCGGAAGCGCGCGGAAAGGCGGCGCAGATCACCCAGAGCGCCGAAGCCTATCGCGAGCAGACGGTGGCCGAGGCCAAGGGCGCGACGTCGCGCTTCCTCCAGGTCTACGACGAATACAAAAAGGCGCCCGACGTCACCCGCCAGCGCATGTATCTGGAGACCATGGAGCGGTTGTTCGGGGGCACCGACAAGATCATCCTGGATCAGGGAGGCGGGGTCGTTCCCTATCTGCCGCTCGACCAGCTTACGCGGCGGCCGCAGACGCCGCCGCAGACCGGAGGCAGCCGATGAGACTCAATCTTGTCGGCGGAGTTGTCGCCGTCCTGATCATCGTGGCGCTGGTCATCGCCTACGGCACGCTGTTCACGGTCTATCAGACCCGCCAGGCGCTGGTGGTGCGGCTGGGCCAGCCGGTGCGCGTGGTCGTCGACCCGGGATTGAATTACAAGATCCCGCTGATCGACAGCGTCATCAATATCGACAAGCGCATCCTCGATCTCGAAAACCCGGCGCAGGAGGTGATCGCGTCGGACCAGAAGCGCCTGGTGGTCGACGCGTTTGCACGCTACCGCATCAAGGACGTGCTGAAATTCTTTCAGACCGTCGGGACCGTCGAGGGCGCGAACTCGCAGCTCTCGATCCTGCTCAACTCGGCGCTGCGCCGCGTGCTGGGCGAGGCCACGCTGACGCAGGTCGTGCGCGACCAGCGCGAGCATCTGATGGCGCGCGTGCGCGAGCAACTCGACAACGAGGCGCAGGCCTTCGGCATCGCCGTCGTCGACGTTCGCATCCGCCGCGCCGACCTGCCGGAGCAGAACAGCCAGGCGGTCTACCAGCGCATGCAGACCGAGCGTCAGCAGGAGGCCGCGCAGTACCGCGCCGAGGGCGCCCAAAGGGCGCAGGAGATCCGCGCCAAGGCGGATCGCGATGTCACGGTGTTGCTCGCCGAGGCGCAGTCCAAGGGCGAGCGGACCCGCGGCGAGGGCGACGGCGAGCGCAATCGCATTTTCGCCGATGCCTACGGACGCGATCCCGACTTCTTCTCGTTCTATCGTTCGATGCAGGCCTACGAAGCCGGGCTGCGCGCCAACGACACGCGCATGCTGCTCAAGCCCGATTCGGAGTTCTTTCGCTACTTCGTGGATCCGTCGGGCAAGCCGCGCGAGGGCGGCGCTCAGCCCGGCAATACGCCATCTGCGAAATAGACCTTCGCCGCCACGGGGGCTGGTTAGGCAAAGATGGCCGAGTTCATCGCCGCGATCGGCCTGGTGCTCGTCATCGAAGGACTGCTTTTCGCCGCGTTCCCCCGTGCCGCGAAACGGCTGGCGGCGAGCGCGCTCGAGAGCCCGGAAACGTCGCTGCGGGTCGCGGGCATCGCGTCCGCCGTGCTCGGCCTGCTGCTGATTTGGTTCGTGCGCGGGTGAGTCGACGCGCGGACTCATGCCCGCGCAACGCGCGCCGGTCCCGATTCCGCCCTAAGCGCAAGCCTAATTCGCCGCGTCGAGACCGCCCTTGCGTCCATACCCGGACGGGAGCACTGTCTCGCCCGCACGCCTTCCAGGAGCTCAGACGTCCATGCCCGGCACGCTTGCCCAATTTGTCCGGCAGATCCGCCAGCCAGCCATAGCGGCAGTTGCCGCGGCAGCGATGGCCTTGCCGGCGCTCTCGACTTCATCAGCCGCGCGTGGCCCCGACACCATCGCCGACATCTCCGAGAGAGTGATCGACGCGGTGGTCAATATCTCCACCTCGCAGAAGGTCGAAACGCGCAACTCCCCGATGCCGCAGTTGCCGAACGATCCGCAATTGGACGAGCTGTTCAGGGACTTTTTCAATCGGCGCGGCCAGGGCGATCCGCAGAACCGCGAGCGCGGCCCGCGCCGCGTCAATTCGCTCGGTTCCGGCTTCATCATTGATCCGTCCGGCATCGTCGTCACCAACAATCACGTTATCTCGGAGGCCGACGAGATCACCGTCATTCTCAACGACGGCGCGCGGCTCAAGGCCGAGATCATCGGAAGGGATCAGAAGACTGACCTCGCGCTCCTCAGGGTCAAGCCGGACAAGCCGCTCAAGGCGGTGACCTTCGGCGATTCGGAAAAGCTGCGGCTGGGCGAATGGGTCATCGCCATTGGCAACCCGTTCAGCCTTGGCGGCACGGTGACGGCCGGCATCGTCTCGGCGCGCAACCGCGACATCAATTCCGGCCCCTACGACAATTACATTCAGACCGACGCCGCCATCAACCGCGGCAATTCGGGCGGCCCCTTGTTCAACCTCGACGGCGAGGTGGTTGGCGTCAATACCGCGATCATCTCCCCCTCGGGCGGCTCGATCGGCATCGGCTTTGCGGTGCCGTCGAAAACCGCCATGCCGGTGATCGATCAGCTCAAGCAGTTCGGCGAGACCCGGCGCGGCTGGCTCGGCGTGCGCATCCAGCAGGTCACCGACGAGATCGCGGACAGCCTGAAGATCAATCCGCCGCGCGGCGCGCTGGTTGCCGGGGTCGACGAGCGAGGGCCGGCCAAGCCCGCCGGCATCGAACCGGGCGACGTGATCGTCAAGTTCGACGGCAAGGACATCAAGGAGATGCGTGATCTGCCGCGCGTCGTCGCCGACACGCCGGTCGGCAAGCAGACGCCGGTGGTCATCATCCGCAAGGGCAAGGAAGAGACCAAGACCGTCACGCTCGGCCGGCTCGAGGACGGCGAGAAGCTGGCGGCGGCGGACCCGAAAAGCGAGGGCACGCCCGACAAGTCCGTGGTGAAGAAGACGCTCGGCCTCGAGCTTGCCAACATGTCCGACGATCTGCGCAAGCGCTACAAGATCAAGGACACGATCAAGGGTGTCATCATCACCGGCGTCGATGCGAACTCGCCGGCGGCCGAGAAGCGCTTGGCGCCCGGGGACGTCATCGTGGAGATCGCGCAAGAAGCCGTCGCGAACGCCGACGAGCTGCAGGCCAAGATCGACAAGCTCAAGAAGGACGGCCGCAAGTCGGCGCTGCTGCTGGTGGCGGGCGCCGACGGCGAACTCCGCTTCGTGGCGCTGAGCCTGCAATAGCGACGACGAACGACGGATGACGAAAGACGGGCAAGGCCTCTTGTCCGTCCTCTGTCGTGCGTCAATCCAGCATGTGATTGACCATGCCGTCGGCGAGCTTCGGCTCGAACCAGGTGGATTTCGGCGGCATGATTCCGCCGGCGTCCGCCACCGCCATCAGGTCGGCCATTTGCGTCGGATAGAGCGCGAAGGCGACGGCCATCTCGCCGGACGAGACCCGGCGCTCGAGCTCGGCCAGGCCGCGCCCGCCGCCGACGAAGTCGATGCGCTTGTCGATGCGCGGATCGGTGATGCCGAACAACGGCTCGATCACGTTGCGCGTCAACAGTGTGATCGGCAGGCGCCCGATCGGGTCGTTGCGGGGGATCAGATCCGGCCGGATCGTCAGCTTGTACCAGCGGCCGGCGAGGTACATGCCGAACTCGTCCGCCGCCGTCGGGCGGACCGCCCCCTCCGACGCCTCGACCGAGAAGCTCTTGCGCAGGTCGGCGATGAGCCCCTCGGGGCTGCGGTCGTTCAAATCCCGCAGCACGCGATTGTAGTCCAGGATGGTCATTTCGTAATGGGGGAACACCACCGTGAGGAAATCGCGGTGCGAAGCTTTGCCGTTGGCGCGCGCCTGCGCGACCCGTGCCGCGGCCGCCGTGCGGTGATGGCCGTCGCCGATATAGAGGGCCGGCAGGGCGTCGAAGGCGCGCGTGAGCGCTGCGATCGTCGCGTCGTCGTCGACCACCCAGAGCTGATGGCGCACGCCGTCGTCGGCCGTCACGTCGACGTCGGGGGCGCGCGCGGCGGCGCGGGCCAGCATCGCATCGATCTCCGGGGCGGCGGGATAGCCCATCATCACCGGGCCGGTCTGGGCGTTGACGGCCTCGATCTGGCGGACGCGGTCGTCTTCCTTGACCGGGGTCGTGTGCTCGTGCTTGCGAATGCGGTTGCTGGCGTAATCGGCGAGCGAGGCGACCGCCGCGAGCCCGGTCTGCTGGCAGTCGCGTCCGGTCAAGCGGTAGACGTAGTAACAGGGCTTGGCGTCGCGGATCAGCACGCCGGCCGCGACCATGCGGCTGAGATTCTCGGCGGCCTTGGCATAGACCGCACGATCGTAGGGGTCGATGCCGGCATCGAGGTCGATCTCGGGCTTGGAGATGTGGAGGAAGCTCCACGGCTTGCCTTTAGCGCGCTCGCGCGCCTCCGCGCTCGAGAGCACGTCATAGGGCGGCGCCAGGATCTCGGCGGCGCGTCCGGGTGCCGGGCGCAGGGCCCGGAAGGGTCGAATGAGCGTCAAGCGGCCTCCCGCAGCGTGAGCGAATCCTGATTTAGTCGGTGGCGAAAGCGGGTTCAATACAGGTGATGCGAGAGTCCCATGTAACGCAGTCGCAACTTGGGTGCGTGCAGGAATCCCGTGTTCGACCAGGGGGCCGGCAACTGCATTTGATGTGGATGTACGGATGAGGTAGGGGAGACACCACGTCACGATGCCGTAACGAACCGGCTGAAGGCCGGATGCGGCGGGGGCCCCCGCAGATATTCGATCGTCAGCGCAGACGGGTCATCATCGCCGTTCCAGGTTACTCGGACCTCACGATTGTTCAGCGCGAGCCAGCCCGCCTGATTGGCGATGAGTAACGGCAGGCATCGATAGGCATATCGATCCGCGGTCGCATCCATCCATTCGCGGCGGAGCGGCGCTGGACCGAGTGGCATGGGTTGTGGCAGGAGCAGGTGAGAGGGTGGTTCGAGTGGATAGGCGATCGGGTCATGTCGCCCGTGCCGGGAGTCTGCTGACCAGCCATGAGTCGTCCTTGACCAATTCCTGAATTTGACCTTGGAGCGGCGTGAACGATAGCACGCAACGCCGGTTACGTGGACTTATGTTCTTCCTCGATGCGACGGCAAAGGTTCCGATGAGCCGCGCGGACGCACGACACGCCATCCTTATCGCGGGACCGACCGCGAGCGGCAAGTCGGCGCTGGCCTTGGCGCTCGCGGAGGCGCTCGACGGCACGATCATCAATGCCGATTCCATGCAGGTCTATCGCGACCTGCGCATCGTCACCGCCCGCCCGACTGCGCAGGAGGAGGCGCGGGTCCCCCATCTCCTCTACGGCCATGTGGACGCGGCCGAGAACTATTCCGTCGGTCGTTGGTGCGTCGATGCGAGCGCCGCGCTGGCCGCGGTCGAGCGGGCGGAGCGCTTGCCCGTCGTGGTCGGCGGCACCGGCCTCTATTTCAAGGCGCTGACGCGGGGGCTTGCCGCCGTCCCGCCGATCCCGGCGCAGATCCGCTCAGCGGTCAGGGAGCGACTCGAGCGCGAGGGCATCGCCGCGCTCTATGCCGAGCTCAGCGACCGCGACGGCGCGAGTGCGCGCCGTTTGATGCCGGGGGATCGCGCCCGCGTCACCCGCGCGCTCGAGGTCGTTTTGGCGACCGGCCGTTCGCTCACCGACTGGCACCGGGAGGGCATGAAGCCTGCGCTCGATCCGGATGCCGCGGTCAAAGTCTTCCTCGAGGTCGAGCGGGCGGAGCTCTACCGCCGCATCGATGCGCGGTTCGATGCCATGCTGGCCTCCGGCGCGCTTGATGAGGTGCGCGCGCTCGCCCGTCGCAATCTCGACGCTGCGCTCCCCGCCATGAAAGCGCACGGCGTGCCGTGGCTGATCCGGCATCTCAACGGCGAGTTCGATTTGGCCGCGGCGGTGGATGAAGCAAAGCGCGACACCCGGCGTTACAGCAAGCGGCAGGGTACTTGGTTTCGCCATCAGCTGCCGGATTGGACCCGGGCCACGCCCGACACGGCGCTGGGCGAAATTCGCCGCGCGCTCGCGCGCTGACGCGCGGGCTTTTGCAGCCAGAAACCGACGGCGGCGACCGCCAGGCCGGCGGCAAGAACCCACCACGCCGGTCGCACTTCCATATCGATGTCGAAATGAGCAAGCAGGATGCGCCGCGCGTCGACGCCGCTCGTGAAGAAATAAATCATCGCTTCGCCGATCGCGGTCACCGCGGCCGCGCTTATGGCGGCGTCCGTCGAGGTCGAGGCGAGCGCGATCAGGCCCGCCAATCCAAGCGCGCCGATCGTGAGATAGATGCGCAAGACGATTTCGCTCGCCACCTTGAACAGGTCGAAATGTTGGTCGAGGACGTAAAGCGAAAAATGCAGGACGGCATAACCTGCGCATGCAACGCCCAGCGTGCGCCGCGCCAGAGTAATGCGAGGGTAATTGAGGATGCGCTGCGCCGGCGTGATCGCCAGCGTGATCAGCAGAAACCGCAGCGCCCAGTCGCCGGCCTGGTGGATGGCCTCGGTGACCGGGCGCGCGCCGAGCTCATCGGCGGCAGCCTGATAGGCAATCCAGAGCGCCGGTAGCACCGCCGCCACGAAGGCGACGATCTTCACCGGCGACCAGCGCCCGGACCTCTCGCGAAAAAATGGCATGGGTCACGCCCGCTCCAGCGACGGCGAAAATACAGGCAAGCGAGATAACGCCCAATCAAATGCGCGCGTCCCGTCGTCACCCGCAATCACGATTTGACGAGGGGAACGGCATTTGCGCCGGCTGCGGCCACGCGCCATTCGAATCCGCGGTCGGAGCCAATGCTCGGATCAGGTAAGTGCTCGTAATCGTGCGCAGGCGCACCGCCGCGGATGGCTAGGCCATCTGCGAACGTGGCGGTGCGCAAAGGGCCCTCGCGGCCCTTTTTGATTTTCTAGGTCGCAGACGGGTGGAGTTGACCATGAGCAAAGAAATGACCGGGGCGGAAATGGTGATCGAGGCGCTGGCCGATCAGGGGATCGAGCACCTCTTCGGCTATCCCGGCGGAGCCGTGCTGCCGATCTACGACGCCTTGTTCCAACAGCAGAAGGTCCAGCACATCCTGGTGCGGCACGAGCAGGGCGCCGTGCACGCGGCCGAAGGCTATGCCCGCTCGACCGGCAAGGTCGGCTGCGTGTTGGTGACCTCCGGTCCCGGCGCCACCAATGCCGTCACCGGGCTGACCGATGCGCTCATGGACTCGACCCCGCTCGTGTGCCTCACCGGGCAGGTGCCGACCCATCTCATCGGCAACGACGCATTCCAGGAATGCGACACGGTCGGCATCACGCGTCCCTGCACCAAGCACAATTATCTCGTGAAGAGCGTCGGCGAGCTGCCGCGCGTGCTGCACGAGGCGTTCCACATCGCCAAGAGCGGCAGGCCGGGCCCGGTCGTGGTCGACATCCCCAAGGACATCCAGTTCGCCAAGGGCGTCTACGCGCGGCCCAAGGACTTCCACCACAAGGGCTACCAGCCCAAGGTCAAGGGCGACCTCGACCGCATCAAGGCCGCGATCGAGCTGATGCGGCACGCCAAGCGTCCGCTGTTCTATACCGGCGGCGGCGTCGTCAATTCCGGTCCGGAGGCAAGCCATTTCCTGCGCGAACTGGTGAAGCTCACCGGCTTTCCCATCACCTCGACGCTGATGGGGCTCGGCGCCTACGCCGCCTCCGATCCGCAATGGCTGGGCATGCTCGGCATGCACGGCACCTACGAGGCGAACATGACGATGCACGACTGCGACGTGATGATCTGCATCGGCGCGCGTTTCGACGACCGCATCACCGGCCGCCTCGACGCCTTCTCGCCCGGATCGAAGAAGATCCACGTCGACATCGATCCGTCCTCGATCAACAAGAACGTCAAGGTCGACGTTCCGATCATCGGCGACTGCGCCCACGTGCTCGAGGACATGGTGCGGCTGTGGCGCTCCACCGCGATGCATGCCGACAAAGCGGCGCTCGCTGTCTGGTGGAAGCAGATCGACAAATGGCGGGCCCGCCAATCGCTCGCCTATAAGAACTCGAACGAGGTGATCAAGCCGCAATACGCCATTGGACGGCTCTACGAGCTGACCAAGGACCGCGACACCTACATCACCACGGAAGTGGGTCAGCACCAGATGTGGGCGGCGCAGTTCTACAAGTTCGAGCAACCGAACCGCTGGATGACCTCCGGCGGCCTCGGCACCATGGGCTACGGACTGCCGGCGGCGGTCGGCGTGCAGCTTGCGCATCCCAAATCGCTGGTCATCGATATCGCCGGCGAGGCTTCGGTGCTGATGACCATGCAGGAAATGTCGACGGCGGTGCAGTACGACCTGCCGATCAAGATTTTCATCATCAACAACCAGTACATGGGAATGGTGCGCCAGTGGCAGGAGCTGCTGCACGGCGGCCGCTACGCGCATTCCTATACCGAGGCCTTGCCCGACTTCGTCAAGCTCGCCGAGGCCTATCACGCCGTCGGCATCCGCTGCGAGCGCCCCGGTGACGTCGATGGCGCGATCCGCGAGATGATCAGCGTGAACAGGCCGGTGATCTTCGATTGCGTCGTCGATCCCAACGAGAACTGCTTCCCGATGATCCCCTCCGGCCGCGCCCACAACGAGATGCTGCTCGGCGACGCCACCGTGAGCGTCGAGGACGCCATCACCGAGGAAGGCAAGGTAATGGTGTGACATCGCAACGCCGCCGTCATGCGCGGGCAGAAGCGCGTCGAAGACGCGCGTGAACGCGCTTATGATCCGCGCATCCATCTTCTTCGCGCAGAGGACGGATTGCACCGGAACTCGGGCTTGCCCGAGTTCCGCGATCTTAAGTTGCCGCAAGTCGGGTAAACCCGACTTGCGGTGTCAAGCCCGGCAATGACGGCCTTCGCATAGGGAGTTCGCACGTGAACACCACCCATTACCCCGCCGCGACCGTCTCGGAGCAGGTCGAGACCCACACCTTGTCGGTGCTGGTCGACAACGAGCCCGGCGTGTTGGCGCGGGTGATCGGCCTGTTCTCCGGGCGCGGCTACAATATCGACTCGCTCACCGTCTCCGAAACCGAGCACGAGAAGCATCTTTCGCGCATCACCATCGTGACCCGCGGCACGCCCATGGTGATCGAGCAGATCAAGAACCAGCTCGATCGGCTCGTGCCGGTGCACCGGGTGGTCGACATGACCGTCGCCGGGCCGCACATCGAGCGCGAGCTCGCCATGGTCAAGGTGCGCGGCAAGGGCGATCACCGCATGGAGGCGTTGCGGCTGGCCGATGCCTTCCGCGCCCGCGTGATCGATGCTTCGACCGAGAGCTTCGTGTTCGAGATCACCGGCGCGAGCGACAAGATCGAGAGCTTCGTCGCGCTGATGATCCCGCTCGGCTTGGTCGAGGTCTCGCGCACCGGCATCGTCGCGATCGGCCGCGGGCCGGAGGGCATGTGACGTCAATGCTTCTCGCCAGGCTTGTCCCGGCGGGCCATTAAACCTAGAAGCGGCACGGCATAGGCAGCGGCCAACACCTGGCCCGAGCAGGGGTGAGAACCATGCGCGTTTATTACGATCGCGACGCCGACATCAACCTGATCAAAGGCAAGAAGGTCGCCATCATCGGCTACGGCAGCCAGGGTCACGCCCATGCGCTCAACCTGCGCGATTCCGGCGTCAAGGACGTGGCGGTTGCGTTGCGCAAGGGCTCGCAAGGCGTGAAAAAGGCGGAGGCCGAAAAGCTCAAGGTCATGGACGTCGCCGCTGCCGCCAAATGGGCCGACGTGATGATGATGCTCACGCCCGACGAGTTGCAGGCCGACATCTATCGCGAGCACCTCGCCGACCAGATGAAGCAGGGCGCGGCGCTGATGTTCGCGCACGGCCTCAACATCCATTTCAACCTGATCGAGCCGCGCGCCGACCTCGACGTGATGATGATCGCGCCCAAGGGCCCCGGCCACACCGTGCGCGCGGAGTACCAGCGCGGCGCCGGCGTCCCGGTGCTGATGGCGGTGCACAAGGACGTCTCCGGCAATGCCCATGATCTCACGCTTTCGTATGGAGCGGCCATCGGCGGGGGGCGGGCCGGCATCATCGAGACCACGTTCCGCGAGGAATGCGAGACCGACCTGTTCGGCGAGCAGTCGGTGCTCTGCGGCGGACTGGTCGAACTGATGAAGGCCGGCTACGAGACCCTGGTCGAGGCCGGTTACGCGCCAGAAATGGCCTATTTCGAGTGCGTGCACGAGGTGAAGCTGATCGTCGACCTCATCTACGAGGGCGGCATCGCCACCATGAATTACTCCGTCTCCAACACCGCCGAATATGGCGAATACGTCTCGGGCCCGCGCGTGGTCAACGACGCCACGCGCGCCGAGATGAAGAGGATCCTCGGCGACATCCAGTCCGGCAAGTTCGTCAAGGATTGGATGCTGGAGAACCGCGTCAACCAGACGTCGTTCAAGGCCATGCGCGCCAAGATGGCCACGCATCCGATCGAGGAGATCGGCGCCAAGCTGCGCGCGATGATGCCGTGGATCAAGCAGCGCGCGTTGGTGGATCGCAGCAGGAACTGATCCACGGCGTCC
>WNGD01008996.1_pt1 | contig 23367 bp, 15 predicted proteins | sample 5400671 | NCBI WGS metagenome assembly WNGD01 (sample SAMN13153369, study PRJNA577476) | soil metagenome | isolation source: 40 cm soil or saprolite under grassland replicate 2 | place: USA:California | collected 2016-06-15
AATCGTCACCACTATGCAGGGCGAAGAGCGCATTCGCGCGCACAGCACCTCACCAGCGGTGCAGATCATAGGCATGCAAGGTGCCGGTTCACTTAGTGCACAGGCGATTGTACAGGCGGTGTGCGGGAGGTGCCAGTGTAACCTCATCCTTGTCGAGGGTGGTCCACAGTTGCTGGGGGACTTTTTTGCAGAGGGGGTGCTGGATGAACTGTTCTTGACGCTTGCTCCACAGATCGCTGGCCGAGATAGCTCCACTGAGCGACCAGGATTGGTCAGCGGTCAGCTATTCGCGCCGGAGCACCCCTTGTGGGGAACCCTAGTGAGCATCAAACGTGCAGAGAATCATCTGTTTCTGCGCTATGCGTTTGAAACGAAGGTGGCAACAACATAACCACTACCTTACTGGAACTAAAGGCATGAGGCAAAGTGTCTGGCTCGATGACAATAGACTCAGCTTATGTGATTACAAGCTGCGTGTAGGTGACTGATTTGCCTGGATATAAGCGACAAGGGCAGCATGGTCGCGTTCGGTCTGATCGGCATACAGCTCGGCGAACGTAGCAATCGCCTGATCGAACACATCTCTGCGACCCAGGTAGCCGCTGATCATGGCGGGATCACCAGAACGCGCATGCGCACGCGCCAGCGCCCACCCACAGAATTTAGCATACTCGATGAAGCCGCCTTCGCTCAGGGTGGAGACGTCCACGGATAACTTCATATCGCGCAGTTGGCGAATGTAGAAGTCCATGGAGCGTAACCGTGTCCATCCCAGAAAGATACCGCTGGAAGCCTGCATCAAGCGTTGACCCATGACGACGCGCTCGCCATGATTGGCGAAAGCACTCCGGCCGATGTAAGGTTCATAGACGGATGCTCGTGCTTCCTTAATTTGCAGGAACAGCGGATCGCTGGCGTCACTTCCAAGCAGTAAGGCGACATAACAGCGCGTGCCGACGCTCCCCACGCCAACGACCTTGCGGGCGACATCGACGTAGCGGTATTTGCTCAGCAGCACATGCCGGTCCTCACGCAAGGTAGTGCGATATTCTTCTACCAATGCGCTCAGCATATGGACAAGTTCGTCGTCCTCAAGACGCGTGATCAGTGGGGGATCAGGTTTGATCAAGATATGCCCCTGCATTTCTTGCGTGAGCTTGGGGAGGAGTTCCACATGCGTGCGTCGAGTAGCTCTCTTGCTTTGTTTATTGATCCACCAGCGAAACGAACTGCTGACTGCTTCGAGTGACGTGGCATAGTCGATGCGCGCGTACCACACGTCCAGGTGACGCATGTCGCTGTACTCCCACATGCGCTGGCGATACGTGGCCAGGCAACTCAAGACGGCTTGCCTGGTGATGTCGCGCGCAAAGCCATTATTCCTTCCGGCAATAATGATGCTGGCAGCCAGGCGTTTGACATCCCATTCCCAGGGACCTGGCAGCGTCTCGTCAAAGTCATTGAGATCGAAGACCTGGTTGCGTTCGGGTGTGGCGAAGATGCCAAAGTTGTTGAGGTGGGCATCCCCACACATCTGGACGCGGATGCCTGAGACAGGGGTGGCTGCCAGGTCGGCTGCCATGACGATGGCTGTTCCACGCAAGAACGTGAAAGGCGAAGCCGACATGCGTTCAAAGCGCAGCGGAACCAGGTACTCCAGCCTGGTGTGGTTCTGTTCTTCTAACAGACTGATCGGATCAGGACGATCAGCAGGAGGGGACCACTCCGCATGGCTGGAACGGGGTACCTGTTTGCGGAGCGCCTTCCCGGCATCACGACGATAGGCCGCTGTACCTCTAACATGAATATGTTCATCTACTTGTAATGGGTCGTTCGCGATACTCAAATGATGCCTCCTCTTGCCTGATGACATGTGTAAGCGCTACCTCTTCAATTATAAACATAGTAGCATGATAATACAACCTGAAAACAGATGTGGACCTCTCCATCAATTTGTAACAAATCTCTATCAAGCAAGACCATAACATCAAGACACTGAAATACCGTAGTCATTTCCCTACCTGGTTTGCCTGGTTGCCTTGAAGGAAGAGAGAATGATAAACATGATACAGAATCGTACACCTGATACATCGCCAGCTCTGGAACTGAACGCTGAGCGTGCCAGGCTGGCCGAGGCACATAAGAACATACAACCCTGGTATTATTGGGGACCATATCTCTCCGAGCGCCAGTGGGGGACAGTTCGTGAGGATTATTCATTCTCTGGAAATGCCTGGGACTTCTTCCCACATGACCATGCTCGCTCCCGAACGTACCGCTGGGGTGAAGATGGTCTATTCGGGATCAGTGATGAGCAATGCCGGTTGTGCTTCGCACTCAGTCTGTGGAACGAAGCTGATCCCATACTAAAAGAGCGCCTCTTCGGACTGACAGGCTCAGAAGGCAACCATGGCGAAGATGTGAAGGAGTATTATTACTTTCTTGACAGTACCCCGACTCATTCCTATATGAAGGCTCTCTACAAGTATCCGCAGCGTGCCTTTCCGTACGCCGAACTGGTGGCAGAGAATCGACGTCGCGGACGAAGTGAACCCGAATATGAACTGATAGATACCGGCGTTTTTGACCAGGATCGCTATTTCGATGTGACTGTAGAGTATGCGAAAGTTGACCCACAAGATATCCTCATTCGCATCACGGCGACGAATCGCGGTCCCGATCCTGCGCCGTTGCACGTGTTACCCACCCTCTGGTTCCGTAATACCTGGGCCTGGGGATATGAGCATGACGAGGAAAATCGTCGCCCAGAAATACAGGCTGTAGAGATACCTTCAGCTTCAGATGGAAACAAAGAGCAGCACCTCATCCACGCAATCCATGTCACACTTGGTGAATACTGGCTGACATGCCAGTGTGGTGAAAATCGACCCGAGTTCCTATTCACGGAGAATGAGAGCAATGCAGAGCGGCTGTGGGCTGTGGCGAACCGCACACCTTACGTTAAAGACGGCATTAACGAGGCCGTGGTGCATGGTGCCGTAGGCACTGTGAACCCGGATGGTTTTGGTACCAAGGCCGCGACTCACTACGCCTTTGTGATTGCTCCAGGAGAGACCGAAGTAGTCATGCTGCGTTTGTCAGCTACTCAGCACGCAACTCCCTTTACCGGCGCCGAGGAGGTCTTCAAGACACGTCAAGCAGAAGCAGATAGCTATTACATGACGTGTGGCGCGAAAAATCTGTCTGAGGATGCTCGTTCCGTGCAGCGCCAGGCATTCGCAGGCTTACTATGGAGCAAACAGTTCTATTACTACGACGTCGATATGTGGCTAAATGGCGACCCGGCAGGTCCACCACCTCCAGAAACACACAAGTTTGGGCGCAACGCTGAGTGGCGGCATCTCAACAATGCTGAGATCATTTCAATGCCAGACACCTGGGAGTACCCCTGGTATGCTGCGTGGGACCTGGCGTTCCACTGCATCCCATTGGCGCTGGTCGATCCCGATTTCGCCAAAAAGCAGCTCATCTTGCTCTTGCGTGAGTGGTATATGCATCCCAATGGCCAGCTACCGGCCTATGAATGGGCGTTCGGAGATGTGAATCCGCCTGTTCATGCCTGGGCTGCATGGCGAGTCTATAAAATAGAGAAGCGCACGACCGGCAAGGCCGATCGCGCTTTTCTGGAGCGAGTCTTTCATAAACTCCTGCTCAACTTCACATGGTGGGTTAATCGCAAGGACAGCGAGGGACACAACGTCTTTCAAGGTGGTTTCCTGGGATTGGACAATATCGGGGTATTTGACCGGAGCGCACCGTTGCCAACAGGCGGTCACCTGGAACAATCAGATGGCACCGCCTGGATGGGGATGTATTGCTTGAATATGCTCAGAATAGCCCTGGAATTAGCCCGCGAGAACCACGCCTATGAGGATGTCGCCACCAAGTTTTTCGAGCACTTCCTCTACATTGCAGATGCGCTCAACAACATTGCGGGAGAGGGTATCTCGCTGTGGGATGAGGAGGATCAGTTCTTCTACGACGTGCTGCATATGCCTGATGACTCGCATGTTCCATTGAAAGTTCGTTCACTGGTGGGGTTTATCCCCCTTTTAGCGGTTGAGACAATTGAGCCAGACCTGCTGGACGCTTTGCCTGAGTTCAAAGCGCGCCTGGAATGGTTCCTCGAGCACCGTCCGAACCTGGCGAAACTTGTTTCGCGCTGGCATGAACCAGGGATGGAAGAAAGGCGCCTGCTGGCATTGGTGCGTGGGCATCGCATGAAGCGCTTGCTCAAACGTATGCTCGATCCCGAAGAGTTTTTGAGCGACTACGGCATCCGTGCGATTAGCAAGTACCACGCGGAACATCCCTATGACTACCGTGCACATGGCATGGACTACATCGTCAGGTACGAACCGGCTGAGTCAAGCACTGGACTCTTTGGTGGAAATTCCAACTGGCGTGGACCCATCTGGTTTCCGATCAACTTCCTGTTGATCGAATCCCTGCAGAAGTTTCATCACTATTACGGCGATGACTTCTTAGTGGAGTGCCCAACTGGCTCTGGCCAGAAGCTCACACTCTGGCAGATAGCAGATCACCTTTCGTGTCGGCTCACGCACATTTTCTTGCGTGGAGAGGATGGATGCCGCCCAGTCTTTGGTACGAACGAGATCTTTCAAACTAACCCCCACTGGAGCGACAACCTTTTGTTCTACGAGTACTTCCATGGTGATACGGGCCGAGGCGTGGGCGCCAGCCATCAAACCGGTTGGACTGCTGTTGTAGCGAAGCTGCTTGAGCAGACCGAAGGTAGATAAGAACAGTGGACAAGACATTGAGGTCGTGAGCTGCAAGTCACGTATTATGCAAATGTTATACTTAAGCATGATCACCCACCTGGGAGGATAAGCGTTCGATAAGCAGCAGGCCGCCAGCGCACTCTTCATATGAGATCCGCACCTGGCCTCCTGAATGCCGCAAACACCACCTACCCACTTCCGCCAATTTATCGCGAGAAAAAAGCTGATTATGACCGTAGGCGATCTCTGGCTCTTCTGATTCATAGGGCACGGCGATGATAAGCTGCTGCGACGTGATCTGGAGCAGGTTGGTAAGCACCCGGTACATATCGGATTCTGTGAAATGCTCCAGGATATGTAATGCAGTGATCGTGTCGAAAACCCCAAGTGAAGTAAAATCATCGGCAAGCAGATCAGCTTGTGTAAAGTGTACGTGTTTCAGTTGCTGCTCTTCAGCAATGGCACGCACGGTAGGGAATGAATCGGTATCAATATCAATGCCAACTACCTGATCCAGATATGGGAAACGTTCAGCGATGAGCAAGGGAAGAAATCCAAAGGAGCATCCAGCATCGAGAAAGCGTTCACCAACAAGCAGTTGAAAAACGCGCCTGTACAATGCCGAAAATGTATGGATGGCAGAGTCTGAAGGTGAGCACACAGTGCTCGTATTCCTTAGCAAGCTGCGATAGCGCTGCAATGTATTGGTTGCGTAAAGGTGTAATGCTTGTTGAGAATCGTGGGGAAATAACGAGAAGAGGACTACAGCAAATACTTGCCCAAATTGTTGTGCATCAGAGATCAAACCAAGCGGCTTTAACTCCTGAATGAACTTCTTCCCAATATCGGCATCGATCTCTTCTGGAGCCAACCAATGCACCAGGATGGTCGACGGCACTGCTGTGCGTGTACAGAGCAAGAAGTGAGGCGTTTCTTGCAGTTGGTAACCTCCTTCCAAGAAACGCTGTTTCAGTAACGTTCGATTGGCCTGATACCCATTGATGCCAATCAGGTCACCGGTGATAAACGCCCGTTCTTGAATGGGTACGCGTTTATGGTGGGTATGTGAAGAAGACATGCCCCCGGTCATGATCACTCCTGGAACGAAAAGTGTGATACCGTTTAGTATAGTTCCTCATTGCAATGCTTATTGTAGCACGAAACTATTGACAAACAACATATTCATCAGTTATACTTCCTGTAAGCGTTTACGTAAACGCTTACGTAAGCGTTTACAAATATTTTTTAGGGCTTTCTATAAGAGGGCCTATTGAGAAGGTTTGCTATGGGCGCGAAGCTGACGATCCTGGATATCGCACGCCTGGCGGGTGTTTCCACAGCAACTGTTTCACGCGTGCTGAATCAAAAGCAAGATGTGGATCCAAAAACTCGTGAACGCATCCTGCGTATTATGGAAGAGCAAGGCTTTGTCCCCAATATGGCTGCGTCTGGTCTGGCGGGAAAGCGTAGTCGGCTGCTTGGCGCTCTGGTACCTTCTCTCACCTGGCCGCTTGTCCCGGAGCTGATGCGTGGCGTCGGTGAAGTCGTAGGCAGTACCTCGTATGAACTCATCTTGTATAGCATCACTGATGTGAATCATGAGAAAGATCGCAGTGATGTCATTGACCGCATCGTTGGGACTCGTCTAGCGGCTGGACTCCTTGCTGTATTCCCGGGTCCATCGGCGAAGCATCTGGGCCGCTGAAGTACCAGGTGTCGCATGACCGCTACGAGGGCTACTGGGAAGCGCTGAACGATTTTGGTATTTCTCTTGACCCCAGCTTAGTGAGCGAAGGCGATTTTGAGCCTCCCTCCGGACGCATCTGCGCCAACGCTTTCTTCGATCTCCCTGTTGATAGACGTCCCACGGCCATCTTCGCTGGTAGCGATTATATGGCCTATGGCGCCATTGCGGCAGCGGAGCAACGTGGTCTGCGTGTGCCGGAGGATATAGCAGTGGTTGGCTTCGACGATAACCCGTCATCTGCTCACATGGAACCGGCGCTGACCACCGTCCGGCAACCGTTCTATGAGATGGGCCGTCGCGCCAGCGAAATTCTCCTGACCCGGGTTGAAGCGCCTCGCCCCGTAAACGGACTGAACCGCAATGGTCGCGTCGCTGAAGTACCCTCGTCAATTTTCTCTGAAATGATCCACATCAAAATGCCGACCAGTCTTATCGTGCGCGCATCTTGTGGTGCCTCCCATCGCACCACAATTGGATAAGAAAGGGGTGAGTGCAGGCCTTTGTTCAATTCTTTCATCTCTCTTTGATCCAACCGGACGTTCGCTGAACTCAGCGTTCACGAACCATTAGTAAGTACCACTCTCGCGGTCTGTTTTTGTAAGACAATGGGTTGTACCGTTGTCAGGATGTCCTTTTGTCCTTTTTACGTCTCGCTCGAGAAGCAAGAGGCTTTTCGATGTGCGTGAATCGTCGAACGATTCGTTTTTCCAACGTTAGGAGGAAAAAACATGACTCCCTATCTAGCATCTTCACCGCACCGGTACCGCCCGGCTGTAATGTTTTTCTCGCTGCTGGTCGTGCTAAGTATGATGCTGGCCGCCTGTGGTGGTAACAGCAACACGACTACAACAAGTCATCCAACAACACTTCATGTCCTCTCTGCACCAGGGCAACCTAATCCAGATCTCTTTAACCCCTACTTTAACACCAACCAGGGAGGAGACTTTGGTGCTCAAGGGCTGCTCTACGAACCTCTTTACTTCACAAACCTGTATAATGGTCAGACGTCGCCCTGGTTGGCTACCAGCTATTCGTACTCCAGCGATTTGACACAGTTGACGTTCCATCTACGTCAGGGAGTGAAATGGACTGATGGGCAGCCTCTCACGAGCGCGGATGTCAAGTTCACCTTTGACCTGATGAAGACCAATCCTGCTCTTGACCAGAACTCGGTATGGGCTTTGCTTAAGAGTGTGGATGCACCCGATAGCAGTACCGTTGTATTCACGTTGTTGCATCCACAAAGCACCGCGCTTTTCCGCCTGGGTGACCAGGTTTACATCGTGCCGCAGCATATCTGGGCAAATATCTCAGGTGACCCGGCTAAGTTCGCTAATGACAACAATCCAGTTGGCACCGGTCCCTATAAGCTCGCTAGTTTTAGTACCGATCTGATTACTTACCAGAGAAACCCGGATTACTGGGGCACAAAGCCCCAGGTTCAAACGATCCAGGTACCTTCGATCAAGGACAATACGACAGCTATTACCGATATGATCCAGGGCAAGCTCGACTGGATGGGTACCGGTTGGAATCCCGATTACAATTCGCTCTATACAGCGAAAGATCCGCAGCACAATAAAACGTGGTTTGCTGCAAGCAATACGGTAATGCTGTACCTGAACCTGCAAAAGGCACCATTCAATAACCTGAATGTTCGTAAAGCGATCAACGCGGCGATTAACCGCAGTCAATTGCCTCAAGGTGTGGCGCAATATGCCGGTGTTGCTAATCCAACCGGTGTTATTATACCCACGCTTAATGACTGGATCTCGCCGCAGTATCAAAACATGTCCTTCCAGTACAGTACCAACCAGGTCAACAGCTATATGCAACAGGCTGGCTTTAAGAAGGGTAGCGATGGTTTCTATCAGGATGCCAGTGGGAAAGAATTAAAAATGTCAGTGAACGTTGTCAATGGTTGGAGCGACTGGGATCAGGACGTTCAGTTTATCGTGAATGACCTGAATGCTGCTGGTATCAAAGCGACGGTCAATTCAGAGAGCGGCTTCACACCGTATTATAACGCCATCACGAGTGGCAATTACGATGCTGCGATCAGTTGGACAAATAGCGGCCCTACGCCGTACTACCCCTACCAGGCGTTGCTGAGCAGTGCTAATTCGGCCCCACCGGGAAAGGCGGTCGTTGGCACCAACTTCGAGCGTTGGGATGCGTCAACCAGTAATGGATATGCCGCTAAGACTGATCAACTGATCGCACAATATGAGTCGTCTAGTGATCTCAATGCTCAAAAGCAAGCTGTCGCTAACATAGAGGATATCATGGTGAGTCAGTTGCCGGTTCTACCGTTGACCGTCAACGTCTACTGGGATGAGTACACGACGAAGAATTGGACGGGTTGGCCTGACGCGAGCAATCCATATGATTCAGGCGCTCCTTATAATATGCCCGATGCAGCGAACGTCATTCTTCACCTGACGCCGGCCTCCTAGTCTTAGTGCGTACTTCTTGATCTCTATCCTACCATCTCCCGCATTGCCGGGAGATGGTAGGATAGAAATATATGTCAATGCTACATGGGCATTCCTAAAAGGACATTGTCGGTGAATGGACTACCTTTGTGGTCGCCCTAAGGTGGGACCAGGATGCGGAATGCCTCTTCAAACCTTACTTCAAAGGAGATATGTGATGCGCTATCTCTTGAGGCGTATCGGCTTCTACCTGATAGCATTATGGGCTGCCGTAACGTTTAATTTCATCATCCCACGCTTGATGCCGGGTGATCCAGCCGAAGCGTACATCGCAAAGCTCCAGACCCAGCAGGTGACTCGTGCACAGATCGACGCGATCCGGGCAGAATTTGGTGTCAACCCAAATGTACCGATCTGGAAGCAATATGTCGATTATCTGAACAGTTTACTACATGGTAATCTGGGCATCTCAACATCACAATTTCCCTCGCCGGTCATAGATATCCTCCGGCATAGCTTACCCTGGACTATTGGTCTGGTTGGGGTCTCTCTCGTTTTGAGCTTTTGCATTGGCACCCTGATCGGTCTTTTGATCGCCTGGAAACGCGGCGCCTGGTACGATACTGCTGTGCCCCCAATCTTAACGTTTTTCTCTGCCGTTCCCTATTTCTGGATGGCCCTGGGGCTGGTTTACCTGTTTGGCGTTATTTTGAACTGGTTCCCAACAGATAGTGGTTATGATGTATTCAATGTAACACCTGGCTGGAACATGGATTTTATCGGCAGTGTTGTTCAACATTCCATTCTTCCGGTCATTACCCTTGTGATTGGCTCGCTAGCTGGCTGGGTACTAATTATGCGTAATATGACGATCACCACGCTTTCAGAAGATTACGTCTTGATGGCACAGGCCAAGGGTCTGCCCGAAAGACGAGTGATGTTGCAATACGCGGCTCGCAACGCGATTTTGCCTAGCATTACCAGCTTCTCGATCTCTTTGGGACTGATTGTAAGCGGCGCCTTGCTCACAGAAATAGTTTTCAATTATCCAGGTATCGGCTTCTCATTATACAAAGCTGTTCAAGGCGACGATTACGCATTGGTTGAGGGATGTTTTCTGGTTATCGCTCTCGCCGTGCTCTTTGCGAATTTCCTGTTCGAGTTGCTCTACGTTTTCCTTGATCCACGTGTACGACAGGGGAAGAAATAAACGATGCAAGTAACAAATGTGACTGGTCAGAACATCGATTCCTCTTCTATCCTGGATAAAGCGAAAGACCGTGGAAGCAGTCTCCTCCGTACCATAGTCTCCAATCCTAAAATCGCCGTTGGTGTGGGAGTTGTCGCGTTTTTTGTGCTGATGGCAATTGCGGCGCCGCTTCTGACACCTTATGACCCCAATGCAAGCGTAGTAAAAGGTTCGCTTCCTCCATCGTCTGCCCACATCCTGGGCACAACGGGACTGGGACAGGATTTATTTGCCCAGTTGGCTTACGGAGCGCGTGTCACATTACTGGTTGGCTTCGTTGCTGCAATAGGTTCTACGCTGCTACAGGTTCTCATGGGCCTAAGCTCTGCCTACTTTGGTGGAATTGTTGATGAGATACTCTCCCTGATCATTAATGTTTTCCTGGTCTTGCCAGGCCTTCCTCTTACCATTGTGCTCGCTTCATTGGCCAGCGCCAGTGGCGCTAATCAAAATGAGTATGTGATCGCGCTGGTCTTGATGTTTACGTCCTGGAGCTATGGAGCGCGCGTCTTACGGGCGCAGACGCTCTCACTGAAAGAGCGCGAGTTCGTGGTAGCCGCGCGTGCATCAGGTGAAAGTTCCTTGCGCATCATCTCAACCGAAATATTGCCCAATGAAATATCATTGATTGCTTCTACTTTCATCGGTACGTTTGTGTACGCCGTGGGCGCCGAGGTTGCCCTGGAATTTCTTGGACTTGGTAATACATCTCGGGCTAGCTGGGGGGTAATATTGTACTGGGCACAGAATAACGCGGCACTCATAGTAGGAAAATGGTGGCAATTCGTTCCAGCAGGATTATGCATAGCCGTGCTGTGTGCAGGCTTAACATTTATCAATTTCGGTATCGATGAGCTGGCGAACCCTCGCCTGCGTGCCGAGCATCCCCAGCGCAGGCGTTTGTCCTCTAGAAAGAAACACGGCGGTAGCGTCACAGTAACGCCTGAGGTTGCAGAGCGTTCTAAGAACGACTCCTCTCAAGAGCATGCCGTGTTGCTGGAGAGTGCACGTATGGGAAAGGCACTTGAAGTCGCAATGCCAGAACAGCAAGCAGGCCGCGTCACAAGTTACGTTGATCTTGTGGATTCCGTGGAAGAGGGAGAGGGGAAGAGCAATGAGTAGCGAAAATGCCGAGGTGCGGAGTAGTGCGCCACCTAATATGGCCATGACAGGTGGTTCAAATGGAACTACCCTCAGCGCTCCGCAATCGTTCGAGCCTGCCAGAGTAGTGAAGTCATCATGTGAGCCGATTCTAGAGGCTGTGCATTTGAAGAAAGATTTTCCTTTACGCACCTTAAGATTGTTCGGGCCAGCGCAAGCCGTGCACGCCATGGAAGATATTTCGCTGGCTTTGTATCCAGGGAAGGCGACGGCACTGGTGGGCGAGAGTGGAAGCGGCAAAACTACCGTTGCCCGTTTGCTGGGGCGTCTTCATGAGCCAACAAGCGGTGAGATTCGCTTCAAGGGAGTACCTGTAGAGAATGGGAGTAGATCGGTTAGGGCTTATCGGCGACATGTGCAGTATATTTTCCAGGATCCCTTTTCTTCTCTGAACCCGGTCCACGGGGTTCGCTATCACCTTGCGCGTTCGCTGCGCCTCTATGGATATGCCCGCAATGCCAATGAAGAACGCCAGCAGATACTTGCTCTGCTTGAGCGGGTGAATCTGACCCCTGCGGATCATTTTATCGATAAATTTCCGCATCAACTTAGTGGGGGACAGCGTCAGCGTGTCGCCATAGCTCGTGCGCTAGCTGTTCGTCCCTCGGTCATACTAGCGGATGAGCCCGTCTCGATGCTAGATGTGTCCATCCGCCTTGATGTGCTGAATCTGCTGTTGCGTCTCAAGGAAGAGGATGGTCTGGCGTTTCTTTTCATCACGCATGATATTGCCAGTGCCCGCTATTTCGCTGAGGAGACGCTGGTGATGTACGCTGGTCAGATGGTTGAAGGCGGACCAACTGAAGAGGTGATCCAGCATCCACAGCATCCCTATTCACAATTGCTGATCGCGGCTGCTCCTGATCCCGATACAATGGGTCATAGGCTGGCTGCGAAGGTGGCAGTGGATATGGGAAATGACACCAGGGCACAGGTGAACACGGGGGAGACGATCCCCAATGAACGAGGTGAGCCCCCGAGCTTGATCAATCCGCCAGGTGGATGTCGGTTTCATCCACGTTGTCCATTTGCTATGCCAGTGTGCAGGCAGCATCGTCCTGTGCGTACTGACCTGGGTAATGGCCACTGGACTCACTGCTTCCTCTATAGCAAAAGAGAGGAGGCGTCCGGGGAGGATAAAGTTCTAGCATAAAATGATGCAATGCACGATTCTGATGCATTTAGACAACGAGCGTTAGCGAATCAAGGTGAAACAACCTTAGATGTTGTTCATCCTGGCACAGGCTGGCAATTCTGCCAGCCTGTGCCTAAAAAGTAGCATTAACGACAGGCCCGTTAAAAGGTGCCTTGTAGAGGAGGCCAGATGAGCATTACCGACGATACCGCATCCAGATCAATACCAGGTGTAGCTGCGCAGCCAGCACTGGCATTTGCCGCTTTCCCGCCCGATTTTCTCTGGGGGGCCGCTACATCAGCCTACCAGATAGAGGGAGCGGTGCATGAAGACGGGCGCGCCCTTTCAGTGTGGGACCGCTTCTCTGCTGTGCCAGGCGCGACATATCAAGGCGAGACAGGCGAGATCGCGGCGGATCATTATCACCATATGGAAGATGATGTTGCGCTCATGGCCGAACTCAACTTGAACGCCTATCGCTTCTCACTCTCCTGGCCGCGTATCCTGCCGCAGGGCACCGGCGCGGTCAATGAACGTGGCCTGGATTTTTACGATCGCCTGGTTGATACCCTGCTTGCAAGGGGTATTCGCCCTCTCGCCACGCTCTATCACTGGGACCTGCCAGTAGCCTTGCAGGATCGCGGTGGCTGGCTCGTCCGTGACACAGCCTACGCTTTTGCTGACTATGCCGAGGTGGTGGCCCGCCGGCTGGGAGATCGCGTTGAGTGGTGGCTTACACACAATGAACCCTGGTGTAGTACCTACCTCGGCTATGCCCTGGGCACCCATGCTCCCGGCTTGCACGACAAGCAGTTAGCTGTGAAAGTTGGTCACCATATCTTACTCTCGCATGGCCTATCCGTACCACGCATGCGCGCGCATCTCTCTCCCCAGGCGCATGTAGGAATCGCGCTCGACTTCTATCCCGTCTACGCTGCTAATGATCACTCTGAAACGCTGCTTGCGGTCAAACAAGCAGATACCTTCCGCAATCGCTGGTTCCTTGATCCGCTATTTCGTGGGAGCTACCCCGACAATCTTTTTACCAATCTGGGGGTGACTCCTCCACCAATCCATGAAGATGACTTTTCCATCATTTCCACCCCTATTGACTTCCTCGGTGTCAACTATTACTCGCGTATGCTCGTTCGAGGTTCCGAAGATGTCGTGATCATCACAGAACACACGGTGCCTTTCAATAACTTTGAAGCTATTGAACGTATTCCCGGCGCCTCTTATACTGAAATGGGCTGGGAGATCTTCCCTGATGGCCTGGCCAACATCCTGACGCGCATTCACCGCGAATACGCCCCAAAAGCTATGGTTGTCACTGAAAGTGGCGCTGCTTTTGACGATCACCTGGACGACAATAACCACATCCACGACAAGCTGCGCATAGACTACCTGCAAGCACACATTCAAATCGTTGCCCAGGTCATACGCCAGGGTGCGCCTATCAAGGGCTATATTGTCTGGTCTTTCCTGGACAACTTTGAGTGGTCCGAAGGCTACCGTAAGCGATTTGGCCTGGTCTATGTTGATTATCCTACCCAGCGCCGCATCGTCAAAGACAGTGGCCGCTGGTATGCTTCATTCGTTGCCTCCCAAAGCGCATCACGTCCTTCGTTTTAGTTGTCAGGTGCGGGGAATCGCGGTACTTGCTGAACGATACGGTTCCCTGCCTATGGGGAAACTCCATACGTAATCAGCCTTAAGTTAACGCTTATGGGGTGAAACCCCACCTGCCAGGCCATCAAGAGCCATAGCTACCTGGTCTGGGGACCCGGCCGTTCTGAAGATTGTTTTGACTTCACTTGAAAGGGAAAGTGGAACCTCGTAGCCGACAAAAAACCCGCCCCAGCGGTGAGCAGCCAGGAGGCCAGATACCGCCGTGAGTGGATTAGGATCATCGGATACCACCCAGAGCGCGTCCCGGTGTACCAATGCAGGCATAACGCCTTTTCTTGCGAGAGTTGCCAGGTGAGTAAACAGGATAGCACGGCTACGTCCAACAATTTGCACCTCCCAATCTGGCCTTCCCCATCCTCCATGGTTCTCATCTTTTGCAAGGATAGTCACACCGAGCTGTGCAAGCAATTTGATGGTATGAGAAGCGTTTGCTCTTCCATGACCATGCCGGTAGCCCTGTGTATGCAGGCGTTCAGCAGCCTGCCACAAGGTCGTTCCCCAGCGTTTGAGCAACTCATGCGACTGGGACCAGTAGTAGCCCTCCTGCACGTACACACTATAGCCGATATCCTGGCAGCACTTGACCTGAGCCGTACTGATCCACTCCCCATCTAAACAATGCGGGAGCCGTTTGCCATCAAAGATGGAACCACCCTGCTCGGCATGGATGCGCCAGATGCCTGGACAAATGCCGTTGTAGGCGCGTCCATTGGAGGAAAACTCGGGCGCTCCTACACCGAGTCGTACTGCTTTGCAAGACTCCAGGTATGGTGAGATGTGGATGTACTTGTGCAAGTATCTTTGGCGCTGTTCCACCAACGTCAAGGGTCGCATCCATGCGAGATCTCGTGCGCTCTCCATTATCGGTGTAGTGGCTCCATCAGTCCTGGGCAAGCTGCGTAAATCCACCGGTGAGTAGCGGAGCCACGATGCAGGTTGGTCTGAGGTGAGGTCGATGAGCAATTGGTGAGCAACAGGATCGGGTGAATCGATTACCGGCCTGGCCAGTGTTTGATCCAGGTAAGTCACGGTTGCCAGTAAACTTCTCGCATCAGGAAGAACCCAGCCCCATCCCGCATGCTCAGGGAAAACAAATGCGAGACGATGAGCATCTCGCTGCCCGCTCCCCTTTGGCCAAATCAGAGCACACAAGGGCCTGGCTGGCTCAGATGAGTTGGGATGGACAACAGCGTTCCAGGGGCCATTGACCTGTTCAAACCAGGAACAGGTAGCTGTACGTGACAGGGTGGTAGCGGGCATTACCCAAACAGAGGTCAGCCCGGTTTCCCATAGGAACTCAAGCAGTCCGCTCAGCTCACTGCCGTCAAGAGGAAGCAGGATCGAGCGCAGCACGCGTTTCCCCTGGACAACGTCAACCAGGAGCACTTCGGTGTCGGTAAGGACACCTATTGTATTCGCCAGAAAAAATGGCAAGAGTGACTGTAGCTATTCAAGTGGCAATGAAAAATAAAAGGTACTGCCTGCTCCTGGCTTACTCTCCAACCACATGCGTCCACCCTGCCGGTAAATAATCTCGTGGGCAATGTACAATCCTAGCCCCAGGCCTTCGACTTTAGAACGTTCATGCTTATGGGTGCGATAGAAACGGTCAAAAATGTGCTGATGCTCTTCCTCGCTGATACCCGGGCCTTCGTCTCGAACCCACACAACCACTTCCTTCGGTTCATTCTCTGGCTGGCTTTCGACGCCGACTACTATAGAAGTCCCCTTCGGACTGTATTTGATGGCATTGTTGAGCAGATTGTTCAATACTTGCTCTATGCGGATCTCATCGCAGCTAACTAGTATTTCCTGAGCATCAGTATGTAAATTGAGCTTATGGTGAGTACTTATGGTATCTTGCTCAACCACCCGTCGCACCAGTTCAACAATGTTGACATGTCGCCTGTTTTTCAACTGAAACAATTCGGCACGCATACGCGTAATATCCATCATCTCGCTGATTAGATTGTCCATGCGTCTCACCTGGTGAATGATTCTCTCCAACATCTGAACTTCTTGATCAACATCAGCCTTTGCAGTCTCATCAGCGCTTCCACCGTCGCTAGTCGCCTTCGTCTGACGCTTCAGGTTACGTTGGAGCAGTTGAGCATTGCCGAGAATCGAACTGAGCGGAGTACGCAATTCGTGACTGGCAAGCGATAAAAAATCATCCTTGATAAGGTTGAGTTGCTCCATTTCCTGCCTGGCGAGCGTCTGTTCTGTTACCTCTATTGCCGAGGAAAGCATGAAACGCACGCTATCTTCTTTCTCTCTATTCACTATGGGTATGAGACTCCAATCCCATATGGTTTCTTGTTCATTCTGCGCAAACCGAAGATGAACTTCTGAACGGCGAATCTCCTCGCGGGTCTCCAGGGCAGTAATCCAGAACTCAGCAGCCTCCTCAGGCGTTGCCGCAAAGGTCAACTCGTGCCACTTGCGGCCCACCAGCTTATTGCGCTCGTATCCATGTGAACGCGCTATGATATCAAGATAGCGAGGACTGCCCATGAGCAATTCAGCCGTCTGGGCGTCATAGAGCGCCAGGGCTGTGCGAGTGTTGTCAAAGATCAAGCGCAGCCTCTTACGCTCCTCATCAGCTTCCCGGGCGCGTTGGAGGGTCTCGTCCACAGCGTAAATGATCGCGCCTGATACTTTCCCATTGGCATCATGAGTAGGCACGATGGTATAGACGAAGTAATTTTCTTCGAACCCACTCTGGTCTTTAGGCACGCTGGTTATCACCCTGGGTGTAGTACGGACGCTATCCCGTTGGTACGCTTCATGGGCCAGGCGCACAATCGTCATGTCAGACTCCCAGAAGACTTCAAAGACCTCGTCGAGGGGGTGACCTTGCACCAACCGTCCTTCCAACAACTTTGCAAAGTGCGGGTTATAGGCCTCTACAAGCAGTCTTGGCCCTCGCAGGACGAGCATGTAGAAGGGAGCAAGCTCAACCATTTCAGCCAGGCGTACGCGCTCGCTTTCGAGCAAGGTAGCCAGTTCCTGCAGTTCTCCTGTGCGTGCTCGTAACTCGTCATTGGTAGTTTCAAGCTCCTCATTGGTGGCTTGTAGTTCCTCGTTATTGGTTTCAAGTTCCTCGTTGGTGGCCTGCAGTTCCTCGTTGGTGGTCTCGAACTCCTCGATGCTCGCCTGCAACTCCTCTTGCGTCAAGACCAGTTCTTCATTAGCAACTTGCAACTCCTCATTGGCGTCCATCAGTTCTTTATTCACATCGTTGAGACGCTTGTTGGAAGTGCTCATCTCGCTCATGAGCTGCGTCTGCTCCGTCTGGATCGCCTCCAACTGTCGCCGCGTCTGGACTTGCTCTGTGACATCAGTCACGCTGATGGCAACCAGGTCGGGCATGCCAGCCTCCAACTGCATCAAGGCTATCGAAAGAGCGACGAAGCCACCATTCCCGCCCAATGAGATAGCAAGCTCAACCTCAGGCAGGCTCACCATGTTTCTCTCGCGAAAGACGCTATCAATAGCGGTTCGCACCTGAGAGTATGGTATGCCGCGCACCGCATGCAAGAAATCCTGCTCATTGCTGATATCGCGCAGCCCCAATAGCCGCCGTGCTGCTCCATTGACCGTGAGCACATGATAAGAGCGGTCGATCACAACCACGCCAATCGGTAGAAAGCGCAACACTAACTCATTGAAGTGCCGCAGTTGTGCAAGTTCGATTGGTGGAGGCGATGGCTCATGCTCGGTGAGGTGTTTTCCAGGGACCATGTTTGGGCGATTGGAGGTAGGCCCTTCAATGCGCCGAGAAAGTATATCGGAAGTGCTTGGCCTTCGGGTGGCTGGCAAAGCATTTCCTGTACAGCAGTACACCTTCCAGTGCTTGTTGACAAGCTCGAAATGTAACTGATTGGGCCGCACCGTCTCAGCCTTACCCAGAAACAGGTAGCCGTTGGGCGAGAGCGAGAAGGCGAACTGGTTGAGTACGTAATCCTGCAGTTCAGGCGTGAAGTAGATGAGCACGTTGCGGCACATTACGAGGTCAATGCGTGGGAAAGGCGCGCTCCGGCTCAGATCCTGCTGCCCGAAGATGATCATCTGGCGCAACGTCTTTGAAATGCGAAACCCGTGGTCAGCATGCTCGAAGAAACGATCGCGGTACTCATCCGGAACACCCTTCAGCAGATTTTCGGCATACAGGCCACGCCGGGCAAAGGTGATTGCTGCCTCGTCCAGGTCGGTCGCGAAGATTTTCACGCTCCACTCGTGCAGCTCAGTGCCCAAAAGATCGGTAATGAGCATGGCCAGCGAATAGGGTTCTTCCCCGGAAGCACAGCCCGCGGTCCAGAAGCGCAGCAAACGATCGTGGGAACGAGCCTGTGCAATCAAATTCGGCAGAATTTCACTTTTGAGGTAAGCGAAGGCGTTGGGATCACGGAAGAACTGCGTCACGTTGATGAGGAACGCTTTCACCAGCTCGCCGACTTCTTCTGGATATGTTCGCAGGTACTCCAGGTAATCCTGCATAGTGCTGATGTGATTGACGGCCATGCGGCGGCCAATGCGCCGCAGGATGGTTGAAGACTTGTACTGGCGGAAGTCCATGCTAGCCTGGCGACCGACCTGCTCGAGGATGTTGCGCAGCACGTCATTCGTCTTCTCTTCAGCGGGCGCCATGCTGACGCCGCTAAGCAGATCGTAAAGCAGCGGGCCGATGCGGTCTAACGCAGCTTCGAAATCGATAACAGTCGGCGGTAAGGCCAGGGGCATCGACGGATAGCGGGCAGTCTGCGGGTCCTGAACAATTACCGTTCCACCCGCATTCTTGACATCCACCGCACCTGCAGCGCCATCGGAGCCGGAGCCGGTCAGGATAACCGCTATCAGGCGGTCGCCGAAGGCTCCGGCTGCGCTTGAGAGCAGCATATCCACCGAGGGATGAGGCCGCCTGTTGTGATCTTCCCGCACCTCAACGCGGTGACTGTTAATGGTGACGTTGCGATTAGAAGGCACGACATAGATCCTCCCTGGCTCAAGCGCGCTGCTCGTGTTTACGACTTCGACCGGCAACTTGGTGCGCCGCTTGAGAATAGCATCCAGGCTGCTGGGCCGGCTGGGGTCAAGGTGTTGAGCCAGTACGACAGGTGCAGGGAAGTCACCAGGTAGAGTACTTACCAGTACTGAGAGCGCCTCGACACCACCTGCGGAAGAACCGATAACGACCAGGTCATTAGCACCGTGGGGCGTGTTTTCGACCTTGCTCATAGACGCTTCTACCTCTCTTCACTACATAATAACCATAACACGGAGATGAAGAATGTAGCAGGAAAACAAAAATAAACAGAAAAACCGCCTTAAATACTATCGAATCTTATATCTGATTGTTATTCTTTGTCAAGCCATTTCCATGTCTTTGGACACGGGATACTCCCTATGTTCTTCTACCTGCTCGCTAGCAAGACGCACTAGTAAAGGGCCGATGCTGGACAGAGGTAACCGGTAATCTACCTCTACATTTGCCAGCGCACTCAATGGCATGCCTGAGAACAGCGCTTCGTCAGGGTCCTGGACTACGGCTATTCCCCCGCGCCGCTTCAACGCTATCAGTCCAGCGGTTCCATCATCCAGCGCCCCGGTCAGCACGACGCCGACCACGCGGGACCCATATGCCTGGGCTGCCGAACGAAACAGGGGATCAACGGCGGGTCGATGGTGGTTTTCCTTCGGGCCGCCCACGATGCGGACATGCCCGCGCTCAATTAATAGATGGTGATCCGGCGGGGCAATGTAGATGAATCGATGCTTAATATTCATACAATCGATGGACTGCACTGCCTCCAGCGGTCCCGAACGGCTCAGAATGCCTGGTAGAAGACTCGGGCTTTCAGCCGGAATATGGAGGACGACGAAGATGGCCGCCGGCAGCTTCTGTGGAAAGGAACCAACCAGTGTTGCAAGCGCTTGTACTCCGCCGGCAGAAGCTCCGATTACGATGATATCGTGCCCAGGCATATTGCCTCCTTGCAATGAGGATGATGTTTCGTAGCATATATGTTTCACAGAAATTGTAAAATGTACTGCTGCAAAGTCAACACTACTAGTCAATCAAGCTTGACAGTCCACTACGCATCCAGTTGTAATGTGATGCTTATGCTTTATACACGTTACATACTACCTTCTGGTGCCAGATTCTGCCCAGCAGTATAAGGTATAGCCTTTAGAACAGAAGTTTGTTATCATATACCTATGAGTACATATGTCGCTTTTCATGGAGGCACGCTTGTTCTGCGTGATGTGGCTGAAGAGGAGCGCCCGCCCCGACCGTTTCGTTTCGTCAAGGGACGCTGGCGGTGTGAGGCTTACCACTATGGGTCGATCCTGCCTTACCTTCAAGAGGAGGCTATTCACAATGGAGTTCCTCGCTGGAAGCCGCTTAACCTTGTGATGCAGGATACGCGAGAAGCCCACGATTATCAACTGGAAGCACTTGCCGCCTGGGATAAAGCTGGTCGGCGCGGAAGTATTGTCCTTCCAACAGGCGCTGGCAAGACTTTTGTCGCTCTTCAAGCGATTCTTCGTGTAAACCGCTCCACTGTAGTTATTGTCCCGACGATTGATCTGCTACACCAGTGGTATGCACGGCTGATGAATGCGTTTGCCTGCGAGGTGGGTTTCTACTACGGGAGCGAAAAGAAAATCTTCTCTCAAGGTGAGAGCGGTGCATTCCAGATAATCCCTCTGACCGTGACGACATACCATTCTGCTGGGGATCTGATTGCTGAACATGGCAATGCCTTCAAGCTGCTCATCTGCGATGAAGTTCACCATTTGCCTGCCAAAACGTGGGGAGAAGCAGCGCTGATGGCGCCTGCTCCCTTTCGTCTGGGATTGACAGCAACCTATCCCGAAGAGCAGGAGCAGACTGGCGAGCGGTGGCGACTCGATGAGCTAATCGGCCCTATTGTCTATACTCAACAGCTCGAGTCGCTTGTGGGAAAGCAGCTTGCTGAGTATCGTACCCAGCGTGTGCGCGTCGACCTGACAACTGAAGAGCGAGTATCCTATGAGTCCTTACATAAGTCTTACCTTGGTTTTGTTCGCGAACGGGGGTTGCAGAGAACCCATGGAGCCGGTTGGTTGCGCGAATTGATGCGCCTCTCAACAGTTGATCCTATTGCTCGTCGTGCATTGCTGGCACGGCGGCAACTGCTGAATCTATTGGAGAGCTGCCAGGGAAAGTTTGCTGCCCTGGAGGTGTTGTTGCGTGAGCACGCCGGGGAACGCATCCTCGTGTTCACCGAGTCTAACGCGGTCGCCTACGCGATTGCGCGCCAGTATCTTGTGCCCGTAATCTCTCATGAAACTGGAGTCGTTGAGCGCAAGCGTATTCTCGATGCATTTCAGGCGGGGCATTATAGAGTGGTTGTTACAAGCAAGGTGCTCAATGAGGGGATAGATGTACCAGAAGCAAAGGTGGCGATCATACTTGGTGGAGGGGCAAGTAAGCGCGAATATCTGCAGCGTCTGGGGCGTATCCTTCGTAAAAAAGAACCGCTGCAAGCGGTGCTCATTGAAGTCCTCGTGCGCAATACAATAGAGGAGGGGAAAGTGCAGCGTCGCCAGGTTCCTCGGGAGAAACGCTAATGTTAACCAGTGAGTTAATCAGGCCGAGGTTACGTATCCAGGGCTCGATCTTGCGTGTCGAAATGGTGAATGAGCAGGATCCAGCCTTGCAACAAATAGCGCAGGATCTCATCTGCTTATTCCAACGCCATCAGGGTCAATCGCAAGCGGCATGGGAGGAAGCCGTGCGCGCGTATGAAGGGGCAAATGTTGATTATGTCTTTATTCGCGGACTGGCCAAAGTGCTGATGGATGCCGCCACGTTCAAGCCATTGACGACACCGCTTCCCCCGGCAACGCTGCGTGAGCAAGTATTTGCATATGGTCCTGTCTTCGAACAACCTGATATATTTCATACTGCAACTCGCCAGGAAGTGCTTCGGGAAGTTGCAGAGACGCTTGAACTCTCAGCAGGAGAGCTTGACGAGATATTGTTTGCCGATCGAGGTGCCTCATATCGTCTCACGGATGCCGGGCCGACATGGACTCCCTCAACGTTACTGGCGCGCTATAACCTGGAATTAGCGCGAGGAGCCCTCTATTGGGCATCGCATATCACCATTGGAGTAGCAAGTAACTACAAAGACCTGTGGAAGTATATCAAGTTGTTCAAATTAATGTTCTGGGCAGAGCCAGGGCAAAATGGAGGCTATCGTATTGATCTGGATGGGCCAATCTCTCCCTTTGTCTCTTCCACGCTGAGATATGGCAGGCAACTGGCAGCATTTCTCCCTGCCTTGCTCCTCTGTGAGCGCTGGCACATGCAGGCCTACGTCCATCCACCGCAAGCACCGGGAGGAACGCTCTACCGTCTTGACCACACCTGTTCCCTCCGTTCCCACTTCAAAAGCTCCGGCATGTTTGACAGCCGCCTTGAGGAAGACTTCGCCAGTGAGTTTGAGCAGAAGATGGGAGAGAAGCGAGGTCATTGGCGAATGATTCGTGAAAGCGAGGTGCTCCTTTTGGGAGATACGGTGATGATTCCAGATTTTGCTCTTGTTGACGATGTGGATGAAACACGAAAAATTCTGATTGAGTTAGTTGGCTTCTGGCATCCTACCTACCTCCGGCGAAAGGTCGAAAAGGTACGTGCTGCGAACTGCGCGCACCTCCTCTTATTAGTGTATCAAGGCTTAAACGTCACAGAAGAAGCGTTTGAGGGGAGCGCAAGCGAGGTCATCTTTTTCCAGAACAAACCAGTCCTCAAAGAGGTCATGGAGACGGTTGAGGCAATGGCGAATCGTATTTATGGGCCACGTCAGAAACGGAGACGGAAAAAGAGAACTAAATCCCTTGATTAATGTAGAAGAATGCGTAATTCCTCAATCTGCCCGTCAAGGGTAGGAGCGGTCTGGAGTGGTTCCAATACGCCTCTGGTCTGTCCCAGTTTGCGTGCGATGGGTGCGACTGAACCCACCGCCCCTGGCCCACCATGGATGACGACGACACGGAAAGGATCACTGCCATATTTCCTCAACGTTTCCACTACCGCTTTCTTCCTTGCTTGACAATATCGCTTTAGTCCCCGCATCCCTCCTCTTTCAGAAAGGAAAATACCAGACCATTGCCAATAACCTGCCAGGAGAAGG
>WNGD01010580.1_pt1 | contig 23344 bp, 29 predicted proteins | sample 5400671 | NCBI WGS metagenome assembly WNGD01 (sample SAMN13153369, study PRJNA577476) | soil metagenome | isolation source: 40 cm soil or saprolite under grassland replicate 2 | place: USA:California | collected 2016-06-15
GACCCGGACAGCCTTGTTGAAAGTGAAGTCCGACTACGAATCCATCCATAATACCCTCAAGGCGTACCTCGGAACCTCGAGGGTCAAGGCTTGGTCGCACACTACTTCCAGATGGAACCTATGTCCCAGGCAAACGATTTAGAGGATTCGAATGCGACGACCTTCGCCCTTCATGAGAGACGCGAGCCCAAGAGACAGACCATGTGTCTGTTGACGGGTTTGGCGTCTCCTCTCTCATTCTTAAGAAAAACATCCGCACTTCTCTGGAATGATAATTGTAGTAGAGGTAAGTTTTTGAAGATCAAGATTTCGTCATCGCCCATAGAAGGGAGGAATGAGGGTTCGGCGCTCCCTTCGATTCGAGGTTTCGATCTGTTACTAGCTGTTCTGTTTGATTGATATGAGGAAGGGGTCTGTCTGGAAGGTGCCTGCCTCTAAAGCGTAGTTGGCGGTGAACAGGACCCGGAGGTTTCCCCCAGTGGCTGTTGCTTCGAAATAGTCTCCGTACTGGGGGAGGACGAAAGATCCGCCGAAACCTCCTTGGAGGTAGTTGTACATGTTGGGGTCAGAGTCGGGCTCGTTGGAGACGCTGGTTAGCCGTTGCTGGGTGAAGGTTCGGCCGGCGTTGTTGGATGTTGATGTGACTACGTCTATTCGGTGGTTGAAGGGATCGTACTGTGTCGTGTAGTAGACTATGTGGAGTGTTCCGGTCTGGGTGTCGACTGTGACGTAGGGTTGGTCGTTGACCGCTGGGTGTGAGAGCGTCGTGGGATTTGACCAGGTTTGGCCGTTGTCCGTGGACTTAGAGAGGATGATGGCTGATTGTCCGCAGTCTCCAGGGTTGTCTGGGGCTAGTAGGGGTGCTGGTCTTGTAGGGGCGTAGTAGTGTCCGGCTGTGCAGACGGTGGTTGTGAAGTAGAGGTTGTCGGTCTTGGGGCTGGGGTCTGCTGTTATGCTGATTAGTCCGGGGGCTGTTCTGTACTGTTCGGTGGCCCAGCCGAGGACGACTGTGTCTGTTGGGAGATCTGTTCCGGTGCCCATGTAGCTGAGTATGTTGATGGGGGTGGTGAAGTTTGTTCCGCCGGGGGTTGAAGTGGTTGTTCTGCAGTTGACGGGGCCGAAGGTTGTGGAGGTTCCGAAGTTGCACCAGGCGACGTGGATGTTGCCGTTCTTGTCTACGGTGGGTGTTGTCCATGATGCGAACTGGTCGGTTCCTGAGAGGGCTGGCTGGTTTCCGCCAGAGAGCATTGTGCAGGTGGCGAGGTTGTCGTCGCATCGGGCTAGGTAGCTGGCGCTCTGTCCGGTGTTGTAGAAGTGGTCCCAGCCGATGTAGACGGACCCGTAGTAGGGGGAGGAGAGGTTGTGGTCGACGGATATCCGATCTTTGTCTTCGAGGCTGCTGACTGGGAAGCTAGCGCTTCCATAGATGAAGACGGTCTTCCAACATGGGTTGCTGGTTGGGTTGGAGGCTGGGGTGTTGCAGGATATGGCTGGGTTGAACAGCTCCGGGTTTGACTTTGAGATGATTACTCCGTTGCCGAAGGCTCTGTTGAAAGGGTTGATGGCTAGTGATGCGTAGAAGAAGTTACCGTCGACTGTTGGGGCGACAGATGGGTCTCCGTAGGCGACGAGGTATGCGTAGGTAAGGTCAGGGTTGGGGATTTCACTGCTTTTGCCGACAGTGTTGCCGCCGTCTGTTGAGGTTGTGAAGCCGCTTATTGAGGTTGGGATATTGCTTCCGCAGTCGAGTGGGAGGTACGGGCAGAAGAAGTATTTGGCGTCGTTGTAGGCGCCGAGGATATGGTCTGGATTGGCCGGGTCTACGGCGATGCTTGTCTCTGACTGGGGGAAGTAGCTGCTATCATTGATGAACCGGAGGGCGTTCTGCTGGATTGTCTTAAGGCTAGAAGGGTTCGAAGATTGAGAGACTGCGGATATGCTCTGTAGGTTAGGCGTCGCGCCTGTAATTGAGATGAGGGCTGCTGATGAGAGGGGGGCGTGGAAGCTGTTGGCCGGGGCGGGATTGTAAGAGACCAAGACCGGAGGTTTGTGGGTTGGGGGGATCGTCGGGGTGAAGGCTGGGACTAGTAAGAGTCCGAGGATGGCTAGGATGATTATCCTAGACGCGTTTGGCTGTCTCATAATTCTGTTGACTTCTAGAGGTTACGATTGTAGCATATAGGCATCTAGGGGATGAGACTCTCCATCAAAGCTGTTTCTGAATGAGGAGGTCTGCCACGTTGTCGCGGGACGTTCTTGATCACGATCAGCTCCATCGTGAACACATAACCCGCCCCAGGAATGGGACGGTTGACCCGCTCAGAGAAGCATAAGATAGACACGGTTCCTATATTCGAGGCGTGCGTGTGATTGTTCGATGATTTGAGTTGGAGACAACGAATATGGATGAAATTTCACGGGTTGATGAGTCGGTTACCCTGAACAGAAAAATCGCGAAAAATCGGACTGGGAGACACATTTCAGGGAACGGTTAATATGCCGAACCTTGAACCAACGTTTCTTGTCATCCAATGCCGCAGACTCATGGTAGTCAGTACAAGAGAAAACCCACTGGGGGAACGAAACGCGCGTGGCGCGGAAAGAGAGCCTTCGAAGCTGGCTCTGAGCCGACGGAGACAACGCTTGGGCCCCTTAAGCAGAGACGGGTGAGCATGTACGGCGGCGGCACAAAGGTCAGGATAGCGGTAGCCGGCTGGGCCGTTGTCACCGACAAGACCTCCGGTAAGAGTTCAAAGTCTAAGCTCCTACGAGTCGTCAGGAACCCCGCGAACGTAGACTATCAACGAAGAGGCGTCATCACTAAGGGAGCGATCGTCGAGACAGAGCTGGGACAGGCACGAGTCACGTCCCGTCCAGGCCAACACGGCGTTATCAACGCAATCCTACTAGAAAAGTCCCAGAAGAATTAGAATCGAGAGGGTGGGCGATTGAAGCGCCCTGGATTCTTAATAGTCTGGCCGGCCCACTTGGACAGTTCCAAGACCCGAGGTCAAGGACGTAGACTCCCAGTATCGCGAGCGGTCAAACAGCCGAATTTGAAGGAGGTCTGGCAGGCAGCAATGTCACTCGGATATTCACCCGAGACTAAGGAGAAAGCTGCTCTATCAAGCTCGCCATGGGAGAAGACCGGTTATGTCACGATCAAGAAGACAGGTCAAAGAGCAATCGTGTTGAAAGGCATAGCTATCGAGATTGTGAAGAGCCGGCAGAAAGAAGCTCAAACAGCTGAGCCAAAGAAACGTTAGCCCTAAAGATCCCTTCCGCCCTCAAGGAAGCAGGCCTCACCAAAACGAGGGAATACAACTCGCGAAAAGCCTTGCGCCTACAAGAGGTCGGAAGATGTTTCTTCGTTCCGGAAAGGCTCCGATGATCGTCTAATACCTAAGCTTGGGTCCGATTGATCTACACTACTCGTGACTGACTAAGCAAACATGTTGGCCCATTCACGAATGTACCAATTGCTAATCATCCCGTTCTTGAAAAATGGATCACCGTGTATGTATTCTTCCGCTGCACTACGCGAGCTGAGAACAGCCATAGTGCTTAGTGGTTCTCCGGTCTTGTCTAGGAAAGCTCCTGACATTAGAAGAGAACCTTGTTGATGAAGCTCTCTTGAGCGTGCCAGATGGGCATCAATCTGATCGGGTGCCTTTGCCTTGGCCTCTTCGAAGCTCTTGTACTTGAGTGAGACGAATACGGCGTAGTAGACAGGTTGCTTCTTAGATTCCGTCATGTTCACTTAAGCGCGGGATGAGAGATTATGAGGCTATCGCCTCCGCACAGACCCCGAAGCACTCCGTATTGGCGCGAACCAATCATCTTCAGCTCGGCGGTTTCCGGTTGGGATACATGACGATTTTTCCGCAGCGGCCCGACTTCATCAGAGCAAAGGCCTTGGCGAACTCTTCCAGCGCAAACCTGTGAGTAATCACCTTCGAGAGGTCCACCTCTCCCGCCTTCAACACCTCCGCTGTCTTGTACCACGTGCCCCACAATCGACGTCCGAAGACTCCTCGGACGTTTGCGTCCTTGAAAACGATCCAGTTCGCCACATCGAACTCGACGTTCTTCGAGGGCAGCCCGAATAGGACAGCAGTTCCCCTAGGGCGCAGAGCCCGGAATCCCTCTTCGAACGACGGCGGCGCACCTGACATTTCAAAGAAGACATCAACGCCGCGTCCGTCGGTCATTTTCATGATGGTATCGACAACTTTCTCTTTGGATCCGTCGATGAGGACATCTCCACCCATCTTCTTCGCCAAGTTCAGCCTGTATTCTACTATGTCGATTCCGAAGATCTTGCTGGCTCCGAACGACTTGCAAAGCCCAATTAGACATGCTCCTATTGGACCGCAACCAAAGACTGCGACGGTGTGCGCAGGTATGTCCGCCGCAGACGCAGCGTGAACAGCGTTGCCTAGCGGTTCTTGAGCGCTTGCCGTCTCAATGGGAATTCTCTTGTCGTTGAGCCAAGCGCTACTCTCGTGAAGGGTATGATACTCAGCGAAGCACCCGTAGGTGTCGACTCCCCGCAGGAGCATCCTTTCGCAGACATGCCCATTCCCGGTGCGGCACTGGAAGCATCTTCCACAGTTAATGTGAGTCTCACCTGAGACAATATCACCCTCTCTGAGGTCCGAGACCTCCTTCCCCGCTTCCACAACCTTTCCCGCGAACTCGTGACCCATCACTAGGGGAGGCTTGACCCGCTTAGCCATCAGTTCATGCCAATCATAGATCTGCATGTCCGTTCCACAGATCGAAGTCGCCTCGACCCGGACCTGAATGTCTCTAAGACCAGGTCGAGTGTAAAACATTATTGTCCGACTAAATTGACAGGAGAAATGGAAGTTATCTCCTAAAGCGTTTTACGCAAGTACAGTTCACCTGGATCAGAAATGAGCCAGAAATCCGACCTACGAAGAGAGCCTCTGCTAGATAGTCTGCGTAAAGAGTTGGACGGCCTAGACCGCGATGATCTGCTCTGGCGCATCCGGACTCTTCAGAGCCCATCAGCCCCGCACGCTAAGGTTGACGGAAAGAATGTGCTAGTCCTATGTTCCAACAACTATCTCGGATTGGCCAATCATCCGAAACTGAAACAGGCGGCGATTGTTGCTACGCGAAAGTATGGTGCAGGGTCTGGCTCTGTACGAGTTATCGCGGGTACCATGGACATTCACCTGAAACTCGAGAAGATTCTCGCCGACTATCGGCGGGCTGAATCGTCGATCACGTTTCAATCGGGTTACGCAACGAACGCGGGCACGATTCTTGCGCTTGTAGATGAGAGAGACCTAATCATCAGTGACGAACTCAACCACGGAAGCATCATCGACGGCTGTCGAATGACCAAGGCTGAGAGGCGAGTCTACAAACACAAAGACATGAGCGATCTAGAAAAGCAGTTACAGAATACTGATCGTTTCCGGAGAGTCCTCATCATTACCGACGGAGTCTTCAGCATGGATGGGGACATCGCTCCCCTCAAAGACATCGTCGACTTGGCGGGGAATCACGAACCACTTCCACCTCGAAGGAAAAGTCGATGTTGACATGGGAACCTTCTCCAAAGCCTTCGGATGTGTAGGTGGGTACGTTGTTGGCTCGAAAGACCTATGCACCTATCTCCAGAACAAGGTCCGAAGCTATCTCCTCTCAGGCTCTCAGCCGCCCGGTGTCCCGGGAGCCTGCATCGCCGCGATACAGCTAGTGAAGAAGAACCCGTCGCTCGTGAAGAAGCTCTGGGAGAATACCCGATATTTCAAGAAAGGATTGAAAGACCTGGGCTTCGACACGGGACAGAGCGAGACCCCCATCACCCCAGTCATGGTTGGTGAGAGCGGGAAAGCCCACAAACTCGCGGACGAGATGTTCAAGCTTGGAGTATTCGTTCTTCCGATAGTATTTCCGATGGTTGGCAAAGACAAAGCGAGAATCCGAACGATTGTGACCAGCGCTCATACCAAGAAGGATCTCGACCAAGCAGCCGACGCGTTTGAGAAAGCCGGCAAGAAACTGTCTCTAATCTGACCCCACTAAGTGTGAGTAGACACTACTAATCATAGTATCCGTAGTATCACTCGATGACTTATCATGACATAAGCCAGCAGAACTGAGATTCGTAATTATTGGATTACAGGAGTCCCGAAAGGACTACCCAGTCTCGAGTCGGGACGCCGTTACTATTGGTGTCACATCACCATAAATTTGAACTTGGTCCGAAAATACTTCTCACTTAGTAAGCTCGGTGGGAACTGAACCTGCACAATCCGTCCTGTGTCCGAGATCTTTGGGCTGGGAATTGGCACGAGGGTCGCTATCCGGAACCTCTACTTGAGAGTCTGAACCTCCAATTCATAACCTCGGGCGTGGGATCAAACGCAAGTTCAAACCCTTTTTCTAGCTGAGTTTCGCGTACAAGCACTGGCTGTCTTACCCGCAATCATGAGCAAGGTCCGGCTCTTGCCCCATTGGGTCGGCAACCAACGACGGAAGTCTCGTCTTGCAACGAGGAGAAAGCCTCGCCGAGTTTCTAAACGAGCACCCGCAGGCCCCGCGGACGCATGGGCGCGCATTTCACGGCGAAATAGCTACGGGGAATCAATCTGGCGCCTCTACCAGGCCACCTCCTATTCAGGGTGGGAACGACACAGGGTCAACGATTTGCCAACAATGTGACGAACTACATAAGGCGACGTGGGACAAACGACAGAGTTCTCCTTGGGTCCGATGGACCTGTCGAAATCCCTTGTTTGACCGCGCTGGCAATTTGGATCGGCTGCCCCATTGTCTACAGTTTGCCTTCTGGATGTTATGAGTGTCAAGTAGTGATGTGTAAACCTACTAGTTTCAGTCCCTGCCTAGAGGGAGGAATCTGTATTATTCGACGAGCGGTAATTGGCTCGTCCAACTCTTTTTGAATCTCCGCAATGCACCCTAGCAACCGTTGCCCTTTGGTCGTCAACAGATATTTCCGAATGCCTCTACCATCGATCCCTTGTTCCAAATGGCCCTTGGAGAGCAGAAATGGAATGTAGCGCATGGCCAGGGAAAAGCTCAGATTGGCCTTCTGGATGACTTGCGTTCTCGAGACACCCTCCTTGCCAAGCGACAGAATATCTTGAATTACATGAATAGTATCACGTCGCTTCGTCAATGAGCCGCAATAAAAATCGCCAGTACTTCCGTTGAGCTGCAACGAGTCATCCAGCCGTCTACGTGATTCGACTCGTTGAGGCAGCATAATAACCGCTTCGTTCTTTCCACAGATAAGCCGAATGTTTGCAGGGTGTTACAATGCAACTCGTCGCAACCCGATGAGTAAGCATAGCCTCACCAGAACACAGGCCTAGAGAGGGCTAATCACGATCGCACACTCGGACAACCGATATCGCCAATGGTCCGTTCCTTTTGGATGCCTCCCGAAGAATCAGGGAAACTCGAAAGACAATCTTGTCTTAGGCAAAAGGGTATTTTTTTGGTGGGGTGATATCAAGCAGCTGCGGGAGAAGATCGACTAACCAATATTTTCTGGAGTGTTGCCAATTTTGGTTTTTGGAAGTTCAAGGTTATGTTTCTCCATACTCTTTTGAGTAGAAAGTGGAGAGACGGATTAAAAGTGAAGTGCAAGGAGTCGTAGTTCGATGCGATGCTCGCGAAGGTAAGAGCCGAGAGAGCCATTTCTCGATCCTTCAGGCTCAGTAAGAGTATCTTGGACGGACTAGAGGAAGAGGCAACCCTACAGAAGATAAGCACCAACGCGCTCGTGAGCAAGATTCTATCCGACTATGTCGAGTTGGAGAGGTTCAGTCAACCATTCGGCACAATAAGAGTGGGAAGAGATACAGTTCAAGACTTCTTGCAGATGGTCCCGGAGGACGAGTTGCAAAAGGCGGGCCTGAAGGCTGGAAAGGGCTTGCCTATCGCAATGATGTCAGCGAAATATGGAAAAGTCAATGCTGACTCCGTATTACGATTCATCCGCGAGTACTTCGGATATTCCAACCTAGTTCGGTACAGCGAAAAAAGACAGAATGGTTCCACGACAATTACGCTTGCACATGATCTAGGGCCGAAACTTTCCTCTTTCATTGAAGCATATCTCCAGCCATCCTTTGATCTGGCGAACATCAAAGTAAAAGAGTCCCTCAAAAGCGATCACGCACTTATGATTAACCTTTGATTAGGGAGCTGCGTGGGTCCAAGGATTAGCAAGCGAATCCTTTGGATAAGCAATTTGAAACTGAAAAGGGCTAGCATTCAACTATATTGCGCATGGCGTCAACTCTTGCGCCCCCCCGCTGGAGAACTCAACCAGTCAGATAGACGGCGAGACCTTCAAAAGGCACAGACGAGGAAGACCGCCTAATCTACACCGCGACGCTATCATAGGAGCATCAGGCCGGTGCCCGGGTTTTGATACTAGTCTATCTCATCCAGAATCCCATCTGTCTTCAAGAATTACAGGGACATCGTTCATAATTAATGAACGATGAAGAAATGGGGAAGTTAGTGCTTGATCGCTTGGTACCACGTTAGGTGTGGCTTGAAATGGCCTTTACGTTGTAGACACGTGTGTATGTCGGGTCGTTGTTGGTTATGCTGTATGCGAGGTCCATCGTTCCACCGACGATCTCGCTCATGCTACACGCGTTCACCAGTGAAGGGTAGCCACCGATACCGCTGTCATAGTTCTTGCTGTTTCCGCATTGCGCGGCGGTTACGAATGTGCCTGATTGGTCGTCTTGGAGTGTGAAGAAGTAGTCGAATGGTTGCGATGATTGTCCACCGTTGCGACCAATCCAGGCCGTGACGCTCCAGAAGGCTCCGCAACATGGATTTTGAGGACTGGAGTAGACTTGGCCGGTTACAGTGCTGGTTGGGTTGATAGTCACTTGGAATTCCGTCGCGGTTGGCCCTTGAACTATTGCGCGTGCGCCTGAGAGAAAGGTGGGGCTGATGGCGGTTAAGAGTACAAAAACACCGACACATAGTAGAATCTTCATTTCTTTTGTTTTCACCTCCTACTGGTTTCGGATCGGAATTTCTGTTGAGTCCGTAATCTGCTGCCCATTGTAGAATCCGTGAGAAGGGTCGGTGAATGTCACTCCTGGTTTGATCGTGAGTTGCAAGGTTCTGAAGTTTATGTAGAACGCGTTGAGATATCCGTTGGGCATCATCTTGGTCAGGTGTGTGCTTGAAGTAACGTCAACCACTCCGACCTCGTTTGCTAACTGAGGCGGCACTGTAGGCAATCCCGTCACCTGGCATGATGGTCTGGTCTCGACCGAGACAATCGCTCCATTGCTGATGTTGTAGTATGCAAAGTATCGGAATCCCGGTTCAGGGGCCAAAGCAGGCGAGGGAAATCCTGGGTTGCACTGGTTCACGCCTTGACTCTGAGTAGCAGCTTTGCCGTTGCCGGGGCCGTATGTAAGAAACGCGGAATATCCTACAACCACGATTAGCGCCAGCACCAGGATGTATGTCGATTTGTTTCTTTTAGATGGACTGTTCGTTGTCAGTCGCAAGACTTCTTCAACATAGTGCTATCGCTGTGAAATTAAAGTGGGCCAGTAACACTGTTACAGGTGTGAGGTGGTTTTAACAAAAATTCCGCTGTGCTCAAAAGGGATTGTGCGCGAATCACTTAACCGCGGTTGTGTGCGCTTGCACATTTTCATTAATACTCGTTTGTGGACGCCTCGCATATATTGCGAACCCGCACCCTTAGTCAGGTTTTTGCTCAGGAGTGTCTCACATGAAAAGACGAGACCTTGAGTACCGCCTAATATTGGAATCTAGTTTGAGCTATTCGGTCCCACGCTCTTTGGATTCCCTGGACGGAATCGGATCGTTGGTCTCGATGACTACTGGTCCGGTGTAGCCGCAGTCCGGACACCTGTACATCGCCCCGGTGTATCCTCCCATCCAGAGAATAATATTCTCAGAATGACACTTTGGGCAGAACCGCTTCGTAATATTGTCCATGCTCATATCCTGCCTATCCGACGAGAAGAAAGAGAGTCATAATGTTGAGCCACAGAGATATTGATAATCGCTGCGCCTTCCAAAAGCTCAAAGCTGGTCTGTACCTCTATTGGATGAGCTGATCTAGCACCAACCTGAATTCTCGAAATTAGTTTATGGGCGGGGCAGCTCGGTTCTGCCTTTCAAACGTCTCATTCGAGATTCCCAGGAGTATTCTGATTTCCTCCGCTTCTCGCGGGGTCGCCGAAGGCAGGGAGTTGAAGTATTCGAGGAAACCAGTCCGAGAAAGACAGGCAGAACAAAGGTCCCATTCGACAATTTCGACCCCGAAAACTATTTCGGCGACGCCGGTTTGACATGCATCTTAAACCCTCGGTGATGTTTTTGGGACCTGTACGGACTTTTGATCGAATGAAAAAGAGGAGTTTGGTTGAGTGAAGCTAGTATCTGAGCTTGTTTGAGAACGAGTAAGGCACTACAGGCTCCTCCTCTCTCGTCCTCCGCTCGATGATCGGACTCTGTCGTGGAACAGGCTCATACTTGGCCTTGAACCAGTCAGGTATGACGACCGCACGGAGAAGCTCCTGGATTGTTATTCCTCGGGCGCGAGCCTCATCGCTAAGAAGAGTGTAGGTCTGTTCGCCGAAGGCCACCATGACCTTATACGACGTTTTTTCTTCACGCTCTCAGTTTTCGAATATCCAGAGGGATGTTTCGAAACCTATAGTCTATCTGCTATGGGCAAGGCATATAAGAATAACTGAAGCCGCGCCGAAAAATTCTCCTCGGATTACGCTTGAAACATTCGGATCGCCAATTGCATTTATTCCGCCATTGAGCGACCGATAGTGTCTTGTCAAGGATTGTCCCGCGGTGCTCGTGCCAGGGAGAACTCGCCATAACAGGCGAAATACGAAGCCCGGACGGGTGGCGGACAGGATTCAACCTCCAATGCAAGCAATGCGGGAAGAAATGGACCTACTCGGGTGGCATCTATAGGCAAGAGTCAGCAGAGACGGCTGAGTAAGAAGTCCTCTCTAGAGGCAATGGAAAAGGAAATCCATAATCAAACCGAGGACCTTCCAGTATTTGCAAGCGAACTCGGAAAGTATGACCGGTTTCGCAATCTTGACCCTTCGAGCATCATTTTCATCGGCTCCGGAGACTCTCTCGCGAGCTCACTATTCGCCCACTACCTGTCCAATATGCAGGCGTTTGCGGCAGACCCGTACGAGCTCCAGCTCAATCCGAAGGTGGCTAAGAACAAGACCATCTTCATAACATCAGTCAGCGGGAAAACCAGAACGAACATACAGCTCGCCAGGAAAGTCAAAGGGGTAGCCAAGAAGCGCGTCGCAATAACCGCGAACTCGAAGAGCCCACTTGCGAAAGAATGCGACGACCTAATTCAGTTACGATATAGAAGCCCGGGAATCCTTACGTCCGGTACTGCGAGTTTCTCGGCCGCTCTACTTGCAGTAGCCTCGCTGATCCGTCGATTGCCGAAACTCGATTCCCTGCCCGTTGTAGAAAGGCGAGCAGCTGAGTGGGCTCGAGGCCTGCGGGTCCATCCTCGCGGAGAGTTCCTGCTCGTCGGATCCGGGACTGGCTACGCTCTCGCAATGTATGCAGCTTTCAAGATCCACGAGGTTCTGGGGTTATCGGCTCAATACCAGCATACAGAGCAGCTTGGGCATTCCCAGCTCTTTTCTCTCCAAAACAAGACAGCCAATCTTCTGTTCTTATCGCCGAGCCCGGACAAGAAGGCGAGTGAAGTGTTTCGAGCTCTTTCAAAGAGTGGCTTCAACGCGTACTTGTTGAACAGCGGGGCGCGCGATCCTATTCTCGCAGCTCTACAAGTCACGTTCTGTATTCAACACCTGGCCCTCTATCTAGGGAGAAAAATGGGGCTTCAAGAATGCGCGTTCGTAACAGACAAGAAGCTCGCGCTCAGTAGCCGTCTAATTTACTGACTTTGTGCTTGACATTTCCGACTGAATGTGTTTGTAAATGTCGAGAAGGTCATCGGTTTCCATCTGATGTGAAGCTGCTCTCTTCACCTTCTCAAGGCTAGTGTTCAAGGCGATGGAATAGCCGACTACTCGAAAGACGGGAACATCGTTCAGTCCATCTCCTACATGAATCGTCTTGCTCAGCGGAATGCTCATCCAAGCGCAATACTTTCTGATGCCAAGCCTCTTGTCGGGTAGAGGCTCGATATCGTCGGTAATCACTCCATTCTTTACAGCCACCTTCGACGAGACAAACCCGCGGAATCCAAATTGTTCTACAAGATACTGACAGAGAAAATCCGGATTGTCGGTGCAGAGGATCACTGACAGCCCGAGGCCCAAGAGCTTGTCAACCGCCTCTCGGATGTTCCGCATCATCGGGACCTTGGAGACTTCAGCTAGAACGTCTACGAGTTTCATCCCGACGAGAAGCTGAAACTGTTGCAAAAGGGCCTGTCTGAGGGTTATCCGTTTCCGATGATACATCTCGTCAATCGCGTCCCACTTCTTGCCGATCCCTAAGCCTCGTGCCGCCTGAGTGAGCGCAGGCTGACGGAAGAGGGTCTTGTCTACATCGAACGATACTTCAACGAATTTCGGAATGTTCATTCGGCTAGGAACGTCGAGTCAGAGTGGCTCTGAGTCATCACGGCCCGTCTCTTATTTTATCCTGGGTCTGGCATTAAAAGGCCTGTTCGTAAAGCGGGCCCCTGGAACATTCACACGTTCCATTTGGGAAAGAACCGAGCCTCTTGCCGTTTGATGCGAGGTCCAAGACAATCATTGGATTTGGCGAGGGTTAGCTTTCCTCATCATTCCTTAGTCAACGATACAGAATCCATATTGACCTCATGCTTCGAATAGTAACACATCAATGCTATGGGGGTCCGATGCCGATGTTTAAGCCCGAATTCATCCCGCGAATACTCCTGAGCCTCATCCTGTTTGGCTTGGGCTCTTCACTCCTGATCTTCGCCAATCCTCCTCCTCCCTATTCGATTTGGGGGATCATAATTGCAGGGTTGCTCATCGGCGCAGGCGTCTTGGTCTTACTCAGTCCGAGCGATAAGCCGATCAGGCAAACTGGTAACGCCGGTTCAGCAGATTCCTCTTCAGATTCGAAACTTTAGCACTACTACCGCTCAGAAAGATCGAAAGACATTAGCAAGTGCCGACTCTATCTGACCGTGTCTAAAGAGGCTCGACGTAGCCAAAATTTTCCCGAATGATACTCCGGACTTGCTCTGCTCTCTCCTTGGTATTCTTGTCCAAGAATATCTTGACGATGTGACCCTTCTCCGTCTCGAAAGTTAGCCCTTCCTTCCGGAACTTTTCGAGCGCATCGTTCAATGTGAAGTGGTTGCCGAAAGTTGCGATGACCACTGCACGGCTCTTCTTCTTTCCACCCAGCCGGACAACTGTCTTCCTGAACCCCTCAGCTAGACCGTACGCCATACCTAGTCTCGCCTGACGTCGTGTGTCGACTTGTTATATGGCTATCTCGATTAGGCTGCCCTTGCCGTTCGGCTTCTTTCCCAGGACCCGTCCAAGCTGTATTTCGACTGTCTTTCTCTTTGACCTTTCGCCGCCGTACCATCGCTCCACCTGATCCTTCCCGTACTTCCGGCGGAAGAGTTCGAAAGTGTGTTCGAGTTTCTGAGGAACGAGTCTGCCGGTTCCCTCGAAGAGGATCTCTGAGACTTCTACTTCGACTCGTGGAGTCTTTACTACGTTCTTCCACCAGTGAGAGGATTCATGTGCGAGGAAGTACAATTTTCCATCTTCGAATGCGAACCAGAGCTCAACGTCGTGCTTCAGCCCTGTCTTCCTGCCTCTTGTCGTGAGGTTCAGGTATGGGGTCTCTTCCAACACTAGCTCGCTCGTCGACATTCTTTCCTAATCTCCGTCCGTTGCACCTATTGCTACTGCTTCTGTCTTTTCTGAAGACTTTGTTACCGGCCTTTCCGGAAGTAGGGAATACTTGCCATCTGGTGTGCGATAGAGAGCTATTCGAGCTGTAGTCTCCCAGTTATCGCCGGTTGGGTGTCGGATCTGGACTGTGACGACTTCTGCGGAGGGCTCAGTCTTTCCTGGCCATATGGTGATTCCTAGGAAGTCTCCATTCGGGAGTTTTGTGGAGAAGCGAGCTTTCGGGGTCTGCTTCTCAGCCATCATAACCATCAGATGCCGCTTAGGTTCCGTATAAGTTTGGTCGGGAGGCCGAGAAATCGTCCTCCGACAATGAGCCTCACCGTTACCTATTTAGACCCAAAACAAGACTTGCCTTATCGACGAACTATGAGCATGGAACTGAAAGCGCAGAAAGGAGACACAGTCTCAGTCCACTATATCGGAAAATTCCCCGGCGGAAAGATCTTCGACACGTCAATGGAAAAGGAAGCCAAGAGCGCGGGACTATACAATGCAGCGCGCGACTACCACCCTCTGATGGTGGTGCTGGGAACAGGTAAGGTGATTCAGGGTTTTGACGAAGCGTTGATGGGTATGAAGGTGAATGAGGAGAAGGAGGTCGTTATTCCACCCGAGAAGGCGTATGGGAGGAGCGGGAATCATCCTATGGCGGGTAAGACGCTCCAGTTCAAGCTTCGAGTAACCAACATACGAAGACCCTAAGGGGTCCAACCCGCCGTCATCGAGTTGGAGATCGACCGTAGCGGATATCGACACTAGTCTTAACAGAACCTAACGTCCGGGTCTAGTCGGGGGTCCTTGCAGGGTAAGATTGTCAGACCCGCCTTACTGTCAATCATAGGAGTCTACTCCCCATTCTATATCGCCGCAGTCTACTGGCCGCTAGCTTCCAGGCCAGGCGGCTTCCTGCTCATCACCGGGACTGGAGTGTTGGAAATGGTACTAGGGGGAGCATGGCTCTCCACCATCTCCATCCTTCTTCTCGTAGACAATGTCCGCCATAGGATCTGGGGCTTTCTGGCCGCGATCAGCTACACGATAGCATTCCCAGGTCTGTTCTTCTATTCATGGTTCTTGACCGGTTCACAAGTCGCCCAGGTCTGTTCTTCTATTCATGGTTCTTGACCGGTTCACAAGTCGGGGCTTGGGCAGCCATGATAACGCCTCTTGTCGGATTGATCGGTGGAGTCTGGGGCTTTCTCTGGAAATCCTCCACGGCAGCCGCAACACCGGGGACTGTGGATATGAAGGCGCCGAGCCTATCAAGGTTTCCAAGGGACAAACCAGTCATCCCGGCTCTCCTCTCCATGGCTGGGACTGCTCTGCCGCTCTACCTCCTTTACGTATCCGTTGGGGTTCTCTTTGCCCCGCCGCAGCCGCCACCTCCCCGGGGGCGAGGGTCCTGGCATTTTCTTCCTCCTCGTACCTGCCTTTGCCGGTGGCGCCGCTTTCCTGGTGCTCCTTTCAATGGTATTCTCGATCTTTCTCTTGTTCGACCCCCGCCGCCACAGGGCTTGGGGAGCGGTTCTGACAGTCTGGTGGGGGCTCCCAAGCGCCGCTCTGCTCGTCGTCATCGTCATTGACCTCATCAACGGAGCTTTTACTGCTACTGGGCTCCAGGTCCCCGACTGGACGGGAATTGTCTTCACTCCGTTCCTGGGCCTAGCGGGGGGAATCTGGGGATTCTTCTGGCATACAGGGGTAAATCCACGGGCCTGGACCCTACCGACGATTGCTGGGACGATACGTGGGATGTCGGGCCGTGTTATGGTTGGAGGACTGGCCAGCATTGTCTGTTCGATATTCGCCAGCCCGGTTCTCGCTATTCTTCCGTTCGTCTTGGTGGTTGGAAACATTCAGCTCGGGAGGAGCAGTGTCAGGAGCAGAGCTCGTGGTCTCGCTCTAATGGGACTGGTCGTGGCGAGCGGACTCTTCCTGTTGGCGTTTGAGGTCGTCGAGTATCTCAACTCGTCGTGGGAGGTCGGTCCACGCGTGGCGGGCCTCGCGGGTCTCGTCGCGACGCTTCTAGCGGGGTCTGGACTGGTCTGGTCGATAAGAGGGCCACTGATACCACGCTGGAAGCATGCTACGGCGAGCAGCCGCCAACATACACCGTAGTATTACTCTCGGAGCAAGCAGCGCAACCTCGGCGAACTGCGAACTGTTACACCTACAAGCGGGAGCAGACGCATCCGGATGCGCTAGTTTCCGGTCACTGTAAAGCGACTATCTATTTTCTTCGGCTGATCTCGTTTTCGATTGTGTCTTTCTCGATCTCGTCGTAGAGCTTGTCTGCTTCTGCCAGGACCGTTTCGAACTCTTTAACGAGTTCTTCACCTACTGACCTCTTGCCGATCTCTACCAGTTCCTTCACAAACCCCTCAGACTCCGGTTCTTCGATTCCCATTATTCGTACTCACGGGATTCCAGAATCAACCACTTTTCTGCGTCACGAGACTCACCAGCATACCCAATTCTTTCTAGGCGGTCTACTGCTAGCCTGATCTTAACAGGGCCGCCTCAACAAGACCGTTCGCATCTTCTCTACCGTCAAGCAGATTTTATCATTGACTTGGACCCTCGGGCGTTTTCCAGGCGACTTTCCTTGGCACCCTCAGGGACCCATCGTGTCCTTTCGCCCTAGACTCGCCAGCTATGATCGAAACTTGGCCAGCCCGCATCCAAGACGTGGCATCGACTACATTGTCATGATCGCCATGGAGAACCAAGACTACGGCTCAGAAACGCCTGAGAACCTCGACGGGAATGTACCTGCCCCGAGATCTTACTGCCTCGCATTCCATTTTCTTCCATTCGATCCCGGATGGATCCAGATACCAACTTCTGTCCGGTAGAAATAAAAGGCCCAACGCTGGCTTTTCGAATGTTCTTGACAACAATCATGGCGTTGTCCATGGTCGTGCTCTCCCTACTATCAACACCATCAGTTCAATCTTCCGCGGCCTCAGCATGGCCCATGTTTCACGGAAACGCCCAGCACACAGGGCTGTCTCCATTCCCAGGCCCCACTGTTCCATTCCTACGATGGACATTCCAGACGGGTGGCCCGGTCGATGCTTCACCGGCGGTAGGTCATGGAAGAATCTACGTGACTAGCGAGGATGGCAACTTGTACGCGCTGAACATGCAAGGACAGTTGCTATGGAAGTTCCAAACACCTTGCCACGACTTTGAATTTGGCGCAGTCACTCCCGCGCTAGGTTCTGATGGTACAATATACCTAGCTGGTCACATATGCGGCGGTGAACGTCCTAACGGAATCCTTTACTCGATCAACCCGGCGGGAAGACAGAAATGGAACTTTACTAATCCGAACCCTGGAGAAGGAGTCGATTCCTTCATTTCTCCCACTATAGGTCCTAACGGAACCATCTATGTATCAGATGTGGGCTTCCGCATCTTTGCCTTCAATCCGGACGGCACTGTCAAGTGGCAGGTGGCTACCCACGGGGAGGTTGTCGGGCCACCTGCTGTTGCCCTTGACGGTACAGTGTATGTAGAAATCGACGATCCTCCCCCGACCGGCTCATGTCAACAGGTGTTGAACAAGTGTCTAATTGCGTTAAACCCGGATGGAACATTTAGGTGGGGTCTGTTTAGCGGCGGGTCTTCTTCTCCCGCCGTCGGTTCAGATGGGACAATCTATGCCGGAGGCACCGCGATTAACCCCGATGGAACTGTAAAATGGCAATTTTTTGCGGGAGGAATCGACAGCGTTGGCCCTGACGGAACCATCTATCTTTCGGGGGATGGCCTCAACGCCGTTAAGCCGGAGGGCACTCTCAAGTGGCGGTTCGCCATCGACAACGGTACTAGTTCCTGTACTTCAATCGGCTGTTCCTATGTATTCGTTCAACAGTCTTCTGCGGCCATAGGCTCCAACGGGATAATTTACTTCGGAAGAGGAGTAACCAACTTGCCCAGTGGGCAGGCCGGTAACGGCATAGGCAGTGTCTATGCTATCGCCCCGAATGGCACCTTAGTGTGGAAGCTCGGGGTGGGGTCCGTCGCCGGAATATGCGGACCGGGCTTTTGTGAACGAGTTTTCTCGGTGTCTGACCCAGCTATAGGCTCGGACGGAACCATCTACGTCGGAAGCAGCGACGGAAACCTCTACGCCATAGGCTAGGCCCAAGCATGCCCTTTTGGGCGATGCATACTAATGATAGACTATTCTTGTTGGCGACTCGGTAGTACTCTCAGTGTTGCTACGAGGAAGAATGATACGCAACGTGCGAGGCATGGATCCGACCCCGGTAGTCTTGCGGTCGAGGCGTCCCAAGATCTGTTGCGTCTGCGAATTCCCTATCAGTTCGCTAAAATCCGGGTTATACCAATGGTTCGAATTTGGTTCCGTCATATATGGCGCAGGCTCGGTTACAATATCCGTGTCGCAGTCATGTGTCACAGATCGCTTACGTTACAATATAGAATCTTAAGGACGACGTTCTGCCCCTGCGGACATGCCCATCAAGTAGAGCCTCAATCTTCAACGGCAGATATTCGAGCCCGCGGATTCGGCTATATCGGTGTCTTCTAAATTCAATCCTGGGATACCGGCAGTATTAAATTAAAGTTCCAAGGCTGTTCGTTTGCCTCATTTCCAATCCGCACGATTCTCCTAGGCCTCTATTGTTCGGCTCTGAGGAGACGAGGGGCAATGGAAATACTTAGAATGTGTTAGGAGGTGAAAAGTTAGATGAAAACGTTAAGAATTTTCCTAGCGCTCTTAGCGCCACTATTACTGCTTCTCCCAGTAGCTTATGCAGCACCTACTTCTGCCAGTGGCAGCTTTACGGTGAGCAACTCACCGCCTACGGCTCGGGCCGCGGGCGGGAACATGATTCTCACCTATGATTCTGCCTTCACGGCTACTGGAACCTTTGTTGGAACCTGTTCCGGGCAGGCCGTTACTGTGACGCACGCTGATGGTACCGCGAATACCAAGGCAACTTGCACGTTCACTGGGACGGTTGGGGATAAGTCAGGGACAGCCGTATTCCATATCGTAGCCCAGGGCAAGGGGTCGTCCTTCCGCGGACACTTTACGATACTTGCTGGTGGGACTGGTGGCCTTGTAAGCCTCAGGGGCGAAGGACCGTTCACGGGCTCCGCTTCCGGACCTCTGACCAGCGCTGGAACCTATACCGGGCAGATTAATTTCAGGTAGACAAGTGGACCTGAGCCCCGGACTCCTCTCCTTTTTTTCACATTGACCACAACGGTAGCTATACCGTGACTCGAATTTGGTTCCGTCAAGCGTGCGCACATAGTTGGTTTTCGAGTAGAAACTATTGCCGGCTGGACCCCAGTTTCAGCTAGGCGTTCGAGCGGGGTTCTCTTTGCGTTCTCGACTCCCGATGACCCCATCAAGGGGACGTTCTTAGCATGCGTTCCTAGCCGGATGTTCTACTGCTATAGGCGTACTTGGCACTCTAATAATTTGAGAGTCTATTATGCAAAATGGTTCAGCACCACTACCTCAATCTCCTTGACCCTCTTGAGCTTCTCATCATTCGTAACAAAACAAGCCCTGATCACAATTCTTGAAATCGCCGGATATAGACGATCGATATGAGCGTTATCCTATCATGGATAAGAGGGTGTCCAAAGCGCTTCAGTTTACCACGCGAAAAGCGTGGCGTAGGTGGCTAGAGCAGAACCATGCTTCGAAGAAGGAGGTCTTGCTGATCCTCTACAAGAGAGAGCCGAAGACCGAAACATTCTCGAATCTTGACGCGATCGAAGAAGCACTCTGTTTCGGATGGATCGATGGCTGGTTTAGACCTCTAGATTCCGAACACAAGGTCCAACGATATACTCCGAGACACAAGGGATCTAGCTGGTCAGACTACAACATAGCGAGGGCCTGGAAGTTGCTGGAAGAGAAGAAGATGACTCCCGCAGGTCGCGCGAAGCTTCCAGCTAATGTCCTCTCAGTCTGGAAGGAGCACAGGCCAAGAGTGCTCGAGGTTATTCCTCAGAACAGAGCGATACGGTTCGCAGAGGAAAGGCTCGACTATCTCTCAAAAGTCACTAGACCAGCGTTGACGCCATGATCACCTACGCGGATGTGTAACGTCAAAAATATTCAAATCGCACCCGGACCTGGGTACCTTCCGGGTAGTGGCCGTTTCCCGAGTCCATCCATGATCCCATCGAAGGGGTAATCTTCGACCTAGACGGGACCATTGTGGACAGAGACCGTCTTGTTGTTCATTGCACCCTTGAAGTTGCCAAGGGGCTGCTCGGCAAGACCCTGAACCCTGATCAGATCTCTTGGGGCCTCCACGAGACAGATACGATTCGAAGACTTACGCGTCAACTCTCGCGGGATCGTTCCGAACAAGCACTCGACGCCTACACTGATTGCCTGAAGACTAATCTGAAGATGTGGGAGGTGTTCCCAGGAATCCCGGGACTGTTAGAGAGGCTTGGAGAATCCGGCAAGCAGGTCGCCTTGGTGACATCGGTTCCGAACAGAACTCTAGTCTTTGAAGCTTTGGAGGGTCTGACCCTGAAGCGCCACTTTACGGCGGTGGTGACGGGGGAGGATGTGACGAGGAACAAGCCGGACCCTGAAGGCATCCAGATGGTCCTTAAGAGAATGGAGGTTCGGCCGAGCAGGGTGATCATGGTTGGCGATTCGGCCTCTGATATTCAAGCCGGGAGGAACGCGGGCGTAATCACTGGCGCAGCCCTCTGGGGTTCGAAGGCGATGAGGGACTTGTGGGGCCCTATAGCCTCACAGGCAAGGCCCGATTTCGAATTTCAAACAGTGGCGGAATTTGACCGCTTCCTGTTTCCGGCTCCGGTCTGATCAATCCGACCCAGGAACGCCCTCAAAGCAGTGATGAACCGGCCGAAATCAGGCTGGGACACATTGTGCCCCGAATCGCTGAATAGGATTACCTCCAGGTTCCGCAGATGTTGATGGTACTTGTCAACGTGCTCTCCCTTGAGGAGAGCGTCAGGCTGTCCTCCTCCAATCAATAGAACGGGACAGTCTATCCTGTCCAAGTTTTCCCAGAGTAGAACCTCTGAAGATTCGTTTTCGAGCCCCCGGAGGGCTGTGATCCTGTCTGGCCTGTCCATTATTGAGGGGTCGGACGCCCACCGCTCCGCCCAACCGGCGGAATATTTTGGATGACGAGCTTGATAGTCGAGGAGTATTAGCCCAGAGAGTTTCTCAGGGTATCGAGACGCAAATCCGATGGAGTAGGGTACCCCCATGGACCAGCCCACCAGACAGAAATTCCTCAGGCGCAGATGATCAACAAGGGCTTCAATATCTGAGACGTTGTCGTTGAATGTGTATCCGGATTCAGGGATGTCGCTTTGGCCTCGGCCCCGGAGCCTTACCGAGATGCACCTCCTCGGGGCAAGGGCCTCCATCTCCGGCAGGAAGCCCTCGGTGCCCCCGTAGGCGCCGTGTATGTAGACTAGCGGAGTAAGCCCTGACGGGGTGTCCGGCTCGCTTTCAGTGTAGTGGAGTCTAACGGTGTCATTCTTGGCGTAGCCCTCGCGAATCAGAGGACCAGTCAACTGGTTGGGCTCCCCCTACCCGATTCTTTTGCGGAACACCTCAAAGAGTTCAGGCTTCTTCCAGTCTCGGGATCGGACCCTTCCTTTATCATAGTCGCTCAGGTTTGTCATCACAGCTCAGGCTAAGAAGCAAAGATTCTTGCTTCCAACGTTACCACTGCCGTTACCAGACCCGTTACCATTCAAGAAATCTTGATTGCAGTTAGTTGACGAGGAAACGTTAGAGATTACAAACTATCGAGGGACGTGTTGTACTTGCGGCTTCGGCAATCCTTTTTTCTCTGCACCAGGCATCTTATCCCAGAATACGATGCATAAGCTAGACCGAATCGGTGCCTTGGTCGTAGCTCTCATTGTCTTCTCGCTCTACGTAGACTTAGCGAACATCATAACGTCGTTAGCTCTGGCCTCCCTCCCGCTTGGGACAATTGGGAGCAGATGGGTCGGAAGCACTGCTATAGTAACGCTCGCGGCATTCGACGTGGGTATTCTGAATCTCTACCTTATTCGCCAACGAAAGCGTGCTCAGACAAGCCCAAGTCTTCAGTAGAGACAAGAGCTAGGCTCGCCAGCAATCTTTTTTTCCGAGTTTTCCAGTTTTCCGAGTAGGCAACGAAGACTTGAAGCGTCGAACTGGGAGTTGGCGTGTCTTACAAATCCTCGCTACGATTAATCTGGCGGTCTGGATAGGGGTAGTCATCCTATTCTGGTTGGGTCTCTCTTCGTTGAATAATCTGTCGATTGTTTTTCCTGCCGTCGCCATCTTGGTAATTACATTAGCCTACATGAATCTCTACCCTCCGCCCCAGAAAAAGAGTTCCACACAACCGTGACGATTCCGAGATCTCCCGGGGAGAGGGGACGTGGTTAACCTGTTACAGTCTCCGTTGTAGTTCTTGTTCGGATAGGAGTGTGAGGTGGTATTCGTTCGAAGTGTTCCGTGTTCTCGGTTGCCAGGGCGTCGCCTTCTTGGAGCGCTGTGGCTCCGACTACGAGGTCTCGGGTCTCGATCCCTCTCCCAGACTTCTCCAGCCCGGAGAGTATCTTTGCCGCAAGCTCAGGCGTACTGTCTTGTAGGATATGCTGATCGGGGGAGTCAGCTCGCAGAATACGCCTAGTATCGTGAAAAACTCGGGGCGGCCTATGTCAAAGGAGTATTGCTGGCCGGTTCTCATCGTGAAGGTGGTTCTGGGGTTTGGGAAACGAAAGTCTGGGTTTCCGTCGATAGTTACCTGGGATATGTCGGCTCGCTCCAATGAAAGGTCCGGCTGTCGCCCCGTAAGTTCCGTGAGTGATGTAGGTTTCTGGCGTTCAATCTTCATCCTTACTCGTCGAGGCGACAAATAGACTACGAAGGTCACGACTAGGACCAGCGGTCCTATGAGGAGAGGAGCCATAACATACGCTGGATACGGCAGCGGGAATCCGTTCGGGTCGACCTTGAGTCCCCACGCCATCGTTGGCAGTAATATGCCAAGCCACAGAAGGAAAATGCAGAATGGAATGAGGTATGCGACGAGCGTAATCTTCCGATAGGTGAAGCCGATCAGGCGTTTGCTGGTGAAGAAGATCCCGTAGCCGTGCAGCAAGAATCCATTGGAGAAGGTGCTATCTGTAAGCCTTCCGAGCATCTGGCTTGCGACTCCCCCGAGGAATGTTTCGTCCATTTGAGCATCTCTCAGTTCTGGACGCTCCCAGACGCGTCAAATCTATTGTGTTACTGGTGCATGAGTTAGTGTCTTCTGGAGTCCATGAAATCGAAAAGATACATTCCCGTAAAGTAGCCGCATGCAGCGTGCAATAGGTGATTCTCCGGAACA
>WNGD01001739.1_pt1 | contig 23338 bp, 23 predicted proteins | sample 5400671 | NCBI WGS metagenome assembly WNGD01 (sample SAMN13153369, study PRJNA577476) | soil metagenome | isolation source: 40 cm soil or saprolite under grassland replicate 2 | place: USA:California | collected 2016-06-15
CGCCGGCCCCACGCCCCTCTGGGTCCCCCAGCCCGGCAAGCGCCCCACCGCCGTCTACCTCGGCGGCCCCTACAAAGGCGCCCCGACCAGCATCGTTGCCGTCGTCCCCAAGCAGGCCGGGCCCTTCGACTTCGGCGACGAAGTGGTGCGCTCGGCGGTCTACGTCGACCCCACCACCGCAAGGGCCACGGCTAAGACAGACCCCCTGCCACAGATAATCGAAGGCATCCCGATCGGCTACCGCACCCTCCACGTCATCCTCGACCGCCCCAACTTCGCCCTCAACCCGACCAACTGCTCCCAGAAGGCGACCGAAGCGACGCTCACCTCCGCCCAGGGCGCCGTGGCCCACCCCACCTCGTCCTTCGAGGCGGCCAACTGCGCCAAGCTCCCCTTCAAGCCCAAGATCGCCTTCAAACTCAATGGCGGCGCGCACAGAGGCGCTCACCCGAAGCTGAGCGCGACGGTGAGGATGCCGCAAGGAGGCGCCAACCTCGCCGCCGCCCAGGTCGCCCTGCCCCGTTCGGAGTTCCTCGATCAGGGCCACATCAAGACCGTTTGCACCAGGGTGCAGTTCGCCGCCAAGCAGTGCCCGGCGGGATCGGTCTACGGCCACGCAACCGCCAGCTCGCCGCTCTTCGATTTCCCCCTGCAAGGCGAGGCGATCCTGCGCTCCTCGAGCAACCCCCTGCCCGACCTGGTGCTCGCTCTGCACGGGCCCGCCTCGATGCCGATCGAGGTCGACGTCGTCGGCCGCATCGACTCGGTCAACGGCAGCATCCGCACCAGCTTCGAAACGATCCCCGACGCCCCGATCACCAGCTTCACCCTCAACATGCAGGGCGGCAAGAAGGGCCTCTTGCAGAACTCGACCGAGCTCTGCGCGAAGACCAACAGGGCAACCGCCAAGTTCACCGCGCAAAACGGCAGGGCGCGGACGCTGCACCCGGCGCTTAAGAGTAGCTGCCCTCGGACCGCCAGGAAGCACCGCGACCACCCCGGCCGCTAATGCGGGCCCCTCGGCGCCCGTCCTCAGCGCTACGAACGAGCGCGCTCCGGGCGGGCGAGTTAGGATCCCCTCGGCTCCAAGCCCCCGGAGACGCCAGCATCGGCGGCGCGGTTGAGGTCGGCGACCCTAGCTGTCGGCGACATCCAACGCTGGTAACCATCGCGAGCGGGAGCTCGACCAGCTCGAGGCCTGGTGGGAGCGACCGGGCGCAGCCCTCGGGATCGTCTGGGGACGGCGGCGGGTCGGCAAGACCACCGAGACCCTCGCGATCACCGCCGAGGACCTCTTCTGAGCTTCTGGTGGTAGCGCCTGGGCGGCGGGCACGGAGGCGCCTCGACGCTGCACCTTCTTGACCAGGCTCTTGCAGCGGCAAAGGCAAAAGCGCCACCGGCGTTGACAGGATCGTCAGCGCAGAGGGTCTGTCCAGCGCAGGCTCTCGAAGCGCGAGAAGTCGGCGTCACTGGAGCAGAGCTCGGCGCCGTGCTCGATCGCCAGCGCCGCGAGATGGGCATCGCTGGTCAGGTTCCCGGCCGTGCCGAGCGGCTCTAGCAGCTCGCGCAGGACCGATGCATGCCGGTCGGTGGGGTGGACCACGGTGGCGACCGGCTGGGCGAGCCAGCCGTCGACGTAGTCCAGGGCCTCCTTCGCGCCCAGCGGCTGCTCGAAGGCGGCCGGGTTGGTCGAGATCCTGACGAAGCCGAGCAGGACGGCCCAGGCCAGGGCGACCGCCTCGGTCCCCGAGAGGACGCCCTCCAGCCACTCGCGAGCCCGCTGGTGCCGCGCCGCCTCCTCGTCGATCGCGTAGAGCAACAGGTTTAGGTCGGGGAGCTTCACTTGCGGAGAGAGAGCTTGCGCACAATCTCCGCATCCTCCAGCTCACCCGCGAGCGTCAGTGCCTTGTCGAGGTCGACGCCGGGCCTCGACCCGAGCCGCCGCGCCCGGACGCGATAGGGCCGCGGCGTCGCCTCGGCGCTTTCGAGCCCACGCCGCACGCTCGTGTTCAACGCCTCCTTGAAGGAGACCCTGCCTTCCCGCGCGGCCTCCTTCAGCTTCGCCGCCACATCGGGGTCAAGGGTCACCGTCGTCCGCATGCGCGCATCATAGCAGCAGCATTACCGCTATCATGATGCTTCACTGTTATCACTCTCGACGTAGCGGGATGTCCTTGACGATCGCTGTCAACCGAACTTGGTACTTCCCAGGCTTTTTGGGAACTGCGTCTATCCTCTGATTGTGGCGAAGGCCAAGACGGATCGAATTCGGCGGCTGCCGGCGGGCATGCACGGGATTCCGCGCGAGCTGGTCGAGCGCAACCAGCGCGAACGGCTGATCGCGGCGATGGCCGAGGTGTGCGCGGAGCGCGGGTACGCCGCGACGTCGGTCGCCGACGTGACGCGGCGGGCGGGCGTCTCTACCGCCAGCTTCTACAAGCAGTTCGCGGACAAGCGCGAGTGCATGCTGGCGAGCTTCGAGGCGCTGTTCGGACGGCTGCTCGAGGAGGTCGAGCGCGCCTGCGAGGGCGAGGCGGATTCGGGGGAGAAGGTGAGGGCCGCGATCGGCACCGCCGTAGGCCTCTTGGGCGCGGACCTTCCCTCGGCGCGGCTGCTGACCGTGGAGATCGTCGCCGCGGGGGCGGAGGGCGTCCGGCTCCAGCATGCCGCGATCGAGCGCCTCGCCACGCGGTTGCGGGAGGCGCGTGGGGTCGATCCCTCCGATTCGCCGCCTTCGCCCGGCCCCGAGTGGGCGACGGTCGCCGCGATGGTCGCCCTGGCGGGGAAACACGTCATCAGAGGGGAGAAGCCCCTCGCCTCAGAGCTCGAGGGGTGCATTTTGCCCTGACGAGTGCATGTTGGCACAGAGATTTCACATCTAGCGCGCCACGTGTGCAGACAGCTCATTACGCTGTCATCATCATGGAGGCCTTGAGGGAAAACTGGACAGACGAGCGGCTCGACCATCTCAACCATCGGATCGACGAACGCTTCGACCGGGTGGACGAACGCTTCGAACAGGTCGATAGGCGCTTCGATGAGGTTGACAGGCGCTTCGAGCAAGTCGACCAACGCTTCGAGCAAGTCGACCAACGCTTCGACCGGGTCGAATCCGAGGTCCACGCGCTGCGATCGGAAATGAACTCCCGGTTCGACTCCATAGATGCGCGATTCGACTCCCTACAGCGCATCATGATCCAGTTCAGCGGCCTCATGATCGCCGCCCTGATCGGCGTCATCGCCACCCAGCTCTAACTATCGTCTGTCAAGACCGCGGGCTTCTTCCTGGCGGGGAGGCGACGACGGCCGTTGGCGCCTAGACTCGCGCAGCGGATGGCCCACTTCGCCGACCGAGCGCTCGACGCGATCGACCGTACGCATAGCTACTTGGTTGTGGGCCTCGACCCCGACCTCGCGGCGATGCCGCCCGAGCTGGTCGGGGCGCCGCGCAGCCTCGAAGAGGCGGCGGGCGTGGCGGAGGAGCTCTGCCGGGCGATCGTCGACGGGGTCGCCGGCAGCGTGCCGCTGGTCAAGCCGCAGAGCGCCTTCTTCGAGCAGTTCGGCGCCGCCGGCCTGGCCGCGCTGGAGCGGACGATCGCCCACGCGCGAGGGGCCGGACTGCTCGTCCTCGAGGACACCAAGCGGGGCGACATCGGCGCCACGATGGCCGCCTACGCCACCGCCCTGCTCGGGCGCCTGGAGCTGGGCGACGGCGAGGTCCCGGTGCACGACGCCGATGCCGTGACCGTTTCTCCCTACCTGGGCCCCGAGTCGCTGGAGCCGATGTTGGCGACGGCGCGCCGGTACGGGAAGGGCGTGTTCGTGCTCGTGCGCACCAGCAACCCGGGCTCGGGGGCGCTACAGCTGTTGCGCACAGGGGACGGGCGACGCCTCTTCGAGCACGTCGCCAGGATCGTCGATCAGCTCGGCGCCGCCGACGTCGGCGAGCGCGGCTTCTCCAGCGTCGGCGCGGTCTGCGGCCTCACCTTCCCGGAGGACGCCGGCGCCCTGCGCGCCCTGATGCCGCGCTCCCTCTTCCTCGTCCCTGGCCTGGGCGCGCAGGGCGGCAGCGCCGCGGACTTCCCGCTCTTCCTCGACGAGGAGGGCCAGGGCGCGCTCGTCGCCTCCTCCCGCGGCATCGCCTCCGGCTGGCGCGCCCAGCCTCAGGGCGCCGACCCGCTCGTGCGGGTCCGCGAGGGAGCGCGCGCCGCCGCGGCGGAGGTCAACGAGACGCTCCATAAGGCGCTGGGCGAGGCCGGGCTCCTGCGCTGGTAGGCGTCCGGCCTCAGCGACTGCGCTAGTAGTAGGCGCGTGGCCGACTCGGTCAGTCGTAGAGGCTCTCCGAGGCCAGCTCCTGGGCGCGGCGGCTCCAGAGCTTGACCTGGAGGAAGAGGTCGTCGCCGTAGCCCTTCAGGGCGTCGAGGGCGATCAGGGTGAAGCGCTCGTCGGTTACGACCTCCTGGTCGACGGTCTCCATCTCCAGCTCGGCCGTGGCGGCGACGGCGCCGCGCACGAGGGGGCGACCCCAGACGAGGGTGACGGCGCCACCGCGGCCGTTCTCGCCGCGCCAGCGGCCGATCACGTCGTCGTTGAGGTCGATCCGCCAGTCGGGGTTGTCCTCGGCGAGGACGTCGGTGAAGTCGGCCTTCGCCTCGAAGTCCCCCGGCTCGCCTCCCTCCGATTGCCGGTAGGAGACGTGGCCGAACAGCTCGAGCGTCCCTCCGGGGCCGTCGGCGCGGACAGTGCAGGGAACCCAGACCCGCCCGCCCCAGGCGCGCTCGGGGAACCAGTCGATAGCCTCGGCCTCGGGAGACTCGACTTCCTCCGGTAGGTCCTCGATGACCCCACACGCCTTCCGGAACTCGGCGCTCAGCTTCTCCGCAAATCGCCCGTGCGGAATCCCCTCCTGCGTGGAGTCGGCGATAAACCTCGGAATCGGACGGGGGTTGGGCGGCACGGGCGGAGTCAGCCTAGTGACGTTGGGAAAGGGGGGACCGTCCCTCTACCCAAGCGCTTCGCGCAGATCGCTCGCGGCCTGCTCCGGCGAGTAGGTGTTGATGTCGACGCCGGTGGCGAACTCGAAGGCGGCCTTGATGCTGAGGCGAGGGGCGATGTCGACGTGCCAGTGGAAGTGCTCGGCGCCGCGGGGGGCGGTGCGGGCCCAGAGGTTGAGCTCGGGCGGGCCGTCGAAGCGCTGGGCTAGCAGGCGCAGGGCGGTGCGGAGCATCGCGGCGCCCACGTCGTCGTCCTCGAAGCGGGCGGCCTCGCGGCGCGGCACGACGCGCAGCTCGAACGGCGAGCGCGAGGCCCAGGGGCAGATCAGCACCGCCTCCTCGTCGATCGCGACGAGGCGCTCGCGGCGGCGCACCTCCTCGGCCAGGACGTCGCCGAGCAGGCCGCCACCCGTGGTGCGTTCGCGGTAGGCGCCGACCCGCTCGCGCTCGCGGGCCACGGCGGCCGGCACGAAGGGCAGCGCGTAGAGCTGCGCGTGGGTGTGCTCCAGCGAGGCGCCGGCGCCGCCCCCCTCGTTGACGATCAGCTGCACGTAGGAGGAGGTCTCGAAGTGGGTGCGCATCCGCTCGCGCCAGGTCGCCACCGCGCCAGCGAAGCGCTCTTCGCTCAGCTCCGCCATCGCGGTGACGTGCTCTGGGGCGTTGACGATCACCTCGTGGGCCCCGAGCGCCGGCCGCGAGGCGAAGAGGTCGGGTTCGCCGGCGCGCCGCGACTCCAGCAGCGGGTCGCCGGCGCTGGCGAACGCGCCCGCTTCGCCCGTGGTGCCGGGGGCGGCCGGGTTCCCGCCCCCACCATCCAGAGCGGGATAGAGGTTCGGCACGACGCGGGTGGTCCAGCCCGGCGTGCCGGCCTCCCCGCCGCCCGGCCGCGTCGCGAAGACCTCGGGCGGGGTGCGCTCCTCCCGCCCCTCGCAGAACGGGCACTGATCTGGCCCCCTCGGCTCGCTCGCGGCCGGATGGAACCCCTCCGGGCGGTCGGCGCGCCCGGGCGCCAGGATCGTCGGCAGCCCGGAGAGCTGGTCGATGCGGATTTCGGGCGAGCTCACTCGCCGCGTTTCAGGAACGGCTTGAGCACGTCCATCGGCAGCGGGAAGACGACCGTCGTGTTCTGGTTGCTGCCGATTTCGAGCAGGGTCTGGAGGTAGCGGAGCTGGAGCGAGGCCGGGTTAGTGCTGATGATGTCGGCTGCGTCGGTGAGCTTCTGCGCGGCCTGGTACTCGCCCTCGGAGTTGATGATCTTGGCGCGGCGCTCGCGCTCGGCCTCGGCCTGGCGGGCGATCGCCCGCTGCATCTGCTCGGGGATCTCGACGTCCTTGATCTCGACCGCCGTCACCTTCACCCCCCAGGGCTCGGTCGACTCGTCGATGATCTTCTGAAGCTCTTCGTTGAGGCGCTCGCGCTCGGAGAGCAGCTGATCGAACTCCGCCTTGCCGAGCACCGAGCGCAGCGCCGTCTGCGAGATCTGCGAGGTGGCGAGGAGGAAGTTTTCGACCTCGACGATCGCCCTGCGCGCGTCGATCACGCGGAAGTAGGCGACCGCGTTGACCCCGGCCGGGACGTTGTCGCGGGTGATCACCTCCTGCGGCGGGATGTTGAGCGTCACCGTGCGCAGATCGACCTTGACGATGCGGTCGATCATCGGGATCAGCAGGATCAGGCCCGGCCCCTTCTGCGCGATCAGCCGTCCGAGCCGGAAGATCACTCCGCGCTCGTACTCGCGCAGCACCCGGACCGAGGTCCCGATCGCGATCAGCAGGAAGATCGCCACCACGATCAGCACTCCGAGCACGACTGCCATCAGCTTGCTCCTTCCTCGGCTTGGCCGGCGGGCGGCGGCTCGGGACGGACCACCAGGGTCAGCCCTTCGACCGCCTCGACCCTGACTCTATCCCCCAGGCCGACATGCCCATCGCCGCCCGCGAGTCGCGCCCCCCAGAGTGTCCCCCCGACCCACACCTGTCCCTCCGGGTCGAGCGTGCCGCGGGCCTCGGCGATCGCGCCGACCAGCTCCTCGGAGCCGGTGCGGACCGGCTCCTCCCGGTGGGCCGCGAGCACCTTGCGGGTGATGAAGTAGAAGGCGACCAGCGAGAGCACCCCGAGCGCGATCAGGGCGGGGCCGACGTAGTCGCCGGCGCCGCTGTCGGAGCCGAGGGCGAGGACGCCGGCGGCGAGCAGCCCGAGGGCGCCGAGCGTTGCCAGCGCGCCGCCGGTTGAGAGCAGCAGCTCCGCGAAAAGCAGGGCGGTGCCGATCGAGGCGACGACGACGACGGCGTCCATGTCCCGATTATCCGCCCTCCGCCGGATCGGCGCTGACTGTGGGGTTGACCCCCCTCTGGTGTGGTCAACTCCACAGTCAGCGTCGTCTTTCGGCCAGCGCGTAGCGCTTCACGTCGGCCCGCAGCTCGGCGCGGTCGGTGTAGGGGCCCTGCTTGAGATAGACGAGCTGGCCGGCGCGGTCGTAGAAGGCGGTGTCGGGCAGGCCGAGCGTGGCGCCGATGCCGCTGGCGATCCCTTTGTCGGGGTCGGTGTAGCTGGGGTAGGGGACGGGGGCCTCGGCGAGGAAGGTCCGCGCCGCGTCGTCGGAGTCCTGGCTGTCGACGCCGAGGAAGGCGACGCGCTTGCCGTACCTCGCGGCGAGCCGTTGGAGCACCGGGAACTCGAAGCGGCAGGGACCGCACCAGGAGGCCCAGACGTTGACCACGACGGGGTAGCCCCGCAACGCCGCGATCCGCTTTTCGTAGGCGCTCTGGCCGCCGCCCAGCAGCCGGTTGCCCTGCGCGTGCAGGGCGGCCAGCGGCGCGGGCGAGCCAGCCAGCGCCCTCGCATAGTCCGGGTGCTTGCCGCCGTAGTCGCCGCCCTGAGAGGAGCCGCAGCCGACCGCGGCGAGCACGATCGCGATAAAAGCCAGACACACATGGGGGGAGATCGTCCGGGCCGCGTTCATCTCGAGATGGTCTCTACTACACTATGCGTGTTCGGTTCGCTCCGTTTGCGGGCCGCTGAGATCGCCGGGGGAAAGGAAACAGACTCCCGGCATCCTTCACCCACGTGTCCCGGCCGCACGTCTCGCGTTCCGGCTGGGACGGACCCACAAGCCGCCATGGCCAAGACCAGCGAAGTTGCCGCGCGAGCGGCAGTTCCCTCAAGCGCCGACATCGAGCGCGCGGCGAAGTTCGTCCGCGAGCCCTTCCTGCTGGATGGCGAGGGGCCGGAGGCGCTGGCGCCGGGAACGGCGCGCCGGCGGGCGCTCGACGCCGCCCTGGCCGAGCTGGAGGCGGGCGCCGAGGACCCCTCGATCCAGTGGCGGCGGGACTTCTCGCTGCTGCTGGGGCTGGAGCGCCTGCTGGCCGAGGAGCCGCCGAGGCTGCGTGACGGGGCGGAGCTCAACCCGCACCAGGTCGACGCGCTCTCCGGCACGCTCGCCGAGCTGATGACCGAGCAGCAGACGGCGGCCGAGAACGGTGGGGGCAACGGCGCGATCGAGGGCGCCGGCGCCGCGGACGGCGGCAAGCCGCCGCCCCCGGCCGCCGCCGAGGGCGACGGCGCCTCCGGCAACGGAGAGGAAGCGCTGGAGGACGAGGAGGAGCTGGCCGCCGACGAGGAGCCCAAGGACTGGGACGAGCCGCACGCCGAGGCCGAGGCGGAGGCGATCGAGGAGGCGCCGGAGGACCCTGGCGCCGAGCGCCGCTTCTGGTTCGAGCACGCGACCGGCGCCGGCAAGACCGTCGCCGCGGTCGGCTTCATCGACGCCTCCCGCACCGGCGGCGTGCTGATCCTCACCCACCGCCGCAACCTGGTCGACCAGTTCATCGGCGAGATCTCCGACCGCGGCTACAAGGAGCGGCTGCGGCCGCCGCTGCTCGACGGGCGCGACGATCCCGACGGGCCGGTCACGGTAGAGACCTACCAGTGGTTCGTCCGCAACCACAAGAAGGTCTCCGACGCCTACTCGATCGTGATTTGCGACGAGGCCCACACCGCGCTCGGCGAGAAAACCAGCGCCTGCATCCGCGCCTGGACCGGGCCCGTCTTCATCGGCATGACCGCGACCGGGGCGCTGATCGCCCGCCACGTCGCCGACCTCTTCCCGACCCAGACCTCGCGCTTCGACCTCGCCCAGGCGGCGCGGCGCGGCGTGATCTCGCCGCTGCGCTGCATGCGCATCCCGCCCGGCCCGGGGGTGCGGACGATCGCCAAGGTGCCGCTGCGAAAAGGGGAGGTGGACCAGGACTTCGACCAGGAGGAGCTGGCCGCCCTGCTGGACCAGGAGCCCTTCAACGTGGCGATCGCCGACCTCTACAAGACCCGCTTCGACAAGCTCCCCGGCGTCCTCTACACGGCCGGCGTCCAGCACGCGAAGAACGTCGCCAAGGCGCTCCAGAAAGCCGGGATCGTCGCCCGCGCCGTCTCCGGCGAGACGCCGAAGCGGGAACTGGCCGAGATCCTCGCCGCCTTCGAGCGCGGCGAGGTCGACGTGCTCTGCAACGCGATGCTGCTGGCCGAGGGGTGGAACTCGCCACGGGCGACGATCTGCATGCACCTGGCGCCGACCGCCTCGCGGCGGGTCTACCAGCAACGGGTCGGCCGGGTGACGCGGCGGGCGCAGGGTAAGGAGGCGGGGCTGGTGATCGACTTCGTCCACCCGGCGACGACCCACGAGGAGACGATCGTCACCCTGCACAGCCTGCTCGGCCGCGACGTGTACCGCGGCGGCGCGATCGTGATCGGGCCGGTCCGGCGCGCCCGCGGCCGGCAGATCCGGGTCGAGCGGCGGATCGTCCCCGTCTCCGACGACCCCGAGCGCCGCACGCAGGTGCTGGAACGAGAGATGTGGCGGATCGCGGTCGAGAACCTCGACTATCCCGAGCAGCACGCCTGGGCGGCGCTGGCCGGGGCGCGGGTCAACCCGCAGAACTGGCGGCGGGCGAGGGCGATGCTGCGGGGAGCGCGGACCAAAGAGCTGCGGCGGCGCTTCCTGCTCACCTGCGTGCAGCGCAACCGCCACTCGCAGCTGAAACTGAAAGCGCTGGCCGAGATCGCCGAGCTGCGCGATTCCGACGCCCTCGACGACGCGATCGAGATCGTCGGCAGCTGGAGCCGCGAGGACAAACGGGCCGGGACGAAGACGCTGCTCCAGGCGCTGATCGACAAACGGATCGGCCGCCGCGACCAGGCGCAGGCGTGGGTCTGGCGGCTCGCCTCCTACACCCGCGAGGTGCACGAAGAGTACGCCGTGCAGCGCTGGCCGGAGACGAAGCGGCTGCTGGGCCTGCTGGTCAACTCGTCCGGGCGGGCGCACGGGCGCAACGCGCGGCGGCTGGTCCACGCGGCGCGCAAACAAGACCGCCGGCTGGCGGTGGCGCTGCTGGCGGCGGCGGTCGCGCACACCCCCGAGGGCGAAGAGGTGCTGCGCGGCGCCCGCATGCGGATGGCCCGCAAGCCCTCGGCGATCGCGCGTGAGCTGCTGCGGAACTTCCCCAAGGGGGGCAGGCGGCGCAAGCGCAACAAGAAGCAGGCGGGCAAGAGCGCGGCGCAGAACTCGGAGGGGCCGGGGAAAGACTCCAAGGAGCCGGAGAAGGACCAGGCGCGGGAGAAGGACTCAGAGACGAAGGTGGACCTCGCCGGCGCTGAGGACGGTGCGGCTGCCGCCGGGGGCGACGACGACGAGGCAACCCCGGTCGTCGACGCCGCCGGCGACGCCTGAGCCGTTCTCCCAGGAGACCTCGCGTCCGCGCAGCGCGTCGCGCTGGCGCCAGGCGGCTAGGACGCGCTCGGGTTGCTCGTAGATCCAGCGGGAGAGCTGCTCGTCGAGCGCATCGCGGGCCTGCTCGGCGGTGAAGCCGCCGAGTGAGGTGGCCGTTTGGCGCAGCTCGGGCGGGAACTCGTGCGGCTCGATCGTCAGGTTGAGGCCGATGCCGATCACCGCCCAGCGCTCCTGGGCCCGTGTCTCGATCAGGATGCCGGCGAGCTTGCGCTCGTCCACCCAGACGTCGTTGGGCCACTTGATCCGGCACTCGACTCCGGGCGCCAGGGCTTCAGCCGACTCGCAAACGGCGAGCCCGGCGGCGAGCGACAGCAGGAAGTGACGGTCGTCGAAGGGGCGGAGGATCGCCGAGTAGAGGAGGGCCTTGCCCGACGGCGCGACCCAGGCGCGTCCCTGACGGCCGCGCCCGGCCGTCTGCTCCTCGGCGGTGACGACCGTGCCACCGGGGGCGCCGGCCGCAGCCAGCTCGCGGGCGCGGGTGTTGGTGGAGTCGCAGGTCCGATAGTGCCGGTGCGGAGCGCCGAAGCTCATCTGGCGGCGTCGGCGAGCAGGGCGGCGACCAAGCCGTCGACGTCGTGGCGCTCGGCCTCGACGTGGACCTCGAGGCCGGCGGCGCGCGCCGCCTCGCTGGTGATCGGGCCGATCGAGACTACGCGCGCGCCCCGGGGGAAGCGCTCGCCGAGCGCCTCGGTCAGGTTGCGGACGGTCGAGGAGGAGGTGAAGGTGACGTAGTCGGCACCCTGCGCGGCCTCGACCGCCTCAAGGTCGGGATCCTCGCGCACGGTCTCATACAAGGCGATGACGTCGACCTTTGCGCCGTGCTCGCGCAGCGCTTCGGGCAGCACGTCGCGCGCCTCGGCGGCGCGGGCGACCAGCACCGGGCGGCCGGCGACGTCGAGGCCGGCCAATGCTTCGACCAGCGCCTCGGCGACGAAGCGCTCGGGGACGACGTCCGCCACGATGCCGTGTTCCTCCAGGGCGCGCGCCGTGCCCGGCCCGATCGCGGCAATCGTCGCATTGGCGAGCGCGCGAGCATCCTTGCCGGTCGCCGCCAGCGCCTCGAACAGGAGGGGCGCACCATTTGGGCTGGTCAGGCAGATCAGTGCGTAGGAGTGGATCGAGTCGACGGCGCGCCGCACCCCCTCGCTCTCGATCCGCGGCTCGATCCGGATCGCCGGCAGCTCGACCACCTCGGCGCCGAGGGCGCGAAGCGTGGTGGCGAGGCCGCTGGCCTGTTCCCGGGCGCGGGTGACGACGATGCGGCGGCCGTGCAGCGGGCGGCGCTCCAGCCAGGCGAGCGCCTCGCGGCGCTTGACGACCTGCCCGACGACGATCAGCGCCGGCGCGCCGAGCCCCTCGTGCTCGACTGCTTCGGCGAGGGTGCCGAGCGTCGCCACGACCGTGCGCTGGCCGGCCATCGTGCCGCGCTCGACCGCGGCCGCCGGCTCGCTGGCGTCGCGACCCGCCTCGATCAATGCCGCCGCGTTCTCGGCGAGGCGCTTGACTCCCATGTAGAGGACGAGGGTGCCGGGGAAGCGCGCCAGCGCCTCCCAGTCGAGCGCCGTCTCGTCCTTTTCTGGATTCTCGTGCCCGGTGACAAAGGCGACCGCCGAGGCGTCGTCGCGGTGGGTGACCGGGATCCCGGCGTAGGCGGTCGCCGCGACGCCCGCCGTCACTCCCGGGACGACCTCGAACTCGACCCCGGCGGTCCGCAGCGCCTCGCCCTCCTCGCCGCCGCGGCCGAAGACGAACGGATCGCCGCCCTTCAGCCGCACGACGCTGCGCCCGGCGCGCGCAACCTCGACCAGCCGCTCCGCGATCTCGTCTTGCGGCACCGACGGAGCGCCAGGCGTCTTGCCGACGTAGACCAACTCGGCATCGGGGCGCGCGCCGTCAAGCGCTCCCGGGGGGATCAGGCGGTCGTGGAAGATCGTGTCGGCGGAGGCGATCAGCTCAAGTGCCCGCGCCGTCATCAGCCCGGGGTCCCCCGGGCCGGCTCCTACGAGGTAGACGACGCCATGTCGCGCACTCACACGATCCTCCAGCCAGGCGTATCCGACTTTGACCACACTATGAGGGGGTCAAACTCCGACACGTCAGCTCCACCCCTCCGCTCGGTCGAGGATGTCGCGGGCGCCGACCGAGAGCAGGCGCTCGGCGAGCTGCTGACCGAGGCGCTCGGGCTCGGCGGCGCCGCCCGTAAGGCGGTCGCGGATCCACTCGCTGCCGTCGGGGAGGCCGAGGAATGCCTCGATCTCCATTCGCCCTTCGGTGACAGTCGCCCGTATGCCGATCGGCGTCGTGCAGTCGGCTTCGAGCAGGGCGATCGCGTCGCGTTCGGCGCTTAGCTGGCGCAGCGCAGTCTCGTCGCCGACCCCCGCGGCGGCCTCAGCGGCGGCTTCGTCATCGGATCGGGTTTGCAGCACAAGGGCGCCCTGGCCCGGGGCCGGCGTCATCTGCTCAGCCGGGATCTCGAAGGCGATCTCGCTGTCGCGGCCGAGCCGGCGCAGGCCGGCGACGGCGAGGACGATCGCGTCCAGCTCGCCCTCGGCGAGCTTGCGCAGCCTGGTGTCGACGTTGCCGTGCAGCTCACTCACCCGCAGGTCCGGTCGCGCCGCGAGCAGCTGCGCTCGGCGACGCAGGCTGGCGGTGCCGACCCGCGCCCCCTCCGGCACGTCGTCCAGCGAAGCGCCGGCGCCGATCCAGGCGTCGGTCGGGTCCTCCCGCGCCGGAACGGCGGCGATCGTCAGCCTCTCCGTCATCTCGCTCGGCAGATCCTTCGCCGAGTGGACGCCGATGTCCGCCTCGCCGTCCAGCAGCGCCCGCTCGACGCCACGCACGAAGCGCGCCTTGTCGCCCGGTTCCCCGTCGGACGACACCTCGACCAGCTCAGCGCCGCCCAGGAGCTCAGCGACCTGCCTTGCTTGCGCTATGGCCAGTGCACTGCTGCGGGTAGCAATTCGAATCATTCAGAGAGCGTATGTGCCTAAGGACCTATCCCGGTAGGGGTGAAGCGTCTTGTACTTTTTCGTCGTCAGCCCTTCGGGCGTCAGCCTGAAAGCGTCCCACCGAAAAAGTTAAGCGGAACCCCTACCGGGATAGGTCCTGAGCGGAACCTCTGCTGGATAGGTCCTAGGTGGAACCCCTACCGGGATGGGTCCTTCGCAACGGGGTCACTTTGCCAGCCGCTGTCTCCCCCTCCGGCTCGGTCTCGACATCCAGCCCGAACAGCTCGCGCAGCGCGCTGACGTAGAGGTAGGCTTCGTCGCTGCCGGCCGAGCGCTTCATTCGCAAGGTCGGCTCGTGCAGGAGGCGGGAGACGATCGCCTTCGCCATCGCGGTCAACCGCTCGCGGTCGGCCTCGCCGAGGCTCTCCCAGCGCCCCTCGTTCTCGGCGAGCACGCGGCGCACCACCTCGTCGGCGCGCTCGCGCAGCGAGGCGATCGTCGGCACGACCTCCAGGGCGGCGAGCCAGCGCTCGAAGCGGTCCTGCTCGGAGGCGAGGATCGGCTCCGCCCGGCGCGCCTCCGCCTCGCGCCCGCTGGCGTTTCGCTCGACGATCTGCTGCACGTCGTCGACGTCGTGGAGGCTGACGCCGGCGATCTCGCGGCAGGCAGGCTCGACGTCGCGAGGCACGGCGATGTCGACCAGCAGCAGCGGCCGTCCCTCGCGCGCCGCCATCACCTGCTCCAGCTCGTCGCGCTCGACGATGTGGTGGGGCGAGTTGGTCGCGGAGACGACGATGTCGGCCTGCTCGAGCTGCTCGGGCAGCTCCTCGAAGCGCACCGCTTCCCCCCCGAAGCGCTGGGCGAGGCCGATCGCCCGGTCGTAGTGGCGGTTGGCGACGAAGACCGTGGCGACCCCGCGCGCGACCAGCGCCCGCGCGACCAGCTCGGCGGTCTCGCCGGCGCCGACCACCAGCACGCGGCGCTCGCCCAGGTCGCCGAGGGTGTGCCGCGCCAGCTCGACCGCGACCGAGGGGATCGAGACTCCTTTCTCGCCAACGGAGGTCTCCTCGCGGACGCGGCCGCCGGCGGCGAGCGCGCCGCGGAAGAGGCGGTTGAGGATCGGGCCGGTGCCGCCCTCGACCAGCGCCAGCTCGTAGGCGCGTTTCACCTGGCCCTGGATCTCGGCCTCGCCGGAGCGCAGCGAGTAGAGGTGGCCGAGCAGCTCGGTGGGGCGCATCTCCGCCTGGCGGGTCAGCACCCCGAGGGCGGTCGACTCGGCTTCGACCGGGTCGGAGACGACCAGGTAGAGCTCGGTGCGGTTGCAGGTCGAGATCGCCGCCGCCTCGTGGATGCCGGGGACAGCGGTCAGCTCGTGAAGGGCGCCGACCGCCCGCCCCTCGGTCAGCGAGAGGCGCTCGCGCAGGTCAAGCGGCGCCGTCTTGTGGGAGACGCCGAGGGCGAGCAGCTCAGACATCAGACGCCGACCTCCTCATGCTCGGGGGCGGCTTGGTCCGCATTGGTGCGAGCCTCCGCAAATGTGGCCAACTCTCGCAGCTCGCGCTCGATCCGCTGTAGTTTGGCGGCCATGATCGCGACGTAGACGACCAGCAGGACCATGAAGACGATGTAGGCGCCGGCGACGTAGCGGCCTGCCTCGTCGAGGGGAAGGGCGGGTGTGGCGAGCGGCAGCATCAGGAGACCTCCGGAGCGACGCGGCTGCCCCCGCCGGGGGCCGGCGCGTCGAGGGCGCGGCGCAGCCGCTTCAGCTGCCCGGACGCGCTCTTCGCCGTCAGCTCGAGCTTGACCAGCGTCACCCAGAGCAGCGCGGCCGCCGCCAGGGAGACGAGGAAGGTGAGCATCATCGAGCCGGGCAGGCCGCCGTTCGTCGTGGCGAAGACGCGCGGGTGGACGAGGCTCTGGGCGAGCCGCACGGCGAGGAAGTTGAGCGGCACGAAGGCGCCGGCGGCGATCGCGAAGACCGACGCGTAGCGGGCCTGGCGCTCGGGGTCCTCGATCGCGTAGCGGAACGGGTAGTAGGTCGCGTAGAGCAGGAAGACGATCAGGAAGCTGACCAGCGTCGGCTCGTCCCAGACCCACCAGTGCCCCCAGGAGGCCTTGGCCCAGATCGAGCCGGTGATCAGCACCGCGACGCCGAAGATCACCGAGATGTGGATCGAGACGTAGGAGTAGGCGTCCCAGCGCCGGTCGCCGCTGCGCAGGTGGAGGACCGCGAAGACCCCGCCGACGATGAAGCCGACCAGGGCCACGATCGCCAGCGGCACGTGCAGGTAGAAGATCTTCTGGATGAAGCCTTGGTCGGCGTCGAGCGGGGCGTAGAAGAACACGAGAGAGAGAGCCACCGCGAGCATTGCAACGGTGGCGATCGATAGGGGTCTCAGACCATTTCCATACATGAATTTTCGTCGACGGCTAGGTGGTTGATTTCAAGCGCCGCGCCAGGCGCGTCATCCGTGGGTGCATGAATTGGAACTCAGCCATCTAGTCCTCCACCAGGTAGTCGAACACGGCGTATCCGACCAGGAGGAAGATCAAATCGTATAGGCCGAGCACCGCCAGCCAGGTGCCGAAGCGGTGGTAACCGGGACCGCCCAGGGCGAGCAACGGCTCGCTCGCGCCCGTCGCGGCGATCATCAGCGGCACGACCAGGGGCAGCAGCACGAGCGGCCCGAGCAGGTCGCGGGCACGCGAGTGGACCGCCATCGAGGAGATCAGCGTGCCGGTGGCGGCGAGGCCGAGGTCGGCGAGCACGAGCACGGCGGCGAGCGGCGCCAGGCCGGCGGCCGAGTCGAGGAAGAAGAGGGCGAAGACGGGGACGACGACCAGCTCCAGCACCAACAGGTAGGCGAGGAGCGCCGCCGCCTTGGCGGCGAAGAGCGCGGCGCGGTCGATCGGGGCGAGGCGGATCGCGTCGAAGCCGCCCTCCTCCCGCTCGGCGACGAAGAGGCGGTTGATGCCGAGCAGGGCGGCGAAGAGCAGCGTCGCCCAGAGCACGCCGGCGGCGAGGCTGCCGGAGAGGCTGGTGCGGTCGAGGCCGAAGCGGAAGACGACGAAGGTGGTGACGGCGAAGAGCGCCATCGCGGGCAGCGACTGGAGGGTGCGCAGCTCGCCGCGCAGGTCCTTGGCGAGGATCGCCGCGAAGGCGGTGCGGGAGGGGGTCATCGTCGAGGGTCGCGCCTCCCTCGCGGCGCAAGGAGCCAGATGTGCATGCTTGCTCGGTCGGCGCTCATTTTGACCCTGGGTCGAGTCTGAGGATCTGGTCGGCCTCGGCTTCGAAGCGCTCGGGATCGTGGCTGACGATGACACGGGTGCGGCCCTCGCCCGGACCGATCAGCGCACGCGCCAGCTCGCGCCCCCCGGCGTCGAGGTTGGAGTCGGGCTCGTCGAGCAGCAGCAGCTCCGGCTCGTGCAGGACGCAGCGGCAAATCGCCAGCCGCTGGCGCATCCCGGCAGAGAGCTCGGCGACGCGCTCGTCGGCACGGCGCTCCATCCTGACCGCGGCGAGCAGCGCCTCGATCCGCGCCTCGGCGTCCTCACCGCGAATCCCGTGCAGGCGGACATGGAAGCGCAGGTTCTCGCGCCCGCTCAGGTCGCGGTAGAGCAGCGGTTCGTGGCCGAGGAAGCCGATCCGCCCGCGCAGCTTCCAGGCCTCGTCCGGGATCGAGCAGCCGAGCGCACGCACCTCGCCGCCGCTCGGTCGCAGCAGGGTGGCGAGGATCCGCAGCAACGTCGTCTTGCCGGCGCCGTTCGGGCCCAGCACGAGCAGCGACTCGCCGGCAGCAAGCTCGAGGCTGACCGCCTCCAGCGCCGTCCGTTCACCGTAGTCGCGGCGCAGCCCGGCGAGGCTGAGCGCCGGTTCGTCTGTCGCCTGGCCGGGCTCCACTTGCGGGGGATTCTGAACGTCTCCGCCGCCTCGCGGCGCGGCGACCTCGAAGACGATCGAAATCGCCGCCGGTAGAACCCGCGGAGTCGCGTTTCTTCGTGGATACCGCGACAAAAGACGAACTCATCCACCCTTAGGCGCTCGCGGTACGCTTTGGAAATTGTGAGCGATCGGCCGACCCTCTTGAACGAGACCGACACCTACGGTCCCGCCTACATGCGGATCGCCGAGCGGCTCGGCCGCTACGACGCCAGCGAGGAGGAGGCGCCGCTGGTGATCGAGCTGCTCGACCTCGCGCCCGGCGCGCGGGTGCTCGACGCGGGCTGCGGGCTGGGACGCTTCGTCGCGGCGCTGGCCGACAACGGCATCGACGCGGTCGGCGTCGACATCTCGCGGATCGCGATCGCCGAAGCCCAGCGCGAGTATCCGGGCCCGACCTACGTCGTCGCCGACCTGATGCAGCCGCTGCCCGACGAGCTGCGCGGCTTCGACGGCCTCGTCAGCCTCTCCTCGAGCTTCGGCTTCGGCTCCACCGTCGCCGAGGACGAAGCGATGCTGCGCGCCTACCACGACGCATTGCGGCCTGGGGGCAAGATGGCGATGGAGCTCTCGGACCTGGAGCGCTCCCGCCACCGGCTGAAGACCGACGAGGGCGTGGTCGAGCGGGAGACCAACGGCGTCGCCGAAACGCTCGACGTCGACTTCTCGACCGGGATGCTGCACGTCCACTACGAGTACGAGGGCGACGTCGTCGACTCGCGGATCCGGATGTACGAGGCGGACGACCTAGAGCGGATGGCGGTCGAGGCAGGCTTCCACGACGTCGAGCGTTACGGCAACTTCGCGGGCGGGCCGAAGCGACCCGAGGACCGACTCGTGCTCGTGGCGACGGCATGAGCGCCGGCCGGGCAGCGGTCGTCGTCGACGCCTTCTCGACCGGGGCGAGGCTGGCGCCGCGCTTCGCCGCAGCGGGGCTCCCTGTCGTCCACGTGCAGAGCAACCCGACGCTGCCCGACTTCTACCTGCGGGCATTCCGGCCAGAGCACTTCGTCGAGAACATCGTCCACGAGGGCGACCTCGAGGCGACCCTGGCGCGGCTCGCGCCGCACGACCCGGCCTTCGTCGTCGTCGGCTCCGAGCCGGGGGTGCCGCTCGCCGACGCCCTCAGCGAGCGCCTCGGGCTGCCCTCCAACGGCACCGAGTTGAGCGCGGCGCGGCGCAACAAGCACGCGATGGCGGAGACGCTGCGGCGCGCCGGCCTGCGCGCCGTGGAGGAGACGAAGACCGGCAAGGTCGCCGAGGCGATCGCCTGGGCCGACAGCGGCTACCGCTGGCCGGTGGTGGTCAAGCCACTCGACAGCGCCGGCACCGACGGGGTGACGATCTGCGAGGACGCGGCCGCTGTCGAGACTGTCTTCAGGGCGAACCTCGGTCGCCCCAACGCGCTGCATGGTGCCAACCAGGAGCTGCTCGTCCAGGAGCTGCTGCGCGGCACCCAGCTCTTCGTCAACTCGGTCAGCTGGGACGGCGTCCACCACGTTTCGGAGGTCTGGCACGACAACAAGCTGCGCCTGCCGGAGAACTTCATCTACGACTACGAGGAGCTGCTGCCGCGCCACGGGCCGCAGCAGGACCAGGTCGTCCCCTACGTCGAACGGGTCCTCGACTCGCTCGGCATCCGCTTCGGCCCGGCCCACACCGAGGTGATGCTGACCGAGACCGGGCCGGTGCTGGTCGAGTCGGGAGCACGCATGCACGGCTCGGTTCCGGACGAAATCGTCGACCGCTGCACGCCCAGCCACCAGACCCTGACCGCCGAGGCCTACCTCGACCCAGGCTCGGTGGCCCGTCGCGCCGGGCGGCCCTACGAGCTGAAGGCCGGCGCCTACTGCGTGATGCTGATCTCCCAGCACGAAGGCAGGATCGTCTCCGCCGACGGCCTGAGCGAGATCGAACGCCTGCCGTCCTTCGCCGGCACGATCTCGATGCTGGGTCCCGGTGACCGGCTGAAACGCACGGTCGACCTCTTCTCCTGCCCGGGGATCATCTACCTGGTCGATCCCGACCGCGAGCGGCTGAAAGCCGACTACGACCGCATCCGCGAGTTGGATACAGCCAAGCTCTTCGAGCTAGAGCAGCTGGTCGCGTCTTAAGAAACCTGCGCGCTTTGGGCCTATCCCGGTAGGGGTGGAACGTCTTGTACTTTTTCGCGATCAGCCATTGCCGGCAGCCACAGACGCAGCTCGAAAAAGTTAAGTGGAACCCCTACCGGGATAGGCCCTTACGCAGGGTGCGGCGGCCTACCTTGAGCAGCGGACCGCCGCCCTCGCGCAGGGCCTTCGTGCGCGCCGCCCCCTTGCCGTAGAGCAGCTTCGCCGAGGCGCGGACCGCCTCGCCGAGGGTGCGGTCGTAGGGGTGCCACCAGAAGTCGCGCGCCAGCCCCGGCTCCCAGGCGTTCATCTTGACGTTGACGCACTCGTAGAAGCCGAATTTGGAGTGGGAGCGGCCGACGCCGGAGTCCTTGACCCCGCCCCAGGCGCACTGGCAGGCGCCGTGGCTGAAGGAGTGGTCGTTGACCCAGACCATCCCCGACTCGATCCGCCGCGCGATCCGCTCGCCCTTCTGGCGGTCCTTGGTCCAAACCGAGGCGCCGAGGCCGAACTCCGAGTCGTTGGCGAGGTCGATCGCCTCCTGCTCCGAGTCGACGACGACGATCGGCAGCACCGGGCCGAAGATCTCCTCGCGCATGATCCGCATCTCGTGGGTGACGCCGGTCAGCACGGTGGGGGCGACGAACTTGCCGGAGAGCCCCGCGACCTCGGTCGGGCCGCCGCAGAGCTTGGTGGCGCCGGAGGCGACCGCGTCCTCTATCAGCTCGACGACGATCCGGTGCTGGCCGTCGGAGGTCATCGGGCCGATCTCGGTCTCCCACTCGCGCGGGTCGCCGAGGCGCAGTTTCTCGGACTCGCGGGCGACGCCCTCGACGAAGCGCTCGGCGACCTCGCGGACGACGTAGACGCGCTCGATCCCCGAGCAGGTCTGGCCGGCGTTGGCGTAGCCACCCCAGACCGCGCCGGAGATCGCATTGTCGAGGTCGGCGTCGGCGCAGACGATCATCGGGTCCTTGCCGCCCAGCTCCAGCACCGAGCCCTTGAGGCCCTCGGCGCAGACCCGCCCGACCTGGCGGCCGACCTCGACTGAGCCGGTGAAGAAGACCTTGCCGACGCTGGAGCGCGCCAGCGCGTCGCCGACCGCGCCGCCGCCGTGGACGACGCGGACGAGCCCCTCCGGCAGTCCCGCCTTCTCGAAGACGCGGCGGATCGCCTCCCCCAGCAGGGGAGTCAGGCTGGCCGGCTTGAGCACGACGCCGTTGCCAGCCATCAGCGCGATCGCCACCTCGCCGAAGGGGATCGTCCAGGGGTAGTTCCAGGGCGCGATGATGCCGGCGACGCCGATCGGCTCGTAGGTGAAGCGGCCTTTCTTGCTGAGCAGGAAGGCCTGCGACATCCGCACCTTCTCGTCGGCGAGGATCTTGGGGCCGGCCTTGGCGCACCAGTGCAGGGCGTCGACGGTCGGCAGCAGCTCCATCGTGTAGGCCTCGGCGCGCGGCTTGCCCTGCTCGTTGACCAGCAGGTCGGCGATCTCGTCGATTTCGTCGAGCAGCACGTCGGCGGCGCGGCGCATGTAGCGAGCGCGGTCGGCGAGCGCGAGCTCGGCCCAGGCGGGCTGGATGCGGGCGACGTCGTCGACGACCGACTGGACCTGGTCCGGAGTGATCGTCGCGACCGATCCCACCAACTCGCCGCTGGCGGGGTTGAAGCTCTCGAGGGTGGACTGGGCGGGGGGGCTCTGCGTGGCGGTCTCCATAGCGCCGATTCTAAGCGGTGCAGGGAGGGGGCCAGGTGGTTACCCCGCCTCCGCCTATACGGCCGCCTGCGGCGGCCTGCAAGTTTGAGCGGCGCCTTCGGCGCCGTCCCACCACTCCGCGGTGCCGAAGGGAGGCTGCGGCGGGGTAACCACCTGGCCCCATCACACGCCGTCGCCATACTCGGCCGCGTGGAGAATCGCTTGTTCGATAGCGACGAGTCCCCCGCTGGGGATGTCCCAGCTGCTGACGCTCCTTTGGCCGTTCGCATGCGTCCTTGCACCTTGGATGAGCTTGTCGGCCAGGAGCATGTGCTCGCGCCGGGGTCGGCGCTGAGGGTCGCGATCGAGACGGGGCATCCTCATAGTGCGATCTTGTATGGGCCGCCGGGGTCGGGGAAGACTACGTTGGCGCGGATTGCGGCTGCTGGGGCGGAGGGGGCGTTTGAGGAGGAGTCGGCCGTCAATGCTGGGCGGGCGGAGATCCGGGCGGTTATAGGGCGGGCTCGGGAGCGCAGACAGACAAGCGGGAGGGCGACGATTCTCTTTCTGGATGAGATCCACCGCTTCAACAAGGCCCAGCAGGACGCGCTGCTGCCCGCGGTCGAGGAGGGGCTGCTGACGCTGATCGGGGCGACGACGGAGAACCCCTACTTCGAGGTCAACTCGGCGCTGCTCTCCCGCTGCCAGATCTACGAGCTGGTGCCGCTCGAGCCCGAGCAGGTCGAGGCGCTGCTGCGCCGGGCGCTGGGCGATCCCGAGCGGGGGTTGGCCGAGTCGCCGCCGGTCGAGGAGGCGGCGCTGGAGATGCTGGCGCACCGCTGCGGCGGCGACGCGCGGGTGGCGCTCTCCGCGCTGGAGCGCGCGGTCGAGCGCTCGCGCGGCGCGGCGGTCGACGTCGCCGCGATCGAGGACGCGCTCCAGCGCAAGGCGCTCGAGTACGACCGTGAGGGCGACCGCCACTACGACTTCGTCTCCGCCTGGATCAAGGCGACGCGTGGCTCCGACGTCGACGCCTCCCTCTACTACCTGGCGGTGATGCTGGAGGGCGGCGAGGACCCGCGCTTCATCGCCCGCCGCATGGTCATCCTCGCCTCCGAGGACGTCGGCAACGCCGACCCGCAGGCGCTGCTGGTGGCAGACGCCGCGGCGAGCGCCGTCGACCGCGTCGGCCTGCCGGAGTGCGCGCTCAACCTGGCGCAGGCCGCCGTGTACCTGGCGCTGGCGCCGAAGTCGAACGCCTCCTACAAAGGGCTCTCGGCCGCCCGCGCCGAGGTTCGCGAGAACGGCGCTAAGAGCCCGCCCCACTACCTGCGCGACGCTCACTATCCCGGCGCCAAGGTGCTCGGCAGGGGCGTCGGCTACCGCTACGCCCACGACGAGCCGGACGGCGTCAGCGACCAGCGGCTGCTCCCGGAGGGACTCGAGGACCCCGGCTTCTACGTGCCCACCGATCATGGCTTCGAGGTCGAGCTGGGGCGACGGCTGGAGGCCCTGCGCAAGCGGTTTGGCAGAGCCTAGTCACAGGCGCAACTTCCCCCCGACCGTCGTGTTTCAAAGGTGGCTTTCCAAGTTAGAGCCAGGGAGAGCCGACACGCCGGCCGGAGGCCTGGACTGGGGGCCTCCGGTCGGACCTGAAAGGGGACCTAAGGGAGGGACTCGGCGACCGCGCAAGGCGCGGCCGTCGAGGTTTGGCAGGGGGCTCTATGGTGGATCCATGAGTTCGGAGCGGTTGCGACTTGGTGGGATGGCGCTGCGGAACGGGTTGCTGATTCATGGACCGACGCACTGGGCCGCGGCTGTGCGGGATCGCGAGGGGGGGATCCAGGTTGTCTCGGAGCGCAAACCC
>WNGD01001740.1_pt1 | contig 23337 bp, 38 predicted proteins | sample 5400671 | NCBI WGS metagenome assembly WNGD01 (sample SAMN13153369, study PRJNA577476) | soil metagenome | isolation source: 40 cm soil or saprolite under grassland replicate 2 | place: USA:California | collected 2016-06-15
TCAAGATCGCCGGCTCGATGGCGTTCAAGAACGCCGAGCAGCGGGCGAAGCCGAAGCTTCTCGAACCCGTTATGGCCGTCGAGGTCGTGACGCCCGAGGAGTACCTCGGCGACGTGATGGGCGATCTCAACTCGCGCCGTGGGCGCGTCGAGGGCCTGGAGCCGCGCGGCAACGCGCAGGCGATCCGCGCCCGCGTCCCGCTCGCGACCATGTTCGGCTACGCCACCGACCTGCGCTCGACGACGCAGGGGCGGGCCACGTTCACGATGCAGTTCGATCGCTACGAGGAAGTTCCTCAGTCGATCGCAAGCGAGCTCGTCGACTCGTCCAGCTAGCGCTTTGGAATCAGCAAACGGAATGACGCAACGGAGGTAGGAGGACAGTGTCCAAGCAGAAGTTCGAACGCAACAAGCCGCATCTCAACGTCGGCACCATCGGTCACATCGACCACGGCAAGACGACCCTGACAGCCGCGATCTCGAAGGTCCTGGCCGACCAGGGCGTCTCCGGCACCGAGGTGCGTGACTTTAACTCGATCGACAACGCGCCCGAGGAGCGTCAGCGCGGGATCACGATCAACACGTCGCATGTCGAGTACGAGACGGAGAACCGTCACTACGCGCACGTCGACTGCCCGGGCCACGCCGATTACATCAAGAACATGATCACGGGCGCCGCCCAGATGGACGGCGCGATCCTGGTCGTCTCGGCCGCCGATGGTCCGATGCCGCAGACCCGCGAGCACATCCTGCTCGCCCGCCAGGTGGAAGTGCCGTCGATCGTCGTCGCCCTCAACAAGGCCGACATGGTCGACGACCCCGAGCTGCTCGAACTCGTGGAGATCGAGGTGCGCGAGCTGCTCACGAGCTACGAGTTTCCGGGCGACGAGATCCCTGTCGTGCAGGTCTCGGCGCTAAAGGCGCTCGAGGGCGACCCGGAGTGGACTCCCAAGATCCTCGAGCTGATGGGGCACGTCGACTCCTACATTCCGGAGCCGACGCGAGACACCGACAAGCCGTTCCTGATGCCGATCGAGGACGTGTTCACGATCACCGGCCGCGGCACGGTCGTCACCGGCCGCGTCGAGCAGGGCCAGATCAAGGTCGGCGACGAGATCGAGATCGTCGGGATCCATCCCGAGACGGAGAAGACCGTCGTCACCGGCCTCGAGATGTTCCAGAAGTCGCTCGACTTCGCGCAGGCCGGCGACAACGCGGGGGCGCTCTTGCGCGGAGTTAAGCGCGAGGAGGTCGAGCGCGGGCAGGTGCTCGCCAAGCCGGGCTCGATCACCCCGCACACGCACTTCAACGCCGAGGTCTACGTCCTCTCGAAGGAGGAGGGTGGCCGCCACACGCCGTTCTTCAACGGCTACCGGCCGCAGTTCTACTTCCGGACGACGGACGTGACCGGCTCGATCAAGCTCCCGGAGGGCCAGGAAATGGTCATGCCGGGCGACAACACAAACATGGAGATCGAGCTGATCCAGCCGATCGCGATGGATCAGGGTCTCCGCTTCGCCATCCGCGAGGGCGGCCGCACCGTCGGCGCGGGCGTGGTCACCGAAATTAAGAAATAAGCGCTACGCGCTCTAATCACATGAGTTGTCAACCGAGTAGAGACAGGGGAGCGAGGTAAAGGGGTGCCGCAGCAGAAAATCCGCATCCGCCTCAAGGGCTACGACCACCAGCAGGTGGACAAGTCCGCGCGCGACATCGTGGACACGGCCCAGCGCACCGGCGCCACCATCACCGGACCTGTGCCGCTGCCGACCGAGAAGAACGTCTACTGCGTGATCCGCTCGCCGTTCAAGGACAAGGACTCGCGGGAGCACTTCGAGGTCCGCACGCACAAGCGGCTGATCGACATCCACTCGCCGACCCCGAAGACCGTCGACTCGCTGATGCGGCTCGACCTCCCGGCTGGCGTCGACATCGAGATCAAGCTATGAAGCCGCTGCGCGCCTTCATCGCTCGGAGGCAAAACTGAAAGGCATCGTCGGCAGAAAGCTCGGCATGACCAGCCTCTTCGACGAGGAGACGGGCGTCGTCACCCCGGTGACGGTGATCGCCGCCGGACCGTGCCCGGTCGTCCAGGTGAAGACGACCGACACGGACGGCTACGACGCGGTCCAGCTCGCCTTCGAGCCGGTCGCCGAGCGCAAGGTCTCGAAGGCCGAGCGCGGCCACCTCGCCAGGCACGGCGTCACCGAGCCCTACCGCCACCTCGTCGAGATGCGCGGCCAGTCCGACGCGGTCGCCGGCGAGGCCGTCACGGTCGAGACGTTCCAGCCCGGCGACAAGGTCAAGGTCGCGGGGATCTCGATCGGGAAGGGCTTCCAGGGCACGATCAAGCGCCACCGGTTCCACCGCGGCCCAGTCACGCACGGCTCGCACAACATCCGCAAGCCGGGCTCGATCGGCGCCTCGGCCACGCCCTCGCGCGTGTTCAAGGGGATGCGCATGGCCGGCCGGATGGGCGGCAAGCGCGTGACCCAGGTCGGGCTGACCGTCCACTCGATCGATCTCGACCGGAATCTGCTGCTCGTCAAGGGCGCCGTCCCCGGCCCGAAGAACGGCCTCGTGGAAATCCGGGAGGACCGTTAAATGACAGTCCCCTCCGCCGCAGCTCGCACCCGCCAGGGCGCTGCAACGCTCCGCCTCGCCGCGTGCTCAGTCGCGCCCGTAGCCTCCGGCTACGAGCGCTCTCGCGAGCGCCGAAGGGGCGAGCGCCATTGCGAGGCGGGCGTTTCGCCGCTGGCGAGCACGATCTGCAACGGAGGCGCCTGCTGATGCCTGTTCCCAAGGCTCCCCTGCTCGACGCGAAGGGGAAGGCGTCCAAGGACGTGACCCTCGAGGCCGAGATCTTCGGCGCGGAGCTCAAGCCGCACCTCGTGCACGAGACCGTGCGCGCCGAGTTCAACGAACGCCGGTCGGGCACGCGCGCGGCGAAGAGCCGCGGCCTCGTCTCCGGGGGCCGCTCGAAGCCGTGGCGCCAGAAGGGCACCGGCCGCGCGCGCCAGGGCACGATCCGCGCGCCGCAGTTCACCGGCGGCGGCGTCGCCTTCCCGCCGGGAGTGCGGAGCTTCGAGGTCAAGGTCAACCGGAAGGCCCGCCGTGCAGCCCTCCGCGCCGCGTTGAGCCAGCACGTGTCCAACGGGACGTTCGGCGTCCTGAGCGGCTCGGGCTTCACGGAGCCCGTGACGAGCGACGCGGTCGCGATGCTCGAGGCGTGGGGCAAGGACACGCCGACCGTCGTGGTCGCGACAGAGGACGAGGAGAATCTGATCAAGTCGTTCCGCAACATCCACCGGGTCCTCGTGACCGTTCCGTCCGAGGTTGAGGTCGCCGAGATCGTCTGGGCGCGGTCGCTGCTCGTGACCGAGGCCTCACTCGAGATCCTCCAGCGGAGGGCGTCATGAGCCTGCACCCCAACGAGGTCCTGCTCGCTCCGGTGGTCTCGGAGAAGAGCTACGGCCAGATCCACCAGAACAAGTACACGTTCAAGGTGCACCAGGACGCCCACAAGACGCAGGTGCGCCAGGCCGTCGAGGAGCTCTTCGACGTCAAGGTCGTCAACGTGAACATCCTCAAGGTCCAGTCGAAGCCGAAGCGGCGCGGCCTCTACCGCGGCACCCGGCCCGGCTGGAAGAAGGCGATCGTCCAGCTGCGCGCGGGCGACACGATCGAGATCTTCGAAGGAGCCCAGGTTTAATGGCGGTCACCCGCTAATGCCTGTCCGCCGCTACAAGCCTACGTCTCCGGGCCGCCGCTTCATGTCGGTCTCCACGTTCGAGGAGATCACGAAGACGGAGCCCGAGAAGAGCCTGCTCGCCCCGGTCACGAAGAAGGGCGGCCGGAACAACAACGGCCGCGTGACGACGCGCCACCAGGGCGGCGGCCACAAGCGCCGCTTCCGGATCATCGACTTCAAGCGCACGAAGGACGGCGTGCCGGCGAAGGTGGCCGCGATCGAGTACGACCCGAACCGGTCGGCCCGGATCGCGCTCCTCCACTACGCCGACGGCGCCAAGGCGTACATCCTCGCCCCCGCGCAGCTGCGCGTGGGAGCCACGGTCGAGTCCGGGCCGGGCGCCGACATCAAGGTCGGCAACGCGCTCCCGCTCGAGAACATCCCGACCGGCACGCTCGTCCACAACGTCGAGCTCAAGCCCGGCCAAGGAGCGAAGATGGCCCGCAGTGCCGGCTCGGGTGTCCAGCTCGTCGCGAAGGACGACGGCTACGGCGTGGTCCGTCTCCCCTCGGGCGAGATGCGCCGAGTCCCGCTTGCGTGCCGCGCGACGATCGGGCAGGTGGGCAACGTCGACCATGCGAACATCACCGGCGGCAAGGCCGGGCGCAGCCGCTGGAAGGGCAAGCGTCCCTCCGTCCGCGGCTCCGCGATGAATCCCGTCGACCACCCGCACGGCGGCGGCGAGGGCAAGTCGAAGGGCGGCCGCCATCCGGTCACCCCGTGGGGCGTGCCGACGCTCGGCAAGCGCACCCGCCGCAAGCACAAGGAATCGAACAAGCTGATCGTCCGCAGCCGCCGGCGCGGAAAGGAAGGAAGGCGCTGATCCGCGGACAATGCTCCGCATTTTCCGCGTTGGGAAAGAACGTCGCTTCGCTCGTTGAGAGAGGAAAGGCAAAGGTTGAGTAGATCGAGCAAAAAGGGTCCCTTCGTCGAAGAGCGGCTGATGAGCCGGATCGAGACGATGAACACCGCCGGGGAGAAGCGGATGGTGCGCACCTGGTCGCGCACCTCGACGATCTTCCCGGAGATGGTCGGGCACACCATCGCCGTCCACGACGGCCGCAAGCACGTCCCCGTCTTCATCTCGGAGCAGATGGTCGGCCACAAGCTCGGCGAGTTCGCGCCGACGCGGACGTTCCGCGGCCACTCCGGCGACCGTCAAGCCAAGGTCAAGAGGTGATGGCGACCGTCGAGACACCGCAGGTCGTCCGCGCCCAGGCCCGCTGGGTGCACGCGAGCGCGCGCAAGGCGCGGCTCGTCACCGACCTGATCCGGGGCCGCAGCGTGCCCGAGGCCCGCACGATCCTCGCGTTCTCGCAGCGCGCGGTCGCGCGTGACGTCGAGAAAGTGCTGCGCTCCGCGGTCGCGAACGCCGAGGCGAACTTCAACTTGAACGGCGACGAGCTCTACGTCCTCACCGCCTTCGCGGACGAAGGTCCGACGCTCAAGCGCTGGCGCGCACGCGCGCGCGGCCGCGTCGCCCGTATCCGCAAGCGCACCTGTCACATCACCGTGCAGCTCGCTCAGGCTCCGCAGGTCGAGGCGGCCCCGCAGCCGGCCGCGGCCACCGAGGAGCCGCAGGTCGAGGAGACGCCGAAGCCGAAGCCGAGGAAGCGCACCCCCGCGAAGAAGAAGAAGGAGGCCGCCGTCTAATGGGCCAGAAAGTTCACCCGGGCGGGATGCGCGTCGGCGTCATCCACCCATGGAAGTCGAACTGGTACACGGGCAAGAAGGAGTTCCCGGGGTACCTGCTCGAGGACGTCCGCATTCGCGAGCACATCTACAGGAAGCTCTCGCACGCGGGCCTGTCCGACATCCTCATCCGCAAGGACAAGCAGCGGATCACGGTCGACATCTACACCGCGCGGCCGGGGATCGTGATCGGCAAGTCTGGTGTCGAGGTGGACGCGCTCCGCAAGGAGCTGCACGCCATGACGGGCAAAAACGTCCACATCAACATCAACGAGATCAAGCGCCCCGAGCTCGATGCCAAGCTCGTCGCGCAGTCGATCGCCGAGCAGCTGCAGAACCGCGTCAGCTTCCGGCGCGCGATGAAGCGCGCGCTCGCGTCGGCGATCCGCTCGGGCGCGGCCGGCGTCCGCATCCAGTGCTCGGGCCGTCTCGGCGGCGCCGAGATGAGCCGGCGGGAGAGCTACTCCGAGGGCCGGGTGCCGCTGCACACGATCCGCGCGGACATCGACTACGGCTTCGTCGAGGCGAAGACGACGTACGGCCGCATCGGCGTGAAGGTCTGGGTCAACCGCGGCGAGATCATGCCCGAGGGCTACGAGGGCATGGCCTCCGGCGACGGCCGGGCCGATCAGGACACGGCGCGGCGACGACGCGGGGGCGCCTCGCTCGAGGGCCTCGGCGCCTCGCGCGAGTCCGGTCGCGGACGCAGCGGCGACCGCGAGGGTCTCGGCCCGGTGCGTAGGCGCCGGCCGGGCGGCCAGGGCGCAGGCGGTGGACGCGCCCAGGGCGGCCGCGGCTCCGGCGGCGGCGGTCGCGGCGGCGCACGGCCCGGCGCCGGCGGCGCTCGCGGGCGCAGCCAGGAGAACGTCGAGAAGCCGCGCACCGACGACACGGGCACCTCGGCCGAGGGCCGCGAGCAGCCGGTGATCGAGCCGCAGGTCGAGACGACGCCCGCTCCGGTCGCGGATGCGCCCGACACGACGACGCCCAAGCAGCAGACCGAGGATCCGACGAAGCTCGACCAGTCCGGCGACCCGTCGGCCGAGAAGGGCAAGAAGGGGACCTGAGCGATGCTGCTGCCCAAGAAGACGAAGTTCCGCAAAGTGCATCGGGGCCGCCGTCGCGGCGAGACGAAGGGCCAATGGACGGTCCAGTTCGGCGACTACGGGCTGAAGGCGCTCGACGACGGCTGGATCACGAACCGCCAGATCGAGGCGGCCCGTATCGCGATGACGCGCAAGATCAAGCGCGGCGGCAAGGTCTGGATCAACGTCTTCCCGGACAAGTCGTATACCCAGAAGCCGGCCGAGACCCGCATGGGCTCGGGCAAGGGCTCGCCGGAGGGTTGGGTCGCCGTGATCAAGCCCGGCCGGGTCATGTTCGAGCTGGCCGGCGTTCCCGAGCCGCTCGCCCGTGAGGCGCTGCGGCTCGCGGGCCAGAAGCTGTCGGTGAAGACCAAGATCGTGAAGAGAGAGGCTGATCTCTTTGAGTAAGGCGCGAGAGCTGAGAGAGCTGACCGACGAGGAGCTCGAGCGGCGCCTCGCCGACACGCGGCACGAGCTGTTCAACCTGCGGTTCCAGTCAGCGACCGGGGCGCTCGAGAACTCGGCCCGGCTGATCCACGCGAAGCGTGAGATCGCCCGCATCCTGACGATCCGCAACGAGCGGGAAGCAAGTCTGGAGAGAAGGTAGATGGCGAGACTGAGACGGAAGAAGGACGAGACCGAGGCGCAGGAGACTCCGGCCGTGGAACCGGCGCAGGCCGAGCCTGCCGCGGAGCCGACCGAGGTCCCGGCGGCAGAGCCGCCCGCCGAGGAGGAGGCCGCTCCGGCCGAGGAGGAGGCTCCCGCCGAGGAGGCTCCTGCTGCCGAGCCCGTGGCCGAGGAGCTTCCTGCGGAGGAGCCGTCCGCCGGCGAGCCGGCGGAGGCCGTCGAGGAACCCGCGGCCGAGGCGGCCCCGGAACCCGCGCCTCCCGAGGAGCCCGCTCCGGTCGAGGAGCCTGCAGCCGAGGTGCCGGCCGAGCCGGCGGCAGAGCCTGCCCCTGCCGAGGAGCCTGCAGCCGAGGCCCCCGCCGAGGTTGCCGCGGAGCCCGTTCCCGCCGAGGCGGAGGCCGCGGCGGCGGCCGAGCCCGCGGCGCCCGCGCAGCCCGAGCCGAAGCGCAACAAGAAGCGGCTGCCTCGCGCGCTTCGTCCCCAGCGGACGAAGCCGAAGCGCGCGGCGCCAAGCGGTCGCAAGCCGATCTCCCGTCAGCCGAAGCCGGAGTCTGAGCGCGCCCGCCGCCAGGAGCGGCGCGGCGTCGTCGTCTCCAACGCGATGGACAAGACGATCGTCGTCAAGGTCGAGTCGGCCCGCGCTCATCCGAAGTACAAGAAGGTGATCCGCCGCTCGGTCAAGTTCCACGCGCACGACGAGCAGAACGCGGCGAAGGTCGGCGACGTCGTCCTCATCGTCGAGACGCGCCCGCTCTCGAAGACGAAGAACTGGCGCCTCGTCGAGATCGTCGAGGTGGCGAAGTGATCCAGCAGGAGTCCCGCCTGCGAGTGGCCGACAACACGGGCGCCCGCGAGATCCTGTGCATCCGCGTGATGGGCGGCTCGAAGCGCCGGTACGCGCGAGTCGGCGACATCATCGTCGGCACGGTCAAGACGGCCACGCCGCAGGGCGCGGTGAAGAAGGGCGAGGTCGTCCGCGCCGTCGTCGTGCGGACGAAGAAGCCGTTCGGCCGCGACGACGGCACGACCATCGCCTTCGACGAGAACGCGGCCGTGATCATCGACAACCAGCGCAACCCGCGCGGCACCCGCATCTTCGGGCCGGTCGCGCGCGAGTTGCGCGAGCGCAACTTCATGAAGATCGTCTCCCTCGCCCCCGAGGTCCTCTGATGTCTCAAACGATGAAGGTGCGGAAGGGCGACCTAGTGCAGGTCCTGAGCGGCAAGGACCGCGGCAAGCAGGGCCGCGTCATCGACGCGCGGCCGAGCGAGGAGCGGGTCGTCGTCGAGAATCTCAACCTCGTCAAGCGCCACCAGCGCCCGCGCCCGATCCAGAACCAGAGCCGGATGGGCGGCCCGCAGATCGTGCCGGGCGGGATCATCGAGAAGCCGGCGCCGCTGCCCGTCGCGAACGTCATGGTCGTCTGCCCGACGTGCAACCGGCCGACGCGGATCGGCACGCACGTCAAGGATGTCAAGGGCGAGACGGTCCGCGTCCGCTATTGCAAGCGCGCCGACTGCAACCAGGAGATCGACAAGTAATGTCGTCCCCCTCCCGCCAGCCTCGCACTCGCCAGGGCGCGGCAACGCTCCGTCTCGCCGCGTCCTCAGTCGCGCCCGTAGCCTCCGGCTACGAGCGCTCCCTGCATTCTTGCGAGACGGGCGTTTCGCGGGTGGCGAGCACGATTCTGTCGGGAGGTGAACGCTGATGGCCGAGAACGGCTACGCCCCGCGCCTCAAGGATTCCTACGAGGAGCTGCGCCCGCAGCTCAAGGAGGAGCTCGGGCTCGAGTCGATCATGCAGGTTCCGAAGATCACGAAGATCACGCTCAACATGGGCGTCGGCGAGGCGAAGACCGACGCGAAGCAGCTCGACGCAGCGATCGAGGAGCTGACGACGATCGCCGGCCAGCGCGCGCAGGTGCGCCGCGCACGCAAGTCGATCGCCCAGTTCAAGATCCGCGAGGGGATGCCCGTCGGCGCGAAGGTGACGCTGCGTGGAGCCCGCATGTACGAGTTCCTCGACCGGCTGATCTCGATCGCGCTTCCGCGCATCCGCGACTTCCGGGGTCTCGACCCCGACTCGTTCGACGGGCGCGGCAACTACTCGATGGGCGTGCGCGAGCAGCTCATCTTCCCCGAGATCAACTACGACGACATCCAGCAGGTCCGCGGCCTGGACGTGACGATCACGACCACGGCCGAGACGGACGCGCAGGCCCACGCGCTGCTGACCGCGCTCGGCATGCCGTTCGCCGGAGCAGACGGCAGAAGGGAAGGGTAGTGACGCTCCCCTCACGTCGCGCTCGCGCCCATGTGCACGCTGCAAAGCTGCGCCTCGCGGCGTCCTCAGTCGCACCCGTAGCCTCCGGCTACGAGCGCTCCCTGCGTCCTTGCGAGGCTTGCTTGTCGCGGCCCGCGAACACGATCGAGCCGAGAGGTGAGCTTTAGTGGCAAAGAAGTCTCTGGTCATCAAGCAGCAGCGGCCGCAGAAGTTCAAGGTGCGGAACTACTCGCGGTGCAACCGCTGCGGCCGTCCGCGCGCCATCTACCGCAAGTTCGGCCTCTGCCGGATCTGCCTGCGCGACCTCGCGCACCAGGGCGTGATCCCCGGCATGACGAAGAGCTCCTGGTAGGTGATGCGCCGATGATGACCGACCCGATCGCCGACATGCTCGCCCGCATCCGCAACGCCAACAAGGCGATGCACGAGTCGACGAGCATGCCGACCTCCAAGCTCAAGGAGGAGATCGCCCGCATCCTCAAGGAGGAGGGCTACATCAAGGACTACCACGTGGAGAAGGGGGAATCCTTCGATACCCTGGTCGTCGACCTGAAGTTCGGCCGGAACCGCCAGCGGGTGCTCACCGACCTGAAGCGCATCTCGAAGCCGGGCCGCAGGGTCTACGCACGCAAGGAGCGCCTGCCGCGCGTGCTCGGCGGAATGGGGGTCGCGATCCTCTCCACGTCCGCCGGTGTCGTCACCGCCCGCACCGCGCAGGAGCGCGGGATCGGCGGCGAAGTGATCTGTTTCGTCTGGTGAAAATGCTGGCTCATTTTCGCCAGTGAGGGGAAGAGGCTTTGAGCAGAATCGGAAAAAGACCAATCGAAGTCCCGAGCGGAGTGTCGATCTCCATCTCGCCTGGACGCGTAATGGTCAACGGACCTCTCGGGGAGTTGTCGCAGACGATCCCCGTCCGAATGCGCGTAGAGCATTCGGAGGAGCACATCACGGTGACGCGACCGACCGAGCGCGGCGAGGATCGCGCGCTGCACGGCCTGACCCGGTCGCTGATCTCGAACATGGTCGAGGGCGTCACGAAGGGATTCGAGAAGCGCCTCGAGATCCAGGGCGTCGGCTACCGCGCCGCGATGCGAGGCACCGACCTCGAGCTCAACGTCGGGTTCTCGCATCCGGTGGTGATCAAGCCGCGCCAGGGGATCACGTTCGAGGTGCCCGTGCCGACGCAGGTGCTCGTCAAGGGCACCGACAAGCAGGTCGTGGGCCAGACCGCGGCGGAGGTCCGCTCGGTGCGGCCGCCCGAGCCGTACAAGGGCAAGGGCATCCGCTACGAGGGCGAGTACGTGCGCCGGAAGGTCGGTAAGCGAGCCTGATGGCGGTTGTCACGACGAGAGAGGCGCGTGAGCGCCGCCATCGCCGCGTCCGCGGGAAGGTCACCGGCACCGCCGAGCGGCCGCGCCTGGTCGTGTTCCGCTCCAACCGCGGGATCGAGGCGCAGCTCGTCGATGACGTCGAGGGCAAGACCCTCGCCGCCGCCTCCTGGCTCCAGTTGAAGAAGTCGTTCAAGGGCTCGAAGATCGAGCAGGCCACGGAGGTCGGGAAGCTGCTGGCCCAGAACGCGAAGGCCACAGGTCTCGACCGGGCGGTCTTCGACCGCGGCGGCTATCTCTACCACGGACGTGTGAAGGCGCTTGCCGAGGCCGCGCGCGAAGGAGGACTTCAGTTTTGAGCAGTGTCGAACGTCAGGTCATCGAGCGCGAGGAGACTCGCGAGCTCAAGGAGCGCGTGGTCGAGATCAACCGCGTCGCCAAGGTGGTGAAGGGCGGCCGGCGCTTCTCGTTCACGGCGCTCGTCGTGATCGGCGACGAGGTCGACCGCGTCGGCGTCGGCTACGGCAAGGCCCGCGAGGTTCCGCTCGCGATCACGAAGGCCGTCGACGACGCGAAGAAGAATCTCTTCGCCGTCCCGAAGCACGGCACGACGATCACGCACGAGATCATCGGCGCCCACGACGCCGCGCGCGTGCTGCTGCGCCCGGCCAGCGAGGGAACCGGCGTGATCGCCGGCGGCGGCGTCCGCGCCGTCCTCGAGCTCGCCGGGATCCGCGACATCCTCGCCAAGAGCCTCGGGACGACGAACCCGATCAACATGGCGAAGGCGACGGTCGACGGGCTGAAGAAGCTCCGCCGGCCCGAGGAGGTCGCGAGATCGCGCGGGCTCTCGATCAGCCAGGTGCTGCCGCTACAGGCAAGGCCGCCGGCCGAGGAGGAGGAGACGGCGGGTGCCGAAGCTTAGGATCACCCAGGTTCGAAGCCAGATCGGCCAGAGCGAGCGCCACCGCGGCACCTTGCGCGCGCTCGGTCTCGGCAAGATCGGCAGGAGCGTCGAGCACGACGAGACACCGGTCATCGCAGGCATGCTTCGCAAGGTCCGTCATCTCGTCAAGGTGGAGCAGTCCTAGTGGCCGAGCAGCTCAACCTCTCCAGCCTCCAGCCGGCGCAGGCGCGCCGGGACCGCAAGCGCGTGGGCCGCGGCCAGGGCTCCGGCAAGGGCCGCTACAGCGGCCGCGGGATCAAGGGCCAGAAGTCGCGCTCGGGCTCGCACAAGATGCGGGCCGGCTTCGAGGGCGGCCAGATGCCGATCTACATGCGCCTCGGCAAGCTGCGCGGAAACACCTCGAAGGACGCGATGCCGCTCGGCCCGTTCCGGACGTCGACGGTGCCGGTGAACCTCCGCGACCTCGACCGCTTCGAGGCTGGGGCGGAGGTGACACCCGAGTCGCTCGTGGAGCAGAAGATCATCAAGAACACGAAGACCGACGTGAAGATCCTCGGCATGGGAGAGATCTCCAAGAAGCTGACTGTCCGCGTGCACGCGATCTCCGCCACGGCCCGCGAGAAGATCGAGGCAGCGGGCGGCACGGTCGAGTTGCTGAGGGAGCCCCGGCTCGGGAAGAAGCCGAAGACCCCGGCCGCGGAGCGGCCTGTCCGCGCGAAGCGCGGACCAGTGGAGGGGGTCCGGGGGAACCGGGAGGTTCCTCCCGGGGACGACGCCGCCTCAGAGAACGAGACGGCCGAAAGCCGCCCGGAGGAGAGCGAGACCTAGGTGTTCTCCTGGCTCTCGAATGCGTGGCGCGTCCCCGAGCTGCGCCGGCGCGTGCTCTTCACGGCGATGATCCTCGCCGTCTACCGACTCGGGTCGTTCATCCCCGCCCCGGGGATCGACCAGAGCCAGATCCAGAGCCTCTTCAACAGCCAGGGCGGCTCGATCCTGACGCTCCTGAACCTCTTCTCCGGCTCCGCGCTCTCCCGCTTCTCCCTGTTCGCGCTCGGGATCATGCCGTACGTCACGGCCTCGATCATCCTGCAGCTCCTGACGGTCGTCGTCCCAAAGCTCGAGCAGCTGCAGAAGGAAGGCGAGGCCGGCTACGCGAAGATCAACCAGTACACGCGCTACCTGACCGTGGCGCTCGCAGCCGCGCAGTCGACCGGCTATGCGTTCCTGTTCAAGCGCGAGGGCGCGCTGCAGAACGTCAACGCGGGCCGGCTTTTGATCATCGTGCTGACGCTGACTGCCGGCACGACCCTGCTGATGTGGCTCGGCGAGCTGATCACGAAGCGCGGCGTCGGCAACGGCATCTCGCTGCTCATCTTCGCCTCGATCCTCGCGTACGCCCCGTCGGGGATTCAGGCCTGGGTGAACGGCGGCACGATGGAGCGCCTGTTCTTCCCGATCGTCGCGCTCGGCGTGGTCGTCGCCGTCGTCTTCATCCAGGAGGGCCAGCGGCGGATCCCGATCCAGTACGCCAAGCGCCAGGTCGGCCGTCGCCAGACGACGGGCGGCTCGACCTATATGCCCCTGCGCGTGAATATGGCCGGCGTCATCCCGGTCATCTTCGCCGCGGCCGTGATGGCCTTCCCGCCGACGGTGGCGCAGTTCTTCCCGAGCACGCAGAGCTTCGTCAACACGCATTTCCAGCCCGGGAACTGGCCGTACCTCGCGATCGAGGGCCTGCTGATCATCGTCTTCACCTACTTCTACACGGCGGTCCAGTTCAACCCGGTCGACCAGGCCGACAACCTCCGCAAGCACGGCGGCTACATCCCCGGGATCAGACCCGGCCCACCAACGGCGCAGTACCTCGACCGCGTCCTGACACGGCTGACGCTGCCCGGGTCGCTCTACCTCGCGCTGATCGCCGTGCTCCCGAGCATCTTCATCCGCTACGGCTCCTTCTCGCAGGCCACCTCGCGCGCGCTCGGCGGAACGTCCGTGCTGATCGTCGTGGGTGTCGCCCTCGACACGATGCGCCAGATGGAGTCGCAGATGATGATGCGCAGCTACGAAGGGTTCTTGAAGTAAGCCTCAACGTCCTCGTACTGGGGCCGCAGGGAGCGGGCAAGGGGACGCAGGCGAAGCGCATCGCCGCCGAGCACGGCATCCCGCACATCGCCACGGGGGACATCCTCCGCGACGCGATCGCGAGCAGCAGCGAGCTCGGGCGGCTGGTGAAGCCGATCGTCGACGCCGGCGAGCTCGTCCCGGACGACCTGATGATCGACCTGATCCGCGAGCGCCTGTCCAAACCGGACACCGCGAACGGTTTCGTCCTCGACGGCTTCCCGCGCACGCTCGCGCAGGCGGAGGCGCTCGAACAGATGATGAACGAGCTCGGTCGTCCCTTCACCGTCGTGCTCTCCCTCCAGGTCCCCGACGACGTCGCACGCGAGCGGCTGCTCAATCGGGCCCGGATCGAAGGCCGTAGCGACGACACGCCCGAGGCGATCGCCACCCGGCTCGCAACCTTCCACGAGCAGACTGCGCCCCTGCTCGAGTTCTATCGGACGCGCGGCCGCTTCGTCCCGATCCACGGCGACCGCAGCGAGAAAGAGGTGTTCGCGGAGATCGAGCAGGCCCTGGACCAGGCCGCGGAGTCGGTCCGGTGATCATCCGCAAGTCGCCCGACGAGATCGAGGCCATGGCGCGCGCCGGCGAGGTGGTCGCCGAGTGCCTCGAGCTGCTGCGGGAGCACATCCGGACCGGGGTGACGACCGCCGAGCTCGACGCGCTCGCGGACGAGTTCATCCGCTCGCGGGGCGGCGTCGCGACCTTCAAGGGCTACCGGGGCTACCCCGCCGCGATCTGCGCCTCGCCCAACACGATGGTCGTCCACGGCATCCCCGGCCCGTACGCGCTCGAGGAGGGGGACGTGCTCGCGGTCGACGTCGGGGTCACCCTCGACGGCTTCGTCGGCGACTCGGCCTGGACGTTCCCGGTCGGCGAGATCTCGGCCGAGGCGGAGCGCCTGCTGGAGACCTGCGAGGCCTCGCTCTACGCGGGGATCGAGCAGGCTCGCGTCGGCAATCGGCTGTCCGACATCTCCCACGCCGTCCAGACCGTCGTCGAGGAGGCCGGCTTCTCGGTCATCCGGGCGCTCGTCGGCCACGGCGTCGGGCGCTCGATGCACGAGGACCCGCAGATCCCGAACTTCGGCCCGCCCGGCCGCGGCCCGCAGCTCCAAGAGGGCATGACGCTGGCGATCGAGCCGATGATCACCGCCGGCGGCCCGGAGGTGTTCCTGCACGAGGACGAATGGTCGATCTCGTCGGTGGACGAGTCCCTCTCGGCCCATTTCGAGCACACGGTCGCGGTGACCGCGGAGGGCCCGAGGATCCTGACGAAGGCGAGAGCCTCTTTGCTAAGATGACGCATTGCCGCGCACGGCTTCGCCGTGCGCGCGTGTCCGTTTGAAACGAAAGGCATGTCAGCCAAGGAAGAGAAGATCGAGGTCGAAGGCGAGGTCATCGAGGCGCTCCCGAGCACGATGTTCCGGGTGCAGCTCGAAGACGGGCACAGCGTTCTCGCCACCATCTCCGGGAAGATGCGCAAGCACTACATCCGCATTCTCCCGGGGGACAAGGTGAAGGTGGAGCTGAGCATGTACGACCTGACCCGAGGCCGGATCACCTACCGCCACCGATAGGAAGCGAAATGAAAGTCCGTCCGTCAGTCAAGCCGATGTGTGAGCGCTGCCGCGTAATCAAGCGGCACGGCACCACCATGGTCATTTGCACCAACCCTCGCCACAAGCAGAGGCAGGGCTAAGTTGGCGGCCCCCTCCTGCGTCGCTCGCACGCGCCAGGGCGCTGCAACGCTCCGCCTCGCCGCGTCCTCAGTCGCGCCCGTAGCCTCCGGCCACGAGCGCTCCCTGCGTTCTTGCGAGGCGGGCGTTTCGCCGCTGGCGCGCACGATCGCCACAGGAGGTGACCACCGCTAGTGGCGCGAATCGCCGGAGTCAACCTTCCGAACCAGAAGCGGCTCGAGATCGGCTTGACCTACATCTACGGGATCGGTCAGCCGACGGCGCGCAAGGTCGCGGCCGAGCTCGGGCTGAACCCGGACACGAAGGTCAAGGATCTCACCGACGAAGAGGTCACGAAGCTCCGCAACTACATCGACCAGAACCTCCAAGTGGAGGGCGACCTGCGCCGCGAGCGGACGAACGCAATCAAGCGTCTGTCCGAGATCGGCGCGTATCGCGGCCTCCGCCACCGTCGCGGCCTGCCCGTCAACGGGCAGCGGACGAAGACGAACGCCCGGACGCGGAAGGGCCCGAAGAAGACCGTCGGTAGAGGAAAGAAGGCGAAGTGATTCAGGAGGCCCCCTCCCGCGTCCCGCGCACGCTGCGGGGCGCTGCAAAGCTGCGCCTGACGGCGTCCTCAGTCGCGCCCGTAGCCTCCGGCTACGAGCGCTCCCTGCGTCCTTCCCAGGCTTGCTTTTCGCGGCCGCAGCGCACGCGTGCCACGGGAGGGGGCCTCTAATGGCACCTCCCCGTCGTCAGGCGACCAGGGGTCGCACCCGCCGCCGCGTCCGCAAGAACATTGCGATCGGCCAGGCTCACATCAAGACCTCGTTCAACAACACGATCGTGGCGCTCACCGACAAGGAGGGCAACGTGATCGCGTGGGAGTCCGCCGGGTCGGCCGGGTTCAAGGGCTCTCGCAAGTCCACGCCGTTCGCCGCGCAGGTCACCGCCGACGCGTGCGCGCGCAAGGGCATGGAGCACGGCCTGCAGAAGGTCGAGGTGTTCGTGAAGGGCCCGGGGTCGGGCCGCGAGACGGCGATCCGCTCGCTCCAGGCCGCCGGGCTCGAGATCCTGAGCGTGAAGGACGTCACTCCGCAGGCGCACAACGGCGTGCGGCCGCGGAAGAGGAGAAGGGTCTAGTGGCGAGAGATCTCGGACCGAAGTGTCGCGTCTGCCGCCGCGAGGGCATGAAGCTCTTCCTCAAGGGCGAGCGCTGCCTGACGGAGAAGTGCGCGATCGAGCGCCGCTCGTATCCGCCGGGCGAGCACGGCCGCGGTCGCATCAAGCAGAGCGAGTACCTCCTGCAGCTGCGCGAGAAGCAGAAGGCGCGCCGCTACTACGGCCTGCTCGAGAAGCAGTTCCGCACGTACTACGAGAAGGCGGCGAAGCGCTCCGGGATCACCGGCGAGAACCTGCTTCGCGCACTCGAGCTCCGGCTCGACAACGTCGTCTACCGCCTCGGCTTCGCGGCCTCGCGCGCGCAGGCGCGCCAGCTCGTGCGCCACGGCCACTTCCACGTCAACGGCCGCCGCGTCAACATTCCGAGCTACCAGGTCCGCCCGGACGAGATCATCACCGTCGCGCCGAACTCGTCGGCCGAGCAGGTGATCCGGGACGCCACCGATCTCGTCTCGTCCGTCGCGCCGTGGCTCCAGGCCGACCACGACGGCCTCACGGGCAAGGTTCTCAAGCAGCCCGAGCGGACAGAGATCGATACGCCCGTGCAGGAGCAGCTCATCGTCGAGCTCTACTCAAAGTAAGGGAAAGCCTACGGCTCCTAGTTACACGCGAAGAATTTAGGAGTTACACCCGAAAGGAACGCATGTCAGTTCGCCAAATGGATTTCCAGATTCCGAAGATCGTCCACGAGGAGGTGGACGAGCACCGCGGGATCTTCGTGATCGAGCCGCTCGACCGCGGCTTCGGCTACACGTTCGGCAACTCGCTGCGCCGCGTGCTGCTCTCGTCGCTCGAGGGCGCCGCAGTCACCTCGGTGAAGATCGAGGGCATCGCGCACGAGTTCACGACCCTGCCGGGCGTGCGCGAGGACGTCACGGACATCATTCTCAACCTCAAGAACCTGATCTGCCGCCTGCACGGCGAGTCGCCCGAGATCGAGGTCCACGTCGCCAAGAAGGGCGCGGGCGCGGTCACGGCCGCCGACATCGAGGCGCCGGCGGAGCTCGAGATCCTCAACCCGGAGCTCGAGATCGCGAACCTGTCCGACAAGGGCAAGCTCGAGATGACGCTGACGATCGGCCGCGGCCGCGGATACGTGCCGGCCGAGAACAACCGCGGGCCGGAGCACACGATCGGCGTCATCCCGGTCGATTCGATCTTCTCCCCGATCCGGCGCGTCTCTTACGACGTCGAGGCGGCCCGTGTCGGCCAGCGGACGGACTACGACAAGCTGAAGCTGGACGTCACGACCGACGGCTCGGTCGACCCCCGTGAGGCGATCGGCCAGGCGGCCGAGATCCTCATCCGCCAGCTCGCGATCTTCACCGACATCGAGAAGATCGAGGGCTTCGGCGAGGCCGCCGCGGCGGCCGACGGCGCGGCACCCGAGGCGTCTCTCGCCCACGGGATGGAGAACTTCCCGATCGAGGAGCTGGAGCTCGGCGTCCGCTCGTACAACTGTCTCAAGCGGGTCGGCATCGAGACGATCGGCGACCTCGTGATGAAGACCGAGAACGAGCTGGCCGCGATCCCGAACTTCGGCAAGAAGTCGATCGAAGAGGTCAAGGAGACCCTGAACGCGCACGGGCTCAACCTCCGCGGCGACAATGGCGGCGGCGGAGGTCTGGAGTAGCGCCGTGCGCCACCACCGCGCAGGCAAGAAGCTCGGTCGCGACTCGGCGCACCGGAAGGCGCTGTACGCGAACCTCGCCTGTTCGCTGATCGAGCACGGCCGGATCAAGACGACCGAGGCGAAGGCGAAGGCCGTCAAGCCGTTCGCCGAGCAGATGATCACGCTCGGCCGCCAGGGCGACCTGCACGCGCGGCGCCAGGCGCTCTCGCAGCTGCGCTCGCAGGAGATCGTGCACAAGCTCTTCGCCGAGGTCGGGCCCCGGTTCGCCGAGCGGCCGGGCGGCTACTCGAGGATCGTCAAGCTTGGCCCGCGTCCCGGCGACGCAGCCGACATGGTCTATCTCGAGCTCGTCGACTACGTTCCGTAGCCGGCGGGCGGCGCCCTCGTCGCGTGGACGAGGAACTCGACCGCGCCGTGAGCGCCGCGGACCGGCGACTCGATCGCGGCGGCGACGCGCCAGCTCGCCGCCTCGATCCCGCGCCGGGCGGCGTCGAGCGCCGGTAGCGGATCGTCCGGCGGGCGGTCGAGTCCGAGCTCGAACTGGGGCTTCACGAGCGCAACGAGGTCGGCGCCGGGCGCGAGCGCGACGCGCTCGAGCTGTGGCACCGCCTCGGCGAGCGCGAGGTACGAGACGTCGATCGTGACGAGCTCGACGAGCTCCGGTACAAGGCGCCGGTCGAGTGAACCGAGGTTCGTCCGCTCCAGGTTGACGACGCGCGGATCGGCGCGTAGCGACCCGAGGAGCTGGCCGAAGCCCGCGTCCACGGCGTAGACGCGCCGCGCACCGTGCTCGAGCAGGACCTTCGTGAAGCCGCCTGCGGCGGCGCCGACGTCGAGCGCGGGGCGCCCCGACACGGGCACGACGAACGCCCGGAGCGCGGCACGCAGCTTCCCCTCGCCGCGCAGTCGCGCCGGCGCGGCGATCTCGATCCGCGCGTGGACTGAGACGAGCGAGGACGGGTTCCGGACCGGGAAGCCGTCGACTCGCACGAGTCCGTCGCGAATGAGCCGCTCGGGCTGGCGGAGATGCGGGTGCCGCTCCTGGAGCAGCCGGATCAGGGTCTAACGCAGCTACCGGGGCACGCTGGCAGTCTAGGAGACATGGCGCTCGTCGTCGCGGTCCTGCTGGCGATCTTCGTCTTGCCGGCGCCGTGGGACTACGCGGCCGTCGCCGCCGGTGGGGCGATCGAGGTGGGGGAGGCCGCGTTCTGGTGGCGGTGGACGCACCGGCGCCGTCCGGCCGTCGGGGCCGAGGCGCTCGTCGGCGTGATCGCGGTTGTCGAGGAGCCGTGCCGGCCGGATGGAAGGGTTCGGCTCCACGGCGAGCTGTGGTCGGCGCGTTGCGAGGAAGGCGCCGACGCGGGCGAGCGCGTGCGGGTGCGCGGGATCGACGGGCTGACCCTTCTGGTGGAGCGCCTGTGAAGCTGCTGGCGCTCGGCCTCCTCCTGGTCGGCGGCTGGCAGCCGGGACCGCCGCTTCCGCTTGCCCGCACGGAGGTGGCCGGAGTCGCGTACCGAGGCGGCGTCGCGGTCGTCGGCGGCTTCGTGGCGGACGGGTCGAGCACGGGTCAGGTCGATCTCTACCGTCCCGGACGCGGCTGGAGCCGGCTTCCGGATCTGCCGGTCGCCGTCAACCACGCCATGGCGGCGGCCGCAGGCGGGCGGCTCTACGTGATCGGCGGCTACGGGTCCGAGGGGCCGCTCCGTCGCGCGTTCATGCTCGACGCGGGCGCCTGGCGCGAACTCCCTCCGCCGCCCGACGCGCGCGCCGCCGGTGGCGCGGCGGCCGTCCGTGGAACGGTGTACGTGGCCGGCGGCGTCGGCCCCGGCGGGCTGCGGCGCACGATGCTCGCGCTCGACGTTCGGAGGGAGCGCTGGCGCGTGCTGCCCGGGCCGACGCCGCGGCAGCATCTCGGCGTCGCGGCGCTCGGCGGGCGGGTCTACGCCGTCGCCGGCCGCTCCGCCGGCTACGACGCGAACGTCCGCGTCGCCGAGTCCTGGGCGCCGGGCGGACGCTGGCGGCGGATCGCGCCCGTTCCCGAGGCGCGCGGCGGAACCGGTCTCGCCGCCGTCGCGGGCACGCTCGTCTCGGCGGGCGGCGAGGCGCCCGCGGGAACGATCGCGTCTGTCTACCGCTTCATCCCGGCGACCGGACGGTGGACGCGACTCCCTGATCTTCCGACACCGCGCCACGGGCTCGCGCTCGTCGGCGTCGGCGGCACCGTCTACGCGATCGGCGGCGGCCCGCAGCCGGGCCTCCACGTCAGCGACGCGAACGAGTCGCTCGCAGTTCGCTAGCCGATCTGGTTGCCGAGTCCCGCGCTGACGGCGGCGATGATGATTCCCGCAAACGTGACGATCCCGAGGGCCCGGACGAAGCTGTCCTCGAAGTAGCGCCAGCGCAGGAAGGCCAGCACGATCAGCTCGAACCCGACCACGACGATGGCGGTCAAGATCGCGACCTTGTAGTGCGGGATCAGGAAGGGAAGCGTGTGCAGGATCCCGCCGACGAACGTGCCTCCGCCGGTGATCGAGCCGCGGATCAACGGATTGCCACGGCCCGTCAGCTCGCCCGTGTCGGACAGGCCCTCGGAGAAGCCCATGCTGACGCCGGCGCCGATAGCCGTGACGAGACCGGCGACGAAGGCATAGCGCGTGTTGTGCGACGCCAGGGCGATGCCGAAGATGGGCGCGAGCGTCGAGAGCGAGCCGTCGATCAAGCCGACCATCGCCGGCTGGACGCGCTGCAGGAGAAATGCGTCCCTCGTCATCGATTAGAGTATATCAAACGATGCGCAAAGCTATAGAGCATAAGGCACACCTGACAAAGACCGTCAAGCCCGCCTGACGTGCGTCTGAAGCTCATGCTCGAGTACGACGGCACGCCCTTCCACGGTTGGGCGGCGCAGCCGGGCCTGCCGACGATCGAGGCGGCGGTACGCGAGGCGCTCGGACGGACCTTCGGGTCGGTGTCGAACCTGGCCGTCGCGGGGCGAACCGACACGGGCGTCCACGCGCTCGGCCAGGTGGCGAGCGTCGACGTCGAGGGCGGCCCCCCGCCCGGGCATGCGGCCGAGGCCCTGAACACCGCGCTGCCCGATGCGATCTCGGTCGTCGCGGCCACGGAGGTCGCGCCCGATTTCCACGCCCGCCGCTCCGCCAGCTCGCGCAGCTACCGCTACCGGATCTACCGCCGCCGCGCCCCCTCGCCGTTCGAACGGCTCCGCAGCTGGTGGGTGCCGCGCCCACTCGACGAAGAGCGGCTGGCCGAGTCGGCCGACGTCCTCCTCGGCGAGCACGACTTCCGCTCCTTCACGCCGACCGAGACGCAGCACGAGGTGTTCGTACGCGTCGTCCAGGCAGCCGCCTGGCACCGGCGGGGCGACGCCCTCGAGTTCGAGATCACCGCGGACAGCTACCTCCGCCACATGGTGCGAACACTCGTCGGGACGATGCTCGAGCAGAGCCCCGACGAGCTCGCGGTGCTGCTGCAGGGCCGCCCGCGCAGCGCCGCCGGCACGACGGCGCCGCCGTGGGGCCTCTACCTCGTCGCCGTCGGGTACTGAGCGGTGACGCAGACCGCGTGGGCGGTGACGGTCGTCGCGGAGCCGCCGCAGTTCAAGACCTTGGCAGACCAGGAGGTTCCGTTCGGGTACGAGCCCTCGATGCTGGGATCAAGGCCCGCGGGAGCCGCCGATACGATGGATCCATGCGTTTTCCAGTCGTCCTCTTCGACCTCGACGGCACCGTGATCGACTCCGGCGCGATCATCCTCGCGTCGATGAGGCACGCCGCCGAGACGGTGCTCGGAACCGCCCCGTCCGACGCGGAGCTGATGGCCACGGTCGGCGGACCGGGGCTCGAGGCGCAGATGCACGCGCTCGACCCCGACCGGGTCGAGGAGCTCGTCCGCGTCTATCGCGCCCACAACGAGCCGCTCCACGACGAGCTCGAATGCTGCGCGGGGATGGACGACGTCCTCGTCCGGCTCAAGGACGAGGGTCGAACGCTGGGGATCGTCACGGCCAAGCGCCGGGTGACCGTCGAGCTGGCCTTCGCGCGCGTTCCGCTCGGCCACCTGTTCGACGTCGTCGTCGGCGGGGACGAGACCGACCGGTACAAGCCCGATCCCGATCCGCTCCTGCTCGCGCTCGAGCGCCTCGGCGCGGAGCCCGACGACGCGGCGTACGTCGGCGACTCGCCGTTCGACGTGCGCGCCGCCAAGGCCGGCGGCCTGCACGCGATCGCCGTCACCTGGGGGAAGATCCACGGACGCGAAGCACTCGAGGCCGAGGAGCCCGACGCCGTCGTCGACACCCCGGAGGATCTGCTTGGCCACCTCTAGCGTCGAAGCGCGCGCCGCGGAGTTGCGAGACCTCCTCACGCGGGCCTCGATCGCGTACTACGTCGAAGACGAGCCGGTGATCGCCGACGCCGAGTACGACCGGCTCTACGACGAGCTCGCCGAGCTCGAGCGCGAACACCCGGAGCTCGTCACGCCCGAGTCGCCGACGCAGCGGATCGGCGCGCCGCCCTCGGAACGCTTCGCGAAGGTTCGGCACCTGACCGCGATGGGCTCGCTGGAGAAGGTCACGACCGAGGAGGGTCTGGTCAAGTGGGTCGAAGACGTCCGCAAGCGCCTCGGCACGGACGAGCCCGTGGCCTTCGTGCTCGAGCCGAAGATCGACGGCTCCGCGATCAACCTCGTCTACGAGAACGGCCGCTTCGTCACGGGCGCGACCCGCGGCGACGGCGTGCAGGGCGAGGACGTGACGCCGAACCTGCGCACGATCGGCGCCATTCCGCTCGCCATGCAGCTGCCCGACGGCGAAGCGCCGCCGCCGCTGCTCGAGGTGCGCGGCGAGGTCTACATGCCGTTGTCGGGCTTCAACGCCTTCAACGAGCGGCTCGTGGCGGAGGGCAAGAAGACGGCGCCGAACCCGCGCAACGCGGCTGCGGGCTCGCTTAGGCAGAAGGATTCGAGCATGACCGCGCAGCGCCCGCTCTCGATCTGGGTGTACGGCACCGGCCACCGCGAGGGGCTCG
>WNGD01003271.1_pt1 | contig 23317 bp, 24 predicted proteins | sample 5400671 | NCBI WGS metagenome assembly WNGD01 (sample SAMN13153369, study PRJNA577476) | soil metagenome | isolation source: 40 cm soil or saprolite under grassland replicate 2 | place: USA:California | collected 2016-06-15
CACATGACGGTGTTCAACAACCTCGCATTCGGCCTCAAGCTGCTGAAGACGCCGAAGCAGGAGATCAAGCGACGGGTCGATGAGGCCGCGAAGATCCTGAACCTAGAGCGGTTCCTCGACCGCAAGCCGAAGGCGCTCTCGGGCGGGCAGCGGCAGCGCGTCGCGCTCGGCCGCGCGATCGTGCGAGAGCCGGCGGCGTTCTTGATGGACGAGCCGCTGTCGAACCTCGACGCGAAGCTGCGCGTGCAGACGCGCGCGGAGATCCTGCGCATCCAGCAGCGGCTCGGGACGACCACCGTCTATGTCACCCACGACCAGGTCGAGGCCATGACGATGGGGGACCGCATCGCGGTGATGAGCGAGGGCGTGCTGCAGCAGGTCGGACCGCCGCCGGAGCTTTACATGCATCCCGTGAACAAGTTCGTCGCGGCCTTCATCGGCTCGCCCGCGATGAACTTCGCAATGGTGCATGCGGACGACGGCAAGCTGAAGATGGGCAACCACCTGCTCCACTTGACCGGCCCGCGGGCGAAGGTGGCCTCAGATCGAAAAGGACGTCAGCTCGAGATCGGGTTCCGTCCCGAGGACCTGGAGATCGCGAACGGAACGGCCGACGGGGCCGTGCGCTTCCCGGCAAAGATCGACGTCGTCGAATACCTCGGCAACCAGGAGCTGCTACACGCGGACGCCGAGGGAAACGAAGTACTGGCGCTCGTTTCGAGCGACAGGAAGGTGAAGATCGGCGACGACGTCGAGTTCACGATCCCGACGGACAAGCTTCACCTCTTCGATCCGGAGACCGAGGAGAGCCTCGTCCCTACGGGTTGAAAGGGGTAGGATCGCCGTTGGACGAGGGTCGAGTCGAAGCGGGGAGTCGACCGAAGATGGCGGCCCGAAAGCCAGCCGCCTGAACGAGGAGGAATCGAGTTGAAGCGACGTTCTTGGCTCGTTCTGCTGGCCTTCGCACTCGGCGCGATCGCGGCCACCTTTGCCGCGACTGCCAGTTCGAAGCCGGCGGTACGTTCAGCCGGATCAATAGAAGTGCTCTCGCTGTGGGGCGGCAGCGAGAAGGACGCATTCACAAAAGTGACGGACGCCTTCACCAAGAAGACCGGCATCACCGTGAAGTACACGTCGGCGCGTGACTTCATCCCGGCGATCCGCACGCGTCTCGCCGCAGGGGATCCCCCTGACATCGCAATCGTGCCGCGCCCGGGCAACCTCGCGACGCTGGCGCAGCAAGGCGTGTTGAAACCGCTGAACAGCCTGGGCTTCACGAACGCCTACTTGAAGCAGAACTACAGCGGCGCCTGGACCAGCCTCGGCACGGTCGGCGGCAAGATCTACGGCCTGCCGGCGAAGGCGAACTCGAAGAGCGTCATCTGGTACAAGCCGCAGTCCTTCAAGCAGAACCACTTCGCGATTCCAAAAACATGGAACCAGCTGATCGCGATCGAGAAGAAGTACAAGGCGAAAGGGCTGACGCCGTGGGCACTCGGGTGCGGTCCCGGCCCGAGCTCTTGGACGCTCACCGACTGGTTCGAGAACATCTACGTCCGCACAGCAGGCCCGGCGAAGTATCAGAAGCTGTTCACCGGCAAGCTGCCGTTCACGGATCCCTCCGTCATCAAGGCGCTGAACATGATGACCGGCGTCCTGAACAACAAGTACGTCGCCGGAGGCATCCAGGGAGCGCTCGGTCTGAGCTTCCAGGATGGCATGGCGAAGGTCTTTGGCAAGAGTGGCAACACCGCCCAGATGTACATGGAGGGCGGCTTCATGGGCGGTATCGCGATCGGCCAGATCAACCCATCGCTGAAGCCCGGGAAGACGATCAACTTCTTCCCCTGGCCATCCATCGAGACGAAGTGGGGCAGCCCGCTCGTCGGCGGCGGTGACCTGGCCGTGGCGTTCAAGGACAGCGCGGACATCCGGCAGTTCCTGCGCTACATCTCGTCGGCGGCAGCCGGGAAGATCTGGGTGTCGACCGGCGCAATCATCTCGCCGAACAAGCAGGTGCCGGCGAGCGCGTATCCGAACCTGCTCGTGCGCAAGGAAGCAGCTCAGGTGAAGACCGCGAAGGTGTTCCGCTTCGACGGCTCGGACCAGCTTCCGGGCGCCTTCGGAGATACGTGGGGCGACACGCTCCAGAACGTGATCCAGAAGCCCGGGAACGTGAAGAGCCTCATGTCCGACTTCCAGAAGAAGATCGCCGGACAGTTCGGATAACGCAATCTGACGTTTCGAGCGGCGTCCCCAGCGGGGGCGCCGCTCGGTCTATCGAACGTGCCGTGAGCCAACCACCGCTTCCCGCACCAGTCGTCGTACCGCCGGTCCCGAGCAGTCGGGGGCGCAGGCTGAGTGGGCGCTTTCAAGGTGCCGCCTTCACACTGCCGGCGCTCGTGGTGCTCGGCCTGTTCGTGGTCTACCCGGCCTACTACACGATCCGGCTCTCGTTCTACCAGAGCGACTTTTTCTTCAAGTTCACGCACTGGGTCGGTCTCGCGAACTTCAAAGAGCTGCTGACCAACGACAAGGATTTCCTGGACCTGAGCACGTTCCCGCCCCAGGGCGCGCTGATGAACAACCTCCGGTGGTTGATCTTCTACACCAGCCTCTCGCTGCTCTTCGGGCTGGGCCTGGCCGTCTTGGCTGTGCGTGTGCGGTACGAGCGCGCGGTGAAGAGCGCGGTCTTCGTTCCGATGGCGATCTCTGCCACGGCTGTTGGGGTGATCTGGTTGCTCGTCTACAGCCCGGACATCAACCAGGGCGTCTTGAACGCGACGATCCACGGCGTCTTCCACGGCTACAACCCCATCTCGTGGGTCGGGCGCCCGGGAACGGTGAACTACGCCCTGATCTTCGCCTACGTTTGGGCGTCGACCGGCTTCGTGATGGTCGTCCTCTCGGCCGCTATCAAAGGCATTCCGAGCGAGGTGCTCGAGGCCGCTCGCGTCGATGGCGCCGGCGAATGGTCGATCTTCCGACGCATCGTTCTGCCGATGCTGAGCCTTCCGCTCTCGATCGTGACGATCTGGCTGCTGATCAACGTGATCAAGGTGTTCGACATCATCTACGTGATGACCAACGGCGGTCCCGGCACCTCGAGCCGCGTGATCGCCTTCACGATGTACAACGAGACGTTCGCGAACGACCGAGCCGGTTACGGAGCGGCCATTGCGGTGATCATGCTCATCCTCTTGCTGCCGGTGATGATCCTCAACGTCCGCCGGTTCCGTAGCTCCAAGGTCGTGACCTGATGGCTACCGTCGAACACGCCGTTCGCTACCAGTCGAGGACGCGCAGTGCGCGACTCGTCGGATTCATCACGCGCTCGCCTTTGCACCTCGTCCTTGTGGGCATCGCGGTGATCTGGCTGGTTCCGACCGTGGGCCTCGCGGTGACGTCCTTTCGCCCTGAGTCGGACACCTCTTCGAGCGGTTGGTGGCACGGGATCGCACACTGGAACTGGACGCTGCAGAACTACAGCTCGGTGCTCCACGGCCAGCACATGAGCCGAGCCTTCGTGAACAGCATCGTCATCACGCTGCCGGCAACACTGCTGCCTTTGACGATCGGCGCGCTGGCCGCCTACGGCTTCGCGTGGGGCAGCTTCCCGTTTCGAGACACCGTTTTTCTGTTCGTCGTCGCGTTGATGATCGTGCCCATCCAGACCTCGCTCGTACCGTTGCTGAAGCTCTTCCGCGACAACGGCCATCTCAACAACGGCTACTGGGGCATCTGGCTCGCGCACACGGCTTTCGGCTTACCACTTGCGATCTTCTTGTTACGGAACTTCTTCATCACCCTCCCCAAAGACCTGATCGAAGCCGCGCGCATGGACGGCGCATCGGACTTCTCTATTTTCCGCCGCATCGTCGTTCCGCTGTCGGTGCCTGCGCTGGCCTCCTTCGCGATCTTCCAGTTCCTGTGGGTCTGGAACGACCTGCTGATGGCGCTGATCTTCGTGTCGGATCCGGCGAAGCAACCGATGACCGTGCGGATCACGAACCTGCTCTCTGCGTACGGACACCAGTACGGGCTTCTCGCCGCCGCCGCCTTCCTCTTGATGACCGTGCCGCTGGCCGTGTTCTTCGCGTTGCAGCGGTATTTCGTGCAGGGCCTGCTCGCCGGCTCCGTCAAGTCCTGATCTTCCTCGTCCCCCACACGCACTGGGACCGGGAGTGGTACCGCCCGTTCCAGTCGTTCCGGATCTCGCTGGTCGACGTCGTCGACGAGGTGCTCGACGAGCTCGAGGCGGACGAGCGGCTGCGCTTCACGCTCGACGGGCAGCTGGCGACCGTGGACGACTACCTCGAGATCCGGCCCGAGGCGGAGGAGCGCATTCGCGCGTTGGTGCGGTCGGGCCGGCTTGCGATCGGACCGTGGCAGACACTCGTGGACGAGTTCCTCGTCGACGGCGAGACGATCGTGCGCAACCTCGAGACAGGCCTGGCGCGCGCCGAGGAGCTCGGAGGGACGATGCGGGTCGGCTACCTCCCGGACATGTTCGGCCACGTCGCCCAGATGCCGCAGATCCTGCGCGCGGCGGGAATCGAGACCGCGGTCGTATGGCGCGGCGTGCCCGCCGCCGTCGACCGGCACCGGTTCGTGTGGGAGGCGCCGGACGGGTCGGCTGTGGTCGCCGAGTACCTCCCGGCCGGCTACGGCAACGCGGCGTACCTGTTCGAGGTCGAAGGCGAGCCGCCGCTCGAGCCGTTCGAGGAGCGCTTCCGGCCGTGGTTCGGCGGCGACGACATCCTCGGGATGGTCGGGACCGACCACATGCCGCTCGTCCGCGACCTGACCTCGCGCATCGGCGCCGCCGCAGTGGTCGGCACGCTCGCCGAGTATCTCGCGCACCCGTCGGCGGACGGTCTCGCGACGTGGCACGGCGAGTTGCGCTCGGCCGCCCGCGCAAACCTCCTCCCCGGCGTGGTCTCGGCGCGCATCGACCTGAAGACTGCGTGCTCGCGCGCCGAGCGTTGGCTCGAGCGGTACGCGGAGCCGCTGGAGACGCTGTACGGCGGCGCCTGGCCGGAGCCGTTCCTGAAGCAGGCGTGGACGCGCATGTTCCAGAACGCGGCGCACGATTCGATCTGCGGCTGCTCGGCCGACGAAGTGTCCGCGCAGGTACTCGTCCGGTACGCGGAGGCGGAGCAGATCGGGCAGGAGCTCACCCGACGCGCGGTCGCACACATCGCGGCGCAGGTGCGGCGCGGAGCTTTCGCCGTCGTCAATCCGTCCCCGCACGAGCGCACCGACCTCGTGGAGCTCGAGCTCGAGGTGCCCGACGACTGGGAGGCGGTCGCACTCGAGCTGCCCGACGGGTCGCGCGTGCCGACGCAGGAGGTCGACCGGCAGGAGCCGCTGGTGTGGGAGACGAAGCTCGCCGGCGCCGAGGTGCCCGTCGCGATCGCGCGCCGCCTGCACGGCCGGGAGCTCTTCGGCCGGTACGTCAACGCGTACAGGATCGAGGAGGGCCGGGCGGTGCTCGAGCTCGGCGACGACCCCGATCCCGTCGGGCTCGACGTCGAGCAGCTGATCCAGGACGTGACGTTCGCCACCGCCGAGGGCGACTGGATCCTGCGCGTGGTCACGCGTCCAAAACGGACAGTCGTCGCGGCCGTGCCCGCGCCTCCGCTCGGCTGGACCGGTGTCCGGCCGGTACGTGTTCAGGGGACAGTCCCCCGGACCGGTCCAAATGCGACAGATTGTGGCTCTGAGCCACTTGCTCAGCCGGCGACGCGGATCGTGCGCGGAAAGGACGTGGGTGATTCCTACAACTACGCGCCGCCCGAGGACGACGTGCTCGTGGACACGCCCGTCGAGGAGCGGCGCGAGACGGTCGACGGCGGGCCGCTGCGACGCATCGATGTGCTGCGTCGGACGTACGTCTGGGACGGCGAGCGGGTCGAGACACAGACGCGCTTTGAGCGGCGCGCGCACGAGCCGTTCGTTCGCATCCGAATCGACTTCGACAATCCGTGCGTAGACCAGCGCGTGCGCGTGCACGTCCCGCTGCTCGAGCCGGCCGACCGCTCGTCCGCCGAGGGGCAGTTTGCGATCGTCGAGCGCGGGCTCGAACCGGAAGGCGGCTACGGCGAGGTTGCGATCCCGACCTACCCGGCGAGCGCGTTCGTGTCGGCCGGCGGGGTCACGCTCCTGCTCGACCACGTGACGGAGTACGAGCTCACCGGCGACGAGCTCGCGTTGACGGTGCTGCGCTCGACCGGGCTGATCAGTCGCAGCAACCACCGTTGGCGCGAGGATCCTGCCGGCCCCTCGCTCCCGATCCCGGCCGCGCAACTGCGCGGTCCGTGGAGCTTCTCCTTCGCCTACTACCCCGGCACGGACGAAGCGCTCGAGCAGGCGGAGCAGTATCGCCACCCCTTCCTGACGACCGCGGGCACCGCCACGGAGGGCGACATCCGCGCGCGGGCCGGGCCCGAGCTCGCGGGCGAGCACGTCGTGCTGACGGCGCTGCAACCGACCTTCGCACGCGTCGTCAACATGAGCGACGAGCCGCGAACCGCGACGTTCGACGGTCAGATGGTCGAGCTCGAGGCTTGGGAGATTCGCACTTTGAAGCGGTAACCGCTTAACGCGACGTTCGCAAACCAGATCAGCAAGCTGACGTCCGAACGTTCAATGCGGCTGTTCTTCTTCTGCGTCGTTGCGTGGCTCGTGCTCGCGGTGGCCGCGATCGCCTCGGCAACCGGAAACTAGCGGCGCCTGCGAAAAAACCCTGAGCGCGGCTCGTCGTCGGCGGGCTCCTCGCCGAGGGCGCGCGCCCCGGCGAGCACGTCCGGCGCACGTAGCGTCATCAGCTCCGAGCGTTCGAGCTCCGACAGCTCGGCGCCCTCGATGCGCGCAAGCCTATTCGTACTCGCCCGCCAGCTTCTCCGCGATCGCGACGAGCTCGCCCGTTGCGTAATCCGGGAAGCTGATCTCGCGCGAGAAGCGCGAGCGCAGTCCGGGATTGGACTGCAGGAAGCGATGCATCAAGCGCGGATAGCCGGCGACGATCACCACGAGCCGGTGGCGATAGTCCTCCATCCGTTTCAGCAGCGTCTCGATCGCCTCGGGGCCGAAATCCTGGCGCTCGTCCCCCACGGCGAGCGCATAGGCCTCGTCGATGAACAGCACGCCGTCGAGCGCCCTCCGGATCACGCGGTCGGTCTTGATCGCCGTCATCCCGACGTACTGGCCGACGAGGCCGGCGCGGTCGACCTCGACGAGATGACCGCGCCGGAGCAGGCCCATCGCCCGGTACATCTCGGCGAGGAGGCGCGCGACGGTCGTCTTGCCGGTTCCCGGATTGCCGAGGAAGACGAGGTGCTGCGAGGTCGCCACCTCCGGCAAGCCGTGCCGCTGCCGTTCGGCCTGGACCTGCAGGAACGCGACCAGCGCCCGCACCTGCTCCTTGACCGTCTCGAGCCCGATCAGCGAGTCGAGCTCAGCCTGGAGCTCGGGCAGCGTCCGCACCGGCTCCGGCCGGCGCAGCTGATCCGACAGCCACTCGCCCGGATCGGGCCCGCCGGTCGTCGCGGAGATCCGCTCGCCCAGCACGCGCAGGCCGCGGGCGACGTCCTCGAGGGGATTCCTTCCCACGGCGCCATTCTGCCCCTCTATCAAGGGATCGCGCTCAAGCCGACGGCGGGTCGTGTCGATTCGTTAACCTGGTTAACGAAATGCTCACCGCCGCCAGCCTCGACACCACCGCCGTCGCCAACCGCCTCCGCCCCGTGCTCCTGAAGCTGAACCGGGAGCTGCGGCGCGAGATCCACTCCCTCGGCGTGACCGGAGGACAGGTCTCCCTCCTCGTCCAGATCAAGTACTACCCCGGCATCGGCATGCGCGAGCTCGCGGCGCTCGAGCACGTGTCGGTGCCCGGGATGTCGAAGTTCGTCGCGCGCCTCGAGGAGGCGGGCCTCGTCCAGCGCGCCGCCGTCGCGGGGGATCAGCGCCGGGTCGGCCTCTCCCTGACCGCAGGGGGCCAGAAGGTGCTCCGCTCCGTCAAGTCGAAGCGCACCGCCTGGCTGGCGGCGCGGCTGCGCCAGCTCGACCCCGACGAGCTCGAAGCGATCGACGCCGCGATCGAGCCGCTCATGCACCTCGTCGAGGAGGACCCCGCGTGACGGCCGCGATCCTTCGCGCCGGAGCGCGCACCTTCCTCAGCGTCCGCAAGCACCGCAACTACCGCCTGTTCTTCACCGGGCAGGTGATCTCGAACATCGGCACCTGGATGCAGCGCGTCGCGCAGGCGTGGCTCGTCCTCTCGCTGACCCACTCGCCGGTCGCGGTCGGGATCCTCGCGCTCTGCCAGTTCATGCCGTTCACGCTCTTCAGCATGGTCGCCGGCGTCGTCGTCGACCGTCTCGATGCGTGGCGGACCGTGATCGCCACCCAGTGCACCCAGATGCTGCTCGCCTCGACGATCGCCGCGGTTGCGCTCGCGGGGGTCGCTCAGGCCTGGCACGTGTACGTGATCGCGGCGCTGATGGGCCTGGTGCAGGTGTTGGACGCGCCTTCGCGCCAGTCGCTCACGTTCCGGATGGTCGGGCCGCTCGAGCTCCCGAACGCGATCAGCCTCAACTCGGGCGTCTTCAACGGCGCGCGCATCTTCGGCCCCGCGCTGGGCGGCGTCTTGATCGCCGCGGCGGGCGCCGGCGTCTGCTTCGCCGTCAACGCGGCGAGCTACATCGCCGTCCTCACCGGCCTGCTTCTGATGCGGCCGCAGGAGTTCCACGCGGTCGAGCGGCGGGAGCGCCCGCGCACTCTCCTCACGGGGCTCAAGGAGGGAATCTCGTTCGCTCGTCGTGACGAGCAGATCTGGCTGATGCTGACGCTCGTCGCCGTCATGAGCACGTTCTGCCTCAACTTCAACGTGCTGCTGCCGGTGCTCGCGAAGCAGACGCTTCACTCCGGGCCGCAGGTCTTCGGCGCCCTCTCGGGGGTATTCGGCGTCGGCGCGCTGATCGGTGCGCTCGTCTCGGCGCACGTCAGCCGGGCGACGCTGGGCACGACCTCACTCGGCACCGCAGGCTTCGCGCTCTGCGAGTTGCTGATCGCGCCGCTGCGCTCGATCGTGGTGATCGCCTTGCTCCTCTTCATCGGCGGCATCTGCTTCACGACCTGGTCGTCGAACTCGAACTCGCTGATCCAGCTCGCCGCGCCCGACCACCTGCGCGGGCGGCTGATCGGCCTCTACTTCTTCGCCTTCGCGGGGACGGGCACGGCCGGAGGCATCCTGTCCGGCTGGCTCACCGCAGCGGGCGGAACGGAGCTTGCCTTCGCCGTCGCGGGCATCGCGGGCCTCTCGGTCTCGGCGTACGTCTGGCTCCGCTCCCGAGCCGTGCCGCTCGTCGAAGAACAGCCGGCCTAGAGCGCCTGGTCCCGACTTTGCGGACGACGTAGCCTAAGGTGTCGCCGACAAACACCTTCAACGAGGAGGAGCAATGGCAGAGATCAAGGGCAAGGGCTTCGGATCCCCGGACGAGGTGCGGGAGTTCAAGGACGGCAAGGGAAAGGTCGAGCTCGTCGATCTGAATGGACACGCGATCGGCCGCGGGACGTTCGAGCCTGGTTGGCGCTGGTCTGAGCATGTCAAGCCGCTGAGCGGCACCGACATGTGCGAGGTCGAGCACATCGGCTACGTGCTCGAAGGGAAAATGACGGTTCGAATGAACGACGGGTCCGAGCTGCACGTTGGCCCCGGCGACACGTTCCACATGCCGCCCGGCCACGACGCATGGGTCGAGAACGACCGCTGCGTCCTGCTCGACTTCGGTGGTTTGAAGGGGTACGCGAAGAGCGGCTAGCCGCGTCCGAACGTGGCCGAGGGCCGGCAGCACCACAACGTCACGCTCGCGATCCTCACCCTGGCCGGGATCGCCTACGCGTTGCAGCAGACGATGGTGATCCCGGCCCTGCCCACGCTGCAGCACGACTTGCACACGACCACGACGTGGGTGACGTGGGTCCTGACCGTCTACCTGCTCGTCGCCTCCGTCGCGACGCCGCTGCTCGGCAGGCTCGGCGACCAGTACGGCAAGGAGCGGCTGCTGGTGATTTCGCTGGCGATCTTCCTCGCCGGATCGATCGGCGCCGCGGCGGCGTGGAACATCTGGTCGCTGATCGCCTGGCGCGCGCTGCAGGGCGCAGGCGCGGCGGTCTTCCCCCTCAGCTACGGAATCATCCGCGACGAGTTCCCGCGCGAGAAGGTCGGCGTCGCGATCGGCCTCGTCTCGGCCGTGTTCGGCATCGGCGGCGGCTTCGGCATCGTCCTGAGCGGCCTGATCGTCGACAACCTCTCCTGGCGCTGGCTGTTCGTCGTCGGCGCCGCGAACATCGCGCCGGCGCTCGTACTCGTCCACCGCTTCGTTCCGGAGTCGCCGATCAAGTCGCCGTCGCGCGTCGACGTCCTCGGGGCGAGCCTCCTCTCGGGAGGGCTCGTTGCGATGCTGGTCGCACTCACGGAAGGCGAGAGCTGGGGCTGGACGTCGACCCGCATCCTGCTGCTGTTCACGGCCGCCGCCGTGCTGTTCTGTGCCTGGGGCCTGGCCGAGCTGCGCGTCGCGGAGCCGATGGTGGACATGCGCATGCTCGCCGTGCGGCAGGTTCTCTTCACGAACCTGACGGCGATCGTCTCCGGCTTCGCGATGTTCGGCACGTTCGTGCTCGTGCCGAACTTCGTCGAGACACCCCACGGGCTGGCCTCGTCTGTGCAGCGCCTCGTGCACTTCGGTTTCGACGCGAGCGTGACAAAAGCCGGCCTCTACCTGCTGCCGAGCTCCTTCGCACTGCTCTTCTCGGGGCCGATCGCGGGGTTGATCGGCCGACGCGTGAGCTCGAAGTGGCCGCTCGCCGCCGGGCTCGGGCTGGTCTCACTCGCAGCGGCCTCGCTCGCGCTACTCCACGATCGGTCCTGGCACATCCTGGCCGCGATGTTCGTGCTCGGGATCGGCATCGGGTTCGCGTTCGCGGCTATGGCGACGCTGATCACGGAGGCGGTCCGACCGACGGAGACCGGCGTCGCAACGGGGATGAACACCGTGATGCGGACCGTCGGCGGCGTAATCGGCGGCCAGGTCGGCGCGGCGCTGCTCGCCGCGCACACGGTCAGCGGCACGCACGGAGTTCCATCGGTGGTCGGCTTCGAAATCGCATTCGGCATCAGCGCGGTTGCGGCACTCGTCGGCGCAACCGTTGCGGTCTTCGTCACGCCGCCGCGGCTGCGGCGCCGCGAGCGGCTCGTCATCGCAACGACGGAGGCCGTGGAGTGAACGTCCACACCGCGCTGGAGGGGCCGCTGGAGCGTCTCGCCGGCGTGCTCGAAGGCGCACGCTTCGAGCGCCGGGACGGCTACACCTTTCAAGCCTTCCCGACGTTCCCGGTGCGCGACCTGAACGGGATGTGGGTCGACAGCGATGCGGCGGCGACCCACATCGAGGAGGCCCGCGCCGAGGCGGGAGAGCTCGGCACGCCATTCAGCATCATGGTGCGCGCAGGGCGAAGCCCGGCGGTCGAGGAGGCGGCGCGCCAACTCGGCTTCCAGCAGACGCTGCGCATGCCCGGCATGGCCGTGACGCCCGACGAGCTGCGCGAGCCCGCTGCGCTGGGCGTCGAGGTGATCAGGGTGGAGACGGCCGACGGCCTGGCGCAGGCGCTGGCCGTGAGCGCGGAGGGGTTCGGCATCCCGGCCGACCTGGCCGCGTCGGTCTACTCGCTCGAGGTCGCCGCACTCGACGGGTTGGAGTACTACCTCGCACGCGTCGACGGGCGCGACGTCGCGACCGCGGCCGGCTTCACCGTCGGCGAGAGCGTCGCGATCTTCAGCGTCGCGACGGCGACGGACCAGCGAGGCCACGGCTACGGGAGCGCGGTCACTGCGCAAGCGGTGCTCGACGGCTTTGCAGCCGGAGCCGAGTTCGCGGCGCTGCAGTCGAGCCCGATGGGCGAATCGGTGTACAAGCGACTCGGCTTCCGCGAAGTCGAGACGTACGTGCTGTACACGGTCTCAGGAAAGTCTTAGGCGCGTCTTGGGTCGTTCTTAGCCGGCGGCGGTTCGATGGAAGGGACACCACGACCGAAAGGAGGTCCACTCGTGTTCCGACCCAAGCACGCCGTCTGGCTCGCCACCGCCCTCGCAGCGATGGCACTCGGCGGCGCAGGAGTCGCAATCGCTGCCGGAGGCGGCAGCAACTCCAGTTCCTCGTCGGGCGCGGGCACTACGGCCACGACGACCACACAGTCGAGCTCGTCGCACCACTGCGATCACGACAACTCGAGCTCGTAACGAGCGACCACACGACCGCCGGCGCGCGCCAGCCGCCGGCGGTCGCCGTTTCCGGGGCTACGAGGGGAACGCGCTGACGGGCATCTCGTAGAACTCGACGCTGCTCCGGCTGCTGCCGCCACCAGGCGACATCGCGTTGAGCGCCTCGTCTCCCCGCTTGAGCGCTTCCTCGGTTTCGAACATCACGAGGCCGATCGACTTCCCGCTCTTCCGGTCGACGAGCATCATCATCCCCTTCGCGTCCTCGAGCCCCGGCGGACGATTGTCGGTCTCGACGTCGTTCTTCACCTGCTCGATCGCTTCGTCCATCCCTTCGGACTGCTCGAACGTGGCAACCCGCACATACATGACGGCTCCTTCCGTAGCGGACGAGCCGGACCCTAGCCGAGCCGAATCGTCGTCAGGACGAAGACCGCGTGCTGCGGAACCGTGATCGTCGCGACGCCGTTCGCATCGGCGACGACGGGCTTCTTCGCCCCCACCAGCCCATCTCCGGCCTCGTTCCAAATCAGCAGGTTCGCCTGCTTCGACGGCGGCAATCCGGCGATAGCGTAAGAGACGGGCGTCGTGCTGGGGGCGTTGAGCTGAGCGCCCGCGGTGTCGAGCCCGACGATCGTCTCTTGCCCCTTCTTGCCGAGATATCCGGCGAGCAGACGCGACGTCTCCGGCACAGAGTCCACGGCGACGACCTCCCACTGACGCTTCACCGTGGTCGTCAGGAGTTGCATGAAGTTGTACATCGGGTAGAGCGGCCAACCGTTCTGCGGGTCCCCGATGAAGTAGTACCCCTGGGTGCCGTTGTCGTATTTCCCGAAGTACGAGTCCCACTTGCTGGTGCCCAGATAACCGAGCTTGGCCGCGAGCACGTCGAACCACGCATGCTGGAATGCGCTCACGTTCGTGGTCGTGATCGGCGTGCCGTCCTCCCACACGCCCGGGTCTCCGGCAGGCAGACCGTTGAACCGGCGCAATCCGCGCACGCCGTACTCGGCGACGTAGAGAGGCTTGCGGCCCGCCTCGGGCAGCGCATCGACGATCGCGCGCACCTCGGTGAGACGGTCGACAAGCTTCTGCGTGTCCCAGTAATCCCAGAAGACGTGAATCGAATAGGCGTCGAGGATGTCCGACATGTGCGCGGCGAGATACTGGAACCAGGCATCCTGATTCGGCGGGCCCACGTCGGGGCCGCGCACGAGGTCGCCGCCCATGTAGCGCACCTGTCCACGGATGCTCTGGATGTACGGGTCGAGCTCCCGGTACTGAAGCTCGTACGTGTCCATCGTGATGCGCGTGCGGTTCGGCTCGTTCTGCAGCGTCAGCCACCGTAGGTGGGTGATGCCGCGGCTGCGCACGAGGTCGAGCAGGACGCCGGCGAACTTTTGGACGGTCCCGCTCGCGACGCTCAGCGTCCCGCCCTGCCACGTGATGTTGATGTCCGTGCCCGTGCTCTGCGCGAACTGGACGGTACGCACGAAGGACTGCATCTTGTCCGCGTCGGAAAACGCCTGCGGCGTGAAGAAGATCCGCGAGAACTCTGGATGGAGCGCACGCATCTTGCGCTCCATGTCGACGACGTTCTCGTCCGTGACGCCCACGGCCCGGCTGAGTTGCGCGTAGACGTGATGGTTGAACTGTCCGCCATAGCCGGCGAAGCTGGGAACGAGAACGGACGACGCGAGCAAGCGGAACTCGGCGGCCTCGACCGTCGCTCGGCGAGTGTTGTTCTTCGTCGACGACTCGCCGGGATTCGCCGCCGTGATCGTGATCGTCAGACGGGCCTTGCCCGGCGCCGGCAGCGTGACCGGTACCTTCAACGCCACGCGGCCGTGCGCGCGCATCGCCAGAACCTGTGCGCCGACGCTGGTTCCACCCGCAACGACACTCACCGTCGCGGTCGTGCCGACGTCGCGCGTCCGGTTCCGGATCGTCGCCGTCACGAAGAACGGCCGGCCGACGAGGCTGACTTTGTTCGTCTTGACCGCGGTCAGGACCAGGTCCGGCTTCAGCAGGGTCCGCACCTTTCCGCTGAGGCTGATGCCTCCGAAGGTGACCATCGCTGCGACGCGCTGCAACCGAGCCACGCGGCCGAGCGGGACGACCGCTGTTCCTTCCACAGCCGCAACGCTCTGTTGCTTGAACGTGCGCCCGCCCGAGATCGCGACCTCGACGGTGTCCAAGGTCGTCGGCAGCTCGCAGTCAGCCGCGACGGCGGTAATCCTGACGGTGAGATCCGCACGTGGCGGCCCGGTCAGCGACTGCAGGCCGAGACGGTACGAGGCGGCGTCGCAGGTCTGGGCCACGGCCCCCCGCGCAGAGCCCGCGCCCGTGAGCACGGCCGCGCCGAGAGCTGCACAGAAGATCGCCCATCTCATGACCCCGAGCCTCACAAAGCCCCCTAACCCCGGTCCAATCCGCCCCAGGGTAGCGCCGCCCGGTTAAGAAGTTAAGGTCGTCCTGTGCTCGAGCGGCTCCCGCTCCTCGGCGGCCTGGCCCTGCTGGCGATCGCGTTCGTGATCGGCTCGTTCGCGATCGGGCACGGGATCCGCGACAAGAACCGCAACGACGTCATCAGCGTCACCGGCTCGGCCAAGAAGCGGATCGTCTCGGACTACATCGTCTGGAACCTGTCCGTGACCAGCGAGCAGGGATCCGCGGACGCTGCTGCCCGGGAGCTGGCGGGCTGGACGACCAAGATCCGCTCCTTCCTGACCGGCGCCGGGATCACGGGCGGCGAGCTGAGCGCCCAGCCGATCTCGACCGAGACCGTGTCGCGGAAGGGCCGCGTCACCTCCTTTCGCCTGACACGGAGCTTCGAGATCCGCTCGCCGCGCGTGCTCGCCGTCACGGACGTGGCCGACCGCAGCTCGCAGCTGCTCGGCCAGGGCATCCCACTGCAGGCGGACGCGCCGCAATACGTCTACACCAAGCTGCCGACGCTGAGGCCGCAGCTGCTGGCGCAGGCGACGCGCGACGCGCGCAGCCGCGCGCGCGTGATCGTCGAAGCGACGGGCTCGCACCTCGGAAAGCTTCGGCGCGTCAGCGTGGGCGTGTTCCAGATCACCTCCCCCAACTCGACCGAGGTCGAAGACTACGGCGTGTACGACACGTCCACGCTGGACAAGGACGTCACTGCGGTGGTCAACGTGACGTTCGCGTTGAAGTGACCCCTGGCTGATCGGCCGCACGCTCTGAACGACGCCGTGCTCGCATACCTCGAGGTGGAACGCGTATCGCCGCCTGGGACGAACACCTTGTGGGTGATCGACGGTTATTCCGTCTCCACCCACCCCGATCTGTGCGATCGCGTGCGCGAGCTCAGCGAGGCCGCGGAGTTTCGCTACGAGCTCGGCCGGCCGGTCCTCGCGGCCGCGAACGGGGTGATCGTCGCGTTTGCAGCAGGAACGCACATCTTTTGCGTGCGTGTCCCACGCGCGGCCGTCGATCCGAGGCTCGTCGTCGAGGAAGGGCCTGATCTCGGTCCGGAGTGGACACGAGTCGATCCCTGGACTGTCGGCGTCCCTCGGCCGGAAGGGCTCGCTGCGCTGACGGCGCTCGTACGACGCGCGGTGGAGAATGCGACGGATGGGGATCCAGCTCCGCGAGGCTGACGCGCAGGTCACCTGGTTCCAGCCGCCGCGCCTGCGGACGCTGGCCGACGAGGGCGAACGTCACGCGAGCTGGCTCGAGCTGTTCTTCGACCTGGTGTTCGTGGTGGCGATCACGGAACTGTCGCAGTACCTCGTCGCCGACCACTCCGCCGGTGGCTTCCTGCGCTTTGCCGCCCTCTTCGTCCCGGTCTGGGTCGCGTGGCAGGGGTACATGGCGTACGCGACGCGATTCGACACCGACGATCTCGGCTTCCGGCTCGCGTACTTCGGCGCGATGCTGGCGATCGCGGCGATGGCAGTCCTGATCGGCGACGTCGCGCACGGCCGGAACAGCGCGGCGTTCGCCGTCTCGTACGTCGTTCTCCGCACGATCATGCTGCTGCTGTACTGGCGCGCCTGGGTCGCGGTGCCCGAGGCGCGCGTCCTGATTCGCTTCTACGGGCTGGGTTATGCCGGGGGCGCCGCGTTGTGGCTCGTGTCGCTCGCGTTCCCGACACCCTGGCGCTACGTCGTCTGGATCGCCGCCCAGGTGATGGAACTGAGCCTGCCGCCGCTCTCGACACGGCTGCACCGCCGGATCCCGACCAGCGCGAGCCACCTACCGGAGCGCTGGGCGCTGTTCACGCTGATCGTGCTCGGCGAATCGGTCGTCGCCGTCGCCGTCGCGACGGCCGGCGCGCACTGGCACTTCACGTCCGCCGCTGCGGCCATGCTCGGCTTCGCCGCCGTGGCGGCGATCTGGTGGCTCTACTTCGACCGGCAGGCGGGCGCGGCCATCCGCGGCTCGACCATGGCGGTCGTGGTCTACTCGTACGCGCACCTGCCGCTGCTGATCGGCCTGGCCGCGATGAGCGCCGGCCTTCGTCTGCTGATCGAGCGGGCGGGTGACGATCAGCTCGGCTCGGGCGCGAGCGTCGCGTTTCTCGGGGGCGCCGTGCTCTTCCTGCTGTCGCTGATCGCGACGCGGCTCGTTACGGTGCGCGGATCGCACCGGCGCGGCGCGATGCTGAAGCTCGGCGCGGCGGCGCTCATCCTCGGCTTGCTCGCGGTCGAGTCATTGGTCTCACCGCTGGCGGTAGCGGCGGTGCTCGCGGCGGTGCTGGGGTCGTTCGTGTTCGTCGAGAGGATGCTATGGCGCGCTTCGTGATGATCCTGTTCGCCGATCTCGGCCGCGAGCTCCGGCGCGTCGTTCAAGGCGACACGGACGAGCACTCGAAGTTCCGCAGGCGGATCGCGACGACGGTCGTCGTCACGCTCGCCGTCGATGTCGTCGGCAGCGTGCTGATGTACGCCCTGGAGCACGGGGAGAAGGGGTCGCAGATCGGGTCGGCGTTCCAGAGCTTCTTCTGGGTCACCACACAGCTGTTGACGGTGTCGTCGCAAATGCCGAACCCCGTCACGACCGGCGGACGGATCGTGGACATCTGCCTCGAAGTCTGGGCGATCACCGTCGTCGCGACCGTCGCCGGCTCGTTCACCGCGTTCTTGCAGAAGAAGTAGGTTGCGCGCGTGCGCGCGAATGCGCTACTGAGCCGCGCTGAGAACGCGAGCCGGAGCTCCAAGCGCGTCGCGTTGAAGGCTGCTGTCGACTACGTCGAGCTCGTGCGGGACATCGCCGCCATGGCCAATTCAGGCGGTGGTGTGATCGTGCTGGAGGGCGTTGCCGGCGCGGACGAAGAGCTGATCCACGAGGAGCTGGCACGGTACGCCGAGCCGGACTTCGAGGGCTTCACGGTCGAGCCCTTGACGCGTGGGGGCCGGCCCGCGACGGCCGTGGTGGTCGAGGAGGTGCGAAACACGCCACTTGTCTTTGCACGGCAGGGCCGTTATCGCGAACCGGAGGGCGCCGAGCACGTCGCGTTCGTGCGCGGCGGCCTGTACTTCCGCCACGGCGCCAAGAGCGAGCCGGCGACGGGCGAGGACGTGCGCGACTTCATCCGCCGGCAGCTCGAGGCGACGCGGACGCAGTGGCTCGCGAACATCCGCCAGGTGATGCACGCGCCGGACGGGGCCGAGGTGGCGGTGATCGAGACGGCTGAGCGGGACGAGGAGGGACGTCCGACGTTGATCCGCCTGACCACCGACCCCCATGCGCCGCTCTACGGGCAGGTCGATCCCGACCAATCTCACCCCTACCGCCAGAAAGAGGTGATCCGAGAGGTGAACGCGCGCCTGGGCGAGGGCACGGTCAACCAGTTCGACGTCCTGAGCGTGCGGCGGGTGCACGCCGTCTCGGAGGAGACCCGCCCGGAGTTCGTGCACGTCCCGAAGTTCGGCTCGCCGCAGTACAGCGACGCGTTCGTCGACTGGCTCGTGGCCGAGCAGCAGCGCGACCCGGAGTTCTTCCAGCGGGCAAAGGCGACCTACCTGGCGACGCGACCGCGACGCAGGGCCGCCTCGAGCCCGTAACCTCGGGATTCAGGAGACCTCGGAAAGGAGCGACATGGCTGGACAGCCCGTCCACATCGAGATACCGGCGCAGGACACGAGCCGCGCGCAGGAGTTCTACAAGAACCTGTTCGGCTGGCAGTTCCAGGGCATGGAAGGGCCGACGGAGTACCACATGACGCGGCTCTCGGAGAACTCGGGAGGCGCCGTGTTCCCGGGCGACACCGGTGCGATCCGCGTCTACTTCGACGTCGACGACATCAACGCGGGAGCGGCGAAGGTGAAGGAACTCGGCGGCAAGGCTGACGACCCGCAGCCGGTGCCGGGGATGGGCTGGTTCTCCACCGGAACGGACACGGAGGGCAATCCGATCGGCCTCTGGCAGAACGATCCTTCGGCGACCATGCCGGAGGGCAGCTAGATCGTCCAGGTATCGCCCGCGCCCAGCAGCGCGGCGAGATCCCCTTCCCGCTTCTGCCTCGCGACGTCGAGCTGCCCGGCCATCAGCTCGTCGTAGACCGGGCGCTCGACGTCGCGGAAGACACCGACCGGGGTGGCGCCCCACGTCGACTGCGTGAGCCGGCTGAGCGCGAACGCGGCGCTCGGCTCGGCGTGGTGCACGTCGTGAACGAGTAGCTCGGACTCGTCCGCCACGTCGACGATCTCGACGCTCCCATCGGGCCGCTGCTGCACGCCCTTCTCCCTTTCCTCGCCGAAGCGGATCGGCTTGCCCTGCTCGAGGTAGATGCGGTTCGTCTTGTCGTCGCGGACGAAGTCGAACGCGCCGTCGTTGTAGATGTTGCAGTTCTGGAAGATCTCGACGAAGGCGCTGCCGCGGTGCGCCGCGGCGGCGCGCAAGACGTCCGTCAGATGCGCCCGGTCGGTGTCGATCGCGCGCGCGACGAACGTCGCCTCCGCGCCGATCGCGATCGAGAGCGGATTGAACGGCCAGTCGAGCGACCCCATCGGCGTCGACTTCGTCACCTTGCCGAGCTCGCTCGTCGGCGAGTACTGACCCTTCGTGAGGCCGTAGATCTGGTTGTTGAACAGCAGGATCTTGATGTTCACGTTCCGCCGCAGCGCGTGGATCAGGTGGTTGCCTCCGATCGACAGCGCGTCGCCGTCGCCGGTCACGACCCACACCGACAGGTCCGGCCGCGACGTCGAGAGGCCCGTGGCGATCGCGGGCGCGCGGCCGTGGATCGAGTGCATCCCGTACGTCTCCATGTAGTACGGGAAGCGCGCGGCGCAGCCGATGCCGGAGACGAAGACGATCTTCTCCTTCGGCACGTCCAGCTCCGGCATGAACGACTGGAGGGCGGCCAGGATGGCGTAGTCGCCGCAGCCCGGGCACCAGCGGACTTCCTGGTCGGTCTTGTAGTCCTTGGCGGTCAGCTTGCCGTTCGTGGCCATGCTTCCGATGATAGACACAGCACCAAATGAAGCACCTGGCTCTCCCAGTCCGCGACCAGGAGCGGTCGCGCCGCTTCTACGAGACCTACTTCGGCTTCGGCGCACGGCCGGCTCGCCGCTATGACGATGACGTCCTGATGCTCTACAACGCCGAGGGCTTTTCGCTTGCGCTCGGCCCGACCGACGACGAGATCACCCTGCCGAACTTTCTCCACTTCGGGATCCATGTGCCGAGCCGGGAGGAAGTGCACGCCTTCCGGGAGCGTCTCGCCGCCGACGGCGTGCCGATCGTCGAGGAATGGGACGAGCCGGAGTACGTCAGCGTGAAGTGCCGCGATCCCGATGGTTACGTCGTCGAGGCGGCGTGGGAACCACACCTCCGCTGACGATTAGTGTCCGGCGCCCTCGAACAAAACCGTGCCCGCGCAGAGCAAGAGCAACACTGGGCACGCGCCGATCCAACGGCGCGGCCGAGCCGCGATCAGCCCGGCGCAGACGGCGCAACACGCGCACAGCACGTAGATCCACGCACCGGCGACGAGGCCGCCGTCGGAGTAGCGCCGAAGATCAGGCGCGTAGTACGGGTCGAAAGAGAAGTACCTCGCCGTTGTGAACACGGCGGCTGACACCGGCAGCATCCAGACACGACGTGCTGGAGTCGCTGGACCCACGATCATGACGAACGTCGTGACGATGCCTACGAGCAGCGCGATCAGACCGGACGTCGCAGCAGTCCCCTCGCCGGGAGCGCCCACACCAGGGCTCTGGCCAAGGTGGATCACCTTCAGCGCAACGGCGAGCTCATATCCGGCCGCCGCAACCAGCACGACGACTGCGCCAATAAGAACGGCATCGCTGCGTACGCGGATTCCCATCTCGTACGTTGTAGCCTCAGGCCCGTGGCCACACTCCGCGGAAGCTGCCTCTGCGGGGGCGTCAAGTTCGAGCTGACCGAGGCGCCGGACCGGCTTCGCTACTGCCACTGCGAGAGCTGCAAGAAGCTCTCCGGCGGCGGCGGGACGGTGAACGTCCGCATGCGTTCGGCGGCCGTCCACATCCTCGAAGGCAAGCACTTGATCCGGACCTATCAGCCGCCGGAGGGAAGCGCGAAGACGTTCTGCCTCGCGTGCGGCTCCAACCTCTTCGGCGGCGGCTGGCCGGAGGCGGAGTACTGCAGCGTCCGCGTCACGACGCTCGAGGAGCCCGTCGGCCCGCTGCCGGGCGCGCACATCTACGTGCGCTCGCTCGCGACGTGGGAGCAGTTGCCGGACGACGGCTTCGAGCGCTTCGAGACGACGGCGGGCTAGCGGCCGAGCGCCTGCTGCGCCGTCTCGACGGCTTCCTTCGCGAACGCAATCGCGTCCGCGTTCGTCGGATCCCGCTCACGCACCTCGAGCGCCCGCTCGAACGCGCTCAGCGCAGCTTCGTAGTCGCCCGACTCGAAGTAATGCCAGCCGAGGTTGTTCAGCAGCGGCCCGGCCCAGTACGCCGCATCTGGCTCTTCGTCGGCAAGCGCCAGCCCACGCTCGGTCCACTCGATCAACTTGTCGGGGTCGGCGATCGCGACCATGTGCGCCGCATCGCCGGCGAGGTAGTAGAGATCCGCAGAGAGCGCGTCCTCGAACGCCGCCTCGAACAGCGGCACCGACGCCGGCGCTTCCCCGCTCGACCGCAGCTTGCGGCCGCCCTCGAGCTTGATGCGAACGTTGGCGATGTCGCTCGCCTCGGCCAGCTCCTCCGCCTGTGCGAGGAGCTCCTCGCAGCCGTCGAAGTCTCCGCGGAGCCCCTGCACGCGAGCCAGCTGCGTCAAGACTTCTGCGCGCCCCGCGTCGTCCGGCTCCCGCTCGAGCTGCTCGCGGAGGCCGTGCTCTGTGCCGTCGAGATCGTCGAAGTCCCAGAGTCGCCGCAGCCGGTCAGGCATCGATCGGAATATGCCCCGGCTCGGCCGCGACGCGTTCGAGCCACGCACGCACGGCCGGGTACGGCTCGAGCTCGAAGCCGCCTTCGGGCGCGACGTGCGTGTAGCCGTAGAGCGCGATGTCGCCGAGCGAATACGAGTCGCCGACGAGGTACCGGCGGCCGTCCAGGTGCCGGTCGAGCGCGGCCAACGCGCGCTGCCCGGCCTCCATCCGCTCTGGTAGCCGGTCGGCGAATTCCTGCGCGCGGCCGGAGTACGCGACCCAGAAGCGGACGACCGCGACGGACGGCTCGAGGTCGTACTGCTCGAAGAACATCCACTGAAGCACCTGCGCGCGCCCGTACGGATCGTCGGGGACGAAGCGTGTCCCGTCGCCGAAATACCAGAGGATCGCGCCCGACTCGCCGAGCGAGCGGCCGTCCTCGAACACGAGCGTCGGCACGCGCAGCGATGGGTTGAGCCCGCCGAGCACCTCCCCTCGGTTCGAACGGTCGACGACGTCAAGTCTCCGGCGCTCGTACGTGACGCCGAGGTGGGCAAACAGCAGGCGAACCTTGTAGCAGTTGCCCGAGACCGGGTTTTCGTAGAGGACGATCAGGCGTCGACCATGGCGTCGATCGCCTCGGCGACCTCGCCCGCGCGGAACGGGATTCCCCGCACGAGGTTGAAGCCCGTCGCGTCGACGAGGAACTCGGCGCGGATCAGCTTCAGCAGCTGCCCGAGGTTGATCTCCGGCACGAGCACCTTGTCGTACCGACGCAGAACATCGGCTGTGTTGCGCGGGAAGGGATTGAGGTGGCGCAGATGCGCGTGCGCGACCTTCTTCCCCGTTGCGCGCACGCGGCGCACGCCCGCCGCGACCGAGCCGTACGTGCCGCCCCAGCTCAACACCAGCGTCTCGGCGCCGTCGGGATCGTCGACCTCGAGCTCGGGAATGTCCTGCGCGATCCCGGCCACCTTCTGTGCACGGAGCCGCACCATCAGGTCGTGGTTGTCGGGGTCGTAGCTGACGTTGCCCGTGACGTCCTGCTTCTCGAGCCCGCCGATGCGGTGCTCGAGCCCGGCGGTGCCCGGGATCGCCCACGGCCGCGCCAGGGTTTCCTCGTCGCGCCGGTAGGGCTGGAACTCGTCGCCGTTCGCCTGCGCGAAACCGGGATCGATCGGCGGGATTGCGTCGACGTCGGGCAGCAGCCACGGCTCGGAGCCGTTGGCGAGGTAGGCGTCGGAGAGCAGGAAGACCGGCGTGCGGTACTTGATCGCGATCCGCGCCGCCTCGATCGCCGCGTCGAAGCAATCCGAGGGGGTCGCCGCCGCGATCACCGGCACCGGCGACTCGGAGTTGCGCCCGAACATGACGCCGAGCAGGTCGGCCTGCTCCGGCTTCGTCGGCATGCCGGTCGAGGGGCCGGCGCGCTGGATGTCGACGATGATCAGCGGCAGCTCGAGCGTGATCCCGAGACCGATCGTCTCCTGCTTGAGGACGATTCCCGGGCCGCTCGAGGTCGAGACGCCGAGCGCGCCGCCGAAGCTCGCTCCGAGCGCTGCGCCGACGGCGGCGATCTCGTCCTCCGCCTGGAACGTACGCACGCCGAAGTTCTTGTGGCGGGCGAGCTCCTCGAGCACCGACGACGCAGGCGTGATCGGGTAGGCGCCCAGGAACAGCGGCAGTCCCGACTTCACCGAGGCTGC
>WNGD01001744.1_pt1 | contig 23302 bp, 24 predicted proteins | sample 5400671 | NCBI WGS metagenome assembly WNGD01 (sample SAMN13153369, study PRJNA577476) | soil metagenome | isolation source: 40 cm soil or saprolite under grassland replicate 2 | place: USA:California | collected 2016-06-15
GCCATGACGACGTGCCAGCTCGTCGACGACCATCCGGCCGACGTTGTGGCGCGTGTTCGCGTACTCGCGGCCGGGATTGCCGAGCCCGACGACGAGCAGGTCGAGCGACGAGGCCGACTCGCCCCGCCGCCGAAAGAGCCTCAAGCGCTACCCCTCGACGGTGCCTTCGCCGCCCGAGGCCTCAGCCTGCGGCTGGGCGGGAGCCTCGGAGCCACCCTCCGGCGCCTCCTCGCCCTCGGGCACCTCGACGCCCTCGGCCGCCTCCTCCTCCGCGAGCTCCTCCTCCGGCTCGACGACGCGCGTCGGCATCGTCAGCGTCGCGAGCACGGTCTCGGGATCGTCGACGAAGGTCGCGCCCTCGTACGCGCCGAGGTCGGCCAGGCGAAGCGTGTCGCCGATCGCCATCCCGCTGACGTCGAGCTCGACGTGCTCGGGCACCTCCATCGGCAGCGCCTCGACGGTGATCTCGCGCGCGACCTGCGAGAGCACGCCGCCCTCGCGCACGCCCGGCGAGTCCTCGCCGCCGATGAGCTGGACGACGACCGTCGCCTGGATCGGCTGGTCGAGCCGCACCTCGTGCAGGTCGACGTGGATCACGCCCCCGCGCACCTTGTCCTGCTGGTACTCCTTGAGGATCGACGGATGCGTCGAGCGCTGCCCCTCGAGCACGACGTCGAGAATCGCGTGCAGGCCGCCGGCGCCGGTCAGGGCGCGCCGCAGCTCGCGCTCCGGAACGGAGATGGGGTGGGGCTTCGAGCGGCCGTAGAGGACGCCCGGGACGAAACCCTGCTTGCGAAGCCGCCGCGACTCGGCCGAGCCGAGCTTCTCGCGCTCCGAGACCTGCAACTTGACGCGTTCTCCGGCCATCCGGCGGCGGAGTGTAGCGGACGCCGCCCTCTAGTCCGCGCAGGCAGACCGCAAGTTTTCTGACTTGTAAGTCGTCTTCTCTAGGGAACCGACATTGGAGGGATCCATGAAAAGATGGCTATTTGCAGGCGTTCTTGGCGCATCCCTCGTGTTGGCGTCCGCTGCGGTGGCGGCGACCGTCTTCGTGACGCCGTCCAACATGCACGGGTGGACGCCGAACCATGACTCGTGCGGGGCCGTACCGTCGACCGGATCGCAGGGCTTCGTCAACGGCCCCGGCGATCCGCCCGGGCCCGGGACGGGCAGCTACGCGTTCACGACAGGGGTGAACGGCGACTCGTACGAGACGTTGCGTCAGGGCAATCTCGCCGGAACGAAGCTCGCCGACCTGACGGCGCTCTCGTACAGCACGTACGTGAGCCACTTCGGCTCGGGCGGTCAGGCGGTCTATATCGACCTGAAGGTCGACGTGAACGGCGACGGCGTCGCGGACGACACGCTGACGTTCGAGCCGATCTACCAGACCGGCGGGTACAGCGGCGACAGCGTCCCGAACCAGGGACAGGTCGTGCTCAACACCTGGCAGACCTGGGACGCGCTGCACGGCGGTTGGTGGACGGAGAGCTCAGGCACCTCCGGCCCGCCGCTCGTCACGCTCGCGCACTACGTCGCCCAGCATCCGAATGCCCAGATCGTCAACACGTCAACGGGCGGGTTCCGGCTGTCCGCCGGCTGCGGCGGCCTCGCGTGGACGAACTTCGCCGGCAACGCCGACAACTTGACCATCGGCGTCAAGGGTCAGAACGTGACGTACAACTTCGAGCTCAGCCAGCGCGGCGGCGGTGAAGGCGCAGGCCAGGGCGGCGCCGCGGCCGAGTGCAAGAACGGCGGCTGGCGGCACTTCACCAACCCGTCCTTCAAGAATCAGGGCCAGTGCGTCAGCTTCTTCGTCCATCAACGAAACGCGAAGAAGCACGAGGACGCCAAGCACGGCGGCCATCACAAGAAGGGCCACGGCGACTGAACGCCGGCACGAGCACGGTGAGGCCCCGCTCCGGCGGGGCCTCACTGCCTGAACCGGCCGGCACCGCCGTCGCAGAACCGGCCGCATGTGCGGAGCAACGTTCGGCGGCTAAAACAGCTGGTTCTCGCCGCCGAAGATCGCCGAGACCGAGTCGTCGGCGAACACGTTCATGATCGTCTCGGCGAGGAGGCCGGCGACCGGGAGGACGGTCATGTTCGCCGGGCGTCGCGTCGGGTCGATCGGCACGGTGTCGGTGACGACGATCCCGTTGATGTCGGAGCCGTGGAACCGATCGAGCGCGTTCCCGCTGAAGAGACCGTGCGTCGCGAACACCCACACGGCCCGCGCGCCGTTCTCGCGTAGCACCTTCACGTTCGCGAGCAGCGTCCCGCCGGTCATGATCACGTCGTCGCCGACCACGACGATCTTGTCGCGGACGCGGCCGGTGATCTCCGTCACCTCGACGACATCGTGCGAGGGCCGGCTCTTGTGCATGATCGCGAAGTCGGCCTCGATCATCTCCGCGAAGCGAACGGCCATCTTCGCGCGGCCCTCGTCGGGGGCGACCGAGACGACCTCCGGGCCGGTCAGGCCGAGGTCGCGGAAGTGGCGCGCGAACAGCGGCAGCGCGGTCATGTGGTCGACCGGAATCGTGAAGAAGCCCTGGATCTGTCCCGCGTGCAGATCCATCGTCAGCACCCGGTCCGCACCGGCGAGCTGGAGGATGTCGGCGACCAGCCGCGCGGAGATGGGCTCGCGCGGCTTCGCCTTCCGATCCTGGCGCGCGTAAGGGAAGAGCGGGATCACGGCGGTGATCCGCTTCGCCGAGGCGAGCTTCGCCGCCTGGATCATGAAGAACAGCTCCATCAGGTTCCGGTCGATCTCGCCGGCGCCGGTCTGCACGAGGAACACGTCGGCGCCGCGAATCGACTCGCCGTAGCGGCAGTAGGTCTCGCCGTTTGCGAACGTCTCGAGCTCGATCTCGCCCAGCTCGAGCCCGATGTGGTCGCAGATCCGCGCCGCGAGCTCGGGGTGCGAGCGGCCGGCGAAGACCATCAGCCGCTTCTGCGGGCCGCGCTCGATCCAGTGGCCCGCGGCAGGCTGCGGCACCGGCTCGCTCACCTCCAGGCCGGGCAGGCGGGTCAGCTCAGTCGTTGCGCTTTCGATCTGCGTGGCCTTCCTTGTTGACCTGACGGGCACGTGCGATGGCGAGGGCGCCCGACGGGACATCCTCGGTGATGACCGAGCCCGCCGCAACCCAAGCATTGTCGCCAATCTCGACCGGAGCAACGAACGCATTCTGAACCCCGGTCCTGACGTTCCTGCCGATCTTCGTACGCCCCTTGGGCATTCCCGGCTCGTGCGGGAAGTTAACCGTGACGTTGGCGGCGGCCACATTCGTGTCCTCGCCGACCTCGGCGTCGCCGAGGTACGAGAGGTGCGGCACCTTCGTCCGAGCGCCGACGTGGGTCTTCTTCAGCTCGACGAACGTGCCAACCTTGGCGGCCTCGTCGACGACCGTCCCGGGCCGGAGGTAGGCGAACGGGCCGACGCTGACGCGCGGGCCGATCTCCGCGTCGATCGCGACCACGTGCGGGCCGACCTCGGCCCCGGCCGCGACCCGGGTGCTGCCTCGCAGGATCGTGAACGGCTGGATGACGGCATCCGGCTCGAGCTCGACGTCGGGGTCGATCCACGTCGACGCGGGATCGACGATCGTGACGCCGGCGAGCATGTGCTCCTCGTTGATCCGTTCGCGCAGCGCGGCCGCGGCTGCCGCGAGCTCGGCGCGCGTGTTCACCCCCTCGGTCTCAACCGGGTCGCCGGCCTCGTGCACGGCGACGGCGTCACCGTCCTCGACGAGGAAGCGGACCGCGTCGGTCAGGTAGAGCTCGCCCTGGGCGTTCTGCGGCTCGAGGCGGTCGAGCACGGGCCAGAGCTTCTCGCCGCTGAAGACGTAGATCGAGGAGTTGACCTCGCCGATCTCCAGCTCCTGAGCGGACGCGTCGGCCGCCTCGACGATCGCGCGCAGGTGACCGTCGCGGTCGCGGACGATGCGGCCGTACGCGCGCGTGTCGGCGGGCGAGAACGAGAGTACGGTCGCCGCGGCGCCCTCGCGGCGGTGCGTCTCGAGCAGCTCGCGGAGCAGCTCGCTCGTCAGCAGCGGCGTGTCGCCCGAGAGGACGAGAACGTCGGCCGCGCGCCCGTCGAGCGCGGCGCGCGCGGAGCGGACGGCGTCGCCGGTGCCGAGCGGCTTCTCCTGCACCGCCACCTCGAGCCCCTCGAACGCATCGCGGCTCTCGGGGGAGCAGACGACGACGAGTGGATCGGCGCCGAGGGGGCGGGCCGCCTCGAGCACCCAGTCGACCATCCTCCTCCCGAGCAGCCGGTGCAGGTGTTTCGGGGTCGCCGAGCGCATGCGGGTGCCGAGGCCGGCGGCCATCACGACGGCTGCTAGGTCGCTGGGCATGTCAGGCGATAGATGGCTGGGGCGCCAGGATTCGAACCTGGGATCGCGGGACCAAAACCCGCTGCCTTACCACTTGGCTACGCCCCAGCGAAAGCCTCGCGTCGGAAGACGACGGCCGCGCCGGCGAAGCCGGCGAGGCCTCCATGGTCGGCGCCGCAAGACGGCGCCTTAGCACTTGGCTACGCCCCAGCGAAAGCCTCGTGTCGGAAGACGACGACCGCGCCGGCGAAGCCGGCGAGGCCTCCATGGTCGGCGCCGCAAGACGGCGCCTTAGCACTTGGCTACGCCCCATCAAGGGGTCCGCAGTCTAGCGACGGTCGGTGAAGACGAAGTAGAGAGCGACGACGGCGAAGACCGCGACCGCGATGATCGCCGTCCAGAAGACGATGAAGGCGAGGATCGCGGCGATGACGGCCAGCAGCTGGGAGGCGGCGAAGATCCACGAGAGCTGGCGCGCCGTGTCGGAGCGCGCGTCGCGGCCGGCGGCGACCCAGACCGCGACGGCCACGATCGCGAGGCCGATCACCGTCCAGCGCGAGACGTCGTGGAAGAGCACGACGATGATCGCTTCGACGATCGCGATCCAGAGAGCGAACCGCGTGCGGCGCGCGCGCAGCCAGCGCCCCGTCCGACTCGTTCCGTGCTCGATGACCCCCGCGTCCTGCCCTGCAATCACGCGTCAAACGTACCATGCGGGTGCAGTCAGCCACACCCGCCCGCGGGAGCGGAGACGGGCGAGCGCGGCCTCCGCCGGCCCCCGGTGGAGGAAGAGGCCATAGACGGCCGGGCCCGCGCCGCTGACGTCGGCGCGGAAGGCGCCGAGCGCCCGCAGCTCCTCGGCGACGGGCGAGGACGCGAGGTCGTTCGGCGGCAGCGCGTCGAGGTCGCGCGGGCGGCGGACGGCGGCGAGCGCGTCGAGCAGCCCTTGGCGCCGCTCGTCGTAACCGTCCTCGCCGCCCCGTCCGTCGAAGGCGCGGTAGACGTCGGCGGTCGAGCGCTTCGTTGCGCCGCGCGGCAGGATCAGTGCCACCCAGTAGTCCTGCGGCAGGTCGAGCGGCTCGAGCTCGCTGCCGTCGCCGGTGCCGAGTTGTGGGCCCGGTCGCAGGAAGAAAGGGACGTCGGCGCCTAGGCGCGCCGCGAGCCGCTCGAGCTCGTCCGGGGCGACCGCGCGCTCGAGCGTCTGGTTCGCGAGCCGCAGCGCGGTCGCGGCGTCGGAGCTGCCGCCGCCGAGGCCGGCGGCGACCGGCAAGCGCTTCTCGATCCGCGCCGCCCAGCGCGGCTCCGTTCCCGCAGTCTGCGCGAGAGCCGTGAGCGCGTCGCGAACGAGCGTGTCCCCGTCGAATCCCCGCACCGCGAGCTTCGGGGCCGGCGCGATCGAGACCCGGTCGCAGAGCGCCAGGCGCTGGTAGACGGTCGTGAGCTCGTGCTTGCCGCCGGCGCGGGGCGGGCCGACGACGAGGGCAAGGTTGATCTTCGCCGTCGCCGGCCGGCGGATCATGCGAGCGCCTCGGTCAGCGCGACGAACTCGTCGGGAGAGAGCGCCTCGGCCCGGGTCGCGGGGTCGCGACTGATCGCGGCGAGCGCGGAGGCCCCCTGCTCTCGCGTGGCGGCGCCAGCGAGCTCGAGCGAGTTCGGCAGGGTCTTGCGCCGGTACGCGAACGCGGCCCCGACGACGGTCTTGATCCGCGGGTAGCCGTCCGGCAGCCGGGTCCGGCGGAAGGCGACGAGGGCCGAGTCGACGTTCGGCCGCGGGCGGAAGACGGTGCGCGAGACGGGATGGAAGCCCGTGCGCTCGGTCGCGAGCTGCACGAGCACCGACACGGCGCCGTAGGCCTTCGTCCCGGGCGCGGCGAAGAGCCGATCGGCGACCTCCCGCTGCATCATCACGCACCAGAGTCCGATCTCCGGCAGCCCGCCGAGGCTCTCGACAATGAGGGGCGTGGCGACGTTGTATGGGAGATTCGCCACGAGCTTCGTCGCGCCCGGCGCGAGCGCGGCGAGATCGAGCCGGAGCGCGTCGCCGAAGTGCAGGTCGACGTTGGCGCCGGCGGCGCGCAGGTGCGGCTCGAGCGAGGCGTCGATCTCGACGGCGTGCACCCGCGCGACGCGGTCGGCGAGGTAACGGGTGAGCACCCCCAGGCCCGGGCCGATCTCGAGCACGACGTCGTCCGGCGCGAGTTCTGCCAGGCGGCCGATCACGGCGAGGATGTTCTCGTCGACCAGGAAGTGCTGGCCGAGCCCCTTCTTCGGCGCGATCACGGCAGTCCGAAGGCTGCGGCGGCGTTTTGCTCGATCCGCTCGCCCAGCTCGGCCGCGTCCTCGCCACGCGCGCCGGCGAGCGCCGCGACCGTGTGCGTCACGTACGCGGGCTCGTTCTCGCGCCCGCGCACAGGCTGGGGCGCGAGGTACGGACAGTCCGTCTCGGCGAGGATCCGGTCGGCGGGAACCTGCACGGCGGCGTCCCGCAACTCCGGCGCCTTCGGGTAGGTGGCGTTGCCGGCGAAGGACACGTACCAGCCGCGCTCGAGCGCCGTGGGCAGCAGAGGCGGAGACGAGAAGCAGTGCAGGACGACCGTTCCCCTGAAGGCGGCGAGCGTCTCGACCGTGTCCTCGTCGGCCGCGCGCGTGTGGATGACGACGGCCTTGCCGAGGCCGGCCGCGAGCTCGAGCTGGCGGCCGAACAGATCGCGCTGCCGCTCGCGCGGGGCGTAGTCGCGGAAGTAGTCGAGGCCGGTTTCGCCCACCGCGACCGCCTTCTCGTGGAGGAGCAGGCCGCCGAGCTCGTCCAGCCGGCCCGCCTCCTCGCCGCCCGCCTCGTGCGGATGGATGCCGAGGATCGCATACACGCCCTCGTTGGCCTCTGCGGCAGCGAGCGCGGCCCGGCACGAGTCGACCGTCGTCCCGACCGTGAGGATCCTCGTCACGCCGGCAGCCCGAGCGCGAGCGACGAGCTCGTCCGGCGGGTCGCTGCACGCGTCGAGGTGCGCGTGCGTGTCGATCACGCTGCCGCGGTCGGCTGGTCGACGCGCGGGAAGAGCGGCGAGGCCGCCTCGATCCCCTCGGCCGGGTCGGCCACACCGGTGCCGATGCGGTCGAGCGCGAGGTCGACCGGCTGGCGCAGCGCCTCGAGGATCTTCGGCGCCGTCTCCGGGAGGTACGGCGACAGCGCGATCGCGACGGCGGAGAGACCGTCGGCGAGGTTGTAGAGGACGCGGTCGAGCTCGTCCGCGTTTGCCTCGTCCTTCGCGAGTTGCCACGGCGCGCTCGTCTCGACGTACTGGTTGAGATGGCGAACCTCCTGCCAGATCTCCTCGAGGGCGCCTGTGAGGTCGAACTGGTCGAGCCGCTCGACGAGCCTGGCGCGCAGGGCGTCGGCGTCGAAGGGCGCGCCGCCCTCGGTCCGCTTCAAGCCGCCGCTGCGGTAGCGGGCGATCATCGCGGTCGTGCGCGAGACGAGATTGCCGAGATCGTTCGCGAGCTCACGCTCGTAGCGCTCGTGCAGACTCTCGATCGAGACGGTCCCGTCCTGCCCGAACGAGACTGCCCGCGCCGCCCAGAAGCGAACGGCATCGGCGCCGTAGACGTCGATCAGGTCGAGCGGATCGATGACGTTGCCGAGGCTCTTCGACATCTTGCGGTCGTCGATGAGGAGGTATCCGTGGACGAACAGCTGGCGCGGCACCTCGTAGCCGGCCGCGAGCAGCATCGCGGGCCAGTAGACGCAGTGGAAGCGCAGGATGTCCTTCGCAAGCAGGTGTCGAACGGCCGGCCAGAACGTGCCGACGAGGTCCTCGCCCGGACGCGCGTAGCTGAGCGCGCTCAGGTAGTTGACGAGCGCATCCGCCCAGACGTAGGCGACCTGGCTCTCGTCCCAGGGCAGCGGGATGCCCCAGTCCGTGCCGGACCGGCTGATGCTGAAGTCACGCAGCCCGCCCTGGATGAAGCTGCGCGCCTCGTTGTAGCGGAATCCCGGCAGCACGACCTCCGGCCGCTCGTCGTAGAGCGCCAGCAGCTTCTCCTGGTACGCGGAGAGCCGGAAGAAGTAGTTCTTCTCCTCGATCCACTCCGGCTCCCGGTCGTGCAGCGGGCACTTGCCCTCGACGAGCTCGTCCTCGGTCTTGAACGCCTCGCAGCCGACGCAGTACCAGCCTGCGTACACGTCCTCGTAGACGTCGCCGTTGTCGTAGATGCGCTGCAGGAAATCACGGACGAAGCGCTTGTGGCCCTCATCGCTCGTGCGGATGAAGAAGTCGTTCGAGACGTTCAGGCGCTCCGGCAGCTCGCGCCAGACGACGGCGATCCGGTCGGCGTACTCCTGTGGTTCGAGTCCCTGCTCCTGCGCGACGCGAAGCACCTTCGTCGCATGCTCGTCGACCCCTGTCAGGAAGAACGTCGCCTCGCCGCGCTGACGATGATGGCGCACGAGGATGTCCGCCGCGATCGTCGTATACGCATGGCCGATGTGCGGCGTCGAGTTGACGTAGTAGATCGGCGTCGTGATGTAGAAGCGCTCCATCCCGATCAATGATAGGCACGGGCCGCCGCCGCACCCGCAGCGCCAGGCCGGCGACGACCGCAGCGAGCGCCGCGCCGAGCACGAACAGGGGGAGGGCGAACGGGAGGCTCCGGTGCCGGCCCGCCGGCCGACCCGCGGTGCGGGCTCGCATGGGCGCGGGAGCGTGCACCGCCCGGCGGTGCACCGGCCCGGGAGGCCGGCCCACCTGCGCAGCGTGGTGGACTCGGACGCGGCCTACGTGGTGCTCCTCGCGGACCGGAGCGGGCACCGACCGGGGCGCCTTTGCACCCCGCCGCGGACGCGGCGGCACGCGCACCGCGCGCGAGGGCGGGGACGCATGCGCGGCCCGTGGCGGCACCAGCCGTACGATCGCCTCGACGACGGTCGCAGCGGCGCTTTGGACGAGCGGCGCGAGCTCGGGACCGGGCGCCGCCGTCGGCGCCGGAGCAAGGTCGGGCGCCGCACCCGCAGCCGCCTCGGCGGGTGCCTCGGTGGCCCCGGCGGCGCCTTCCGCCGCCGTCGGATCGGCCGGGTCGTCGTCGGCAGAAGACGTCGCGTCGGCGCGCGGAGGCTCCTGGTCGGCCGGCGCCGAGGACGCCGGCGGCGGGGTCGTCGGCGGTGCCGAAGGCGGCCCGGGCTCGGAGACCGGCGGCGGCTCGGCCGCGGTGGCGGTCGGCGGCTCGGCCGGAGACTGCTCGGCGGCCGCAGGCGGCGGATCCTGCGCCGGCTCAGACGGCGGCGAGTCGCTCGCGGGCGCCGGAGCCGGGACGCCGGCAGCAGGGTCCGACGCGGAATCGGAGCCGGTCGCTGACGGATCCGGCAGCGACGCCGGCGCAGGCTGCGGCGCGGTCGCGGGCGCCGCAGCCGCAGGGTCGGGTGCCGGCGCAGGCGCTTCGGGGGCAGGAGGCGAGCCGCCGGCGTCCACGGCCGGCGGAGAGGCCTCGGCCGTCGTGCCGGAGCCGGGCGAGCCCGGGGACGCACCCGGCTCGCCGGCGGGCGCCCCGGTCGCCACCGCCGCTCCCGGCGCAGTCTCGCCGGTGTCGGCCGACGCCTCGGCGGCGGGATCCGGGGCCGCCGCGGGCGGCTGCACCTCCACCGCAGGAGGAGGTGCGGCGGCGGGGTCGGGCAGGAAATCAGGCGGGTTCGGGTCGCCAGACGCGGAGGCCGCAGGCGGCGTCGCGGGCCCGGTCGGCTCGGCACCCGGAGCGGGCGGCACGACCGTGGGCAAGGAAGCGGGCACCGGAACCTGAGGCGCGAGCCGAGGCGGGAGCAGCGAAAGCGGGTCGACGTATCCTTCCGGCTGGGAGGCGACCCGGATGCCGAGGTGCACCTCGGCTGTGGCCCCGGCGCTCCCCACCACTGAGCCCTCGGCGACGGCCGCACCGCGAGACACCGCGATCGAGCCGAGGTGTGTGAGCGTCACCGACCAGCCGTCGGCAGTCCGGATCGAGACCGCGGGTCCGCTGCCCGGAACCGAGCCTGCGAAGGAGACGACCCCGCCCGCCGCCGCGAGCACGGGGCTGCCCGGCTCGGCTCCGATCTCGACGCCGCGGTGCTGCCCGGCCGCGTACGGGTGCGCCGGGTCGAATGAGAAGCCGCCCAGCACCGGCCCGTCGGCCGGCCACGTCCAGGCACGGGCGCCGGGCACGACGACGAGCAGGACGAGAACGAGCAGGAACGGGACGCGCCGCACGAGACCACCGCCTTGTTGTCAGGATTGATAACGAGACGGACACGCTAACAGCGGCGTCGGGTTGTTGTCAAATCTGGCTACAGAGAGCCGCGGTAAAGGCGATTGCGGGGCACGCCGGTCAGGCGCGCCACGACCCCCGCGGCCCGGCGTCGCGGCACACCGGCCTCGACGAGCTCGGCAACCGCAGCGAGCGCAGGCGCCTCGTCCGGCTCGGCCGTCGTGGCGTCCCCTCCGGCGACCACGAGGGTGATCTCGCCTTTCGGCGGCGAGGAGAAGCGCTCCGCGAGGTCCGCCGCGCTTCCCCGGACGACCTCCTCGAACCGCTTCGTCAGCTCACGGCAGACGGCGACCGGCCGGTCTGGGTCCACGCGCGCGAGGGAGGCGAGAGAGCCCGGCAGGCGCCGCGCCGACTCGAACGCGACCGCCGGCCACGGCCAGCCGCGCAGCTCCTCCCACAGGGCCGCCAGCGCCTTCTCGCCCCGCGGCAAGAAGCCGAGGAACTGGTAGCGGTCGGCCACGAGCCCGCTCGCGACGAGCGCCGTCTCGACCGCCGAGGGCCCGGGCAGCACGCTGACGGGCACGCCGGCCTCGAGCGCGGCGGCGACGATGCGGGCGCCCGGGTCGGACACGCCCGGCAGGCCCGCGTCCGACACGAGCGCGACCGTCTCGCCCGCCTCCAGCCGCGGCAGGAACTCGGCCGTCCGGGCCGCCTCGTTGTGCTCGTGGTAGGAGACGAGCCGAGCCTGGATCCCGTGCCGCTCGAGCAGTCCGCGCGTGTGGCGCGTGTCCTCGCAGAGCACGACGTCCGCCTTCCGGAGCGCGGCGAGCACGCGCAGCGTCACGTCCTCGAGGTTCCCGATCGGAGTCGCGCAGACGAGCAGCATCCGCGCCGGCTAGGCGGCCGCGGTGGCGGCGTCGAGCGCCTCGAAGGCGACGAACGCGGCGCCGATGAGCCCGGCCGCGGTGCCCAGCTCCGCCCGGACGATCCGCACGTCGGTACGCCCGGGCGGCAGCGCTTCGCGGCGGAGGATCTCCCGCGCCGGCGCGAGCAGGAGCTCCCCGGCGGCGATCCCGAAGCCGCCGCCGACGACGATCAGCTCCGGGTCGAAGATGTTGACGAGGCTGCCCATCGCCGAGCCGAGATAGCGTCCGATCTCGGCGAGGATCTCGATCGCGGCGGCGTCGTCTTCGCGCGCGAGGCGGACGAGCCGGTGCGCGTCGGCGGCCGGCCCGAATGCCTCCCGCGCGGCGCGCGTCGCCGCGAGCCCGGTGACGTAGGGCTCGAGATGGCCGCGGCCCGTGCAGCTTCCCTGGCAGGGGCGACCGTCGTGGACGATCACCATGTGTCCGAGCTCGCCGGCGTCGCCGACGTGACCGCGCAGCGGCCTCCCGTCGACGATCACGCCGCCGCCGAGGCCGGTGCCGACGGTGAGCATGACCATGTCGTTCGTTCCGCGGCCCGCACCGACCTGCCATTCGGCGATCGCCGCCGCGTTCGCATCGTTGTCGATCCCGATCGGAAGCTCGAAGCGCTCCTCCATCCGGCTGCGGAAGTCGAGCTCCGCGAGCGGGATGTTCACCGACGAGACCGCACGTCCCGCGCGCTGGTCGATCGTCGACGGAAGGCCGAATCCGATCGCGGCGATCCGCTCGTCGAGGAGCTCCTCGACGACCGCGTCGAGCTCGGCGAGCAGCGCCTCCTGCGACTCCTTCGCCGTCGGCCGCTCGTGGCGGCGGCCCACCTCGCCGTCCCGGCCGACCACGCCGGCGAGGATCTTCGTCCCGCCGACATCGACGCCGATGGCATGAGTGCCGTCCACCGTAGGCGGGTACCCTACTTCGCCGGATGGCCGCCGGAGAGAAGCCGTACCGCGTCTACCGAGGCGGTCGCACGAAAGGCAAGGTGCCGTTGCAGCGGCGCACGACGCCGACCGGGCGCGGCTCGTCCGGCCGCGACGGAGGCGAGCCGGGGCGCGCGGCCGTCCGCCGGCCCCGGCGCCGCTGGAGCTGGAAGCGCCGGATCGGAGTCGCGGTCCTCGTGCTCGTCGTCTTCCTCATCGTCTGGGGCGCCGTGGGCTATCTGGCCGTCCGCAGCGGTGTCCGCTCGGCACACAAACGGCTCCCGGCGGGCACCGAGACGGCGCTGACGAAGCAGAACGGCCTGCTGCTCTCGCACTCCAGCTACATCCTCCTACTCGGCACCGACCATTCGCAGCTCGCGGCCCGCGCGGGCGACCGGCACTCCGACTCGATCATGCTCCTGCGCACCGATCCCGGCCGCCACCGGCTGATCTACCTCTCGATCCCGCGCGACCTGCGGGTGCCGATCCCCGGTCACGGCGACGACAAGATCAACACGGCCTACCAGATCGGCGGACCGGCGCTTGCGATCAAGACCGTCGAGGGGTTCACCGGCCTGCCGGTCAACCACGTCGTGATCGTCGACTTCGCCGACTTCGAGTCGCTGATCGACAAGATCGGCGGCGTCCAGATCAACGTGCCGGAGCCGATCCTCTCGAACCGCTTCGACTGCCCGTACTCGACGGCGTCCCGCTGCGGCGAATGGAAGGGCTGGCGCTTCCGCAAGGGCGTCCAGACGATGGACGGCCACCGGGCGCTGATCTACTCCCGGATCCGCGAGAACCGGCTCAACCCGGCCGAGAGCGACGTCACCCGAGGCGAGCGCCAGCAGCAGGTGATGCAGGCGCTGCTCTCGAAGCTGGCGAGCGTCGGCACGTTCTTCCGGCTGCCGTTCGTTGGCGGCGACCTGTTGAAGCCGATCACGACCGACCTGTCGACGAACTCGTTCCTGCAGCTCGGCTGGATCAAGTTCCGCGCGTCGGGGTCGAGCACGCTGCACTGCCGGCTCGGCGGGACGGCAACCGACATCGGCGGCGGCTCGTACCTGATCTCGACCGAGGAGAACCGCTCGGTGATCCAGATGGTGCAGGGCAACTCGGCGCCGCAGCCGCCTCCGCCCGGGTCGGGCCCGTTCGGGCCGGGCTGCGTCGTCGGTTCGCAGCGGTTCAAGTAGCCGTGGGCTGGCTTTCGTGGATCGGGTTCGGGCTGCTCGCGGGCATCGTGGCGCGGATCCTCGTGCCGGGACGGCAGCGGATCGGGTGCATCGCGACGCTCGCCGTCGGGATCGTCGGGGCGCTGATCGGCGGATTGATCGGCCAGGTCGTGCTCGGCCACAAGGTGCACTTCGGCTGGGACGCGAAGCCGTTCGCCCTCGCCGTGGTCGGCTCGATCGTGCTGCTGCTGGTGCTGGAGGCGCTCGGCGGACGCCGCCGGCGGCGGCCCTGGGACTAGGCCTCCGCGGCCTTCTTGGGCTCCGCGGGAGTTTCCTTCTTCTTCTCGTCAGCGCCGCCGGCGCCCTCGCCGGAGCCGGACGAGTCCGTTGCCGCCTTGCGCTTGCCGCCCTTGCCGTAGTCGGTCGAGTAGAAGCCGGAGCCCTTGTAGTGGATCGCGACCGGATAGAGGACGAGCTCGACGGGTGAGGCGCCGCAGACCTCGCACGCCTCGGGCGCGGGGTCGTCCATCCGCTTGAAGAGCTCGAAGGCATGGCCGTTCGGGCAGCGATACTCGTAGATGGGCACAGCCCGCAGAAAGCTACCAGCGAGGGCAGCGGCCAAATCAGCTGCGCGGAGCGAAGTCTCGCTGGAGCTCTTCGGCCACCGCGTCGACGACCTCGGCCGCCGAGCCGGGCCGATCCTGCACCTCGTTCCAGTGCCACTGACCCAGGTACTCGTCGCTGCCGGTCAGCCCCTGCCGCATCGCCTCGCGGTCGATCTCCTGCTGGAACCGGTCGGGCAGCTGGCGCGAGAGAGACGTGCCGTCGTCCTCGAAGGCCTTGACCACCGACGGGATGTCCTGCCAGGAGAGGACCTGGTAGCGGGCCATCGGCTAGCTCGCGGCGAGCCCGACCGGGCAGGCGACTCCGGTGCCGCCGAGGCCGCAGTAGCCGTTCGGCACCTTCGCCAGGTACTGCTGGTGATAGTCCTCGGCGTAATAGAACGGACCGGCCTCCGCGAGCTCGGTCGTGATCGGCCCGAAGCCGGCCTCGGCGAGGACCTGCTGATAGGCGTCGCGCGACGCCTCGGCCGCGCGATGCTGCGCGTCCGTCTCCCAGTAGATCGCCGAGCGGTACTGCGTGCCCACGTCGTTGCCCTGGCGCATCCCCTGCGTCGGATCATGGTTCTCCCAGAAGCGGCGCACGATCTCCTCGTAGCTCGTCACGTTCGGGTCGAAGACGACGAGCACGGCCTCGGTGTGGCCGGTGCGGCCGCTGCAGACCTCCTCGTAGGTCGGGTTCGGCGTGAACCCGCCCGCGTACCCGACGGCGGTGGTGTAGACGCCGGGCGCGGTCCAGAAGACGCGCTCGGCGCCCCAGAAACAGCCCATCCCGACGACGGCACGTTCGAGGCCTTCGGGGAACGGCGGCTGGAGCGGCGTGCCGAGCACCTCATGGCGGGCGGGGCCGAGGATCGGCTCGTCACGGCCGGGAAGCGCCTCGTCGGGCGCCGCCGGACGGGTTTTGTCACGTGAGAAGACGTGCACGGTTTTCCAAGGGTACGCGCCCGGGCCCGGGTTATGCGTCCCTCGCGCTCTCTTCCTCGACGAGCTCGCGATAGCAGGGCGCTCCCTCGAAGGCAGCGAGGCCGGCCGGCGTGTCGCGGCGGGCGCGCCTGCGGCGGCTGACGTCGCGGCGCCGGCGCGCGGTCGCAACCGCCGCCGACGCTCCGACGAGGCCGCCGAGGAGAAACGAGCGGACACGGCTGCCCCGATTCTCGCCGTCCATGGGACGATTGTAGGGGATGGTGATTGCGACTCTCGGCGACCTCTTGCTCGACGTGATCGCGCGGCTCGAGCAGCCGCTCGCGCCCGGCTCCGACGTCCGGGCGGGGACGCGTACGGGCGCGGGCGGCCAGGCGGCGAACGTGGCCGCCTGGGCAGCGTCGCTCGGTGCCGAGGCCCGGTTCGTCGGGGCGCGCGGGGACGATGTCGCCGCCAAGCTCGTCCTGAAAGAGCTGTTGTGTAGGCGTGTGTATGTGTATGGGCCTGTGTACACAGGTGGAACGGGCGTCGTCGTGTCGTTGGTCGGGCCGGACGGCGAGCGCTCGATGGCCTCCGACCGCGGCGTCGCGGCCCGGCTCGCGCCGGAGGACATCGAGGCGGCGTGGCTCGAGGGCTGTGACGTTCTCCACGTCTCCGGCTACGCGCTGCTCCGCGAGCCGATCCAGCACGCGGCGCTGCTCGCGGCCGGGCTCGCACGCGACGCGGGCGCGCGGATCAGCGTCGACCTCTCCGCCTGGACGGAGATCCGCGCGTACGGGCCTGTCCGCTTCCGCGAGCTGCTGGATACCCTCGCGCCCGACGTGCTGTTCGCGACCGAGGCGGAGTGGGAGATCCTCGGCGGCGCCTACATGTCTGCGCCGCTCGCCGTCCTGAAGCGCGGCGCGCGCGGTTGCACGATCCTCACCGACGACGCGCACCTCGACCTCGCGCCGGTCGCGGCGGAGGTCGTGGACTCGACCGGCGCCGGCGACGCACTCGCGGCAGGCTTCCTGCTCGGCGGCTCACTCGAGGAGGCCGGCCGGCGCGGCCTAGAGGCGGCCGCGCGCTGCGTCGCGAAGCCGGGGTCGATGCCGTGATTCGCGTCGCCGAGGAGGTGCGCGCAGCGCTCGACACCGGAGGCGCGGTCGTCGCGCTCGAGACGACCCTCGTTGCGCACGGATTCCCGCCAGGCGAGGGCGTCACGGTGGGGCTCGAGTCCGAGCACCGTGTGCGGGCGGCGGGTGCCGTGCCGGCGACGATCGGCGTCCTCGACGCCGAGATCCGGGTCGGCCTCGCGGAGGCCGAGCTCGAGCGATTCGACGCCGGCGCCCGCAAGGCCGGGCCGCGCGATCTGGCCGCCGCAGCGGTGCAGGGAGTCGTCGGCGCGACGACGGTCGGCGGCACGCTCGCCGTGGCGCGGGCGGTCGGGATTCGCTTCATGGGCACGGGGGGCCTCGGCGGCGTCCACCGCGGCTTTCCGGATCCGCCGGACGTCTCCGCCGACCTGTACGAGCTCGCCCGCTCGCCCGCGCTCGTCGTCTCGGCGGGGGTGAAGTCGCTGCTGGACGTGCGCGCCACGGCCGAGGTGCTCGAGACGCTCGGCGTGCCGGTGCTCGGCTTCCGCACGGACGAGCTCCCGCTGTTCTACGCCGCGAGCGGCGGGCCGCCCGTCTCGGCGCGCGTCGAGTCGGCGGAGGAGGCTGCCCGGGTCGCCGGCGCGCACTGGCAGCTCGGAGGAGCGGGGCTGCTGCTCGGCCGTCCGCCCGACGAGTCGCTCGACGACGTCGAGCCGCTGATCGAAGCGGCGCTCCGGCGCGCCCACGACGAGGGCGTGAGCGGCCAGGCCGTGACGCCGTACGTCCTCTCCTTCCTCCACCGCGAGAGCGGGGGTCGCACGCTGAAGGCGAACCGTGACCTCGTGGCCGCGAATGCAGGGCTCGCGGGGGAGGTCGCGGCCGTCTTCTCGGCGCCCTGAGCCCACCGGCTACAGCACGTCAGCCGAGCGCGAGCAGGGCGACCCCGCGGGACAACGGATAGGCGCGGCCGCCTGCATAGACACCGCCGGCGGGAGCGACGCAGAAGCCGTCCGGTCGGCCCGAGGCCAGCGGTCCGCGCCAGGCGGCCCGAAACATGACACAGTCCGACGGCGCTCGTGCCGGACGTGCCGACGCGAACTGGTTGAAGGCCCGCTGGACCGCGACGGATACGTTGCCGGGAACCGCCTGCGCGACGCCGCGGCGGGTGAGACGTGTGATCGTCGTCGGCTCGACGCGGAAGAGGCCGATGACGCGCTCGCCCGCGAGCCGCGATGCGAGCTCCAGCGGCACCGGCCCGCATCCGGCCTCGATGCCGCTGCGCCAACCGGAGCAGAGCACGCCCGCCGCCGGGTACCAGCGACCGGGCCGGGCGGGGATGCCGCGTTCCATGAGGGGATACACGAGCATGTAGCCGCCCGCGGGCGCAGGCCGCGGCTCGAGCCGGCCCCACAGCGCCCAGAGCTCCGGCGAGAGCTGCGACGCGACCGAGCGGCCGCTCGGCCGCCCGAGGACGAGCGTCTCGACGCGCTTGGCGGCCGCCCCGGCGGGAAACGCGAGGACGACCACGGCGACCACGAGAAGCCACTTCATCACCCCGTCCTACGCCGGCTCGCCGGCTCCGGTTCCATCACAGGTCCCGGCGCGCGAACGCGAGCAAGGCGGCCGCGCCGACGAGCACGAGATACGCGACGGCCCAGACGCGGATCGCCCAGCCGTGGATGTACGCGCCGCCGAACGGCCCGAGCTGGAGCAGGAAGCCCGTCAGGCCCGACGTGCTCGCTGTGATCTGGCGCAGCGCATCCTGGTAGAGCGCCTCGAACGGCAGGGCCCAGGCCGCGATCGTCGCCGCGTGCTTTACGGCGTGGGAGTCGAGCGCGTGTCCGATCGAGCCGAGCAGTCCGGCGACGAGACCGGCGCCGAAGAGCATGAAGACGGCGATCCCGTTCGCGGTCGCCGAGAGCGTCACCGACCCGAGCAGCGATACCGCAGTCACCAGGACCACCGCGGCAGCGAGCTCGAGACCCGGCACGAGGATGCGGTCCGGCCACCAGTGCCCGGTCGCGCCGGTGATCGCCATCGCCGCGAAGTACACGCCGAGCACGTACACGCTGCAGACCGCGGCCGCGCCGAGGAAGCGCGCGGCCAGCAGCGCCTCACGCCCGACCGGCCGAACGACGAGCGGCTGCAGAAGCCCGCGTTCCGCGTCGCCGGAGACGACGCCGAGTGTCAGGAAGACGGCCAGCACGACGCCGAGGAAGAGCGTCGCGAACATCGCGAGGCCGAAGAGGAACGCACCGGCGAACGTCCGCGTGTCGACGTTTGCGTCCGGCGGAGGCGTGATCGACGAGAGGTCGCGGAAGGTGAAGTGCGTGATCAGCCAGAAGAGCACGAGAAAGAGCGCCGTCAGCACCAGCACGACGAGAAAGACCTTGCGCCGCAGCGCCTCCTGCATCGCGTAGCGGGCGATCGTGATCAAGAGGTCGCGCCGCCCACGGTTTCCAGATACGTCTCCTCCAGCGTCGAGGTCAGCACGCGGACGCCGTAGACGCGCCGGCCGGCGGCGACGCGCTCGGCGACCAGGCGCGGCGCCTCCTCCCTCCCCGCCCCGGCGATCGTCTCGAGGCCGGCGTCGGTCTCGAGCTCGACGCCGCGGGGGCGGGCGAGCTCGTCGGGCGTCCCGGCAGCGACGACCTTGCCGGCGAGCAGGATCGCGACGCGGTCGCACACGAGCTCGATCTCCGAGAGCAGGTGCGAGTTGAGGAGGACTGCAACGCCGCGACCGCGCAGGTCCTCGAGCAGGAGCCGGACGGTGCGGCGTCCGACCGGGTCGAGTGCGCTCGTCGGCTCGTCCAGGAGGAGAACCTTCGGATGGCCGACCAGCGCCTGCGCGATCCCCAGTCGCTGTTGCATGCCCTTCGACATGTCTTCCACACGGCGGTCACGGGCGTCCGAGAGCGCGACGAGCTCGAGCAGGGAGCGCCGCTCGTCCGCGCCGCCGTCCGACCCAGCGAGGTGCTGGTGGAGCTCGAGCACCTCGTCGGCCGAGTACCAGCCCGGAAAGCGGAACAGCTCGGCGAGGTAGCCGAGCACGCGCCGCGCGGGCGCAGAGCCGGCGGGCGCGCCGCAGATCTCGGCGCGCCCGCCGCTCGGGCGGACGAGACCGCACGCGATCTTCACGAGCGTCGACTTGCCGGCGCCGTTCGGGCCGAGTAGGCCGACGAGCTCGCCCTCGTGCACGTCGAGATCGACTCCGCCGAGCGCCTCGACCGCGCCGTACCGCTTGACGAGTCCGCTGACGGCGAGGGCGGCGGGCACGTCCACGTTTTACTTGACATTCACTGTCCGGCGCGAGATGTATCCGTCAATGCTCGGATACTGCAGGCGCGCGTTGATCGTCATCTTCGCCTGCCTCGCGTTGCTGTTCGCCTCCGCCGGAGGGGCGACCGCCAGCACGGTTCCCGCCGATCTCGAGTCGCACGTGCCGTTGCTCTGGAACCCGTTGTTCGGGGTGAACATCCACAACGTCTACTGGGACAGCGACTGGGACGCGCGCAACCCCGGCTTCTCGCGCGGGAGCATCGACGCGGCGGTGCAGGCGCTGACAAAGGCCGACTACTTCGAGCGGACCGCCCAGTACGGCGTTCCCGCGCGCAACTTCACCGGCCACTCCGACGCGCTCGGCGTCTGCGGGTCGGACCCGGGAACGTCGATCTCGCAGGTCGCGGTCTACGCCTTCATGACGTGTGAGACGACGGTGCCGCTCTTCGGGCTTCCGGACGGGATCTACAACGTCTTCGTCCCGAGCCGCACGACGATCGACAACGGCATGTGCACGAGCTACCGCGCGTACCACACGCTCACGGGCCAGCTCGGCGTGCCGCCGACCCCGGTCTACTTCGCGGTCATCCCGCTCGCCTGCTACTCGAACGTCGCCTCGCTCATGTCCGGAGTCTCGCACGAGGACGCCGAAATCCTCACCGACCCCGCCGTCGGGCTCGGCTGGTACGACACCGATTCCGCGCCGCAGGGCTTCCCGAGCTCGCTCTTCGATCTGATCGACAAGGCGATCCACGATCCTGTGGGCCTGATCCAGATCTTCATGCAGATGCACAGCGAGGCGGGCGACATCTGCGAGGCGAGCTCGCCGTATCCGGGCGTGCCCGGCGATTTCGCGAGCGTGCCGTCGACGCCGTACGGGATCGACATGGAGCTCGCCTCCTACTGGTCGAATCAGGATCACGCCTGCGTGATCGGCGACTCGCGCGTGGTCGAGGCGAGCTTCCAGGCGGTCGGCCTCCCCGCCGGCGCCGGGTCGGTGCTCGTCGACAACTACCTCCGGCCGATCGGCTACACGCACAGCATTCGCGAGAACGTGCCGTTCACGTTCGACGCGGCGGTGACCGTCGGCGGCGTCCGGTACGTGACCGCCGGCGGCACGTGCTCGGGCACGGTCCAGTTCCCGGCCGATAGCACATCGCCGTCGACACAGAACCGGACCTACACGTGCCTCTACCGCAGGCAGGGCTTCGGCACGGGGGCGATCGCGTACTCGGACGGCTGTGCGCTGCACGCCTTGCCGCGCAACGACGACGGCTCGTTCGGTCCGTATCCGCTTCCGTTCGCGCTCAACTTCTTCGGGACGACCTACGCGTCGGTGTTCGTCAACAACAACGGCAACGTGACCTTCGACGGGCCGATGACGACCTACACGCCGTTCCCGCTGACGACGACGAACCGGGTCGTGATCGCGCCGTTCTTCGGCGACGTGGACACCCGCGCTGCCCGCTCGAGCGTCGTCACGTGGGGCGAGACGACGTTCGAGGGGCGCCGAGCCTTCTGCGTGCTCTGGGCCGATGTCGGCGTCGGCTACTACAGCTTCCAGACCGACAAGCTGAACAGCTTCCAGCTTCTGCTCGTCGACCGCTCGAACGGCGACTTCGACATCGTCATGAACTACGACCAGATCCAGTGGGAGACCGGGCAGGCGAGCGGCGGCGTCGACGGGCTCGGCGGCTCCTCGGCCCGTGTCGGCTACTCGAACGGCGTTGCGGCGAGCTCCCTCGAGCTGCCCGGCTCGGCCGTCAACGGCGCGCTGCTCGACTCGAGCCCGTCGGGGCTCGTGCACGACAGCCGCGGCAGCACGCAGCTCGGCCGCTACGTGTTCCCGGTGCGAAACGGGCGGCCGCCGGCGGGCGGCGGCATCGGCGGCCAGGTGACCGACCCGAGCGGCGCGCCGGTGGCCGGAGCGCTGGTGCAGGTCTGTCCGAGCGCCGGCGGCACGTGCGTCTGGAACGGCTTCACGAGCTCGCTCGGGCTCTACGACGCGACCGGGATCGCAGACGGTGTCTACACGGTCACCGCGTTCCCGCCGGCCGGATCGAACCTCATCCCGCAGTCGTCCGGCCCGGTCGCGGTCGCGGGCGGAGCGCACGTCGGCACGAACATCCAGCTGGAGGGGCCGAAGCCGCCGCCGCCCGGAACGACGATCTCGCCGTCGCATCCCGGCGGCGACGGCGTGCCGATCGTTTACTGGCACGACCCGCTGCAGCTCCGGACGCAGGGTTGCCCGGGCGGCACGGCGAGCTACGCGATCACGAACCTGCCCGACGTCTATGCGCTCGGCTACCTCGCCGAGGGGCCGGCGGGCGTCTACACCGCGACGGTGCCGGCGCTGTATCCGAGCCACGGCTTCGCGACGGTCGGAATCACGATCCACTGCCCGGACGGCTCCGCCGAGCACGTCTTGTTCGACATCTACATCGACCCGAGCGGGATGGTCGAGACGACGACGGGACAGCCGCTGGCCGGCGCCACCGTCACGCTCTACCGCTCGGACACGCCGACTGGGACGTTCGTGCCCGTGCCGGACGGGAGCCCGATCATGGCTCCCTCGAACCGGCAGAATCCCGACGCAACCGACGCCGCCGGTCACTTCGGCTGGAACGTGATCACCGGTTACTACCGCGTGCGCGCCTCGCACCCCGGCTGCCACGCACCGGGCGACGCGTCGCAGAACTACGTGGAAACGGCCGTCCTGGAGATCCCGCCGCCGGCGACCAACCTCGTGCTCCGACTCGAATGCGCTCCTATCGACACGGTCGCGCCGACGACGAGCGCCTCGGTGTCGCCGGAGCCGAACGCCGCCGGCTGGAACCGCAGCGACGTGACCGTCACCCTGCACGCCGTCGACCAGGCCGGCGGGTCCGGCGTCGAGTCGCTCATCTGGTCGGCCGCCGGCGCGGGCGCCTCGCCCGAACAGACCGTCACAGGCGACGCGGCGACGATCCCGGTCAGCGCCGAGGGAACAACCACGATCTCCTACCAGGCACGCGACCTCGCCGGCAACCTCGAAGCCGTCCAGACGCTCCTCGTCCGCCTCGACAAGACGGCGCCGACGGTGACGTGCAGCACCGATCCGAACGCGCTGTGGCCGCCGAACCACAGGCTCGTCGCCGTGACGGCATCCGTCACGGTCACCGACGCGGTCTCGGGTCCGAACGGGTTCACGCTCGTCTCCGCGACGAGCAGCGAGCCCGACGACGGCCTCGGCGACGGCGATACGGCGAACGACGTACAGGATTGGAACCCCGGCACTGCCGACACGGCCGGAAGCCTGCGTGCGGAGCGCTCCGGAACCGGGGGCGGCCGCACGTACACGCTCACGTACGGGGGTGCGGACGTCGCCGAAAACACCGCGACGTGCGCAGCCGCGGTGGCGGTCCCGCACGATCACAGCAACTAAGCGCTACGCTCGACCCATGCCGCGCGGCTACATGGAGGGACCCGCCGCCGAGGAGGCGGAGCGAAGGGCCGAGGAGCTCGAGCGCGGGCCCGAGCCGGAGCGCCCCGCGGAGCGCCAGGCCGTCTACGGGTCGACCGAGGACGATCCGGAGCCGCACTTCCTCGGCTGGATCGACGACGTCGACCCGGACGAGCTGTTCGAGTCGGGCCGCGCCTGGGGTATCTCGATCCGGCGGCGCGCCGACGCCTGATGGTGGGCGCCTAGTGGCGCTTGAGGTTGGGTTGGACTCGTAATGGCATTGTCAGGCGGCGATCCGGTGTTTGGATTCGGCGGCGGCGATTCGGCGGTCGCGGTGATCGCTGTTTCGGTAGCTGACGTGGTGGGCGAGCGCGTATC
>WNGD01001747.1_pt1 | contig 23294 bp, 23 predicted proteins | sample 5400671 | NCBI WGS metagenome assembly WNGD01 (sample SAMN13153369, study PRJNA577476) | soil metagenome | isolation source: 40 cm soil or saprolite under grassland replicate 2 | place: USA:California | collected 2016-06-15
TGGCTACATTTCCCTGGGCCACTCCGTCTATTACGGTATTGGTACCTATACCATCGCCCTTGCCTGCCAGCAATGGAACATCCCTGGCGGGTATATCCCTTTCCTGCTGCTGCCCCTGGCGGGACTGGTCGCGGGCGCGTTCGCTATCCCGTTGGGATTTATCGCCCTGCGCGTGCGACGATATACGTTTATTGTGGTCACTATCGCGCTCCTCTTCATCTTCCAACTCCTGGCCTACAATCTGAGAGGCATCACGAATGGTTCAAGTGGGGTGTTCCTGCCCATTACGCCGTGGAGCAGTGACTTCTTTGATCTGCCTTTCTACTATGTTGCGCTCGCCCTGTTGCTCCTGGCCATCGGCGTTTCATGGAAGGTGCGCCACTCGAAATACGGGTTGGGACTCCTGGCGATTCGCGACGACGAGGACCGCGCACTCGGCCTCGGCGTTAAGACAGGCCCGTATAAACTGGCCGCGTACGTGATCTCAGCGATCTTTGTCGCTATGGCAGGGGCCTTGTTCGCCTACTATGTTGGCATTATCTATCCTCAATTCGGGTTCGATCCCAACGTGGATGTCAGCATCACTATGATGGCGTTCCTTGGCGGGTTGGGTACTCTGGCCGGGCCGCTTGTTGGAGCATTGCTTGTCGGTCCGCTGCAGCAGTGGTTGGATCTGCAATTCGGTGGCAATGGAGTGAATCTCATGATTTATGGAGCGCTCTTCCTAGCTGTTATCCTGGCGCTTCCTCGTGGTATCGTGCCTTCGGCCCAGCAACAGTGGCGACGCTGGCAGACCGTGCGAAAAGTACGATCACAGAGCGAAGCACGCGCCACCAAGCCGGAGTCGCCGGGCGCACTGGCAGAACGAGCTGGGAAGGGATAAACTTATGAGCTTCTTAGAAGTACATGCTGCCTCCAAAGCCTTTGGGGGGATTCAGGCGCTTGATGCCTGTTCGCTGGCCGTTGAACAGGGCACCATCACAGGATTGATCGGTCCCAACGGCTCAGGCAAAACGACCCTGTTTAATGTGATTACCGGTTACGAGCGCGTAGACTCGGGCGAGATTCGCTTCGGTGGAAGAGCCATCACAGGGGAGAAACCCGACAAGGTATTCGGCCTGGGCATAGGGCGGACGTTTCAACTGACACGCGTCTTTCCGCGCCTCACCGTACTCGAGAACATGCACGTTGCCATGCCGCGCAAGGGTATTCGAGGATTACTGAAACACTGGGGGTCGTCACAAGAGCAACGCCAGGCCCTGGACTTACTGGATTTCGTGGGCCTCACAAAGCTCAAAGATGAGCCGGCAGGCAATCTTTCCTATGGGCAGAAGAAATTGCTGGAGTTCGCCCTCATCCTGGTGGTCCAACCGCAGATGATCCTGTTAGATGAGCCGGCAGGAGGAATTAACCCCACCATGGTCAACGAGCTGGCACGCTGTATTCGCACACTCAACGAACAAAAAAACATCACCTTCCTGGTCGTTGAACACAACATGGAATTTGTCATGGGGCTGTGCCAAGCGGTGAACGTAATGCACCGCGGAACAACCATCGCCGAAGGGCCACCCGACGTGGTGCGCAACAACCCGGCGGTACTGGAAGCATACCTAGGAGCGTGAGTCATGCTGAAGATAGCAAACATTGTTGCCGGCTATGGGGGGGGAGATGTCCTCAAAGGGGTGGATATCGAGGTTGAGAAGGGATCGCTCACCTGCCTTGTTGGCCCAAACGGGGCGGGCAAGTCAACGGTGTTGCGTGTCATCAGCGGTTTGCTGAAGCCTCGCCGTGGTACGATCACGTTTCGTGGTCAGTCCATTGTCGGCATGACAACGCCACACATATTGCAACTGGGCATAGCACAAATTCCACAGGATCATAGCTTGTTCCCTAACATGACCGTCAAGGAGAATATGGAGCTGGGCGGATTGCTCCTACGCGATAAACGCACAATCGAGCGGCGCTTAGCTAAAATTGAGGAGCAGTTTCCGATCGTCAGGGAACGGGCAAAAGAACAGGCGAGGAGCCTGTCAGGGGGTCAGCAGCGCCAGGTCGAGATCGCACGTGCCCTCATGCTCGATCCGGCGTTAGTGCTGGTGGATGAGCCCTCGATGAGCATGGATCCGAAGACGCTTGTCCAGGTGTTTGAGACCATTGTGCAGATGCACAACGCTGGCACAACGGTCCTGCTGGTTGAGCAGAACGTGCGTGCCGGCCTGGGAATCGCCACCTACGGAGTAGTGATGGAAAGTGGCCTGGTACGTATGCAAGGCCCGGCGGAAAACGTCCTAAGAGACCCTGAGATGGGCCACCTGTTCTTTGGTGGGACGCTTTCCGGAGCATAAGACGAGACTCCTGGTTTGCACATTCCCCGGAGCAGTTTTCCCTCTGTGCCGTCCTGCGCTGGGCCTTTTTAGAAAAGAGAGCGGCGTGAGTTAATTCAGTGACGTACCTCCCCGTAGAACGGGGAGGCTTCTACGCAGTTGCCCGCGTCGGCTCCGTCCGAGCCAAATGGTGTTTTCCTCGTGCGAGGATGTTGATCGCGGCGTTCACGTCCCTATCGAGTTCTGCCCCACAGTCACAGGAATGCCAGCGTTCGGACAAGTCTTTCTTCTTGACCGTCCCACAGCTGGAACAGACTTGAGACGTGAAGCGGGGACTGACTTTGAGGAGTGTACGGCCAGCCTCTTCCGCTTTGCTCGTACACATACCGACAAACATTCCCCAGCCCGCGTCGAGAATACTTGTGTTTAATCCGCCTTTAGCGGCTGCCCCGTTGGGCGGGTATTGCCCCGTCGCCTCCTCCTGTTTGGCTTTTGGTGCGCGGGTCAGATTGCTAATCTGGATATCTTCGAACACTATCACCTGATATCTCTCAACCAGCTTGCGTGACTCTTTGTGCAAGAAATCTCGTCGCTGGTTGCGGATTTTACGATGGGCTTTCCCGATCAACTTCTTGGCTTTCTCGCGCCGATGGGAGCCTTTTTTCTTGCGTGCGAGGGCTTGCTGGCGACGTTTTAATGTGGCTTGCCCCTTGCGATAATAGCGGGGGTGTTCGATCATCTCCCCATTGCTCAGCGTTGCCAGATGAGTCACACCCAGGTCAATCCCCACATCCTCATAGCTTACGGGCAACTGAGGAGCATCAAGCACCTCGCATGAGAAGGTCGCAAACCACTGATCGACCTCTCGCTTGATGGTGAGCGTCTTAATCTTGCCTTCCAAGGGACGATGCAACTTGACTTTGGCTTTTCCGATCTTGGAGAGGTGAAGGACTTGCCCATCGAACTGCCAGCCCGCCCCATCAGGGTAGGTAAACGAGTTGTAGCGGTTTCGCCCCTTGAACCTGGGGTAACCTGGAGTTTCTCCATTGCCTATCCGCCGAAAGAAGGCGCTAAAAGCTTTATCCAGTCGATGGAGCACATCCTGTAGCACATGAGAGGCAATCTCCTGATATTCCGGCCGCTCGGATTTGATATCGACAAGGTCGCGCTTCTGCCCATAAAAGCTCATCGGCTTCACCGAGAAACCTGCGACCATGGTAGCCGCAACGGTGCGCTCTTGCCCTTCGATGATGATGGTGCGTTGATACTGCTGATAAGCGTCCTTGCGTTCGGAAAGTCCGGCATTGTAAAGCTCTCGACAGCGCGTGAGCGTCCAGTGGAGTTTCTTTTCAGCCTCTGATGAAGGAGAGATCCGATACTTAAACGCCTTGATCATGCTTCTCTCCTTTCCGTTGTTTGATATATTCCCGCAGTATCCAAATAACCATTCCATTGAATGAGCGGCTATCCTTTTGTGCAAACTGACGAACAGCCTCTAAAACATCTGGTGGATACCGTGTATTCATGGCGGTATCCTTGTGTTCTTTGCGTTTCATAGTATCATTATCGCACAACTATGATACTATTGTCAAGGGCTAAAGCCGAAAAGTGCCTTACCCCGGCCTAAAGTCAGAGGGATGCGGCGGGCTAAAGCCCAAGTCCTCAATTTCGACCGTTTGTCACGGTATCGCAAACCTCGGTCAACCAGGACACTTGCGCACGCAGTCGTCGGATTTCCTGCACTTGTAGCCTGCGGTACTTTTGCGCTACCTGATCAGCCTTCTGTAGGCGCTCTAGTAAGAGATTGAGCGATTGGCTTATCTGCCAGGCGGCGTTATCCTGTGTCACATTCATACGTGCTTGGTAGTCACCATTGGCAGCACGGACCAGGGTCTGTGACAACTGCTCGATGTCGTCATCCACTTGCTGCTTACGCTCACTTTCACACCTCAGTAGCTTTATCTCTTCTTCAGCATCATTTACTAGCTCATCAGTAGACGATGTAGCCCGTATCCAGGCATATGCCACCATCGCTACGAGGAGTTGTAGTCCGATTGGTTGCAATATGACGCTATACGCCATGCTTGATCCTAGAAGCTGTGTTAATGCAAAGGTATGGGGTTGGAACGTAATGTCGAGAGCGATGAAGAGCGTATTTCCTATGGCAATGGGAAATACGCTTGCAGCAGGAAGAAGACAAACTGCAATAAGCTCTGGTAGAATCAATACGTTGTAGAAGGTGAGGCTTCCTACATCCAACCTCGTGGAAGACATAAAAAGCAGGAGGGTACATTCCAAATCGATTACCACAATGAGCAGAATGCTGGCTACGGTGAGCCTGCCTATGTGCTGAAATAGGGCCACCAAGCTACAGATTGTAAGGCTGAGCAATACAATCCAGAGAGCAACCATATTGTTGCCGGAGAAAGTGCCAGGCAAATAAACGAACTGGAAAAGGACTACTGCCAGGAGGATTGTACTGATCAGTTGCCTACGTGATGTTTCCTCCCGTATTGGAGCCTTTTTATGTACAATTAAACCTGCCTCCTTTGTTTCTTCTGGAACCGGATTAGTAGGGCATCTTGATGATAGAATACGCACTCTTTCCCTCTCTTTCCTAAAAGATAGTATGGTGATAGAGAGACAATCTCAACCATGTTCCCCATTTTACTTAGATGAGTAACGAAATACATCACTAAAATATGCTATTTTTCTTTTCTTTAGACCCGATGGTTGGCAGAGTATATACTACAAAATAACTATTGCCGTATAAAACCTCTTGCACGCAGATCATCGAGGACCTTTTCAAGTGCATCGAGCGGTTGCTGCAAGATCGTGGCTATTTCCTTGGCTGTCCTGCGCCCATCAACCAATCCCAGAATCTGCCTTTGTTCTCGAGACAAGGCGTTTATGGCTGTCTTTTCTACCTGTTCAACGCGTTGTGGTATCCATGGTAATAGAGTCTCCTGGGAACCCTGTGGCGAAATGGTCGTTTCTAGTCTCCAGACAAATTGGGGCAAGTCTGCCAACCAGCGTATCGCCTCTTCATTTGAGAGCAACAGCCGCCGATCAACTGTACTCCATATGCGGCAAGTAACTCGTCCTTCAGTAAGAGATAGTCGCGCCTCCCATGGCTCTCCAGTACGAAATGCATCCGCTTGTGACGAGCTAATATACACGACCCAATTTTTTCGTGTTCCATTCAACATCTGTAGCAGTTGTATGAGATTACTGGTGTACATAGGATATCCTTTCAAACCTCAAGAGTCTTTTTATGCAGACAAGCCTGATGTACAGGTTGCCGAAGAGTGCTGTTCAAATGAGATGATGTTCAATAGCATAGCGCGTTGCCGCACTACGTGACTTGATGTCCAGCTTTTGATAAATCGATTGGATATGCACATTGACCGTGTGAGAACTGATCACAAGCTGCGTTGCGATCTGTTTCGTAGTGAGTCCCATTGCTATCAAGCGCAGTACCTCGAGTTCACGTGCGGTCAGTCCAGCAGCATAGGTTACCGGAGGAGATATCGTGCTGATGGTCGGCTCTGCTTCTGCCATCAATTCTTGCTCAGGAGTCACTGCTTGTCCTTCTGCCCGCAGTGCGGCAAAGGTCTCTTCGCCGAGTCGTGTGGATAGCTCGGCAAGAATGTGCTCGAAAAAGTGAGGCTCAAGTCCTATATTGCCCAGGGTTCGAAACAACGCCAGGCTCTCTTCAAACAATGTAGAGGATCGCGCATCATCGCCTTGCCATCGTACCAGCCAGGCAAGAACATAGAGTGCATTGGCCCTCGCTTTGATTGATACAGGCGATTCGCTCGTATCGCTTGCAGCTAAGGCCAGTTCCAGAGAGCTTTGTCCCTCCTTCAGTAACCCTTTCACAAGCCAAACTCCTCCCATAGCTGCTGCCAGCCGCAGAGATAACTCGATGTTTCCCTCCCTCTCTTTATGGTCTAATAACCACTGCAACGCAGCACTTGCGTTACCGTACTCTCTCACTAGGAGTTCCGTCTCTGTGCTTTGAGGCCTACCGAGTAACGCAGGTTCTGTCTCCTCGGTAAATCCTGCATAGTATGCAGCATGGTCATCTTTCGCTTGCTCCAATTCGCCACAAGCAGCCAGACACTCCAAACTATACTCACGGATCGTTTCTAGCATCAAAAAGCGTATGCCATTCCCTTCCTCTTCGACGCTTTGTAGTAGGCTGTTATTCAGCAGCGATGCCACTCTATCAAGTACTCGTGTAGTTGTGTCACCAGAGGCAGTGTAGAGTGCCTCTATTGCTTCCCGCGTACAGCCATCGATGAAGACAGCGAGGTGCCGGAACAACCATTGATCCTCAGCCGTCAGCAAGTTATAGCTCCAGCTCAGTGTGTTGTGTAAGGTTTGTTGTCGTGCAGGCAGATCAGGACCTCCGCTCGTCAGGACCTGCAATCGATGTTTTAGATACTTCAAGAGTGCTTGCGGTGAAAGCACTCTAATACGAGCTGCTGCCAGTTCAATCGCTAGCGGCAACCCATCCAGGCGAGTACAGATTTCTGCAATGCTCTTGGCATTGGTTCTGGTTAGCTGAAAGCCAGGTATCACCCCTTGCGCACGTTGCACAAAGAGGGCAACTGCCGGAATGTGTGAGAGAGCTTCGCTATGTGGAAGGTGTTTGAGATCAGGAAGTTCTAAGGGACAGAGAGGGAACCTATATTCGCCTTGTACCCCAAGCACAGCACGGCTGGTCACCAGCATCTTCAATCCTGAACAGGACGAGAGCAATTCCAGAAGTAAAGGAGTTGCCTCTACTAGATGCTCAAAGTTGTCCAGTACCAACAAGAAGAGCTTGTCCCTTAAAAAGTTTTTAAGAGAAGCGAAAGGAGAACTTTTCTTACCTCTTTGTGCTTTGAGTGCCTGGACAAGAGTGGGTATAATCAGATCGGGACTTTCAATAGAGGCCAACGAGACAAAGCAGCATCCATCAGGAAACTCTGATTTGAGAGTTGGTACTACCTGCAACGCCAGGCGTGTCTTACCGATTCCCCCTGTACCCGTTAATGTCAGTAGGCGCACTAGAGGTTGCGTCAACAGAGTAGAAACCGCTTTGCTCTCTTGCTCCCGTCCAACTAAAGGAGTAAAAGGAGCAGGCACATCAGATATATAAGAAAACCAATTATTTGAAGCGCCATGGTTTTTTTGAGGTTTAATCGGTTTCTTAGAGGAAACTTGACTGAATTCAGATGTTGTCATACTATCAATCTCGTAAGCTTATGCTTCTCAATTTCTTTTCTAAGTGGTCACCTTTGGGTGTATGAAGCAAATATCGTCATATGTTAACCCTACCATAATAGAGCAAAAAAATGCAACATTAAAATATCCTATTTTAACTAGTGTTTTTGCATGGGAGGGCTTCGTAAGGGGTAGTGTGAATTAACTAGTGAGTGGTGTTGACATCCTCCCCATAGCTCAAGCTAGGGGATTGCTCTCATCGCTGAGAGGGTTTCCTGTTTCGCTGAGAGTTGCCAGTTCGGGCTTTCGCTCTCCCTGGTCTTACACTCTCTCCGCAGGCACGTATCGCTTGTCCAGCGAATAGAATGTTTTTCGCAGCATTGATATCACGATCATGCTCTACACCACATTCAGGACACACCCAGTGGCGAATATCTAAGGTTAAGGAGTCGAGAAGATGACCGCAATCAAAGCAGCGTTTGGAGGACGGATACCACTTGTCTATCTTGACAAGGGTACGTCCATACCACTCAGCTTTGTATTCCAATTGCCTCACAAACTCCGACCATCCTACGTCAGAGATAGCCTTAGCAAGACAATGGTTCTTGACCATATTCTTGACTTGCAAACTTTCGACGCATACGATTTGGTTCTCACGTATGATTTGAGTCGAGAGTTTGTGTTGATAGTCGCGTCGCCTATCAGCTATCTTGGCATGGAGACGAGCCACCTTGAGACGGGCTTTCGCTCGGTTCTTACTGCCTTTTTTCTTCTTGGCAAGCCGTCTCTGAGCTTTGGCCAGCTTCTTCTCATCCTTGACAAAGAATTTAGGGTTGCCAAAGGTATGCCCATCGCTCGTGATGACCATGCTCTTGAGTCCCAGGTCAAGCCCGACCTGCTTGTTGACCACTGGCAAAGGGGTGATATCTTCCTCAACCAGGAGAGAGACGAAGTAGCGGTCAGCACAATCTTTGGTGATGGTGACACTGCTGGGCTTGCATCCTTTGGGCAAGGGACGCGACCAGTGAATATCAAGAGGCGTATCCATCTTGGCAAGGGTCAAGTTCGTTCCATCCCACTTGAAAGCCGAAGAGGCATAGGTAGCCGCTTGTGGTCCGTGTTTCTTCTTGAAAGTGGGGTAGTCCGCACGTCCCTCAAAAAAATTGAGGAAAGCTCGATCAAGGTGCCTCAAGCTTTGTTGCAGAGGAACAGAAGAAACTTCATTGAGCCAGACATGGTCATCTTGCTTTTTCAGCAAGGTCAAAGCTTGGCTCATCTGCTCATAGTACAGACGTTTCCCTTCCTGGTAATAGGCGTCGGTTCGTTTGCGCAACGCCCAATTGTAGACGTAGCGACAACAACCGAAAGTGTGAGCAAGCATCTGCTTTTGCTCATCAGTGGGGCATATTCGGTACTTGTAGGCTTTCTTCTGTTTCATATATTACAGTATAGCGCGTATGCTGTAAGTTGTCAAGGGAGTCTTTCCCCATGCCCATCACGCCCGCGACGCGCAACGCCGCTCATATCCCCATGGCTGAAGCCAGGGGTTTTACGCGGCGGTTCGATAAATGTGGCCCCGCAAGGGGCCACTACATGTTAATCATACCAGCTGGACGGATACGCCGGATCATCAAATGCTTGTGCGGCAGCAGCGAGCTTGAGGGGGTAGAAAGTGTCTACCATGACCGCTAGTTCGTCGGTGCGTTCGACACCGAGGCTTTTTTCGACGGCTCCGGGATGAGGGCCGTGGGGGATGCCACGGGGGTGGAGGGTGATGGATGAACGCTCGATACCACGGCGGCTGCCAAAGTTGCCGTTGACATAATAAAGTACTTCATCGCTGTCGATGTTGCTGTGGTTGTAGGGAACAGGGATCGAAAGGGGGTGATAATCCAGCTTGCGCGGGACGAAGGAGCAGACAACGAAGTTTGGACCGGCAAAGGTTTGATGCACAGGGGGTGGCTGGTGAATACGCCCGGTGATCGGTTCGAAATCGGCAATGTTGAAGATCCAGGGATATTCGCAGCCGTCCCAGCCGACGGTGTTGAGGGGATGGAAGTCGTACCAGTAGCTGGAGATAGTATTACCGACTTTGACACGCACCTCAAAGTCTCCGCGCTCGGTATGCGTGACCAGTTCCTCTGGGATACGAATGTCGCGTTCGCAATAGGGGGAATGCTCTAACAACTGTCCATTCCTGTTGAGGTAGCGACGCGGCGGTTCAATAGTGCCATGCGCTTCAATGATAAAGAAGCGGGAGTCAGGGCTATCGTTGGGAATGCTGAAACGGAAGGTCGTGCCGCGAGGGATGACGATGTAGTCGCCTTCGTGATAGGGTAGCAGGCCAAAGTTGGTTTCCAGGACGCCATGTCCATCGTGGACAAAGTAGACCTCATCGCATTCGCCGCTGCGGTAAAAGTAGTCCATAGGTTTGTCGGGCAAGGCCAGGGCAAGGGTGACGTCTTTGTTGTACATGAGAACCTGCCGACCAAGCACGGGATCGCCACCACGGGGCATAGCGGCGGTTTTGACGTGATGATGTCGCTGCACATCCTGAGGCCACTCTTCGTAGTCGATGTGCGCGAACTTTTCCACTTTTTTCACCCGCGTAGGTGGGTAGGTGTAGTAAATGTTAGAGTAATTGCCGGAGAAGCCTTCGGTGCCGAAGAGTTCTTCGGAGTAAAGGGTTCCGTCTGGCTTGCGAAACTGTGTATGCCGTTTATGCGGTATTTCTCCTAAACGATGATAGTATGGCATAGTTTTTCTCCTTTCAACAGGCGACACAACCAGGCTCGTTTGGCCTCCGCCATCCCGTGGACGCGATCAATCACGTCCCTACGACCTTTTACAAACTACACAATACGATTGCGCAATACGCCGATACCTTCAATTTCTAGTTCGATAACGTCTCCGCGTTGGAACCAGGGATGGACTTCGGTGCCCAGTTCCAGGAGACAGCCGGTACCTACGGTGCCAGAGCCAAGAATGTCGCCGGGGCGCAGGCGTGCATTGCGCGAGGCATAGGCGATCATCTGTGGGAAGCTGTAATAGATCTGGTTGAAATTGCCACGTGAAATTTCTCTACCGTTGACGCGAGCGATCATAGCCATATCGTAGCGTTCATTCACCGCAGAGGACTGTGGTGATGAAGTGGAAGTATCCGTACTCTGGGGTGTAACGATCTCACCGGCAGTACTACCAGTACGGCGGGAGGCCAGTTCATCGGGAGTGACGATCCAGGGGCCGATAGAGGTGGCGAAATCTTTGCCTTTGCCGGGACCAAGATTGAGCTTCATGTCTTTGCGTTGGAAGTCACGCGCACTCCAGTCGTTCATGATCGTGTAGCCTGCGATATAGTCTCCCGCCTCTTCGACGGATATATCTTTGCCTTCGCGACCGATGACGCAGGCGATCTCCAGTTCAATGTCTAGTTCGTGGCTGCCCACGGGATAAGGTACTTCCTGGTCGGTACCGTAAATTTCACTATTGTTGGTGAAGTAGAAAGTGGGTATCTCGTACCATTCAGGAATCATACCCAGGCCGCGTTTGGCACGAGCAGCCTTGACATGCTGCTCAAAGGCGTAGAAGTCGCGCACCGAAGGCGGCTCTGGAATGGGCGGGAGCAGCAGCAGTTCATGCAGTGTGTATTCGTGGTGTGCCAACCCCAACGAGAAGAGACCTGCCAATGGCGAAGCATGAGGTGACTCTGACGAAGCATTCTGTTCAGCTACTCTGCGTGCTAAGATGTCGTGAGCCTTGGACATGCCTTCCGGATCGCGCAACAATTCCAACACGGTTGGGTAGTCGAGCTGAATGACACGCTCACCATAGACAATCCCTGCATGAGTAGCGCGGTCGGGCGTTCTGAACGTGAGCAGCTTCATTTTACAGATTTCCTCGCAGTTCCTGTTCACGCTCCAGGGCCTCGAACAGGGCTTTAAAGTTGCCTTCACCAAAGCCGCGTGCGCCCTTGCGTTCGATCACTTCAAAGAACACGGTGGGACGATTGACGATGGGCTTGGAGAAGATTTGCAGCAGGTAGCCTTCGTCGTCGTGATCGACGAGAATACCGAGTTCGGCCAGTTCCTTCACGTCCTCGGCGATGTGACCGACACGGTCCAGTACAGTATCATAGTAGTTACTGGGTGTCTTGAGAAATTGGACACCGCGCTCCTGTAAGCTGCGCACTGTAGTGATCATATCGGAGGTGTTAAGGGCGATATGCTGCACACCTGGACCACGATAGAAGTCAAGGTATTCTTCGATCTGTGATTTGCGACGTCCCTTTGCTGGTTCGTTGATAGGGAATTTGATACGCCCACTGCCATTCTGCATAACTTTGGACATGAGGGCGGAATACTCGGTGCTGATAGCGCGATCATCGAAGTGAACCAACTGGGTAAAGCCCAGGACACGCTCGTAGAAAGCCACCCACTCGTTCATTTTGCCCAGTTCGACATTGCCGACCACATGGTCGATGGCAGCGAGGCCAGCTGGGCGAGTACGTCGGGGAAGATTGCTGGCGATAGAGCGATAGCCGGGTAAAAACGCGCCCTTGTAGTCCTGGCGTTCAACGAAGGTAATCACAGTGTCGCCATAGATAGCAATGGTGGCAGTTTTGACGAAGCCATAGTCATCTTTGAGGGTAGCTGGTTCGGCCACGCCCCGTGCGCCACGTTTGGTGGCCTCGCTGTAGGCCCGTTCGGCATCATCGACACGCAGAGCAATGGTTTTGACTCCGTCGCCATGCAGTTTGACGTGTTCACCTATCTCACCTTCGGGGCCAAGGGCCGAGGTAACCACGAGACGCACATTGCCTTGCTCAAGAGCGTAACTGCTGTGATCGCGCATGCCAGTTTCCAGACCGGTATACGCAATGGGAATAAAGCCCCAGGCATGCTCAAGATAGTAGGCTGCTTGCATGGAATCGCCGACATAAAATTCGAGGTAGTCGAAATTCTGAATGGGCATGAAATCTTGTTCAGACATGAGTTGTATGCTCCTTAGCTTCATTGGTAGGGATAGCGGGTAAAACCCTGCCCGTCATAACAGGCATCCGCTCTGACGCATAATTGACATAGATACACTTGCAACGAGTAGTTGGAGGAGCCGGGAATTGACGGCAACAGTACGCGGGGAGATCACAAGTGAGGGCAAGGTCGTACAAAGACCCTCGCTTTCTCCATCGGTGCTGACAAACAACATCCCGAAACTCCTTTGTTTCGTGCTTTCTGCTTGCAACAGGGTGAGAAAAGTACGTTACGTATCAAGTTCATTATACGTGACAGGAAGGTTTGACTGCAAGTTGATGCACAGGCCCCGCGCCCCACCCCAGATGGCCACAAGGGGCAATCCATTTCAAAGAAAGCCAAGACAAGATCGAATACAAACCTCGACCTCATCTTGGAAATAATCTGTGGAGGGAAATGAGAATACCCGTAAGGGTACTCTCATGGAACAAACATCTATAAGCGGTTGGAAGCAAGCCGCACTTCCTTCCTGCTGGTATATTTGTCCAATGTCCGATTGCTAGCTAGTCGCGTGAGACGCGCACCTTATCGTAACAGGTGCTACAATAGACGGGGCGGTCATTCTTAGGGAAGAATGGCACCTGCGTCTCCACGCCGCACTCGGCACAAATGACAGTGTGCATCTCGCGAGGGGCACGTTCGCCGGAACGGCCACCTCCACCGGATGATGCACGGCGTGCTGCACGACAATTGGGACAGCGACCAGGCTGATTCATCAGACCTTTTTGCTGGTAGAACTCTTGTTCACCGGCGGTGAATACAAAGTCATTTCCGCATTCACGGCATTTGAGGGTTTTGTCAGCGAAGCTCAACTAGAGACCTCCTTGTGATATGTTGGTATTCCTTCTATTTCAGATCCATATCCTTCTAGATGTCACCAGTCGCCTACTCCCCTTACCAGCGAGGGACTGGACGGAAAACCTGGACGTACCATCCGCTGTCGGCACACTCTTATCCATGCGCCTGACATGCCTTACGAGACTGACCGAGATCTTGGGATACCGCCAGAAAGCATACCTTATCCTCGCTCAATTTGCAAGAGGTTTTTCCCCAATTTATTGATCTTTTTCACATCTTCATAAAATTTTTATGACACTAAGTCTTCTACTTGCATATCTACCATGTCTGTGCTATCTTGAAGGCACCTTTATTGTTTAGCACCGATTATCTGGCTCCCTTCGGGAGTCATATGAAAACCAGATCATTCTAGAAATACATGTCATCACCGTACTTCTCATTCAGCATCAATGCTGAATGCTCACAGACGTGGGCACGCGCTGGCACTATATATACACCACATGGCATCATTCGTACCCCTATTTTTATGCCCGTTGGTACACAGGCCACCGTTAAAAGCGTCTCACCGGAAGAATTGCACGCGGCTGGCGTCCAGATTCTCCTTGCCAATACCTATCACCTCATGTTGCGTCCCGGCTCGGAACTCATTGCCGAGTTTGGTGGTTTGCATTCCTTTATGCATTGGGATGGTCCCATCTTGACCGATAGTGGCGGCTTCCAGGTCTTTAGCCTCGGTCACTTGCGCAAATTGAGCGAGGAAGGTGCTGCATTCAAATCGCACCTGGATGGCTCGTCCCATCTGCTGACGCCTGAGAGCGTCATGCGTACTGAGGCTGAGCTTGGAGCCGATATCATTCTCCCACTGGATATCTGTGCCGCCTACCCTTGTTCTCCTTTGGAGGCACAGCAGGCCATGGAGCGCACCCATCGTTGGGTCGAACGGGCTCTAGAGGCGAAGGAACGCTACCGCCCAGAGCAGACGCTTTTTGGCATTGTCCAGGGAGCTTTTGAACCCGTGTTGCGTGAGCAGAGTGCCCGTTTTATCGGCAATCTGCCCTTCCCTGGTTTGTCCATTGGGGGGCTTTCCGTTGGTGAACCCAAGCAGATGATGTGGGACATGCTCCACTCTACAACACCGGCCTTGCCACGTAATAAGCCGCGCCATCTGTTAGGCGTCGGATCGCCGGAAGATCTGGTGCTTGGTGTCGGTCTGGGCATGGATATGTTTGACTGTGTCTTGCCCACTCGTGTTGCACGCCATGGTGGACTGTTCACTTCCCATGGACGTGTCAATATCAAATCTGCTCGTTTCCGCACCGTGCATGGCCCCATCCAGGATGAGTGCGATTGCTATACCTGCCGCAACTATAGTGCCGCCTATGTCCATCACCTGGCACGGACTGAGGAACAACTCTACTACCGTCTGGGTAGTATTCATAATATTCGTTTCATGTTGCGCCTCGCCAATCAATTGCGCGAAGCTATTATTGCAGGCAGCTATTCCGCTTTTCGCGACGAGTTTATTACTCGCTATATTCCTACCTCAGAAGCGATGCGTGAGACTCAGCGCGAAAAATGGAAAGCTGCGCGAAGGATATAATACTCATGCACGAACCCTATCGTTTTCTTCACACCAGCTTCCAGAGTGCCGCTTTGAATATGGCCATCGATGAGTCTATTCATCTGCACCATCTCCAAGATTCTGTGCCGCCGACCCTACGTGTTTTTCGCTGGCAAAAGCCGTCAATCTCGCTGGGACGCTTTCAAAGCGTCGAACGCGAGATCAAGAGTGTACGCTGCCAGGAGCTGGATATTGAACTGGTGCGTCGTCCCACTGGTGGCCGGGCCGTCTACCACCGCGACGAATTTACCTATAGCATCGTCATCGGCAAGAAATATGGCGTCCCCTCTGGCGTGGTAGCTGCCTATGCCTATCTGGCGCAGGGACTGCTCGCGGCCCTACAAAACCTGGGCGTGCATGCCGAGTTGAGTGACGAGCGCGTCAGCAAACATCCCTCTGCCGCCTGCTTTGCATCTTCAACACAGGCTGATCTGACCAGTGGCGGATTCAAGCTGATCGGTAGCGCACAGGTCTGGAAAGATGATGCTTTGCTGCAACAAGGCTCCCTACCCCTGGATGATCGCTCCGAAGAATTTTTTTCCCTATTGCGTTATCCCTCTGAAGAGGCTCGCCAGCAGGCCCTGGCTCTCTATCGTGAAAAAACGACGCCTTTGCACTCCTTCGCTCCTGATGCCTCATGGGAACATGTCGCCACAGCCTTCCGCCTAGGCTTTAGCACAGCTTTACAAGCTGAATTTGTACCGGGTGAACTGAGTTCATTCGAATGGGAACTGGCACATCAGCTTGTTGAGGAAAAATATAGCAAGCTTGAGTGGCGCAAGGAACGGGTGAAATTTGTCTAACAAAAAGCCCCTTGTGAGTACCCGCCTAATACGTTATACTTGCAACAATATCTTAATAGTTAGGTTATTTATTTTCAGCAATATATTAAGGAGCAACGCACGTGAACCTATCGATAGATGTGGCACGTCGCATTTTAGAAGCGAGCAAACAACGTGCCAGAGAGTTACGGAGTCCCGTCAGCATCGCTATTGTTGATTCTGGTGGACACCTGGTTCTGTTTGAGCGAATGATGTCCCCGTATGGCTGGGCTACGGGCAATATTAGCCTGGCTAAAGCTTGCACAGCCGTCATGTTCAACCAATCAACCGATGCTGTAGCCCAGTGGGGATCGGGCATTCCCGGCTTTGCTTCCAGCATGTCTGAAATGTCGCACGGCAAATTTATCATGGCCGCCGGTGGTTGGCCCATTCGCATCGGTGGAGCAACAGTTGGCGGCATTGGCGTCAGTGGCGGCAACGCTCCAGGACGCGATGATGATATTGCTCGCGCAGGGTTAGGCGCATTAGAAGCTATGGCTCCACCGCTTCCGGCACAGCCTGCGCAAGCACCACTGCCTCTTTCGTCTTCCACACCGCCTGTATCATCACAGGCACCGATGCAGCAGCATTCTCGCCCATACATGCAGCCTACTCCCTCTTATCCATCTCTGCCACCGATGAATAATCCTCATCAGTCCGTTCCACTATCCAATAGCGGCATTGGCCAGCAGAACTTCTACGGTAATGAGCAGAGTGGGCAACAACAGAGTGAGAATGTGCCTGCCAGTACACAGCATCTACCTGAACAAGCTGCCTCAGAAGAAAATAGCTCGTATAGCGATCAAATGTACAATGAGCAAACATATAATAACAACCGTGCTGGAGGACAACCATGACTCAGGATGCCGGTCGTCGCCCTACTACACGACGTTCTACTCGTGGGCGCAATCGACCTTTACTGGTGACCTCGACTTCAACTGCAAGCGAAAACGAGGCCCCTAAACAGACTACTGATGAAACTTTCCCTACGTTGGCAAAGAGTGCTACCGAAGTGCAAGCCCAGGATCCACCGGTCAAGGCAAGTCGGCGCAGGCTTCCGAGCTTCTTCTCAACCGTTGGGAAAAATAAAGAAGACGCTGCTCAGGAAAAAGATATTGCTCAGGCTCGTATCGCTCGTGCTACACGCGTTAAAGCTGCTCCCGCTAAAACAACAGATGAAAGCGCGAGTGAAGTTGAGAACGAGCCGAAAAAAGCTCCTGCCAAACCTGCCCGACCGGCTACACCTGCCCGACCGGTCAGTGCTTTCAAGACACGCTATATCTTTGGCATGGTCATCTATCTGCTAGCAGCCAACTTCGTTGGCATCTTTACAACGCAGTTTTTTCAGTCCAACCATCTCGACAGCAAGCTACTACAATTTCCGCTCTTTGGGAGCCAGATTGTCATTTCTACGTCGACGCTGGCTTTCCTGACCATACTGATCATTCTCTTGGTTCTCCTAGCGCGTTTCGACCTTATCCCACGCAGTTTTGGTGCCATGGCCGGACAACAACCGACATCACGCAATCGTCGTAGCGGCTCATCATCCAGCACCTCAGAGGAGAGCCGCACCCCTCCACCCACTATGCGCCAGGGCGTCAAAGGGGCCGATGATGATCTGTACCGCGAGTATCGTACCAATCAACGCAAGAAGAAATGATCCTTCTGGCCCAAAGTGGCTGTGCTACCTACCAATTTGGGTCAGAGGCTATGCAACCCTTGACAGGGCTTTGTTCTCTGCCTATAATCATAGTAGACAATAAACCGACGTGCTTGTCGGTAATACAATAAACACGGATAACACCCATGTTCAGCGAACACGTACCAGCTATAGTACAACTGCACAGCAGCTTTTATTATTGGTTTAGCCCTCCAGCATGATGGTGGGCCGTTTCGGCTGAGCAAAAATCGTCACCAGCATGCTGGAGTAAGCAGAGGATTACAACCTCTGCTTTTTTGTTTCTTGTTTACAGACGTCAGGAAAGGATTGTTCTTATGCTTATCACTATTGATAGTCAGGCCACTAGTGAGCAACGCGCTCAACTCATGTCCTTATTACGCCGTCTTACCGGCAATCAGCGACCTGTTACTCCGGTCAGATTGGATGGCCGCGACGTTATCGCTCTCGATGGTAGCTCGTTCGACGAAGCCACACGCACGCTGCTTACTCAGCAAAAAGCGGTTGAACGTATGCTTCCCATCAAAACGCCTTACAAACTGGTCAATAAAGCTTGCAAGCCGGAGGGCAGCACTGTCGTGGTTGGCGAGTTCCTTGGCGGGAACGTTGTCACTATTGGCAGTACATCTGCTCCCGTCATCATTGCCGGGCCATGTGCCGTCGAGAGTCGCGAACAGCTGCTCTCTACTGCTAAAGCTGTCAAAGCAGCTGGAGCAAGCATTCTGCGTGGCGGGGCCTTCAAACCGCGCACTTCTCCTTACCAGTTCCAAGGACTCGGCATTGAAGGGCTGCGCCTGCTGGCCGAGGCTAGAACCGTTACCGGACTGCCCGTGATAACCGAAGTCATGGAGCCGGACTTAGTGGAGACGGTTGCGGAGTATGCCGACATTTTGCAGATAGGTAGCCGCAATATGCAAAACTTCCCGCTGTTACTGGCTGCGGGACGCAACAGTTCCAAACGGCCCGTCATGCTCAAACGTGGATTAGCTGCCACGATTGATGAATGGCTGCTGGCGGCGGAATACATTGTCGCGGCCGGCAATCCTCATGTGATCCTCTGCGAGCGTGGTATTCGTAGCTTCGATGTGCAAACCCGTAACGTTCTCGATCTTGCCTGTGTCCCCCTCTTACATGAATTGACCCACCTGCCAGTTATTGTTGATCCCAGCCATGCCACCGGTCGTCGCGAACTTGTCCCACCTATGTCTCGTGCCGCTATCGCTGCCGGTGCCGAGGGCCTGATTTTAGAAGTTCATCCCGATCCTAATAGCGCACTGTGTGATGGCCGTCAATCTATTACCGCAGAGCAATTGCGCTCTATAGTGCGTGACACAAGGCTGGTAGCTCAGGTGATGAGCGGAGAAGAGATTTTATCATATGTGGCGTAAATCATGGCTTAGCAGGCTATGTAATTTCTACCATAGTATGGTATACTTTCAGTATCTAAGCACTAAGGTAGAATAAGTAGAAGATATGTGGTCTGTCTGGCTGTAGCAGTGCTGGATGAAATCAAACGCGGAGATGCCTGTGCCTACACGCGTAATTATTGCTGACGATGAAACTATTCAGCGTCTGGATTTGAAAGATGTACTAACCAAACAAGGCTATCTGGTCGTGGGTGAGGCCGGCGATGGCCTCAGTGCCGTGAATCTTGCTCGCGAACTACGCCCTGATCTGGTCATTATGGATATTCGCATGCCCGACATGGATGGAATCGCTGCTGCTGAGACCTTGACTCAGGAAAAACTTGCACCTGTCCTTCTGCTGACTGCCTTCGGTGACCAACCTCTGGTCGAGCGAGCGAAAGAAGCTGGGGTGGTCAACTATATCGTGAAGCCGTTGCGTGAGAGTGAGGTTGCGCCAGCCATTGAGGTGACACTGGCACGCTATAACGAATTTCGCACGCTTGAGGAAGAGAATCGCTCCCTCTCCGAACAGTTGAAGACACGCAAAATCGTTGAGCGTGCCAAGGGCTTGCTCATGGAGAAGCAGGGGCTTAGCGAACAGGAAGCCTTCCGCAAAATTCAGAAAACCAGTATGAACAATCGTAAAACCATGCGTGAGGTGGCCGAAGCTATTCTCCTTACCAACGAAATGTAAGAAATACGGCAATGTTGCCGTATTTTCGCGAATCTAGATAAAGATAAATATATGTTAACGGAGACACAAGTAGAGAACGTTGTCGTCGTCGTTGGTATTCGTTTTCGTCCAGCCGGACGTATCTACTCCTTTGATCCACAGGGACAGACCTTTAGCAACGGCCAGTATGTGATCGTTGAGACGGTACGCGGTATTGAAGCTGGACGAGTGGTTATTGCCTCCAAAAAGGTGGCTCTCAGTGACTTGAGTGATCCACTCAAGCCTGTTTTGCGTCTGGCTACTGAAGATGAGTTACGTATGATGCTCTCGTTCAAGAGCAAAGAGAAGGAGGCCCTTGTCCAGTGTGCGGAGCGGGTCAAAGAGCATGCTCTGCCGATGAAACTGGTCGAATCTGAATACACCTTTGATGGAAGCAGACTTACATTCTATTTCACCGCTGATGAGCGTGTGGACTTTCGTGCGCTGGTGCGTGATCTGGCTGCTACCTTTCGCACACGTATTGAACTGCGTCAGATAGGAGCACGCGACCAGGCCAAGCTCCAAGGAGGTCTTGGCCCCTGCGGGAAAACGCTCTGCTGTAGTTCGTGGATTACCGAATTTGGCGTCATCTCAATCAAGATGGCCAAAGAGCAGGGTCTGCCCCTCAATCCGGCGAAAATCTCGGGGGTCTGTGGTCGCTTGTTATGTTGTCTCTCCTATGAAAACGAGAACTACGTTCAGGCCAAGCAGTCTATGCCGCAAGTAGGAGCTGTATTGCGTACTGCAAGCGGCCCCGGTAGAGTGGTTTCGGTAAATGTCCCGCGTAACTCAGTCGAAGTCATGCTCGAAAGTGGCGTCACTATTCAGATACCGGTCGAGCAATCAGCCGATGTCCAGCCAGCGCGTAAGGGGGGCTGTGGGAGTTGCGGCCTGAAAAGCGGAGGGGCTTGCAGTTGTGGCAAGAGCAGCTGTGATTGTGGCAGCAGTGGCGCGACCCAGACTGGAGGAAGCTGTGGCTGTGGCAGCAAAGGTAGTGGAGGTTGTGGCTCGTGTAGCATGAGGCGACCAAAAAGTCTTGTTGAAGTCTAGCTGTAGGGGCGCAATAAATTGCGCCTTCCCAACTAATGTGGGGGGAAATTGTAGGGCTGCAAGCAATTGCGTCATCTGAGGAAGCAAACACCATCCATTTGATGAAGAGAGAGGGAGGCAGCAAAAGGTATGTCACGAGAACGCAAGGAATCCATTGGCGCATGGCGGACTTCTCATGTTGAACCTTGGGAGGATGAACTAGAGGAGAACATAACTGGTCAACTCTATGAAGAACAGAGCGACCCATCAACAGATCTCCATCTGTCGCCCACCCTAGACGTAGATAGCCCACGTGAACCGTTTTTCTCAAGATTTGAAGCATTACAACACCTCGGACAACAAATCTCGCCCATCGTGATCCCCCTTGTCTTTGGGGGTATGACGTTCCTATTTATTCTCTCACTTTTTCGCACCCATTTTTCGTACTTACATTCCAACCTCCTCTGGCCGATTGCCCTTGTCCTGATCGCACTGGCGGTTTTGCAAGGCATGGGGCTCTATTACGCGGGAGCCAATAACGTCTTCTGGTCGCTGGGCGTCGTCACAGGCTTTTTCCTTTTTATGTTAGTTGGTTGTTTTGTCATCTTTGGCCCATGGCCCACAGGGATCCTCTTCACAGTTCTCATCGTTCTTGCTATCGTGGCCGGACGTTTTTATATGCGTCCTGTTCCAGAAGGGACGGTGGATATGGTCTATGCCTTCGGCAAATATACCCGCACCCTCTATCCAGGACTAAACTTCATTTTGCCATGGGAGTGGATTGATGATACGCACTTAGACACTCATGAACGGCAGTGGACGTGTCCTGAACAGACTATTCAGGTCTCACGCACCGAAGACATCCATCTCAAGGCTACCATTTCCTACCAACTGATGCCAGAAGATGCCTATCTGGCTCTTGTCCAGGTTGATAAGTGGGAAGAGAACCTGCAAGACCTCTTCATTGTCACCCTGCAAGATGCTTCCAGTAAACTGCAGCCAGAGGATTTTATGGTCTGGCCTGAGCGTGAGCGTCAGCGTCAAAATTCCAATCTGTTCTTGCGTCCCCTTGAAGATGAGGATGCCTCGCGCTGGGAACCCATCAACAATCTGGTCTTTCAGCGTATGCGTGATCGCATGGCCCTTTGGGGCGTGATCATCAATTGGGTCCAGGTTCGCGATATGACTCTCACTCCTCATGCCTCTGTGAATACTGGCTCGACGGCGAGTGCGCAGCCTTCTATGCATGCCAAATCCCAGACGCCAACGAAGCAAGCAGAACCACCAGCGTCTAACGCTGCCAAAAGAGCCACTCCACCACCGCAACCTGCTCCGGCGGCACCAGTGGCACCCGCTCAGCCGACCACACCTTCAGTGTCAGCAGCGGCAGCTGGAAAACTGCCCAAAGAGGAGATCTTAATCACTGTCTACAACCAGATCAAAAGCGGTAAAATCCGCTCTCCCGAAACGATCCGCAAGATTGCCTCACAGTTCCTTACCATTGCCAATGATTCTGAAGCGAGCAAAAATGCTAGCTTCGATGCTGCTCGTGCCGCCGAGGTTCTTTTTAGCCGTGCTGAATTATATGAAAAAGAGCGAGCTGCCGAAGTTGTCTACCAGGACGGGGAAGTACAGGATGTAGATGTACACGAAAGGCTTACTCAGTCTGATTGGATGTATCGTTCTCCCAGTGATGAGAATATAAGGGGGGGAGGCTAAGGCTCTTACGCACATTGATACTCCTCTTGGTGGGCGAAGGTGCCCCGCGATCTTCTCCCGTGTCGATCCTGTATCGGACCGCACTGATCCATGCTCTAGGGAAGGGATCGCCGTACCGCTACCCGCCTGATCGCAGGAGCACGCCCAAACCAGTGTAGCACCGCGTGTCGTCGGCCAGCTGAGACCTAACGCCCTGCTGGCATCGACAAAGGCAAACGGCGTACTCGAGGCGGGCACCCCAGTTGCCTGCGCAATGGCCTCTACCTGCTGACGGGCACCTTCCCACCCATAGACGAAACTGCCGCTGGTACATGCCCAGACCACAGCGTCTACGGCCTGATCGCGAAGGACCTTCGCCCCTTCTAACAGGCGAGCAACGCCTCTACCCAGCGAGACCATGGACAAAGCTCCCCGACGTGCAGGCGAAGACGGTTACAGCCGGGTTGGCGATGGTCAATTCCCGCGCCGCTCCAAAGGGCTCTGATCAAATGGACGCAAAACAGGTATCATAGCGGTCATGAGGGTAGCTCCTGGCAAAGTGAGTGAACAATACTCTTCCTACTCTGCCCGGGAGCCTGCTCCCTTGTCAAGTCCTGGTCAGCACCGTTCGCTTGCTACTAGGAATTCTCTCCCGCCCTCATTATTCAGAATGTGAGCTCGTGGCGTCGCGCGTCAAGGGAGTTGATCGCCATAGTGATATAATAGAAAACCGCATAGCGAAACAAAATAGGAAGGAGACGCACCCATGCACTCTGAAGTGTTCCCGGAAGAAGAATACGCCGCGCGGCTGAAACGCATGCGCGCTAAGATGGAAGAAGAAGGACTCGACGCCTGCCTGCTGTCAGCGCCGGAAAATATTTACTACTTGGCGGGGCTGAACCACTGGGGTTACTTTGGCTTTCACCTGTTGATTGTCCCGCGCGAAGGCAACCTTGCTCTCAT